>ERZ795054.1673-NODE-1673-length-20244-cov-5.283669_pt1 | contig 20244 bp, 15 predicted proteins | sample MGYA00375138_ERZ795054 | MGnify/ENA primary metagenome ERZ795054 (study PRJEB30183, sample SAMN05720215) | anaerobic digester metagenome | isolation source: active sludge of municipal wastewater-treating anaerobic digesters | place: USA | collected 2014-12-23 ... | reverse complement strand
CCACGGAGACCAGGCGGCCTACGACACGATCGTCCGCATGGCGCAGGATTTCTCCATGCGCTATCCCCTGATCGACGGCCAGGGCAACTTCGGCTCCATCGACGGGGACCCCCCGGCGGCCATGCGTTATACCGAAATCCGGATGGATCGCCTGGCGGAGGAACTTCTGACCGACCTGGACAAGGACACCGTCGATTTCGTTCCCAACTACGACGAATCCATGGAGGAACCGACGGTTCTCCCCGCCCGGTTACCGGTCCTGCTTTTAAACGGGTCCTCGGGAATCGCCGTCGGCGTGGCCACGAACATTCCACCCCATAATCTTCGGGAAATCGTCAACGGGACGATCGCCCTGATCAATAACCCCGACATTACCATCGAGGAACTGATGCGCTACATCCAAGGGCCCGATTTTCCGACGGCGGGGTTCATCAACGGCAGGGAAGGAATCCTATCCGCCTACCGGACGGGCCGGGGCATCGTCCGGATGCGCGCCCGTGCGCTGATCGAGCGCAACGCGAGAAGCGAAAAAGAAAGCATCATCGTGACGGAACTTCCCTACCAGGTCAACAAAGCCAACCTTATTGAGGCCATTTCGGAATTGGTCAAGGAGAAAAAGATCAGCGGGATTTCCGATCTGCGTGACGAATCCGATCGGGAAGGGATCCGCATCGTGATCGACTTGAAGCGGGACGAACCCTCCGGGGTTATTTTGAACCAGCTTTACAAGCATACCCAGATGGAAACTTCATTTGGGATCATCATGCTGGCCATCGACCATGGTCAGCCCCGGGTGTTTAATCTGAAGGAAGTTTTAAGCAGTTTCATCGATTTCCGCCGGGAAGTCGTCATCCGGCGCACCCGCTTCGAACTGGACCGGGCCAAGGAGCGCGCCCATATCCTGGAAGGGCTCATCATTGCCTTAAACCATATCGACGAGGTGATTGCCGTCATCAAGAAGGCGGACAATCCCCAGGAGGCGATGGTCCGCCTCTGCGAGAGGTTCGGCCTGTCGGAAATCCAGGCGAAGGCCATCCTCGATATGCGTCTCCAGCGCCTGACAGGTCTCGAACGGGAAAAGATCGACACGGAATACGCCGAACTCATGAGGCTGATTCAGGAACTCCTGAGCATTCTGGGGGACAACCGGAAAATTCTCGACGTGATCGTTCGCGAGTTGGATGACATTAAGGACCGTTTCGGCGACGACCGGCGGACGGAAATCGTGACCAGCGTCGAGGATATCGGCATCGAGGACATGATCGTTGAGGAGGACATGGTCGTCACGGTGTCCCATTCGGGTTACATCAAGCGCAACGCCGTGAGCCTCTACCGCAGCCAGCGCCGGGGCGGGCGTGGCAAGATGGGCATGCAGACCAAGGAAGAGGATTTCGTGGAGAACATTTTCATCGCCTCGACACACCACTACATCCTGATCTTTACGACCGAAGGCCGCGTGTACTGGCTTAAGGTCTACCAGATCCCCCAGGCGGGGCGTGCCGCTCGAGGGAAGGCCATTGTCAATCTGATCAACCTGGCCCAGGGGGAAAAACTGGCGGCCATCCTTCCGGTACGCGAGTTCACAGATGATCGGTCCATTGTCATGGTAACAAAGAAGGGCGTTATCAAAAAGACCGTCCTGTCGGCTTACGCGAATCCACGTTCCACCGGGATCATCGCCATGTCCGTTGATGAAGGGGACGACCTGATCGATGTCCAGGTCACGAACAACCAGCAGGATATCTTCCTGGGTACCCGGAAGGGCAAAGCCATTCGCTTCCATGCGGAAGACGTCCGGGATCTGGGGCGGACCGCCCGGGGCGTAACGGGTATCCGCATGGACGAAGACGACTGCGTCGTGGGTGTGGAAATCCTGGCGGAAGGCAACGCCATCCTCACGGTATCCGAAAACGGTTACGGCAAACGCACCCTCGTAGTCGAATACCCCCTGCAGGGCCGTGGCGGCAAGGGAACCATCAATCTGAAGACCGTGGCCAAGGTCGGCTTCGTCGCCGGCATCTGCCAGGTAACAGGCGAAGAAGATGTGGTTCTCATCAGCGACACCGGCAAAATCATCCGCCTGCGGGTCGATGAAATCTCCCTCATCCACCGGAGCACCCAGGGGGTGAAACTCATCGGGTTAAGCGAGGAGGAACGCATCGTCAGCATGGCCCGGGTGGAACGCGATACCTCACCCGAGACAACCGACGACCTGGAAGGGGACGAGGAAGAGCCTTCCGAAGACGAGGGGGAAGGCGAAGAGATCGAGGAATAATTCAGTACGACAGGATTATCTCAATATCTCAACAGAATCGATCACTTGTTCGGTTTCAAAAATCTGGTTGGCGGGGTGATAAATTTTTTCTTTGTGCCACGTTACCTTGACGACCGTACCTTTATAGAGTTTTTTGTTGAGATTCTTTGGGGAGGATAACTCGGGACCACCTCGCAGAACGAGGATTTGGCTGTTTTTCAACGAAGATAGGGTGTAATAGCAGTAGACCTCGCTGCATTGAATGTTTTTTATCACGCCGACTGAGCTCTGAAAATCTGTTTCATCAGGATGCTTGGGCGCCGGTGAGGATATTTCACCCTGATCTGGGGTGATCGGGGCGGAAGCGTAAGCACAAAAGGAATCACATTCCGTCGTGTGCAGGGAAACGTTCAAGACCGCGTTTGCCATCGTCAGTATGGCGAGGACGGTGATGACCAAGGTCCATTTTCTTTTCACGGGTTTTATATCCATCAAAACACCCAATCACCTTTCTTTGTTGTTATTCCCAGGCCATGCTGGTTCCGGAAAAACCACCGTATTCATGACCGTTGATACCGATTTTCAGGGAAAAATCCCCAAAGCTTATGGCATTGTTGGCTGATGTGACGTTGCCGCAGCCGATCATGCCGATTTCCGATTGTGTATAGGATCCGGAATCGGGCGTAACCAATTCGGCCAGGCGCAGGGTTCCGTCATGAAGGATTTGCAGCACGGAGATATCAGTCACATTCGGATTGATGGCATCCCACTGGAATTGAGGTCGGGTGTCTGGGTTTTCGATATGGGAAAAATAATCTACGGCCGGACCCCAGCTGGTCAGCCATTTAGGCGGCCAGGTGGGGAAGGACGATGGGCTGCCGATTTGATAACGGAGCCGATTGGCCATGATGTCGTAAGCATAGCTGTTTCCGATTCTTCCACCCGTATAGCGGGCCGAGTCATCTCCGTAGAATGCATTGACCTCATTTAACTTAACGGTCGCAAAACCCGGCAGGAGAGCCTCCTTTTTCTCTTTAACCCGGATCAGGAGCGAAGCGTTATCATTAACCACCTGGCCGTCGTATTTGTTGCAGTTGATGGTGCAGGTTCCATAGGGGCTGGGCCAATCCTGGAGACCCCGGGTGTAAAGATCGTAGGAAAGCTCTTTATAAGCAAGCCAGCGGAAGGTGTTGTCGCTTTTGCGCTCCCAGAGTACCAGTAACAGCGGGCCGATGTTATGGTTTGGCGTGCTGAAATCGTCAAACTTGGGTTTGATTTCATTGGGGATGAAGTCGTTCGCAGCGGGCATGTATGCATTACCGGCAAGGGCCCTTGCTCGGCGGACGCCATTGACCTGAAGGAATTCATTGTTGACGAAGGTTCCCGTCACCTGAACCAAGCGCAGCTTGGCGACGGCATTGCCATCCGTCCAAGCGCCTGCGGTGATCTCGGGAGCCCCCTGTACCGTGCCGGTTGCACCACTGGATTCCCCCGTTACCGTATCACCGGCATTTATCGCGGGATTACCCGTGGACGTGACCTGATTGATATACAATGTGGGCAGATTATACAGCATGAAGGTCAGCGCCAGGAAGGTGTTGGGATTTCCCGTTCCGGCGGTATTCTGCGCCCGGAAGGCCAAGCCCATGGTCAGTTCCCTCAGTTGATACCCTGAGCTGACCTTAACCTGTACATCATAGCTCAAGTTTTTCGTGATAGACCAATTGCCGTTAATTTTGGATGTGTTGTTGTACCAGAACGCACCGCATTTATAGTTGTTCAGGCCTATGCCGCCGCTTCGGTTTGTGACGCTGAGCGTATTGACGTTGGCAATGGCGCCGCTCCCGCCGCCGGCGAATCGCCTTGTTTCTACGGATGAACTGGCAATGGAACCGTCTCGTCCGAAATTCCCGCTCAGCGCGGCGGCTGTGTTCAGGTTGATCACATCCGGGGGCGGTTGGCGTGTGCTGTCGTGGATCGCCTGGTAGAAACTGAGGGACCGTTTTTCCGGACCGACTTCGCCGAGGGATTTCAGGACTAAAAATTTTTTGAAGAGGACCGGTGTGGTGGTCAGGACGGACGTGTTGAAGGAAGACCCGTCACTGTGGCGGAGGTTGGCCAGGGACAAAACATTACCGCTGACCATGGCGGTGTCATACCGATACAGCCGCTGCTCCGAACCGATTTGAATGTTTCCGTTGCGCGGTGGAAAACTGTTGCCGGTATAGGTATTGAGGGCCAGGTTGAGATGGTTGCCCGGGGAAAGGTTGCTCTGCACGGCGCTGGGATAGAGAACCAGGTAAACGCTGGCGCCTCGCTTAATGGCGACGGGGGGAGAGGCGAGTCTGAAGGAAAAATCACCGGTGGCGGCGTTAAAGGAACCATTGCCGTAATCCCTGGGCGGGACCGAGGAGGGATCATCGTCGCCGATCATGATTTTGCCGGTTGCGGGCATGGTGAAGTTCGGTGGTGTACTTCCTGGCAACTGGACGGTAAAATTGGTCGCGGGAGTCGTTGTGCCCGAACGATTGGAAAAATAGTACGGCATCACACGCAGTGAAAAGGAACCTCGATTGCTGATCGTGAAACGCTTGCCGTCGATGAGTTCCAAAAAGGCGGATTTTTCTTCATCGGAGTCACCATCGTCATTTTGGTCCTGGGTATTCAAATAATTGGCGGCAAGGTAGCGGTAACCGGATTCCGCCAGATTCCAGGCGTTTAAACTCTGGTTGGAAGAAACCGTTTCCAGGCTGCTGGACGAAGACAGGTAAAGCATTCCGGCAACAAGAGCGGAAAACAGAATCAGCCCGAAGATGATGGTAAGCAAGGCAAAACCGCGCTGTAAATCCATGCGTATTTCGGCCTTTTGCTCGGGGGAGATCCTTTTCATGGGCGATTTTCTTTCTTCCGGAAGCATTTCAGCAAGGGATTTATTGTCCTCCCGGTATCGATTCAGGACAGTTGGCCAGGCCGTTATTCCTGGGATTGACCGCCGTGACAAAGGTCAAGGTTCCATTTTCATCGGTGCGGTTCATAATCAGGCGGACGGCGATGAGTTTCAGGTCGCGGAAGTCACCCGGCAGGCTTCCCGACGGTGACGTGGCCGTGTTCACCGTGTAGCCGAGAAAGGCGTCTGCTGCTGCGTTTGTTCCGTAAGGACCCAGGCCGGTGATCAGCGGTTGCGTCTCGGCGGAGCCGCCGGAGGCGCGACGGGTCAGATTGATCTGGGTCCCCGTCCTGCTGAATTGGTACGTCGTTCCGGGAGTATCATAGCCCTGGTTAAGATACCCGCTGCCGACAGCACTCCGTCGGGTGTTGTCACTGCGGAACGTGATGGAATCTATGTTGCCGGCCGAAGGCGTCTCCATGTTTACAAACTCAAGTCTCATGCGGGTCAACGCGAACTGGGCCTGTTGAACTGTGTCTGCGGTCATGCGGGTGAACAAATAAGACCGGATGCCTTCGACAAGACCCAGGCCGGTAATCGCTACGATGATTCCTAGAATCACCAGAGAAGCAATGACCTCGATGAGAGTAAAACCGCCGTTATTTCGATTCAATGGAACATTCCTCCGTCAGCTTAGCAGGCATGAAAGGGTTTGGCCGTTAAGGCGCAACGTGACGATCAAAATCGCCGGCACGCCACCCGGAGGAGACGTTTGTATGGATGAACTGCCGTAGGTTGTTGTTCCGGCACTGAGGGCGGGTGTGAATGTGATGAATCCCGTTTCCGCCGATACAACATAAGGTCTGCCAAGCACCCAAGACCTGAAGGCGGTTAACCCGAAAAGCGTTCCTTGTGTAGACCGGTTATATTTATACTGACCGATGATGTTCTCCATTTCCTGTTGCAGTGCCATTTGATCCTGGAACCATGAGTAAGAAGCGGTGCTGTTTACCAGAGGCCCCTTAAGCGTGATCAGAAAGGTTCCCATTATGCCGAAAAGAACAATGATCACGATCAATTCAATCAGAGAAAAACCATTCCGTCGGGAGGATCTTGCCAGGGTTCTCACGAGGAAATCCTCCCGGTCAGGGGTGTGATGGTGATACTGCTGGATGTCCCGGAGGCCTGCAGTGTGATCGTGACGGAGGATCCCAGAGGTGTGGTCAGAGCCGCGCTGCCGAAAGGAGTTCCGAATCGGTTAAAGGCAAGAACGAAGGGAAACGGGATGCCGGATAATGTCACCTGATTCGCGGTTAAATCAATGTCTGCGGCGGCTGCGCCCGGCGCGACCACTTTTCTTGCAAGGTTCGCCGGGTCGCAACTGCTGGCTGCCGGGCAATAAAAGAGGTGGTATTGACTGTTACCGGCAAAGCGCAGACCCCACACGGAGTCGCCGTCTGCCGTGGTGTTCATGGCTCGCATCTGTGCCAGACGCAGATGCGCCATCAGGGAATCTCTGGTCGTAAAGAGGGTGCTGCTGTCCGTTTCGATTCTGGAGACGGCAACCGCGGAAATGATGCCTAAAATCAAAAGGATGGCGATGACTTCGAGCAGGGTGAACCCTTTTTGTGTTGGCGGAACGGGAAACATCACGTCCCCCCGGATGGAAGTGATTTGCATAGACCGAAATGATCTATATTGATGAAAGACCTTACATGTTGTGGTTAAGTTCATCCGATAACCCTTCTGTTGGTTATCAAAAGGAGCAAAAACCCTGGTTCGTTAACACCGGCCCCCATTGGGTGGGTGAATGGCAAAGCCACACAAAAGCTATAATATTTCCGGTTGTTTATGATAAACGTGATGATCTGTCAATGGATTTCTCCGATTTGGAGATCAGGTCATGCGACATTTTCTAAAAAACATCATCCTTAAACAACACGGAATAACATCGTGGCCGGTTTTTTCATTTGCCAAGGTCATGATTTTGTCATATGAGAACCGGGAACCAAAAGCCTATGAAATCGGACACAAACAACATTTCCATCGTCCTGTGCCGGCCCCAGTTTGCCGGCAACGTCGGCGCCATTGCACGGTGCGGGAAGAACATGGGCATCGGACGGCTCATTGTGGTCGGGAATCGTGATCTCGACCAGGATGAGATGTACCGCCGGGCCACTCATGTCGCCGCCTCCGTGATCGACGGCATCCGTTACGTCGATGATCTGGAGACCGCCCTGGCCGATTTCCAGTATGTCGTCGGGACGACGGCCCGGCTCGGGAATGCCCGCGGACCCGTGGTCACGCCCCGGGAGATGGCGGAGAAAGTCGGCGATATGTCTCAGAAAAACCGGGTGGCGCTTTTATTTGGACCCGAGGACGCCGGCCTGACCAATGATGAACTCCGCTTCTGTCATCTGGTCGTCAACATCCCCACGGCGGCGTTCAAGTCACTGAACCTCTCCCATGCCGTCATGATCCTCTGTTACGAAATCTTTGCCTGGCGCCCCGATACCGACGGGCGCTTTACGCCCAAGCTGGCTACGTCCCGGGAACTCGAAGGGATGTACGGCCAGGTGCGCGATATCCTGACGAAAATCGGTTTTTTGAATCCCCAGAATCCGGAGTACTGGATGATGCACATCCGGCGTCTCTTTTCGCGGACGGGGCTTTTGGCCAAGGAGGTGAAGATCGTCCGGGGCATCTGTCGACAGATGGCATGGTTTCTGGAGAACAGGGACAAAAAGACTTGACTTTACGCGGCCGTATCCGTATTAGACCTAAGTTTGCAGGAGAAGTTTCCATAAAAAATTGCGAGAGCAAGGGGGTTTTAACATGAAAATGAATTTTGCCTTTACGGGCGCAAAGAAGATCGTCTTTGGCAGCGGGTCGTTTGACGCCCTGGTGGATTATATCAAGGAACTCAGAGGCTCACGTCCCCTCATCGTCCTGGATCAGAATCTGGCGGGCGCCGGTTTCCAGGAGCGGATCGAAGCCCTCCTGGGCAAGGGCGGCATGAAGTACGTCATTTACGACAAGGTGATTCCCGAACCCCCCATCGAACTGGTGGACGAAGGGGCCAAGGCGGCCATCAAGGGAAAATGCGACTGCGTCGTCGGGATCGGCGGCGGAAGCGCGATGGATACGGCCAAGGCCATTTCGGCCGTGGCGGGCAACAAGGGGAAGGCCGTCGACTATCTCGGCCTGAACAACGTTCCCGGTCCGGGTTTGCCGCAGATCCAGGTGCCGACCACGGCGGGTACGGGAAGCGAAGTGACCTTCACCGCCGTTTTCGTTAGGAAGAACCTGAAGAAAAAAGAAGGGATGAACAGCCCTTACCTGTATCCGGACATCGCCCTGTGCGATCCGACCCTGACCCTGACCCTGCCGCCGAAACCCACGGCGGAAACCGGGGTAGATGCCCTGTGCCATGCCATCGAGTCCTATACGTCCATTAACGCCTCTCCCATGAGCGAGATGTTTTCCCTTGAGGCGATCCGCCTCATTTCAGAAAACCTCCGAACCTGCGTCCATAACGGGAGCGACCTCCAGGCGCGGGAGCAGATGCTCTTGGGAAGCCTCTATGCCGGGATCGGTCTGGCCAACGCCGGTGTGACGGCGGTCCATTCCCTGTCCTATCCCTTGGGCGGGCGTTACGGCGTGCCCCACGGTCTGGCGAATACGTTGATTCTGCCGGCCGTTATGGCTTACAACCTGCCGGGTTCGCTGGAGAAATTTATGGATATCGCTGAAGTCATGGGCGAGGTCACGGACAATCTGCCCCTGCGGGAGGCGGCCTACCTGGCGGTGGAAGCGGTCGAGGCCCTGATCGAGGATTGCGGCATCACCACACGGCTGGAGACGTTGGAAATTCCCGAGGCGGTTTTCCCGGAGCTGGCCGAGGTGGCCATGACGGTGGCGCGGCCCCTGGCGAACAACCCCTGCAAGATGACACTGGAGGACATGGTTGAGATTTACAAACAGTGTTACTGAGAGTAAAAAAAATGTCATTCCGGGCAAGCGTAGCGAGACCCGGAATCCATTGCAGGGAGGTCGCTTCCTGCAGATGGGGTCCGGATCAAGAGGCTGACTTACAATGTTTAATTTACGTTCGTGGTCATTCTGAATCCTTTGCTGCGCTCAAGGATAAATTCCGCGAAGAATTCATATTTTATGGTGTCTTATGAAAGAAGATTCTTCGGCTGGCACCTCAGAATGACTTAACCGCTTCATAATAAAAGACAAAAAAGCAAACGGAGGAACAATAAAATGGCCGGTGCGGAACTGATCGGTAAGGAAGAAATGAAAGAAGTCATGGACGTCTTGGAGACGGGCGTTTTCATGCGTTATGGATTTGACAACGAGAGAAAAGGCATTTTCAAGGTCAAGCAACTGGAGAAGGAATTTGCCGAGTACTGCGGCACGACTTACGCTCTGGGCGTCACGTCGGGATCGGCGGCCCTGAAGGTGGCCCTGGCGGCCATGGGAGTCGGTCCCGGCGACGAAGTGATCGTTCCCGCCTTTACCTTCGTGGCGACCTGGGAGGCGGTCCTCGAAGTAGGCGCCATCCCCGTCATGGGCGATATCGATGCCACACTGAATCTCGACCCGGCGGATGTCGAACGAAAAATCACCCCCTACACCAAGGCGATCATACCCGTCCACATGTGCGGCTCCATGGCCCATATCGACCAGATCATGGCCGTGGCGAAAAAGCACAACATCCTGGTCCTGGAAGACAACGCCCAGGGCTGCGGCGGCAGCTTCAAAGGGAAGAAACTGGGAACCTTTGCCGACATGGGTATTTTCAGTTTCGATTATTACAAGACGATCACCACCGGTGAAGGCGGTATGGTCATCACGGACAACAAGGAATTCGCCTGGCGTGCCGACGAGTACCATGATCACGGCCACGACCACAACCCGGCGGTGACCCGAGCCATGGAAGGGCGGCACATCCTGGGTTTCAACTACCGGATGAACGAACTCCAGGGAGCTCTGGGGCTGGCCCAGCTGCGGAAGCTCGATTATGTCTGCAGCGAGCAGCGCAAGAACAAGGCGAAGATCAAGGGGTTTCTGAGCCAGGTCAAGGGTGTCGGTTTCCGGGAAATTCCCGATCCGGCCGGCGACACGGCGACATTCCTCGCCTTCAACCTGCCGACGGAAGAACTGGCGGTGAAGTTTCAGAAGAGCATGTCCGCCGGCGGCGCCGATACGGTTTGTTTCAAGGCGAACAAGTGGCATTACGCACCCAACTGGGAGCATATGTTGTCTTTTGCGACGGCGAACCCGAAACAGTACCCCTTCACCGATCCTTCCTACAAGGGTAAGGTTGCCTACGAACGGAAAAGCATTCCCCAGGCGGAGGATCTCCTGGGCCGGACGCTGGTGATGGGCATTTCGGTGAAGATGTCCGACGAGCGGATCGCCCAGATCAAGGCAGCGATCGAAAAGGCTGCACAGGAGTTATAAGACGTCTTCGTAAAAAGGCCCGATGCTGCGTTGCGCTTCATCCTTCGTCATTGCGGCATACGGTTGGAAAGTACGCCTCATTCCTCAGGATTTGCGCGCCTTGCCTCCGGCGCTTTTTACAAAGCCGCCGTGTTTTTGCTATGGAGTGGCATGTAATGAACCGATTCCCTCCCCTTGGGGAGGCTGTGTCAAAATGACAAGTTTACATTCGGGGTCATTCTGAACGAAGTGAAGAATCTAATAATAACGGTGTGTTGAAACGAAGAGATTCTTCGGCTGGCGCCTCTGAATGACACGACGATACAGGCTCTTGAAAGGGTGAGAAACAGGAACTTAACTTTTAATTCATAGGAGTTAAAAGATGATCGTGGTCACCGGCGGGGCCGGGTTTATCGGCAGCGCTTTTGTCTGGAAACTGAACAGGGAAGGGATCGATAAAGTAATTATCGTCGATCGTCTCGGCTCTTCCGGCAAGTGGAAAAATCTTGTCAATCTGCGCTATGCAGATTTTCTCCACAAGGATGTCTTTCTGCAGATGATCCTGGAGGACCGGGTGCCGTTTCCCGTCGAGAGCCTTGTTCACATGGGGGCCTGTTCCTCCACGACGGAAACGGACGCGGACTACCTCATGGAGAACAACTTCCATTACTCCTGCCGCGTGACCGAGTGGGCGTTAAAGCACAGCCCCCGTCTCATTTATGCCAGTTCCGCCGCCACTTACGGCGACGGGCTTCAGGGTTTCGATGACGATGAGGCCCGCATAAAAGACCTGCGCCCCATCAACATGTACGGCTACTCCAAACAGCTTTTCGACCAGTGGTGCCTGCGTTATGGCATCCAGAAACAGGTCGCGGGAATCAAATTCTTCAATGTTTTCGGGCCTAATGAGTTCCACAAGGGCGACATGTCGAGCGTCATCTACAAGGCCTTCCACCAGATCCGGGAGACGGGACGGGTGCGGCTGTTCAAATCCCATCGGCCGGATTACGGCGACGGGGAGCAGCGGCGTGATTTCGTCTATGTCAAGGACTGTGTGGATGTCATGTGGTGGCTTATGCAAAACCGGGACAAAAACGGCATTTTCAACGTCGGAACGGGTCAATCCCGCACCTGGAACGACCTCATTTCTGCCGTTTTCGGGGCCATGGGTATGGAACCTCAAATCGACTACATCCCCATGCCAGAGAACCTGCAGGCCCAGTACCAGTACTTCACGGAAGCGAAGATGGACAAGCTCCGGAACTTGGGATGTCCGGTTTCCTTCAAACCTCTGGAAGAGACCGTCCGGGATTACGTGGCGAATTATCTCGGCGCCCAGGAGGCCCATCTATGAGAATCGTCTGTGTCATTCCCTCCCGCTACGAATCGAGCCGGTTTCCCGGAAAACCCCTGGCGGACCTCTGCGGCAAGCCCATGCTCCAGCATGTCTATGAGCGGGTCCTCCGGGCAAAGACGGTGACCGAGGCGGCGGTGGCCACCGACGACCGGCGGATTTTCGAGGCGGTGGAAAAATTTGGCGGCCGGGCCATCATGACGGCCGAACGGCACCGTTCCGGAACGGACCGGATTGCCGAGGCGGCGACGGTTCTCGGCCTGGAAGCCAACGATATTGTCGTCAACATTCAGGGCGATCAGCCCATTTTCGAACCGACTCAGGTCGACGAGGTGGTGGAGCCGCTCCTGGCGGATCCGTCTATCCCCATGTCCACCCTGATCTACCGGATTATCCGGGAAGAGGAGATCACCCACCCCAATGCCGTCAAGACGGTATTCGACAAGGATGCTTTTGCCCTCTATTTTTCCCGGGCCACGATTCCCTATGACCGGGATCATATCCACGAGGTTAACTACTACAAACATCACGGCATTTACGCCTACCGTCGGCATTTTCTGGAAACCTTTTCCCAACTTCCCCAGAGTCCTCTTGAGAAGCTGGAGGCCCTGGAGCAACTTCGGGCACTGGAGTACGGCTACCGCATCAAGGTTGTGGAGACGGCCTTCGATTCCGTCGAGGTCGATACCCCTGCGGAACTCGCCCGGGTGCGGGATATCATTTTAGGCGGCGGGGCATAAGGGCAGGGATTGGAGCAAATCGTTGTTTCGTAAGAATGGCAATGGTTTTCAAAAAGGTCATTTCGAGCAAATGCGAGAAATCTTACGTTTTTAAAAAAGTTCAACCAAAAGATTTCTCCCTGCGGTCGAAATGACATGGGAATCGATTGCCGATAACCTAAACACTAAATCAACAGCAACGCCCATGGTCGACATCGAACACCTGAACCGTATCCGCCTGGTCGAAAAACCCCGGGGCCAGATGATCGTGGCCAATTGTCTGCTGACCCCCAACTATCGCCTCTTCGCCAAAGTCGACATTCAGATCGAGAATCTCGAAAAGATCCCACGCAACGAAAACGTCATCTTCGCCATGAACCACACGGACCGGTACAACTACTGGCCCTTTCAGTGGAAGCTCTGGGCGTTGAAAACATTCCCTTACACGACGGTCTGGGTCAAGGGCAAGTACTACCGCAACACCCTTTTGGGAAAATTCCTTGATGCGTGCAATCTGATTCCCGTCCCGTCCATGGCGTATCTCATTGAAGAATTTTACAAGAAAAAATTCGGGGAACGGATCGACCCGGAGCTCTATCGGGACGTGAAGGATGTCATCGACGGGAAATACGATCAGGCCGGGACGTATCCGGAGAATGCCGCCCGGGTGTTTCGTGCGTGGGGGAATGATTTCGTCGAGTTTATCCGGGATTATTACGACCTGGTCATGGAGCGGGTGGCCGAACTCAGCCGTCAGGCCCTCTTTGACCGGGGCTTGAATTTGATCATCTTTCCCGAGGGCACCCGGTCCGTTCAACTGGCCGAGGGGAAAACGGGGCTTGCCCAGTTGGCCCTCTGGAGCCGGAAAAAAATCGTTCCCATCGGGTGTAACAACTCCGAACAAGTCTATCGAGGCCATCTGCCCTTCGCCCGGAGCGGACAAATCATCTATCGCGTCGGGGAGCCCCTGTCCATCGAAGACCGCCTGAAACCTTACCGGATCGACGCACCGTTCAAACTCTTCTCCAAGGAATCCCAGCGGAAATACCGGGATCAGTTCGAGGGGGTCACCAGCGCCGTCATGGCCAGTATTGGTCTGCTCCTTGATGAGCGGTACAGAAAATAAAAAAGACCTCTTTTCCCGGGGGGATGCAGTTTTTTGTCCTCAGCAATGCCTCCCCCTTGATTGTGTCATGCCGGATAGGACATAAAACAGCGTAAAAGGGATTATGGACTAATTGGCAATGGGTTGCGAAAGGGATCAAGCACCATGCGATACAAGGTTGAGCTGCTTGACTTGTCTGAGACCGGGGACAAAAGAGTATTTTTCTGGCTGGTTGTTTCTGCACAAAACGAGAACGAAGCCATCATGATGGTTCAAAAGGAATATGCGGCCAGATATCCTGATTCGCCTTTGCCTCCGCAAAAGTATTCCTGGATTTCATACCGAACATGTGAGGAAGATTGTTGGGGATGAGCAACCCGTCTGATTGAAAGCTTTCTGGGAAGGCGTTGATAGAGTTGAGCGACTAAATTTTGCAAAATATGTGCTGCTGAAAGATACAGAAAACACCTACGAGTCAACGACTCTTTTAAGTCTCTTTTGTGGTGATTATTTGAAAGACAGAACGAATAAACCATCCGAAGCACATTTTTCAGCTCATAATCAATAAGTTACTGATATCAGGAAAGCGACAATAGATAGGATCTCAGATTTTTATTTGTCTTGTTCAAACCCAGTTTTTTACGGATATTGTCTCGGTGAAACTCAATGGCACGAACAGACAAATTTAGAATGTTACTAATCTCCTTTGTCGATTTTCCGTCCCTGATGAAATTTGAAATTTGAATTTCCCGGGAGGTAAATTGCAAAGTTATCGATGCCAGCCGTCTGGCAAAGGGAGAGATAATGTTTTGCAGAGCATATTCCAAGGCACTTAAATAAGCATCTGCTTGTGTACCCAAAGAGTGAATTTTTAATTTATCAATGTGCGGGATGACAAGTTCATGCACATTAAACATAATGTTATCCTGAAGCGCTTCCTTGTCTTTTTCCCGACGATCAATAAGCACCCTTAAAGTCGTGTTGGTTTCCTCCAGGATAAGGGACTTTTTTCCCAGTTCTTCAGTCCTCTTCTCGACCATTTTCGCAAGGTTATCACGATGCTTTCGCAATTCTTCCTCCAACCGTTTCTGTTCTGTAATATCTACACCAGAGCCGCATACATATTTTCGACCGGTAGAATCTTTAATCAGAAATTTGGAATTAAGCCAAAAGCTTGTTGAGCCGTCTGTATTTAATGCTTTCTCAATCACTGTGCGGATTTGACCACCTTGCAGAACCGCAAGATCATTTTCGTGAAAAGCCATGGCAATCTCTGGAGGCCAGAGTTCAAAGTCAGTTTTTCCGTGCCAGTCTTCAATCTTGACGCCGAAGCGCTTTTCATAGGATTTGCTCAGATAAACATGACGACATTCTTCATCTTTTATCCAGCTAATACCCGGACTGTTGTCCATGAAGGCCCGGAATCTTTCTTCGGATTCCCTTAACGCAAATTCGGTCTTCTTCTGGTCGGTGATGTCACGGACGACCGACACAGAACCAATAATTTGACCATTGACGTCTCTAACAGGGTTGGAACTCACCTGACGATAACGCAGCTCGTCACCCGCTGGCGTCCGGATAATTTCATCCTGATTTCTTACGACCTCCCCCCTGAGGGCGCGTAAAGGTGGCGCATCCTCAACTGGCCGCGGAGTGCCATCGGGACAATACACTTCCAAGTTCTTAGCCAGATTTTCGATATCTACATCTTTCTTTGGATTGTTCAGACTGAACTCCAGAACAGCAGCTTGATTGGCCAGAGCGAACTCACCATTCACATTTGCAAACCAAACTTCGTCGCTCATGCTATTGATTAGCGCCGAAAGTCTGTCTCTCTCCTGTTGTGCAACGGCAGCCAATCTTTCCTTTTCTTCCTCGATCTGCTTTCTTGCGGTTATGTCGCGAACACTTGAACGATGCCCTATACAATGACCATTCTCATCATACATCGGTCGCCAGGATGTGCTTACCCATTTAATCCCTCCATCCTTGCAAACAATCCGCAACTCAACGTCATGACCGCTTCCCTCTTCAACTGCGCTTTGAAAGCATTGTTTGGCCTTCTCTTTGTCAGCTTCATAAATTAGGGGCAGTGGATAGTCATGCATTTCATAGCATTCTTCAGCTTTATATCCCGAAAGGTCGTAAACAAGCTGGTTGATCCAGAGAAGTTTCCCGTCTGGTCCGACCAAGTTTTCCAGATCAGCCGTATAAGCAGCAATTCCCTGGAATACTTTCAACCTTTGCTTTGTCTCTGCAAGTTCCTGACGAAGTTCTTTTAATTCCTGGATAAGATTTTCAAGGGACTTATGTTTATTATCCATAATTTACCTCCCCCAATTTCTCGTCTAAAACATAAAACCCGCTCTCTGGTGAGTGATGAGTCCCTGTAATCTAGCCATAGATCAGTTTTGCAGATGGGTTATCGTCCGGATATCAAATATACGTAATTTTTATATATTTTTTGTAATTTTATGTTCCGCCCCCGTTAAATAGTCAAGAGATAAGTTTTCTTGATAAACACGGAGAAGGATTTATATATATAAAGATCTTGCAGGAAGAAATCTTCCAAAAGACAACAGACAGAACTGCAAATAATCCGGAGCCCGCCAAGAGGATACTTCTCGGAATCAAATAAGAGAGATAAAAAAACCATTCCCAAATTATTGAAGATACCTTTCCTCGAAGAGGTTGCCGATGTTGAGGATAAGATGCGGGTCGAAGATGCGCTTTAGAGCGGCCATCTGTCGGATGACGGGTTCGCCGTACATCAGAAGCAGGTAATCCCGTTTCATCTTGCCGATGCCGTGTTCCGCCGACACCGTTCCTTGCCGATGCACGGCCTCAGAGCAGATTTCCTGGTACAGTTTTTTAGCCTGATCGTATTCATTCTGGTTTTTCGGCAGCATGTTCAGGTGGGCATTGCAGTCGCCGAAATGCCCGTAAACCACATAGGCCATGTGGCGCCTTGCCACAAGCTCGGCCATCCACCGGTAAAATGAGGGGAACTGCGCTTCGGGAACCGCAACATCGGTCCCGATTTTCCGCAGGCCGTGACGGGTGACAAAATCGTTCACCTTCCAGGAAATGGCGTGGCGAAAATCCTTAAATCTTTCCAGATTTTTCCTCTCCACGGCGACCCAGGCCTTGTCCGCGTCGGCGTGATGTTTCTGAATCAACATCAGCCAGGCGGCGATGCAGGCGTCCTCGTTTTCCCCAAGTTCCTGCTCGAACCAGACGGCGCAGGTCTGTTCGGGAACGGCCGGATAATCGGGGCGGAGAAAATCCAGGGCACGCCGGTCAAAGTATTCCAAGCCGCGGGCGGCAATTTTATCCCCTTCCGGCAAAGACCCTGCCTTTGTTTTGGTCCGGGCTTCGTCAATAAAGCAAAGCGCGTCGTTCTCCTGCTCAAAAAACACAACACAGGAAAGAATCCCTTCCGGCAGGGGAAGCAGTCGGAGTTTCAGTTCGGTGATGATGCCCAGAGTGCCTTCGCTGCCGATGAACAAATCCATCAAGTCCATGTTTTCCTTACAGAAATATCCGGAAGCGTTTTTGGTCTGCGGCATTTTGAATTCGGGCATGGTAAAGGTGTATGGTGAGCCTTGATCGGATTGGAAAGAAAAAGCGTTACCGGATGCCCGCATTTGCCCCCGTTCCAGGCTAAGAGTATCCCCGGACGGCAACACCACCCTCATGCCGAGGACGTAGTCACGCGTCGGCCCGTACTTGAAACTCCTGGCGCCTGACGAATTCGTGGCGGCCGTTGCGCCGACGAAACAGTTGCGTTCCGTCGGATCGGGCGGGTAGAACAGGTTCTGTGCTTCCATATGGTTTTGCAGATCCTTCAGAATCACGCCCGGCTGCACGCACACAGATCGTTCTGCCTGATTAATATCTAAGATTTTGTTCAGCTTTTCCGTCGAGACCACGATGCCGCCTTCCGGGACGCCGGCGCCGGTGAGCCCGGTCCTGTTGCCGGAGACGGTCATCCTCACCCCATCCCGGTTGCATTGCTTAACCAGGGCGATGATTTCTGCTTCACTCTCGGGGAGATAAACCGCCTCGGCGCGCCCCTCATAGTTGGAGGCGTCGGAGAGATAACTTTGAAATTCGTCCTGATTGGTCTTAACGATCATATTTCATGCGCCGTGATTCATTGTTAAAAACCAGTTGCACCGCCTGCGGAGCAGACAAAAGGCCGGGCGTCAGGGGCAGTGTCATCATTACAAAAATGGTCATTTCGAGCGAATGCGAGAAATCTTAATATATTGAAATAACTTAACTTAAAGATTTCTCCCTGCGGTCGAAATGACAAAAATAGCAGTTGCGACACAGTCGCGTCAGTCCAAGACGTCTAATCCAGCTACGTATTTTCCAATCGCCAGGCACGACGTCAGCCCCGGGGATTCCATACCGATGAGGTTGACCAGTCCCGACAGCCCCCGCGCACTTTCCTCACGGATAATGAAATCCCTCATCGGGTCGCCGGGTCCCTGAATCTTCGGCCGGATGCCGCTCATGTCCGGCGTCAGCGCATCCGGAGATATGCCGGGGAGGTACTTGCTGACGGAGCCGTGGAAAGCCGGTCTCAGGTCGGCGTCGACGGCGTAATCGAAAGGCAGATTCGGCGGCAGATACCGGCTGTCCGGTCCGAACCGGACACGGCCGGCCAGATCCAGAGTCGCGTGGATACCGAGACCGACATTGTTCTTGACCGGAACGGGATAGACGAGGTGGTGGATTGTCGGTGCCGGGGAGACGGAAAAATAGTTTCCCTTGCAAGGTTTCAACCGGTAACCTGCCGCGTCAATGTCGATTCCGGCCAGGGCGGCAATGCGATCGGCATGGAGTCCCGCGCTGTTGATAAGTTTTTTCGTCCGGATACGGTAGGCGCCGTGGTTCATCTCCAGATCCCAAACCGCGCCGTCGCAACGGACGGCGGTGACTTCCGACCGGCAGGTGATGATGGCCCCCTTTGCCTCGGCGCCGATCAGAAGCGTTTTCATCAGCCGGTGCGAGTCGATGATTCCTGTATTCGGTGAGAAGATAGCTGCCAGGGCAAACACGTCCGGTTCCAGGGCATGGACTTCTCTCTGTCCCAGAAGACGGAGATTTTCGACGCCGTTGTCTTGTGCCATGGTTTTGATCCGCTCCAGATCGGTGCATTCCTGCTCGTTGGCAGCCACAATGAGTTTTCCGATCCGCCGGTGGGGTACAGCATGGTGTTCGCACCAGGCGTACAGCAGACGACTTCCCTCCAGGCACAGGCGGCTCTTGAGGAACGCCTTCGGGTAATATATGCCCGCATGGATCACCTCGCTGTTGCGGGAACTGGTTTCCTGTCCGAAAGAGTCGTTTTTTTCCAGGATGACCACCGGGCGGGTTTTCTGCGTCAGGGCCTCGGCTATCGCCAGACCGATGACCCCCGCGCCGATAATCGTGATATCCACCACGTCGCTCAACGTTTTTCCTCCCACTGCCGCAAAAACCATGTGTCTGTGGCGTTTTTTCCGCAGAGCTTTACCACAGGTTGCCATAATCTTCTCCTGTTTTATCCTTTTAATACAAGTGCAATATTAATAGGATGAATGGAAAGAGGGCTTTTCCCAGAGCGGATGATTATACGGAGGGCATATTTATTAATAACCCTTAGGTCCCGTTGGGTTAAAGAAAAGCAATCAGGAAGGGCTCGATATTGTAGAAACCCTTCCTGACGAATGATTTAACAGAAAAAATCCTGTAATTTATTGAAGAATTCTTATTGCCCCGGCAGGGGTGCTCGTTTAATGTCGTCGCGCATCTTCAAACCCGGCGAAAGGGTCAGGTTTTCCACGGAAAAGCCCCGCCAGTCGCTCCAGGGGGCGCCGGGGAAAACGCTCTGAGAACGGATGCGCCAATAGCCGGCCGTCTCGATCTTCACGTCCGCCGTTGTGACGCCCGCACTCGTTTTCTGATTGGTGGGGGTCAATTTTTTTGTAATAAAGAACCCCGAAGGGGTGTTGGGTTTTGTGAATGGCTTCCATTGAAACTCAAACGCCACCCCATAATTGGGATTGTGTTTGACCATAATCTTGACCGTCGCCGGCAGAAAACCGTATTTCTGATTTGGAGAGGGAGACTGAATCTCCGGCGCCGCAGGGGTGGTCAAAATCGGCGAGCTTGGCGGTTGCAGGCTGGCCAGATATTGCCGCTGGGCGGTCGACAAAACGGCGGCGCTTCTCGGGTAACTCACACCGGACTCCGTGTTGCCGGAGAAGACGGTACAGGCAACCCCGGCTTTAATCCAGGGATTTTCCGGGCAATTGCTTGACGTCTCCGACTTGAGAATGACTGAGCTTGTGTTGGCGATAGGTTTATAAATCCTTTCATGCGCAACTTTTGTACTTTTGAACCACTCCCCGGTTGCCTTGACCGCCGTCATGGGGGGACAGGCCACTTCTTCGTTAGAACTTGAATAGCCGCAGGTCCCTT
>ERZ795054.1672-NODE-1672-length-20255-cov-5.090941_pt1 | contig 20255 bp, 19 predicted proteins | sample MGYA00375138_ERZ795054 | MGnify/ENA primary metagenome ERZ795054 (study PRJEB30183, sample SAMN05720215) | anaerobic digester metagenome | isolation source: active sludge of municipal wastewater-treating anaerobic digesters | place: USA | collected 2014-12-23 ... | reverse complement strand
CCACCCTGAGCTACATCGGGGGGATCATTGCCTACTTCATGGGGCGGGGCCTGAGCTTCCATCCCGCCATATCCCGCTTCATCGCCAGCAAATACAAGAAGAACTTTCAATTGGTAAGAAAATGGGGAGGGGTTTTCGTAGTATTGGCCGCCCTGACCCCCTTGCCGTTTTCGATTGTTTGCCTGCTCAGTGGACTGCTGAGGTACCCCAAGGTCCTGTTCATTGCCTTCAGCGCCACCCGTTTCATCCGGTTCTACGCCTATGCCTGGGCTATATTCTCCCTGTTATGAGCGTAGAGGCACTCCTGCACCGGTAAAGGGGGTGTTCAGGAATCTATGATTTAATGCTCCGGACCAGGGCCGGGCCACTAATCTTCAATAGGCTGTTCGCCTTCCATTTCAGGCTCGATGCGGGCGCCGTCGTAGCGTTTCTCCACGCCATCCTTATAGGTGATATACAGATAGGGAAGCCCGCTTTCGTCAAATCTGGTCCATTCTCCCTCGCGCCGGCCCATCACGTAATACCCTTCGTCCTTTTTTCGGCCGTTCTCCCAATACCAGGTATGCTTCCCGTTGGGATTGTCCTCCACAAAGCTGCCGGTGAAACTGAGATTTCCATTAGCGTACCAGTATTTCCACTCGCCCTGGCGCAGTCCACCGGCATAGGCCCCTTGCTGCACCTGGTCGCCCAGGTCGTATTTCCACACCCCTTCTTCCAGGCCGTCCACGAACTCACCCTGCACTAGCACCTTGCCTGAGTCGCTGTACTCGCTGAGCATGCCGTCGCGCTTTCCGTCCAGGTATTCCTCCTCGCGCAGCAGGTTCCCGCTCTCAAAATACCAGCGCCAGTTCCCATCGTAACGTCCCCGGGTGTTGAACTGCCCTTCCTGTTCCAGCTTGCCACTGCGGTAGTAGAACTTCCATTTCCCTACACGTACCCCCGCCCGGTAACTGCCTTCGGCATATATCTTTCCGTCGTCATAATACTCTATCCACGGCCCTTCCCTGAGCCCTTTGTCGGTGGTAATGCCCCTTCCGGTAATCACTCCCCTGCGGAACACGAAACCCCGCTCTACTTCCCCTGTCTCGTTGTATTCCCTTCGTATCCCTTCCGGTATCCCGTTGAAATACTGCCCCACGATGCGCGGCTTGCCGCTGGGATAATAATCCACCTTCACTTCCAGCCGGCTCACTTCCGGGGCGTCTTCCTGAATAATTCCCTGGACGTATTTCTTCACAGCAATGAGCTTTCCCTGGGTATCGTATTCCTTGAAATACCCGTTGCGCAGATCGTTGGCGTAGGTCCCTTCCCACTTTACGAGGCCGTTGTGATGGAACTCCTTCCACATCCCCTGTTTCAGCCCGTTCCGGTCGGTATGGTTGATGTTTTCCTTGCGGACCACATATCCCCGCTTGTATTCGGTCAGCCCGATCACCCTTCCTTCTTCATTGTATTCCCGGGCCAGCCCTTCCTCCAGTCCATTCACGAAGGGTACGGTTCGGAACAACACGGTATCCTTGCGGAAGGTATAGGCAATGCCCTGCTTTACGTCATCCTCAAAAGGTTCGATGATGCGCTCATCTCCGCGGTAAGTTACCCTGGGGCCATGCTTCTTGCCCAACCGGTAGTCAATGGTCATCACCATAGCCCCGGAATCGCTGTAGAATGTCCAGGTACTGTCCAGCATGAAATCACGGCGGTTGCCCTCAGATATGAGTACGCCGTTCTCATTGTAGGTTTTCCAGTAAGCATCCGGCTTTCCGTCCCTCATCATGCCTTCACTGCTAATCTGGCCATTAGGATGGTAGAATACCGTGAAGCCATCCTTGCCTTCCTGGGCCATGAGGCCCTGAAGGACAAGCATAAACAATATGCCGGTGGCCAGTATGCCTTTTCTCATCGCATTATCGGATAAGTCCGGCCTGTCGTGAGATATCCATCATCTTCAGCATGGGCAGGGCAGCCCTGCGGATGGTCTCTTCATCAAGCATGATTTCGGGCTTTTCATTCTTCAGGCTAAAGTATAGTTTCTGCAGGGTATTGAGCTTCATGTAGGGGCAATCGTTGCAATTGCAGGTTTCATCGGTAGGAACGATAAGGAACTCCTTATCCGGGGATACTTTCTTCATCTGATGCAGTATCCCTGTTTCGGTAGCCACGATATACCGGGGGTTGCTGTCCTTTTGCGTGAAATTGAGCAGAGCGGTAGTAGATCCGATGAAGTCCGCCAACTGCAGAATCGGGCCCCGACACTCAGGGTGGGCGATGAGGAGGGCATCGGGATTTTCTTCCTTCATACGGATCACCATCTCGGTTTTAAGGGCATCATGCACTTCGCATGACCCATCCCACAACACCATGTCGCGTCCCATCACTCCGTTAAGATAGGCTCCCAGGTTGCGGTCGGGCGCAAAGATGATCTTCTGTTCCCTGGAAAAGGATTCTACGATAGCCCTGGCGTTGCTTGAGGTACATATGACATCCGAAAGCGTCTTGATTGCCGCGGAGCAATTGATATATGAGATGACGATGTGGTCGGGATACTGGTCACGGAAAGCCTTGAACTCTGAGGGCGGGCAGGAGTCGGCCAGTGAACATCCGGCATCCAGGTCAGGGATTACCACCTTTTTTCCCGGGTTGAGTATCTTCGCTGTTTCGGCCATGAAATGCACCCCGGCAAACACGATGAGCTCGGCATCAGTCTGTTGCGCTGCCTGTGCCAGTCCCAGGCTGTCCCCGATGTAGTCAGCAATATCCTGAATTTCAGGAACCTGATAGTAATGTGCCAGGATTACTGCGTTCTTTTCCCTGCGCAGGCGCCTGATCTCAGCGATCAGTTGCTCGTCCGAAGGAATCGACTTGTTCACCGCATCATCTATCATTATATAAAAAGTTTAAAGTTTTTATGATGTAATGGATATCCTGTTAGTTCGGTGGAAACATTCTTCCCTGTTTTTTTGGATTTATCGTTTTCCTCCGTTCATCAACATCCCATTAACAGTATTCGGGATGGAAGTGTTTTATAATTGAGGAACTTGAGAGGATATCAACAGGATGTTGAAAGCCATACACGGGAAAAGAAAACTTGTTCAGCAGTGCTTTCCGGCGGTGCATAACGGGTGAATAAATGTGGAATAATTCAGCCATTTCGTCCACTCCTGTGATCAGTTGCCCTGTTGATCCGATTTTTCCACCGGGCACCACGATTTCTCCCCACAAAATTAGGCAGATATCAACATGGGCCTGTTTGTATTTTTATTTCATTGATAATTAGTAATATAGATCAGAATTTCCAATAAGTCCCTTCGTCTGGAACGGCCTCATTCTGAAAGAGCTGATGCAAAAGCAATGCCACAAATGGATTAACTTTGTTCGGGGAGGATTTCAACAATGTTCGATAAACAGCAGCCCATTGCCATTGCCAGCGACCACGCAGGGTATGCCCTGAAGGAATACCTGAAGAAGGAGCTCAGGGAGAGGGGCTATGTGCTTGAAGATTTTGGTACCGACGTTGAGGAAAGCATGGATTACCCGGATACGGTGCATCCCCTGGCCCGGGCAGTGGACGAAGGGCGTTATGCCTTTGCCTTCATCATGTGCGGAAGCGGGATAGGGGTAAGCATGGTGGCGAACAAATATCCGGGGGTCAGGGCGGCCCTCTGTTGGGACGAGGAACAGACCGAACTTACCCGGAGACACAACGATGCCAATGTGCTTTCTTTTCCCGGAAGATATATTGATTTTGCGAGGGCCCTGAAGATGGCCGAGATTTTTCTGAACACGGATTTTGAAGGGGGCCGGCATGAACGCCGGGTGATGAAGATTGCTCCTTCCACCTAACGCTGAATACTATGTCAGAATACAGGAAAGCCTTCCTGAAGGAAGCACGGCAGAAGGCCTTTGACTTGCAGCACCGCAAAACGATACAGCATAATATGTCAAAATACGAGGCGGCGGTGGACCGCGGCCTCGACCGCTATACCGATCTGGAAGGGGCCAGGGAAAGAGCAGGATTTCTCAAGCATAAGGTATTGAGCGAGCTGGACAACTACCTCACCGAGTTCGAGAGCCAGTTTGAGAAAAGGGGAGGGCGTGTTATCTGGGCGCCCACGGCTCGCGACGCCATCCGTGAGATCCTGAAGATCCTGAAGAAGCATGAGGTGAAGACAGTGGTCAAGACCAAGTCGATGATCACCGAAGAACTGGAGTTGAACGATGTGTTGCAGAAGTACCGCATTGAGCCGGTAGAGACCGATCTGGGCGAATACATCGTGCAGTTGGCAGAGGAGGACCCCTATCACATCGTTACCCCGGCCATGCACAAGTCGAAGGAGGATGTGGCGGCCCTTTTCCATGAAAAGTTCGGTACCCCGATAGAAAGTACCCCGGATGAGATCACGGCTTTTGTGCGTTCGCGTTTGCGGGAGGTGTTCCTTTCAGCCGATGCGGCCATTACGGGAGCCAATTTCCTGATCGCTGACACCGGGGCCATCGCGCTAACCGAAAACGAAGGCAACGGCATGATGTCGCTGGCCTTTCCCCGCATCCATATAGCCATTGCGGGCATTGAAAAGGTCATCCCTTCGCTTCGCGACCTGGACCTGTTCTGGCCGCTACTGGCCACCTATGGCACGGGCCAGTGGGTCACGGCCTACAATTCCATCGTATCGGGTCCGCGTCAGCAGGGAGAAGGCGATGGGCCGGAGGAGATGTATGTGGTATTGCTCGATAACGGGCGTACCGATATCCTGGCGATGAAGGAACAGCGCCGGGCCTTGTCCTGCATCAAATGCGGGGCTTGCCTCAATGCCTGTCCGGTATACCGTAACATCGGGGGCCATACTTACAATACCACCTATACCGGCCCAATAGGATCGGTGATTTCGCCGCATTTGGAGGGACTGAAGGACCTGGGGCATCTCAGCTATGCCTCTTCCCTGTGCGGAGCCTGTACCGCGGTCTGTCCGGTGAAAATCAACCTGCATGAGCTGTTGTTGTTTAACCGGAGGGATATCGTAAAACAGGGGCTGACCTCTTCTTCTGAGCGCATGATGATGGGTGGGCTGAAGCGGGTGATGCTCAAGCGCAGCCTGATGAACACCGGGAGTGCCGGACTGCGCAATGCCCTGCTTCGCAAGATGTTCCGCAAGGCCTGGGGAAAAGACCGGGAAATGCCGGAGGTTGCGCCCAAATCGTTCAACCAGTTGTGGGAGGAACAGCGGGGCCTGCGCTCCCGGCAGCAACGCTGATAGGATCAGAATGCCTTGAGGGTGCGTTCCACCGGCTGAAGATAGGAGGTGCCGAAAAGGTTGAGGTGCACCAGCAGGGGATAGAGATTGCAGAGGTCTACCCTTCCCTGCCATCCGGGTTCCAGCGGCCAGGCCTTGGTATAGGCGGCATAGAAGTGAAAATGGAAACCCCCGAACAATTTACTCATGGCGATGTCCATTTCCCGGTGACCATAATACACTGCAGGGTCGATGAGGTAAGCCCTGCCGTCGGGCCCTGTGAGGAAATTGCCACTCCATAGGTCGCCATGGACAAGGCAGGGAGGTTCCCGGGGAAAGATTGAGGCCAGTAAGGAATACAACCTTTCCAGACGAGTGATCAGGTGATGGGCGAGGAGGCCCTGGTCGAAGGCCATACGTGCCTGGGGCTCAAGGCGTTCAGAGGCAAAGAAACCCGGCCAGTCGGGATGAACGGCATTGCACTGGGGCAGGCTGCCGATGTAGTTGTTGTGATCAAGACCGAAGGAAGGGCCCTGGTTCAGGTGCATCTGAGCCAGGCGGAGGGCGAAGTCTTCCCAATAATCCCTGTGCTCGCGCCCGCTCTGGAGATAAGAGAGTAGCAGGTAGGTATAGTCACCCGTGTTCCCCCAGGCGATCACTTCCGGGGTACCGATGCACCCGGTGGCACGGATGAGCCCCAGTCCCCGGGCCTCAGCCTCGAACATGCCGGGATACTTATCGGCCAGGTTGTATTTCAGGAAAAAATCCCCTGCATTGGTGCGCAGCCTGCAGGCCTGGTTGATGGAGCCCCCGCCCAGGGCCGAAGGGGCATAGAGTTGTAGGCTTTTTCCTGTATATGCCTGAAGGTCAAGCGTTACCGCTTCGCTGATCTCCTGGGGGATCATAGCAGGGAATGCATGCTGCCTTGCCTGCGTTGGGTGGAGAACACGCTGAAAAGGCGATCGGCCATAACGAAGAGCCCTACGGACAAGAAAAAGATCAGGGCAATGCTGCTGGATCCCAGGAAGCGGAAGATCTGCGTGAAGCCGGCAAGCAGGGAGCGGTATTGAAGAATGGTCTCCCCCGCCTCCCGGCTGTTGGTAACTCCCATGCCCTTGCTCCAGGGCAGCAGTTCCCAGCCAAAGACGAGGGTGCCCACAGCGACGAGGGCTGCAGCTATGTATGGAAGGTATTCCCCGAGCAGGACACGGATACTCTGGTTTTCTTTCAGGGGCTCGGCTTGTACCTGGGCCATCACCCGCTGGGCGAAACCGGGAGGGGCCATATCCCCCTTCCCCGGGCGCAGGGCTTGCCGGAGCATATCATCCAATCGGTCCATCGTCATTTCTCCTTTCTTCAAAAGTAATCCACCTTTTCTCATTTCCGTCCTGCAACAGGGTCCACAGCTTTTTACGGATCCTGTGCATGCGCACCTTCACATTGGAGAGGCTGAGCCCCAGGATCTCTCCGATCTGTTCCATGCCCAGGGAGCGGGTATAGAAGAGATCGAGGAGCAGGCGGTCGGCTTCGGGCAGCGTATCCACTGCTGCTTTCAGCCATTCCTCACGGTCCGGGACATCGGAGGTGTCCGTGAGGTCATCTGTCCATTCATCCGCTATGCGCTCCATAGTGTCGTCGTCCATTCCGGTCCATTCAGGTTTCCTGCGCCTCAGCGACGATACCGCAGCATTGTAGGCGATACGGTAGATCCAGGTAGAAAAGGCCGCCTGTCCACGAAATTTCTCCAGGGAACGGTATACGTTCAGGAAAACATCCTGAGCCACTTCTTCTGCCTCTTCCCTGTGGTTCAGCAAGCGCAGGCATATCCCGAACACCAGGTCCTGATGCCGTTCCACCAGCAGGGTAAAGGCATTGACTTCGCCCTGCAGCACGCGATCAACATAAACCTGGTCGTGGTCCTGCCTCATGGTGTTTATTGGACGCTCTGCCCGTGCTAAGGTTACAACTAAAAGCGGAAGGTGCCCATGCCACGGAACAGCTTGCGCTACATATCTTATTAATATGGAATCGCATGTTCAGTTGTCCGTGGGATGATATGGCAGGGTAAATGTAACCTCAAAGCCCGGTTTGCGTCAAATGGGAAAACCAATCACAATGAGCGAAATCTTCATTCCACTGGGTGCCTTCGCCATGATCGTGGCCATAGTGTACCTCAATATCCGTAAGAAAGAGCGCCTGGCGCTGCTGCAGTTCAACAAGGACGCATCGGTATTCGGGCAGCGCAGCTGCATCAACCCTTCCCTGAAGTACGGTTTGCTGCTGATGTTCCTGGGCGCCGGCCTGCTGGTGGCCAATTTCCTTTCACACCAGGGGTACATGGACGAGGAGCCGGCCTATTTCAGCCTGCTGTCATTGGCTTCAGGTATCGCACTCCTGTTGTATTATTTCCTTGAGCGGCGTGCCCGTAGCCCGAAGCCGGGTCCTGAGGACCATAACCTATAATCCAAGCCGGCGCAGCAGGTTTTTCCACCAGGGGAGCCCTGATACCTTTTCCCTTGTTTGGCCCGATGACTTCAGCGGGTAGGAGTGAAGGATGGTATATTCAGGGCCTTCCTGTCCCAGTACACTCTCGATCAAATGGAAAGCACCTACGGTAATATCCTGAAGGTGCTTTTGTTGCATTTTGGCCACCTTTTCATCGAGTTTCCTGCGCTGGCGCAGGTATTTGATCCGGCCCAGGGTGAGGTGGGGGACGAAGTTCTGGCGGTCGTCGGGGATACCGGCTTCTTCCAGGGCCCCGGTGATATCCCGGCCGAGCGCGGCCATACGGTTTCCGCCATCCTCAACGCCGAGCCACAGTACGCGGGGCTTGTAGGTACTTCCGAACACTCCCGCTCCGGTGATGCTGGCCTGGAAGGCCTGATGGGCGGAGGCCACGCGGGTCAGGGCGTGGTGTATCCCGGGGATACGGTCTGCAGGGGTGTCTCCGATGAACTTCAGGGTGATGTGCATGTGTTCCTCATCCACCCACGAAATGCGGTCGGTTTTGAACCAGGTCCTGAACTTATGGTAGGTTTCCTTGAGGTTTTCCGCGGGATCAACGCTAACGGCAACAAATATCCTCTTCATCTATGCGCTGTGGTTGTAGGGCCGGACCTGCATTCTGGCAAGCCGGGCCGTTTCCGGTTTTGGCCTACAAAGTTGCACTTTTTCGATAAATCGCATTTGAGCGGAAGCTGTTGCCGGATTCAATAAAAGCCCTTATCTTTGCCGTCCGTTACAAACGTCCTTTACATGAGGGGCATTAGCTCAGTTGGCTAGAGCGTTTGACTGGCAGTCAAGAGGTCATCGGTTCGACTCCGATATGCTCCACCAGAACCCGCTGCGTATACCCACAAGGGAAGCGCAAGCGGGTTTTTTGTTTTGTGGGCGGTCGAGAATAGGATATATTCTATGTTTTATGTTCTATGTTCTGTGTTTTCCGGTCCTTGAGCTTGTCGAAGCGTGTTCTGTGTTTTCCGGGGGCAAAGATTCCCTTCTGAGTTCGAAATTCCTTGTTCGATATTCCCTTGTCCTTTTTCATTGAGCACTGAGCATTGATCGCTGAGCATTGAGAAAGGTCATTCATGCTTGCATCAACGTGCTTCCTTCGGTAACTTTGCCCCGGGTGTATGTTCTGCCCGTTAATTCCCGGTGATATGTTGCGTCGGTTGCTCAGAAGAAAGGGCCGGAGCTGGCCCAGGTATATCCTGAGGCTGGTCGTGCTGGCCATAGGTGCTTTCATCGTGTTGTCGGTCGGGCTGACGGCCCTGCTGCGGTTCGTGAACCCTCCGGTGACGCCCCTGATGGTGAAAATGGCGTTTGAAAAGCACAAGGACGGCAGCCGGTACGGGATTACCAGGGAATGGAGAGACCTGGACGAGATCAGCCCCAACCTTGTATTGGCGGTTGTTGCAGCGGAGGACAACCGTTTTCTCAAGCACCACGGCTTCGACTTCGAGGCCATACAGAAGGCCCAGGAGCACAATAAGAAGAGCAAGCGCAAGCGGGGAGCCAGCACCATTTCGATGCAGACGGCCAAGAATGTATTCCTCTGGCCCACGCGTAACTACCTCCGTAAGGGCTTCGAGGTATGGTTTACGGTCCTCATCGAGGTCCTGTGGGGCAAGGAGCGGATCATGGAAGTTTACCTGAATGTGATAGAAACGGGCAAGGGCCTGTATGGGGCGGAGGCGGCGGCGCAAAAATATTACCACCGTCCGGCCGCTAAGCTCACGCGCCAGCAGGCGGCTATGATCGCTTCCATTCTACCCAACCCCCGTCAGCGCAATCCGGCCAATCCAACCTCCTATCTCAACAGAAGACAGCAGAAGATCCTCCGGAACATGAGGAACATTCAGGAAGTACGGTTTCATTGATAGTGCATGTTTTGTTGATGGACGTATTCCCAATTAAGCGAAGCCTCTCCCGTTTTTGGATTTATGTGTCTTTTTTGGGGATTTAATCAGGAACAAGACGAAAATCCGGCTTTATTTCCGCCTTTATAGACGCAGAACGGCGAAAGGCCGGAGGAGAGGGCCATCCGGGCCCCTTCGTGCATCCTGGGGCATAAAATGGCCCCGTCTCCTTTGGGGTGGCCCTTGAACATATCCTGATCGAAATTGTACTTTTATCCGGAGAAGGAAAATTATGGCCTCAACGATGCGCAAGCCCCTGCTTGAATTTTCGGTGCAAAGGGTAAGCTCCCGGGACGAGATCGCCCCGGAGGTGTTCATGCTCCGTTTCGAGCGGCCCTGGGAATTCAGGGCCGGGCAGGTGGTGGCCCTGCGGCTGGAGGAAGGGGAACCGCATCGCCTGTATAGTTTGGCCGGTGGGGAAAATGAGAAGGACGCGGCCGTGCTTTTCGACCTCAACCCTGAAGGTTCGCTCACTCCGCGGCTGGCCAGGCTGCAGCCCGGGGATAGCCTTCGGGTGAGCCATCCATTCGGTTTCTTTACAGATGACGAGCGACCGGCCTGGTGGCTGGCCACCGGCACGGGCTTGGCACCTTTCCTGTCGATGGTCCGGAGCCTGGACATCCGGAACAAGACCCTGGTGCACGGGGGAAGGGGAGAGGCTTCCTTCTATTTTCAGGAGGAGCTGTCCGCATCCCTGGGCGCCCGCTATATCCGCTGCAGTTCTACAGGAGAAGGAAAAGGGGCCTATCCCGGGCGCTTGACCGCCTGGCTGGGCGCGCAGGAGCAGTTGGATCCCGGGCTGCACTACTATCTGTGCGGCAGCGCCGAAATGGTGGTCGATGTGCGTGACCTGCTGATCAGCCGGGGGGTTCCGTTCGAGCATGTCAGAGCGGAAATCTACTTTTAGCGTGGGTTTGCGCCCTTACGGGAGGCCACGCCAACTTTAGGGAGGCCAAGTCCAAAAATCGTGATAAATAGTTAAATATCAATACAATAAACTGCAATACCTTGGCAACAATCCCTACCGGAAAACCGCCCTTGCTGGGCATGACCCTGCGCCAACTCGAGCAGGCATGCCAGGAGCTGGAACTGCCGAAGTTTACGGCCAGGCAGTTGTCCGACTGGCTGTATTCCAAGAACATACGGAATATAGATGAAATGTCGAACCTCTCGAAGGCTGCGAGGGCGCGTTTGGACAGCGCGTTTACCTTCGGGGTGGAAGAGCCGCTCAGTGCCCAGGTTTCAGCCGATGGCACCAAAAAATACCTCTTTGGTGCCGGTACGCAGCGTTTTGTGGAGGCCGCTTACATCCCGGAGCGGAGCAGGGCCACCCTGTGCCTGTCTACCCAGGTAGGCTGCAAAATGGGCTGCCTGTTCTGCATGACCGGGAAGCAGGGATTCCAGGCCAACCTGGGCCCAGGAGCCATCATCAACCAGGTGCGCAGCCTGCCGGAGCGGGAGCAGTTGACCAATATCGTGTACATGGGGATGGGGGAGCCCTTCGATAATACCGATGCGGTAATGCAGAGCCTGGAGGTGCTCACCGCTGACTGGGGTTTTGCCTGGAGTCCACGGCGCATTACGGTCAGCACCATCGGCATTATCCCGGCCATGGAGCGGTTTCTGAGGGAAAGCGAGTGCCACCTGGCCGTGAGCCTGCACAGCCCCTTCGACGAGGAACGGCAGCGCCTGATGCCCATACAGCATGTATATCCCGTAGAAGAGGTGATTCGTTCCATACGGGAGCATGGGCTGGGAAGGCAACGCAGGGTTTCGTTCGAGTATATCCTTTTCGAGGGGGTCAATGACAGTTCCCGTCATGTGAAGGAGTTGGCCCGGCTGCTGAATGGACTGCGCTGCCGTATCAACCTGATGCGCTTTCATCTGGTACCGGGAACCCCCCTGAAGGGGACTCCGGAGGAGCAGGTGCTTGCATTCAGCCAGGCTTTGAACGACAAGGGGATCCGCACCACCATCAGGGCTTCCAGGGGCCAGGATATCGATGCGGCCTGTGGGTTGCTATCCACCAGGGAACTGGTGAAACGTACCCTGAGCGATCACTGAGTTGGTCGGCCCGACAGGCGCACCGTGATGATCGTTTTTACCATCACCACCTCTCCCTGGTGGCTGCCGGGTTTCCATGCCGGCATACGGCGTGCGGTTTTCAGCACCACATTATCGACGGCTTCATTCACACCCTGGATCATCTTTGGGCGGCGTACATGGCCCCTGTCATCGATGAGCAGTTCGACCAGCACAAGGGTATCCCTGTTCCAGGTGATCGCCTCCTGGGGTAAACTGAGGGCCTGGCTGAAATAGGCCTGAACGGCATCACGGCCCCCTGGGTATACCGGCATCTGATCTGCCACGGAATATATGTTCCTGGAGACCGCAGACGGAAGACGTATGGATTCCGTATTGAAGACCGAAGTACCCTGGGAAGGAGAAGCATAGTAGTAGGACGGTACGGCCTGCGTGGCCTGATATTTGACGCTGGTGGAGGCAGGGGCAGCCTTGGCCCCTGCCTCTTCCTGAGGCAGCGTGATCCTTCCTGCCATCTCTTTTCCCATCGCGGATTGCAGCGTATCCACTTCTGGAAGGTCGTTACCGGCCTGGTCCGAAGCGAGCGGTATCCCTTCGCTGAGTTCACGGGCAATAGCCAGGGGTAAGGGTTCCCGGGGCTCATCCCCTGAGGGCTCCTCCAGTGCTTTCCCTTGAGGGGAGAAGGTGTGGTCATCACTCAACAGTGCCGCATCCGAGGGTTCCATTTCTGTCCATAGCTCGGGTCCTGTACCTGGTGAGGGCAGCGTACGAATTTCCGCCGCGTCGGTGGGAACGGTTTGCATGGATCCTGCGATTAGGGGTAATTCGGGACCCCGGAACAAGGTTGTCCAGAGCACCGTAGTGACCAGCAGGGCCACGGCCGCCGCCGCTGCAATCCAACGCCAGGGGGTTCCACGTGAAACGTTAATAAAAACTGGCTGATTATCATTGATATAGCCCACTTTTCCCGTCACCGCCCTGTTGATATCTTCCACCCAGTAGTTGAAATCCACAGAATTTTCCTCCAGGGACCTCCCTTCCATTGCATCACGGCATAGTTCACACTGCAGCAGATGGGCGCACAGCCGTTCCCGGCCGGCGGCATCGAGGCTCCCGGATGCCCATGCCTCCAGGCCTTCACGGCTGAGGCAGCCGGAAGTAAGGAAGAAGGGAGGCGGTTGTCGCTTTTCCATAGGATCGGACATCAGTGAATAAGCAGCCAGAGAAGCAGGGGTGCTGAACGCCCCAGCATCAGCCGTAAGTTACGTTTCCCATTCTGGATATGGCTTTTAACCTTGTTGATACCATACCCGGTGTGTTCGGCGATCTCTTTATAGGACCTGCCTTCAAGGTACATCATCCCCACGCATACCCTTTGTTCTTCCCCCAACTGGCCCATAGCCCTGTGAAGCGCATCGTGATCAGAATGAAGCGCCTCCTTGAGATGCAGGTCCTCGGGGTTTTCCATAAATGATCCTTCGGATTCCAGGAACAGTCCATGCAGGGCCCCTGCTTCGCTCTTCGCCCTGCGGAGTTCGATAAGGCAGTAGTTCCGGCTGACCGTATACAGCCATGAGCTGAAATGCCGGACGTCGGTATAGCTGAGGCTGTCGAAGAGGCCTTCAAAAATGCCCATCACCGCATCACGGGCCGCCTCGGCATCGCCGAGGTGCTTCAGGCAGTTAGCGAACACCAGGTGGGTGTAGCGCCGGAAGAGAATGCCGACCAGCTCCGGTTCCTGCCGTTCCCGGTAAATGCCCAGCAGTTCCTCATCGGTGAGACGGGAGAGCAAGGATGGGTCGGTATTTCGCAAAGGAGGCACGTCCAGTTCTTCCGCAACAGACTCCCATCGGGCCTTACCCGATGAGAGGATAATTCATGTGATTGAAAATCAAAGAAAAGCAAAATTCGTTCCAAAATTTTTGTGGAAAAAGGGGGGATGGTGCATCTCAAGAGGGAATCGGCCCCCAGGCAGGCCCCCCGGACAACAAATTGGTCGTGGGCAGCGGGCAGGGAGAAGCCGGAAAACGATCCATAAAACCTAATCATCATGAAGCGACTTGATCAACTCCTGGCAATGCTCCTCTTTTGTACAGCAACAAGCGGATCCCTGGCCCAGCCCGACGAACAGGACCGTTCCCTCTCCCCGTATTTCCATATCGTGGGGGAAGATGCCTCAACCACGGCCTTTCCCCTGAAGTCGACCCGGGCTGAAGCCGACATTGTGGGCATGATCGCTTCGGTGAAAGTGACCCAGGAGTATCAGAACCTGGGAAAGCAGCCCATCGAAGCGATCTACGTCTTCCCGGCATCCACCCGGGCTGCCGTGCATGCGCTGAGGATGACCATAGGCGAACGGGTGGTGGAGGCCAGGATCCGTAAGACGGAAGATGCCCGTCAGGAATACCAGCAGGCCCTGCAGCAGGGGAAGACGGCATCCCTGCTGGAACAGAAGAGGCCCAATGTGTTCCAGATGAATGTGGGCAATATCATGCCCGGGGATATCATACGCGTGGAGCTCAGTTATACCGAGCTGCTCCTTTCGGAGGAAGGGCGGTATTCGTTTGTGTATCCCACCGTGGTTGGTCCCCGTTTCGCCAACGGGAGCGAAGGGCCCCTGACCCCGCCGGCCGATGGTTGGGTGATCAATCCCTATACCCCTGAAGGTCAGGCCCCGCTATACGACCTCGATATACGGGTCAACCTGAACGCCGGTATGCCGGTATCGGACCTGCGTTGCGTTAGCCATGCCACGGACGTGACCTGGAGCGGACGGGACCAGGCCAGCATTGCACTGAATGCCAGCGAGAAAAAGGGCGGTAACCGGGATTTCATCCTGGAGTACCGCCTGAGGGGGGACCAAATGCAGTCGGGGTTGCTGCTGCATGAAGGAGAGACAGGGAACTACTTCCTGGCCATGATCCAGCCGCCCCGCCGGGTAAAACCGGAGATGGTCCCGCTGCGGGAATATATCTTTATTGTAGATGTCAGCGGCTCGATGAGCGGGTTTCCTCTGGAGGTATCCAAGGGGCTGCTGAGGGACCTGATCGGCGGCCTCGGGCCCATGGACCGGTTCAATGTCATCCTGTTTGCCTCATCGGACAGCTATCTGGCGGAGCATTCCGTTCCGGGCACCCCCGCCCATATCCAGGAGGCGCTGGACCTTATTGATCGCCAGCGCGGAGGGGGTGGTACCCAACTCCTTCCGGCCCTGCGCAGGGCCCTGGCCATGAAGACCACAGAAGGTTATTCCCGGTCCTTCATCATCGCCACCGACGGATATGTTACGGTAGAGAGGGAAGCCTTTGAACTCATCCGTCAGAACCTCGGAGAGGCGAACTTCTTCCCTTTCGGTATCGGCTCTTCGGTAAACCGTCATCTTTTGGAAGGCATGGCACGCGTGGGCAAGGGGGAGTCCTTTGTGTTGACCAACGCTCAGTCAGCCAGCGAAATGGCCGACCGTTTCAGGGAATATGTGCAGTCGCCCGTGCTTACCGATGTGGTGGTTCGTTTTGAAGGCTTTGAAGCCTACGACCTGGAGCCCTCCTCGATACCGGACGTATTGGGCGAGCGGCCGGTCATGCTTATCGGTAAATGGAAAGGGGAGCCCAGGGGCAGCCTGGTGCTGGAAGGGATAAGCGGTCAGGGTAAGTACCGCTATGCAATAGATGTATCGGCCATGCGGAATACCGGAAGGAACAACCTTGCCCTGAAGTATTTATGGGCGAGGGAAAGGATACGCAATCTTGATGATATGGCGATTTCCGGCACCGAGAGCAGTGAGAATGCCGACGAAGTCACTTCGCTGGGGCTCACCTACGGCCTGCTTACCCGCTTCACCTCCTTTCTTGCCGTGGATTCAGAGGTTCGGAACGCCGCAGGCAACACCCAAACTGTAGTCCAGCCCCTGCCTTTGCCCCAGGGGGTAAGCAACAGCGCAACCGGCAATCTGGTAACGGCCGGGAGTACACCCACCTTCGCGCCCCAGGGCGTCTATAAGTCCGTTCAGTCGACAAGCGTGAGGGAAGAATATGTCCGCAAGTCGCCACACATTCAACCGCAGAGCGGGGATATGACCTTCGAGATGGCCACGGATAAGCCGGATGCCCAGGCTTCGGCTCCGGAGACCAGGGGCCCGGTGTTCGTTTCGGGCAGTACCGGGTGGGAAGTCTTTCTTAGAAGCAATTACCATTACCCTGATGCCCTGAAAGTTACGGGCATCAGCGGGATTATCGTGATAGAGTTCATGGTGGACGGTTTGGGGAGGGTTTCTGATCTGAGGGTGGTGCAGGGCCTGCACCCCGACCTGGACGAAGAAGCGCTGCGGGTGGTTCGTCTGAGCAGCGGGAAATGGAGGCCGGCGTTGAAGTATGGCAAGCCGGTAGGTCAGCGGCACACCCTTACCCTGGAAGTTTCCCCGCGGATGCGCGGGAAGTGAGGGGGAATACCGGAGAATCGAGAAGGGGCGGCCGGGAGGTCCAGGGAATCAGTGACGAGATCAATATTGACTAATTTTGCTGTGTTACAGGTGAATCCCATTCAGGAGGATCCGTCATATCCCCCGGTAATGCTGCTACTTCTCGTTTATCTGTTTCTTGCCCTTTTTGTGTCATTCCTATGCTCCATCATGGAAGCGGTGCTGCTTTCCACGCCCCAGTCCTTCCTCATGGTTAAGCGGGATGAGGGCCATGCCTGGGCCGGGCATTTCCTGGGCATGAAGGAAGATATAGACAAGCCCTTGTCGTCCATACTCTCACTGAATACCATCGCCCATACCGTTGGGGCAGCCGGGGTGGGTGCCCAGGCGGTAAAGGTTTTCGGGGATGCCTATTTCGGCATTGTTTCGGCTGTACTGACCATACTCATCCTGGTATTGACCGAGATCATTCCCAAGACGATTGGCGCAAACTACTGGAGGGGGCTTACCAGCATCGCATCGAAGGTCATACGGGGCATGATCGTGATCACCTACCCCCTCGTACTGCTGTCGGCCATCATTACCCGTTATATTTCCGGCAAGGGGAATGAGCAACTCACCAGCCGGGAAGAGATATCGGCCCTGGCCAGCATTGGGGCCGACGAAGGGATCTTCAACGAAAAGGAGCATAAAGTGATCCAGAACCTGCTCCGGTTGAGGAACCTGAGGATCACAGAGATTATGACGCCCCGTGTGGTGGTGGCCATGGCCGACGAGGAGCTCACACTCCGGGAGTTTTTACAGAACAAGGACTACCTGATGTTTTCCCGGATCCCGGTGTATTCCGGGAACCGGGAAAACGTGACGGGCTATGTCTTCCGCCAATCGGTGTTCGAGAACCTGGCCGAGAAGCGGGAAAGCCTGAAGCTCAAAGACCTGCGCAGGGATATTGTGATCATCCCCGAGACCAACGGGATACTCAATGTGTGGGAAAACCTCCTGGACCGCAAGGAGCATATCGCCCTGGTGGTGGACGAGTACGGGGGAATGGACGGGATCGTAACTATGGAGGACATCATAGAGTGTTTGCTCGGCCTGGAAATCGTGGATGAGAAGGATAAAGTGCAGGATATGCAGTCGTTTGCCCGGGAGCGCTGGAAGCAGCGCCAGGCCAAGTACAACCTGCTGGAACAGCCAGGATCCCTGAGCGGGGAGTCCGGCTCCTGAGGCCGGCGTCATTTTCTTTTCCGTTGTCGCCAGTCTGTCTTCCCGGCTTGGACTGATCAGATACAAGACAGGCGGATTCTCATCTTAATCAAGACTCATTATATATTAGCCTTCCACTGATATTTCAGGCAGGGGGGCTTGGTTTTTTTGAAAATACCCTACCTTTGTTAGCGCAAAAACAATAGGGTATTTTTTATGAAACCAACTCATATTGAACACATTGGGATTGCAGTTGAAGACCTTCAACAAGCGATACGATACTATGAGGACGTCCTGGGCCTGGAATGCTACGCGATAGAAGAGGTCGTCGACCAGAAGGTAAAGACGGCCTTTTTTATGGTGGGGCAGACCAAGATAGAGCTGCTGGAGTCTACGGATCCGGAAGGGCCGATCGGCAAGTTCATCACCAACCGGGGCCCGGGCATCCATCATATCGCCTTTGCCATGCCGGATGTGGGGCAGGCGCTGGCTGCTGCGCGGGAGAAGGGGGTACGGCTGATCGACGAGAAGCCGCGTAAGGGAGCAGAGGGGCTGCACATCGGTTTCCTCCACCCGAAGTCGACCTTTGGGGTGCTCACGGAGTTCTGTGGAGAATAATCAGAAAGACCAATGGATATCCAGGAAAAGATCAACCAGCTCATCCAGCTCAGGGAGAAGGCCCGCCAGGGCGGTGGGGAAAAGCGCATTGCCGACCAGCACGCCAAGGGCAAGTTTACGGCGCGGGAGCGCATCGATATGCTGCTCGATGATGGCAGCTTCGAGGAATACGATATGTTCATGACCCACCGCTGCACCGATTTCGGGCTGGAGAACCAGAATTTTCTTTCCGACGGAGTGGTGACCGGCCATGGCACCATTGACGGGCGGGTGGTATACGTATACTCCCAGGACTTCACGGTATTGGGCGGCTCCTTGTCGGAAGCCGTTTCGCGCAAGATCTGCAAGATCATGGACCAGGCCATGAAGGTGGGGGCCCCGGTGATCGGGATCAATGACAGTGGCGGGGCGCGTATCCAGGAAGGGGTGCAGAGCCTTGCCGGTTATGCGGAGATCTTTGAACGCAACATCCTGGCTTCCGGCGTCATCCCACAGATTTCGGCCATCTTCGGTCCTTGCGCCGGGGGGGCGGTATACAGCCCTGCCCTCACCGATGTCATCATTATGACCGAGGAAACCAGCTATATGTTCGTGACCGGGCCCAAGGTAACCCGGACCGTGACGGGTGAAGACATCTCTGAAATGGAGCTGGGAGGGGCAGTAGTCCATACTTCCAAGTCGGGGGTGGCCCATTTCAGGGCCGAGGACGAGGAGGAGGGGATATTGCTGATCCGCAAGCTCCTGGAGTACCTTCCTTCCAACAACCTGGAGGACCCGGTAGTTACCGAGACCGATGATCCCATCGATCGCAGGGAGGATGCCCTGAACGAGATCATCCCCTCCAGTTCCAGTCAGCCATACGACGTGAAGGATATCATCTATATGATCGTGGATGACAAGGAATTTCTGGAGATGCACCGGCATTATGCCAGGAATATGGTGGTGGGCTTTGCCAAGTTCAACGGGATGCCGGTAGGCATAGTGGCCAACCAGCCGAACTACCTGGCCGGGGTGCTGGACATTGATGCCTCGAAGAAGGCGGCGCGTTTCGTGAGGTTCTGCGACTGTTTCAATGTTCCCCTGGTGACCCTGGTGGATGTTCCGGGATTCCTGCCGGGCAGTGCCCAGGAGCATGGGGGGATCATCACCAACGGGGCCAAGCTGATGTTCGCCTATGGAGAGGCCACCGTGCCCAAGGTCACGATCACCCTGCGCAAGAGCTATGGCGGGGCTCACGACGTGATGAGCTGCAAGCAGCTGAGAGGGGACCTCAATTATGCATGGCCTTCGGCCGAGATCGCCGTAATGGGGCCCAAGGGCGCCATCGAAGTGCTGGAAGGGAAGAAGATCATGGCGATAGAGGATGCGGAAGAAAAGGCGAAGTACATTGCCGAGCGTGAGGCCAACTACCGCGACAAGTTTGCCAACCCCTACGAAGCAGCCAAGTTCGGTTTTATCGACGATGTGATCGAGCCCCGCAACACCCGCTTCCGCATCATCAGGGCCCTGCAGACGCTGTCCACCAAGAAGGAAACACTTCCGCCCAAGAAACACTCGAATATACCGCTCTAAACCAAGGAATTATGATACCTGTCGTTGTGAGCTTCGACCTCGACCTGATCAGCCCCTTTGCCATCATCGTCTCGCTGGTAGGGTACACCATCGTGTTCCTGGCCCTCTATTTTCTCAGTGTGGTGTACAAGAACATCCCCCGGCTACTCCATCTGGAGATAAGGCAGCGGCTGCGCCGGGCCGGAAAGCACCATCAGGCGGAGAAAGACCTGAACATCCCGGCAGAGGTGAGTGCCGCCATCGCCATGGCCCTGCACCTCCATTTCAATGCCCAGCATGACCTTGAAAGCAATGTGGTGACCATCAAAAGGGTGTCGAAGCGTTATTCGCCCTGGAGCTCAAAAATTTACGGACTGAACACCTACAAGAAATAACAGAAGGCATGAAGACCTATAAGTTCACGATACGCGGGAATGAGTACGAAGTGGAGCTGAAGCAGTTTGAGGAAAACCTTGCCCGCATAGAGGTTAACGGGACCTTGTACGAGGTGGAGGTCCACCGCGAGATGAAGACCAGCAAGACGCCTACCCTGGTACGTTCAGAAGTGCCCCCACCCAGCCGGTCCGACAGCAAGATCAAGAAGACGATCTCCAGCGGGCCGTCAGCAGTGAAGGCACCCCTGCCAGGGAATGTCATGCAGATCTATGTGAAACCCGGGGATGCGGTGAAACGGGGTGATAAGTTGCTGATGTACGAGGCCATGAAGATGGAAAACCTGGTGCTGGCCGAGAAGGACGGAAAGATCGTGGCCGT
>ERZ795054.1671-NODE-1671-length-20276-cov-14.504228_pt1 | contig 20276 bp, 21 predicted proteins | sample MGYA00375138_ERZ795054 | MGnify/ENA primary metagenome ERZ795054 (study PRJEB30183, sample SAMN05720215) | anaerobic digester metagenome | isolation source: active sludge of municipal wastewater-treating anaerobic digesters | place: USA | collected 2014-12-23 ... | reverse complement strand
GGCTCGCGCGGGCCGGGCAGGCCGCAGGCTTCGGGCCAGTCGAGCAGCAGCCGCCAGAAGTACTCGCCCAGGGTCTCGAGCCACACGGCGCGGCGCAGGGCCTGGGGGTCGGGGGCGGCGGGCAGGTCTGCGCCCGCGTGCTGCAGAGCCAGTTGCGCCGCTGCGCCCTGGGCCTGGCCGCACAGCGCATACAGCGCCGGGACGAGCGCGAGCGCCTCGGCGGGTGCGCGGCCGGCGAGCAGGCGCGGGGCGGCGAGCGGCCGGGCGGCCTGCACGGTGACGCGCTCTATGCGATGGCCATCCCAGAGCAGGCGCACGCGGATCTCACCCTCGAGGCTCATCGGGGCTGCGCAGGAAGGCGCCTCGCAGGAAGCCGCGCTTGCTCATGCCTTGCTCGAGCTTGGCGTCGATCTTGTCCTCGAGGCCGGGGGCCTCGGGGTCGACGGCGGGCAGCGGCGTGAGCGGCGCGCCCTGCTCCTCGGCGGCATGCTCGGGATCGAACAGGGCCTCGCGGGCACAGCGGGCGATCAGGCGCGCCGTGTCCTGATCGGCGATGTCCAGCGGGGCCGAGAACAGCGCGCAGGACTGGTACTCGCCGAGCAGTTCGTCGCGGGCGGCGACGAACTCGTACTTGCCCGCCGGGAAGCGGTAGGTGGTCTTGGCGCCCGGGGCGACGGCCGTCCAGCGCGACGGGTCGGCGGGCGTGAGCACGAGATTCACGAACCAGGGGGTGACCATCACGCCCAGCCAGCGACCTTCCCAGAGCGCGAAGTCCACCGCCTCGACCGCCAGCCGCGGATGCACGAAGGGCAGGCCGCTCATGCGCGTGCGCAGGATCTCGGCGTAGCCCGCCTCGAGCCGCGGGGCGGGATTGGGCAGGCCGACGGCGGGCTCAGTCATCGTCGCGCAGCACGAGGAACTGCTCCTTCTGGCAGCCGCACTCGGGGCAGGACCAGTGCGCCGGCAGGTCGGTGAAAGCGGTGCCGGGCGGGATCTGCCAGTGCGCATCGCCCTCGGCGGGATCGTAGACGTGCCAGCACACCTTGCACTCGAGCCGCGTGGACGGCCCGATCTTGCTGGCGTCGCCGAGGAAGGACCCCTCGAAGGTATGGCGCCCGTCCGTGCTCACAGCTCCCAGGCCTCCTCGACCCAGGTGAGAAGCTCGTCGAAGCGCTCGCGGGTGTCGCGGATGTCCTCGGGCGCGGCGATCACCTCCTCGGGCAGCTGGGTGATCACGACGGTGTTGAGGATCAGCGTCTTCATCGCGTTGAAGTACTGCACGCGCCAGACGTTGCGCAGGCGCGTGGCACTGACGTGGCAGTTGCCGAAGCCGCGCGAGATCATGGCCACCGCGCCCGAGCCCAGCACCGAGTCGATCACCTGCAGGTCGACCGGCGAGACCGGCAGCAGGGTCAGGTTGATCACGTGGGCGGGGCGGCCGGGGCGCCAGGACTTCATCTGCGCGCGCAGCTCGGTGATGATGGGTGCGACGTTCATCGCGCCCTCGGGGATGGCCACGTCGCCGACTTCCTCGGTGGTGTGGCTGCGCAGCACGGTCAGGGCCTCGGTGGGCACCCCGGCGGCCTCGATGGTGTCGCGCACCAGGCGGCCCGCGGCGTCGAACTCGCGCAGGCGCCAAAGCCCGGTGAACACGGATTCCTGGATGCGCACATCGCGGCCGTCGGCGATGCGGATGCCGACCTCGCCTTCGCCCATCATCTGGTTGACGAGCTCGATGGCGGCGGGTGAGACGCCCGCGAGGTCCAGGGTCGGGCCGCCCAGGGTCTCGTCGGGGTCCCAACTGGCCATCGCGCGCGCCAGGCGGGCGAGCACGTCGCGGCACTCGCGCGCCGCGGCGCTGTCGGCGACGTCGGGAACGAAGGGCATGGCGAAGACTTCGACTTCGCGCGGCATGTCGATGGTGCTGGCCTCGTCGCCCTCGGTGGGCTGGGAGCCGGGGCCGATGCCGCGGACGGGCAGGGGAAAGTCCTTCATGGCGGGCTCGTGCGGGTTAGTGGTGGCAGTTCGCGGCGGCGCCCCCGGCAACCGGGATGCCGATGGCGGGCGGGCGGGAGGGTTCGGCCGCGAGCAGGCGCGCGACCTCGCTGAGGTAGTCGCCCCAGTCGCGCAGGCCGTCGACGGCACCCACGTACTGGCCGTCGCGCAGCATCACCAGCGCGGGCCAGCGCATGAAGCCGTAACGCGCGTGCAGGGCACGCGCCGCCTCGGGCAGCAGCACGCCGACGCGGAAGCGCCCGGGGAAGGCGGCGGCGATCTCGGGGGCGATCACCGCCAGGTCGAGCGTCTCCTTGAAGCGCACCGGATCCTCGGTGAACACCAGCAAGGTGTGGCCCGGCTGGGCGCGGTACGCGTCGAACTCGGCCTCGGCGACCGCGCTGTGGCCGGGCTGGGACAGCAGGCGCAGGAAGACGGGGTGGGTGCGGCAATCGATGGGGGCTTCAGCCTGCAGGGTGGACGCGCTCACTGGGGCTTCCTCAGGTGGGGGGGCAGTTGCGGGGTGCGGTTGACGAGGTCCGCGAAGCCGGCCTCGATCTGATCGGGGTTGCCGTTCATGACCTGCTCGAGCGCATCGAGCGCGAGGTCGATGCTGCGCGCCTCATCGGCCGTCAGCACGCGCAGCGCGCGGCCGTTGTGGGCCAGCACCCAGGTGCCGGGGGGCTGCTCGCCGACCAACATCATGTTGAGGCGCTGCGTCTGGCCGCGGCCGCTGCACACGGCGGTGCCGACCAGCACCTGGTCGACGCGCAGGGGAATGCCGATGCACATGTCAGGTCTCCTGAGCCGCGCGAATGGCGAGGAAGCGTTCGTCGCCGGTGCGGCAGGCGGCATCGGCGGCGGGGCGCTGGGCCTCGTAGGCATCGATGGCCAGGGCGCCGGCGTTGAGCGCGGGGACGAGTTCGCCGGCCGCTCGCGGCGTGCCGGCTAGCCCCCAGGCGGCAAGCTCGGCTGCGGCGCAGTCCACGGCGGGTGCCAGGCGCGCCCGCACGAGCTCGCTGAGCGTGCCGCCGAAGTCGTCGAGCACGGAGGGCTGCACGCCGACCACCGTGAGGCGTTCGGGGTATTCGCCCTTGAGCGCGGCGGCGGCGAGCACGTCGTTGAATCCCGTCTGGTGGGGCGAGAGCTTGGTGGCGCTCCAGGCGGCGATCTCGCCGTCGCGCAGCACGCGCAGCGTGCCGGGCGCCGCACGCAGATCGGCGCAGTCGAGGATGAGCACGCGCGGCGAGGTGCAGACCAGCTCCAGCAGGCCCATGCCCTGGGTGCCGCCGTCGATCAGGTCGACCCCATCCGGAAAGCGCCACGCGGCGTTGAGCGCCTCGACGGCGCGCACCCCGAAACCCTCGTCGGCCCACAGTAGATTGCCCAGGCCAAGGACCAGGGCGGCACGCTGATGTGCCACGGCAACTCCGTTACGCAGTCAGTAACGAAGCGGAAAGTAACGGGGTGGGTGCCAAGGCGGCTTGCGCTCGGTCAAGCCGCCGGGGCTTGGCCCTCAGGAACGCGTGGTTGCTCGCCAGCGGCGCACCGCGGCGTGCATGTCCCAGGCGACCTGCAGGTGCATCCAGAACTCGGCGTCGTTGCCGAAGAAGTGAGCCAGCCGCACGGCGGTGTCGGGGGTGATGGACCGACGGCCGTTGATGAGTTCGTTGACGCGGCGGCGCGAGACGCCGATCGCCTCGGCAAGATGGGTCTGAGAAATGCCCAGGGGTTCGAGGTAGCGCGACTCGAGGAACTGCCCGGGGTGAGGCGGCCGGCGGGAAGACGAACCGCGCAGGGGCGCGCTGCGGCGCTCCTGCGCGGTGCGAGGCAAGGCGGGGTTCATGCCTAGGCCTGGTGCTTGCCCTGCGGTTCGACCGGCTCCTTGAACATGCGCACGCCGTTGGTCATGGTCGACAACTGCGTCGTGCCGCCCATGACGTCCTCGCGGAAGACCATGTACATGTGGATCAGCGCAAAGATGCCGAGGTAGTACATGAGCAGGTGGTGCACGGTGCGCACGGTCTGGGGCTCGCCGAACAGCACGGTGACCCAGCCGAACCACCTCATCCACCCGGTGTCCCAGCCCCACTGCTGCGCGTACAGGCCGAACCCGGTGATGATGATCAGCACCGACCCGACCACGTACATCGCGAACATTGCGATCTGGGCGAGCGGGTTGTGGCCGACCCATTCGGGCGACTTCTTCTTGAGGAAGAGGTAGTACATGCCCTGGCGGATCATTCCGCCCCACCACGACAGCGACCACACCGGCGGGATGAAGATCGCGCGGGCGTGGTGATTGCCGACGATGGCCCAGTAGACCCGGACGATGAACAGCACCGTGAAGAGCATGCCCGCGATGAAGTGGATCATGCGGATGTTGCCCATCAGGTACTCGTTCCAGGTGTCGCCGTAGTTGGAAGGCAGCGGCGCCCCGATCAGATAGCCCGTCACGACGAGAAACACCATCATGAAGGCCATCGCCCAGTGCCAGAAGCGCACGGGCGCCTCGTACACGTAGATGGGCTTGACCGGCCCACCGAGCACTTCGCCGGTGACATGGTTGACTTTCATGGCCGCTCCTTTCAGCGCACCTGCACCTTGACGATCTCTTCTCCCTCGGGAGAGATCACGTGGGTGGCGCAGGCCAGGCACGGGTCGAAGCTGTGGATGGTCCGCAGGATCTCGAGTGGCTGGTCGGGCACCGCCATCGGCGTGCCGAGCAGGGAGGCCTCGTACGCGCCCATCTGCCCCTTCGGGTCACGCGGGCTGGCGTTCCAGGTGGTGGGCACCACGGCCTGCCAGGTGTCGATGCGCGTGTCGCGGATCTTGACCCAGTGGCCGAGCGCGCCGCGCGGCGCTTCGCAGTAGCCCACGCCCTTGCACTGGGTTGGCCAGGTGCTGGGCTCCCACTTTTCGACGTTCGCGGTGGCCGTGTCGCCGGCCTTGATGTTGGCGGTCAGCTCGTCGACATACTGCAGCATCTTGTGCGCGGCCCACGAGGCCTCGAGCCCGCGGGCCAGGGTGCGGCCCAGGGTCGAGAACACGGCGGCCACCGGCAGGTCGAGCTGCTTGAGCGACTTCTCGAGCGGCTCCTTGAACTCGGGGATGCCCTTGGCGTAGGCCAGGACGTAGCGCGCCAGGGGACCGACCTCGACCGCGTTGCCCTTCCAGCGCGGGGCCTTGATCCACGAGTACTTCTCTTCTGCCCCGAGCCACTGGATGTTGGTCTTGGTGCCCTCGGTACCCTTGCCGAGCTTGAAGTTCTGGTCGGTCACGCCGTCCCAGGGGTGCAGGCCGACGGCCTCGTCCGGATACTTGTACCAGCTGTGCGTCACCCATTCCTGGATCTGGTCGGGCGCGCGCAGGTCGACTTCCTGGATCTCCTTGAGGTTGCCGTTGAGGATGATGCCGTTGGGCATCGCCAGGCTCTTGGACGACCAGTCGTTGGCGATCTCGGGGAAGTCGCCGTAGCACATGATGTTCTTGCTCGACAGGCCGCCGCCGATCTTGCCCCAGTCCTTGTAGAAGCCGGCGATGGCCAGCAGGTCGGGCAGGTAGACCTGATCGATGAAGGCGATCGAGTTCTTGGCGATGTCGCGGATGTAGTTCAGGTAGACCTGGCTCACCATCACGCTCGCGCTGCCCGTCTCGTCCACGTTGATGGGCACGGGCACGCCGCCCACCAGGTAGTTCGGGTGCGGGTTCTTGCCGCCGAGGATCGTGTGGATCTTGACGATCTCCTTCTGGAAGTCCAGGGCCTCGAGGTAGTGCACCGTGCCCAGCAGGTTCACCTCGGGCGGCAGCTTGTAGGCCGGGTTACCCCAGTAGGCGTTGGCGAAGATGCCGAGCTGGCCGCTCTCGACGAACTTCTTGAGACGGTTCTGCACGTCGCGGAAGTACGCCGGCGAGGACATCGGGTGGTTCGAGATCGACTGCTGGATCTCGGAGGTCCTCTTCGGGTCGGCCTTGAGGGCGCTGACCACGTCGATCCAGTCGAGCCCGTGCAGCTGGTAGAAGTGCGTGAGGTGGTCCTGCGCGTACAGCGTCGCGTTCATCAGGTTGCGGATGATGTTCGCGTTCTTGGGGATCTTGATGCCGATCGCGTCCTCGACCGCGCGCACCGCTGCCAGGGCGTGGATGCCCGTGCACACGCCGCAGATGCGCTCGACGAAGGCCCAGGCGTCACGCGGGTCGCGGCCCTTGAGGATGACCTCGAGGCCGCGCCACATCGTGCCGGTGGACATGGCGTCGGTGATCACGTTCTTGTTGTCGAGCACTGCCTGGATGCGCAGGTGCCCCTCGATGCGGGTGACGGGGTCGACGACAACGCGCTTGCCGCCCGCGGCTTGAGTGGTGTTGGTTGCCATTTGTCCTTACTCCTTCGCACCCATGACCTTGTTGTTGTCCTTGGACCGCGCCTGCTTGATGGCGCTGACCGCTGCGTGCGCCGCGATCGCGGCACCGGCGGCCACGGCCGCAGTAAGGCCCACCTTGTCGGCGGTCGCCTCGATGCCGCCGAAGCCCGGCGGCAGGATCGTGGTCTCGTGCTTGTAGAACGAGCCCTTGTCCCAGAAGTCGTCCTCGGAGCAGCCGAAGCAGCCGTGGCCCGACTGGATCGGGAAGGACAGGCCTTCGTTCCAGCGGATGGTCGAGCAGGCGTTGTAGGTGGTCGGGCCCTTGCAGCCGACCTTGTAGAGGCAGTAGCCCATCCTGGCGCCCATGTCGTCGAACTTCTCGACGAACTGGCCGGCGTCGAAGTTGGGGCGGCGGTAGCACTTGTCGTGGATGCGCTGGCCGTAGAACATCTTCGGGCGACCCTGCTGGTCCATCGGCGGCAGGCGGTCGTAGGTCAGCATGTAGGTGATCACGCCGGTCATGACCTCGGGGATCGGCGGGCAGCCCGGCACCTTGATGATGGGCTTGTCGTGGATCACGCGGTGCACCGGCACGGCTTGCGTGGGGTTGGGCTTGGCGGCCTGCACGCAGCCCCAAGACGCGCACGAACCCCAGCTGATGATGGCCTTGGCGTCCTTGGCCACGTGCTTGAGCTTCTCGACGAAGGGCTTGCCGCCCGGAATGCAGTTGATGCCGTCGTCGAACAGGGGCGGGTTGCCCTCGACGCACAGCAGGTAGTTGCCCTTGTACTTCTTGATCGTGGCTTCGAGCGCCTCCTCGGCCTGGTGGCCGGCGGCCGCCTGAAGCGTGTCGTCGTAGTCCAGCGAGATCATCGACAGCACGACGTCCTTGACCAGCGGGTGGAAGCTGCGGATGAAGGATTCGGTGCAGCAGGTGCACTCGAGCCCGTGCAGCCAGATCACCGGCGTGCGCGGCTTGGTCTCCATCGCCTTGGCGATTTCCTGCGCCCCGGCTTCTCCCAGGCCCAGCGAAGCGGCCGTCAGGGAGCAGAACTTGAGGAAGTTCCGCCGCGAGATGCCCTGCCGGCGCATCACGTCGTACGTGGTCTCGATCATGGTGTATCTCCCGTAAGGGTCGGTCTTGGTGGGCTCGCCGGCCCCTGCGGCAGCAGGAGCCACGGCCAGTTGCGCGGATGCTTCTCCTTTGCGGCGCTGGGCGGTTGACGCGCGTCAAGCGCCCGCCAGAGCTGACGAGAAAGCGTCGAATTCGCTGCACGCCGACAAGGCTAGTAACGGATGGCGTTACACCGCCGGAGGCGCTCGAAGCGCGACGTTTGCGCTAGGCCAAGCGACGCTGCGCGGCGGCTTGGCGATAATCGCGATCCCCCATCGAAGCTTCCCGGGCGTCGCCGACCATGAGCACCGACAACTACACCGCCTTGCGCGCCTCCAAGCTGGCCACCGAACTGAGCGACGAGCAGTGCCGCGACTTCGCCAGCGTCGTGAGCCTGGCTCACCTCAAGGACGGCGAGGTCCTGGTCCACGAGGGCACCAGCGACGATCGCCTGTTCGCGGTGGTGCAGGGCGCACTCGGCGTGATCAAGTCGGCCGAGACCGAGCCGGTGACCCTGCACACCCTCACCGCCGGCGATCTGGCCGGGGAGCTGAGCTTCCTCGACGGCACGGTGCGCTACGCCTCGCTGGTGGCGATGGGGCCGACCACCGCTTTGGTGCTCAGCCGCTCCGCGCTCGAGTCCGAGATCGAGCGCCATCCGCAGATCGTCTATCGCGTGATGCGCGGCATCCTGCGCGCCACCCACGCCATCCAGCGGCGCCTGTCGGTGCAGCAGTACGAACTGTCCAACTACATCTACAAGCAGCACGGCCGCTATTAGGGCCTGGCAGGGCGGGGACATTTCCGCCGCAGGCTTGCCGGGGCGCGGTGCGCAGCCGATGATCCGGCGCGATGAACACCGCCTCCTCTTCGAACCCTGAACGAACGGCCTCCGGCCGGGTGGCCGTGGTCGGCGCCACCGGCTACGTCGGAACGCATCTGGTGCCGGCGCTGCTCGAGGCCGGCCTGCCCGTGCGGGCGATCGGCCGCAGCGCCAAGGTGCTGCAGGCGCGCGGTTGGGCAGGGGCCGAGATCGCCGAGGCCGACGTGCTGCGCCCCGAGACCCTGGTGCCCGCCCTGACAGGTGTGGCCACGGTGTACTACCTGGTGCACTCGATGGCCGCGGGCCGGCGCTTCGTCGAGCTCGATCGTGAGGCGGCACGCCACGTGGCCGAGGCCTGCCGTGCGGCAGGAGTGCAGCGCATCGTCTATCTGGGCGGGCTGATCCCCGAGGGGGCGGACTCCGATCATCTGCTCTCGCGCCAGGAGACCGGCCGGCTGCTGGCGGCGAGCGGGATCCCGACGGTGGAACTGCGCGCGGGCATCATTGTCGGGCCAGGATCGGCGGCCTACGAGGTGATGCGCGACCTCGTCTATCACTTGCCGGTGATGCTCACCCCGCGCTGGGTGCAGTCCAAGTCCTCGCCGATCGCGTTGCCCAACCTGCTGACCTACCTGTTGGCGGCGCCGGGATTGCCGCCGGGTGTCTACGACGCGGGCGGCCCCGACTACATGAGCTACGAGGCGATGATGCGCGAGTTCGGCGAGGCCGTCGGCCGCAGGCCGCGCATCATCCGGGTACCGGTGCTGACGCCGACGCTCTCGTCTTACTGGCTGGGGCTGGTGACCTCGGTGCCGGCGGCCATCGGGCGGGCGCTGATCGGCGGCCTCAAGTCCGACATCCCGGCGCGCGACGCGCCGCTGCGAGCCCTGGTGCCGCAGCACCTGCTGAACTTCCGGGAGGCGGTGGCCACTGCGCTCGAGGCCGAGAGGCAGCAGGCGGTCGCGGGGCGCTGGACCGAGGGCGCCTTCCCGTTCCGGGCCTTCCGTCACGACTACGCCTACTACGCCAAGAAGGCGAGCGGCGCCTCCAGCGGCCCGGCGAGTCCGGCCCGCGTCTGGGCCGTGCTCTGCACCCTGGGGGGAGAGAACCGCTACTTCACGATGAACTTCCTGTGGTGGCTGCGCGAGGCGCTGGACTGGCTGGTGGGCGGCCCGGGCTTCACCCACGGCCGGCGCCACCCGACCGAACTGCGCCTGGGCGACGCGGTGGACTACTGGACGGTGGTGGGGCTCGAGCCCGAGCGGCGCCTGACGCTCAACTTCGGCATGCGCGCTCCCGGCGCGGGCGTCCTCGAGTTCGAACTCGAACCCTTGCCCGAGGGCGGTACGCGCCTGACCGAGACCGCCTACTGGCACCCGCAGGGCGTGTGGGGCCTGCTCTACTGGTACGCGCTGGCGCCCGCGCATCTGTTCATCTTCCGGCGCATGACCGGTGCCATCCTGGAGCGGGCGGTGCGCTCGCCATCGATACCTCCTTTGCAGTAGATCAAACCCGGCTGTCTCGCCCGCGCACTGAGCGCTTGTGGAACCCCCTAGGGGTATCCCATCATCCGCTGAACCGTTTTTCGGTCTGCAACAAAGCGCACCCGTCACACAGAAGAAGGGCGCTGGGAGGGAAGGTAGGGATTGGCCGCCACTGGCCTGTTCCGACTCTCGGGGTCTGAAGTCTCTTCTGTCGTGCTGGACTGCCGCGCAGGCCGCTGCGGCGTGGGTAAGCCCCGAAAAGATCCAGACAGGAGATTCACATGCGAGTTAGGGCCTTTATCGCCGGCGTGTGCGCAAGCTTGGCCGCGATGTTCGCGGCGAATGCGGCCGCACAGCAACCGGCCCCCTCGGCGGCCAGCGCGCAAATCTGCGCGACCTGCCACCAGGAATACGTCAACACCTTCGAAAAGGGGCCGCACGCAGCCAGGGGCGCCAAGGGCACTCCGGCGGCGCTTAACGCCGAGTGCGCAGCCTGCCACGGCGATGTGTCGGCGCACCTGAAGGACCCGACCAAGGCCAAGCCGCCCATGACCTTCGCGCGCACCCAACCGGCGGGCGAGCAGAACGCGGTGTGCCTGAAGTGCCACCAGCAGGCGCGCCAGCTCACCTTCTGGGACTCGGGCAAGCACGGCCTCAACGACGTGACCTGCGGTAGCTGCCACAGCATCCACGGCAAGGGCACCGCGCCGCGCATTGGCCCCTTCGTGACCACCCAGCGCGCGCTCGAATACCAGACCTGCAACACCTGCCATGCCCAGGTCCGCGGCCAGATCCTCAAGGCCTCGCACCACCCGATCATCGAGGGCAAGGTGGCCTGCTCCGACTGCCACAACCCGCACGGTGCGCTCTCGCCCAAGATGCTCAAGAGCGAGTCGGTGAACGACCAGTGCCTGTCGTGCCACGCCGACAAGCGCGGGCCGTTCGTGTTCCAGCACCCCGCGGTTCAGGAAAACTGCCTCTCGTGCCACCAGCCCCACGGCTCGGTGCACAACAACCTGCTCAACGAGAAGGTTCCCAACCTCTGCCAGGACTGCCACGACTGGTCGCGTCACCCCGGCACGATCTACTCGGGTAACCAGGGCTTCCCGCAGCCGGGCACGGCCAGCACCGGTGGCGCCTCCAACACCCGCTTCATCGCGCGGTCCTGCCTGAACTGCCACAACGCGATCCACGGCTCGAATGCGCCGGCCAATCGTGGCAAGTTCCTCACGCGATAGGGATAGGAGACAGTCATGAACCGCAAGATCATCGCCATCCTCGTCGCCAACGCCTTCGCACTGCCGGCGTATGCGCAGAGCGAGTTCAAGCTGCTCGACGGCTTCATCGGCCTGGGCGGCATGTACACCCAAAAGAAGGACACGCTCGACGCGGCCTATCTCAACGAGTACCAGGACCTGTCCAACGGCGCCGCCGGTTACTTCGGCCTGAACGGCCGCAGCGACGCCTACTGGGCCAAGGGCTACGGTGAGAACATCGGCCGCGACGACATGTACGTCGACCTGCGCGGCGGCATGTACAACCTGTTCAGCGCCCGCCTGTACACCAACTGGCTGACCCACAACTTCGGCTTTGGCCCCTACGGTGCGCGCAGCCCGTACGTGAACCCGACCGAAAGCACCATGCTGGGCCGCTTCCCGGCCGGCAACTCGAACGTGCCGCCGTGGACCTCGTACGACATGAAGTACGACCGCCGCATCTACGGCGCCGAGGCCGAGTGGAAGTCGCTCACGCCGTGGTACGGGCGCTTCGACTTCAATCAGGTCCAGTTCGACGGCAACAAGCTCTACGCCGCCGCGCAGGGCACGAGCCCGGGCAACGGCTTCATCGACCTGGCCGGGCCGGTCAACTACACGACCAACAACTTCACGGTCGAGGGTGGCTACGCCTCGCGCGACATGGTCTTCTCGGTCGCTGCCTTGTGGAGCAAGTTCGAGAACAACAACGGGACCTTCCAGTGGGTCAACGGTTACTTCGGCAACGGCCTGGACCAGACCTTCGAGGCGCCGACCAACGACTACTTCAAGGTCAGCGCCAACGGCTCGCTGCGTAACCTGCCGCTGCGCTCCACGCTGTCGGCGCGCTTCACCTACGCCACCACCGAGAACTCGGTGGCGCTGGCCACGCGGGCGCTCAACGGCACCAACGGCGCGTCCTCGCCGACCAACCCGAACACGCTGACCTACAACGGCGAGCAGAAGAACACCACGTTCGCGCTGGCGTGGACCGCCGTGCCGACCGCCACGGTCGACACCAAGGTCTACTACAACTACTACGACCGTTCGAACGAATCGCCCGACGTGATCTACAACGCGCCGACCACCGGCCTGCCCCCCGGCGGCAACATCGCCTGCGGCGGCCTGCCCTGCGAATCGGCGTACTACCAGTCGACCCGCAACAATGCCGGTGCCGAGGTCTGGTGGCGCTTTCTTCCGAACAACCGGGTCATGGCCGGCTACGACTGGAACAACCTCTCGCGCGAGGACTACCCGTACGACGACACCACCAACCAGGCCTTCACGCTGCAGTACCGCAACACCATGTTCGCCGACTCGGCGATCTGGGCGAAGTACACCTACAACCGCCGTCGCTCCAACTTCGTCCTCGGCAACGTTGGTACCGGCCCGAGCGACCCGCTGTTCCTGCAGCGCTTCACCTCGACCTTCGACGCGTCGAACCTCGACCAGAACCTGTTCAAGCTGGGCTTCGACATGCCGATCGGCGAAGTGGGCAGCTTCTCGCTCGAAGGCATCTGGAAGGACAACAACTACAAGGACATCGTCCTCGGCCGCACCAGCGACAAGCGTCAGGAGTACTACGCCTCGGTCAACTTCGGTGCGCCCAAGTCGCCGCAAGTGTCGTTCTTCGCGGACTACGAACAGGTCACCTACGAGGCCTACCACCGCTCGATCAGCAACCTGACCGCGCCGGGCGCGTACGACCCGTTCGCTCCGCCGAACTCGAGCAACTACAACTGGAACAACACCAACCGCGATCGCAACTACCTGCTCGGCGCGGCCCTGGTGTACCCGTTGAGCGAGACCCTGAAGCTGACCGCGTCGTACATGTACACGCAGCAGGACGGCTCGGCCGACTTCGTATCGCAGAACAACTTCGGCGCGCCGGTGCCCATCACCGCCTACCCGAACTACAACCTGAACTCGCTCAACCTGCGCGGCGACTGGGCCTTCACCCGCAACTGGAGCCTCAGCGGCGGCTACACGTATCAGAAGTACGCCTACAGCGACATCCAGTGGGACAACTTCCGCTACACGGCGCCCCCGCCGCCCAACCCGACCACCACGACCACGAGCTATCTCAGCGGCGTGAGCGCGTTCCCGCAGTACAACGTCAACATCTTCTGGCTGATCGGCACCTACCGGTTCTGATCGAAGCTCGATGTCCTTCGGGGGCCGCCAATCTGGCGGCCCTTTTTCTTTCCGGTGGATGTTGCCGGCGCGCCGGTTTTCCCACCGCGGGTCACGGTCGCGGCGACGCAACAAACTCGATCCTTGGTGGCATATGGGGTTGCCCCTAAGGGGTAAACCCGAGAGCATCGGCACGCCAGCAAGAGAGGGGCGTGCGGACGCGAGTCCGGCCTGCCCGGCCTGCGTGGCGCACTCAGGGAGAGTCCACATGATCAAGCGGTTCCTTCAAGTCCTGTGCATGGCGCTGATCGCCCTGCCGGGCCTGGTCGCGGCGCAGGCCGCGCCCGCCGGCGCGCAGCCCGTCTGCGCCACCTGCCACCAGGCGGCCTACGAGCAGATTTCCAAGTCGCGCCACGGCGTCAAGGCCGACGCGCGCACGCCTTTCGGCAGCGGGCTCGACTGCGTCGCCTGCCACGGCAACGCCGACGCGCACCTGAAGGATCCGGCCAAGGCCAAGCCCGCCCTGAACTGGAAGACGGCCTCGGCGCCCGAGAAGAACGCGCCCTGCGAGTCCTGCCACAAGGGCAGTTCGCGCATCCACTGGAAGGGCAGCGCTCACGACCGCAGCGACGTGGCCTGCGTGGACTGCCACAAGGTGCACGCCGCCAAGGACCAGGTGCTGGTCGCCCAGACCCAGGCGGGCGTGTGCTTCGACTGCCACAAGAACGTGCGCGCCGAGACCATGAAGACCTCGACGCACCCCATGCAGACCGGTTGGATGCCGTGCAGCTCGTGCCACGCGCCGCACGGCTCGGTGGCCCCGGCACAGATGGTCAAGCAGACCATCAACCAGACCTGCTTCACCTGCCACGCCGACAAGCGCGGCCCGTACCTGTGGCAGCACTTGCCCGTGCAGGAGAGCTGCGTCAACTGCCACACCCCGCACGGCTCGAACGTCGCGCCGCTGCTCGTGGCCCGCGCCCCCATGCTGTGCCAGCAGTGCCATGAGTCGGGCAGCCACCGCGGCCGGCAATACAGCGGCTCCAACCTGCCGGGTGGCGGAGGCAGTGCCAGCGGCACCAGCAACGTCGCCAACGGTTCGTGCCTGGCCTGCCACGGCAAGATCCACGGGTCGAACCACCCGTCCGGCTACGTGTTCTTCCGCTGATCGAGACGAGAGGAGATCGACATGAGCATGAAGAAGAACCTCGTCCTGCGTCGCGGGCGACTCGCCCTGGCCGTGGCCGCAGCCTGCGTGTCGGGCACGGCCCTGGCGCAGCCCCTGCTGCAGGTGCCGCTGTACGGCAATGCCGACATGACGCCCTACGCCACCAACAACCTCGAGTTGGGGATCCTCTACAACACGAGCGACAGCTACAAGTTCGGCCAGTGGACCGGCCTGACCGACAAGGGGGCCTACGCCAACGTCAACGGCAACTTCGGTGGCCTGAACGCGGGCAGCGGCAGCTACTGGAACCTGTGGGGCTGGAACCTCGGGCTGGATTCGCGCCAGCTCGGTGCCGATGTCGGCAAGCAGGGCACCTGGCGGGCCTACGGCGAGTTCGACCAGTTGAGCAACGCCATCAGCAACGAGGCGCGCTCGCCCTACATCAATCCGGGCTCGCGCGACCTGCTGCTGGTGCCGGGTTACCCGACCGGCAGTGCCAACGCCAACCCGCTGGCAGCCAACGCACGCTTCATGCTGCCTTATGAAGTCAAGGTCGACCGCGACTTCTACAAGGCCGGCGGCTCGTTCGACTTCCTGCGCGCCTGGCAGGGTTACGTCGACGTCAACTACCAGACCATGAACGGCACCCGCCTGGGTGGCCTCAACACCGGCAACTCGGGCTACCTCGCGCCCACGCCGGTCGACGGCACGCAAAACCAGCTCACCGCCGGCTTCCGCTACACCGGCGACACGCTGCAGGCCGACGTCAACTACTACCTGTCGACCTACTCCAACAAGGTCACCGGCGACGGCTACACCTTCCAGCAGGCGGGCACGCCCGCCACGGTACAGGTGGTGAGCCTGCAGCCAGACAACCAGTACAGCCAGGTCGCAGGCACCTTCGCGTGGGCCTTCATGCCCGCCACCCAGCTCACGGGAACGGCCTCGTACGGTTGGGGCAAGCAGGACAGCGACTACGTGGTCTCGCCCTGGAACACGGTGCCGGGCACGGGGATCACGCCGGCCACGGCCACCGTGCCGGCCACGCCCATCGTGCGGCTGACCAACCTCGACGCCGAGACCGCGCAGACCCTGGTCGACCTGACCCTGACCTCGCGGCCCTGGGCTGACGTCGGACTGCGCGCCAACTATCACTACCTCGATCGCAGCAACGACTCGCCGCAGAACCGCTACGCGACCTCGCAGACCGGCACCAGCATCGGCACCAACGTGCGCTTCAACATGGTGCCCGACTACGAGCTCAACCGCCTCGTGCTCGAGGGCGACTACCGTCTGGCGCGTCAGGCCAAGCTGCGTGGCTGGTACCAGTACCAGAAGACCGAGTACTCGCAGGCCAACCAGTTCATGCGGGCCGACCAGACGATCAATTCCTACGGTGCGGAACTGCTCTCGCGCGGCAACGCCCTGGTGGGAGGCAGCCTGAAGTACGTTTTCAGCAAGGCCACCGGCGCCGAGTACACCTCGCGCGGCGTGCCGCCGTACCCGCTCACGGGCAGCCCCGTCAGCCCCGAGACCACCGTGCAGCTCAACGACACGCCCTCGCTGCGCCAGTACTGGGTGGCCGACTACAACCAGAACCTGCTCAAGGGAACGCTCTCGTTCAATCCCATCGAGACCTTCGCGCTGCAGTTCGTGGCCGACGTGGCCAGCCGCCAGTACCAGGGGCCGGCGTGCGGCGGGGCCTACGACAGCGCGATCGCGCCGGGCATCTCGCCGCAGTGCCTGGGCCTGACCTCGTCGAAGAAGCAGGCCTACACGCTCGACGGGCAGTTCACGCCAAGCCAGGACTGGTCGATGTTCGCCTTCGCCAGCTTCTCGGCCCTGGACCAGAGCCAGTGGGGCAACACCGCCACGAACGGCCTGGCCGCAGGTCTGTGGAATACCGACTCGAAGAACAAGTTCTCGAGCTTCGGCCTCGGCGGCCAGTACAAGCCTCAGGGCGGGAAGTTCAGCACCGGCATCCAGTACGTCTACAACAAGGGCACCGAGACCTACTCGCTCAACAGTGCGCTCACGCCCTTCCCGGACAACGACTACCGGCAGAACTCGGTGCAGGTCTGGGGCGCGTGGCAGTTCTCGCCCACGCTGGCGCTCAAGGCGAACTACTGGTACCAGAGCTACCAGGGCTCGGACTGGAACGTGGGCTACACGCCCTGGGCCTCGGGCGGTTCGCCGTGGCTCACCGGCATCGGGCAGCCGAACTACAACACCAACGTGTTCGGTCTTTCGATGGTGTGGAAGGCCTGGTAGGCCCGCTCCCAGTGCTCGAATCAAGGGCGCCTTCACGGGCGCCCTTGGTCTTTCTGACGCCGGATTGACCTGCGCCAAGCGAAGCGGGGCTTACCCCTACCGAGGGGGCGTTCCCCCTGCCGTTACACTCGCGCGCAGTCGAATCAACCCATCCAGACCGTGCTCAACCCGGCGGCCCGCCAGCATGCTTGAAGCCCACGCACTCGAGTGCGTCCGCGGCGACCGAGTCCTCTTTTCCGGGCTGGATTTGCGCGTGGAGCGCGGCACGCTGCTGCGGGTGGCCGGGCCCAACGGCACCGGCAAGACCAGCCTGCTGCGCCTGCTGTGCGGCCTGATGCAGCCCGCCGCCGGCGAGGTCTGCTGGGGTGGCCAGCCGATCCGCCGCCTGCGCGAGGACTACTGGCGCGAGCTCGTCTACATCGGCCACCTCAACGGCGTGAAGGACGAGCTCTCGGTACGCGAGAACCTGATCGTCAACTGCGCGCTCGCCGCCAACCCGGTGAGCGAGTTGCAGGCCGACGAGGCGCTGGCCCGGGTCGGGTTGACCGGCTTTGAGGAGCGTATGGCGCGCGCCCTTTCGCAGGGCCAAAGACGCCGCGTGGCGCTCGCGCGGCTGTACCTGAGCGCGGCCACTCCGCTGTGGATCCTCGACGAGCCCTTCACCGCGCTCGACTTGCGTGGCGTGGCGGATCTGTCGCGGCTCGTGGCCGGGCATGTCCGGGCGGGCGGCCTGGTCGCCTTGACCACGCACCAGGAAGTGCCGATCGACGCCGGAGCAATCCAGCGCGTCGAACTCGGCCAGGGCAGCGCGCTCACGCGCCCCGAGGACAGTTTCCAGGAGGTGCCGGCGTGAGCGGGCTCGTGGGCAACGTGGTGCGCCGCGACCTGCTGCTGGCCATGCGGCAGAAGTCCGATGTCCTGAACACGCTGTTCTTCTTCGTGGTCGTGGTCACCCTGGTGCCGCTGGGCGTGGGACCCGAGCCCAATCTGCTGCGCGCGATCGCTCCCGGCGTGGTGTGGGTCGCGGCGCTGCTCGCGGCCATGCTGTCGCTGCCGCGCCTGTTCGCCAACGACTACGCCGACGGCACGCTCGAGCAGATGCTGCTGTCGGCCGAGCCGCTGCCGCTCATCGTGCTGGGCAAGGCCGTGGCGCACTGGCTGGTGACGGGCCTGCCGCTCACCGTCGTCTCGCTCGTGTTCGGGGTCATGTTCAACCTCGGCACCGAGCTGACCCTGGTGATGGCGGCTTCGCTGCTGGTGGGCACGCCCGTGCTGTCGCTGATCGGCGCGGTGGGCGCGGCGCTGACGCTCGGGGTCAGGGGAGGGGGCGTGTTAACCTCGCTGCTGGTCCTGCCCCTCTATATCCCCGTGCTGATCTTCGGTGCCGGAGCGGTGGAGGCGAGCGCGGCGTCGATCGATTCGACCGCCTATTTTTTGATCGTCGGCGCCATCTTCCTGTTCTCGGCCGCACTCACCCCCTGGGCGGTGGCGGCGGCCCTGCGGGTGGCGGCGGAATGATGCGCGCCACCCTTCCCAACGCGGCCCTGGCCGCCCACCTTCGGTTCCTGCCCGACGCGACATGAACGCGCCCCGCTCCAGCCTGTTCCGCTTCGCCTCGCCCCAGGTGTTCTATCCCCTGGCCGGCAAGCTCATCCCCTGGTTCGCCGTGGCCGCCGCGGCGCTCGCCGCCTGGGGCGTGTATCTCGGCTTCTTCGTGGCGCCCACCGACGCCACCCAGGGCGACTCCTACCGGATCATCTACATCCACGTGGCCTCGGCCTGGATGTCCATGTTCCTCTACGTGATCATGGCCTTCTGGGCGGCCATCGGCATTGCCTTCAACACGCGGCTGTCGTCGATGATGGCCAGCGCGATTGCGCCCACCGGGGCTTTGATGACCTTCATCGCGCTGTGGACGGGCGCCTTCTGGGGCCGGCCCACCTGGGGTGCCTACTGGGTGTGGGACGCGCGCCTGACCTCCGAGCTGATCCTGCTCTTCCTCTACCTGGGTTTCATCGCTCTGCAGGCGGCGATCGACGATGCGCGTCGTGCCGATCGCGCCGGCGCCATCATCGCCATCGTCGGCGTGATCAACGTGCCCATCATCTACTTCTCGGTGAAGTGGTGGAACACGCTGCATCAGGGCGCCTCGGTGAGCCTGACCAAGGCCCCGACCATGGCAACCACCATGCTCACGGGGATGCTGGTCATGGCGCTCGCCTTCTGGATGTACAGTATCGCGGCCTCTCTGGCCCGGGTGCGCTCGATCATCCTCGAGCGCGAAAAGCGCACCGACTGGGTGCGCGAACTCAGCGACAAGGGAGCGCTCTGATGCAGTGGGGCAGCTGGGAAAACTTCTGGGCGATGGGAGGCTACGGCTTCTACGTCTGGGGGGCATACGGCATGACGGTGGCGGTGCTCGCCGCCGAGTTCGTGTTGCTGCGGACGCGCCGCGCCCGCGCCAAGTCTGAAATCGCGCGTGAACTGCGCACGCGCATCCAAGCGGAGTCAAAGCGATGAAGGCTCGTCACAAGCGACTGGCCATGATCCTGGGCGGGCTGGCCGTGATCGGCGTGGCCGTGGCTCTGGTCATGTCGGCCTTTCAGCAAAACCTCGTGTTCTTCTTTTCGCCCAGCCAGGTGGCGGCCAACGAAGCCCCCAAGGGCCGCGCGTTCCGCGTCGGCGGCCTGGTGGAGGAGGGCAGCGTCAAGCGCGATGGTGTGATGGTGAGCTTTCGCGTCACCGACACCGCGCACGTTGTGAAAGTGAGCTACAGCGGCATCCTTCCCGACCTGTTCAAGGAGGGCAAGGGCGTGGTTGCCCAGGGCAAGCTCGGAGCGGACGGCACCTTCATGGCCACCGAGGTGCTCGCCAAGCACGACGAGAACTACATGCCGCCCGAGGCCGCGCACGCGGTCGAGCAGGCGCACAAGGCGCAGAAGTCCCTCAAGGTCCAGTAGGCGAGCGCGGAGACCCACCATGATTCCCGAGATCGGCCACTTCGCCCTCATCCTTGCCCTGCTGATCGCCCTGTTGCAGGGCGTGCTTCCCATCGTCGGCGCCGCGCGCGGCATCGGCCCGTGGATGGACCTGGCTCGCCCGGCGGCCAAGGCCCAGGCGATGTTCGTGACCCTGGCCTTTGGCTGCCTGATGTGGTCGTTCTACGTGAGCGACTTCTCGGTGCAGAACGTCGCCACCAATTCCAACTCTTTGCTGCCCTGGTACTACAAGCTGTCGGCCACCTGGGGCTCGCACGAGGGCTCGATCCTGCTGTGGACGCTGATGCTCGCGTGGTGGACCAGCCTCGTGGCGTTCTTCTCGCGCCACCTGCCGCGCGAGATGGTGGCGCGGGTGATCGGCACCCTGGGTCTGGTGTCGGCGGGTTTCATCCTCTTCACGCTCACGACCTCGGATCCCTTCGACCGGCTGTTCCCGGCCGCGCCCGAGGGCCGCGACCTGAACCCGCTGCTGCAGGATCCGGGAATGATCTTCCACCCGCCCATGCTGTACATGGGCTACGTGGGTTTCGCCGTGCCCTTCGCCTTCGCGATCGCGGCGCTCATGGGCGGCCGCCTCGACGCCGCGTGGGCGCGCTGGACGCGACCCTGGACCACGATGGCCTGGGTGTTCCTGACCCTGGGCATCGCGCTCGGCTCCTGGTGGGCCTACTACGA
>ERZ795054.1668-NODE-1668-length-20305-cov-5.353580_pt1 | contig 20305 bp, 16 predicted proteins | sample MGYA00375138_ERZ795054 | MGnify/ENA primary metagenome ERZ795054 (study PRJEB30183, sample SAMN05720215) | anaerobic digester metagenome | isolation source: active sludge of municipal wastewater-treating anaerobic digesters | place: USA | collected 2014-12-23 ... | reverse complement strand
CTGGTGATTTCGCAAGATTGGATTCTTTTGTTCAGGTGTTAGCTTGCTGAAATATTCATTCGACTGCAAACCCGCCATCAATTTATCATAAAGAGTATTATATTGTTGCTTTAAATCATTCAGTATTTTTTTAAGCTTGTCGGTTATGTCAGTCAATTTATTATAAACCGGATCGGGTTCCTGAAGCAGCAACCTGTTATCACGGATTGCATCAATCTCTTTTTTGAGTCTTTCCATAGATTCACCGGAATTGGCATAATTAGCCAGATCCACCAATAGTGACCAGTTCGGTTCTCTCTTCTCTATTAAAGATGCTTTTTGTTTCCAATCTTTGTATTTAGCCTTCAAATCTTCCTGCTCATCGAGTATCCGCAACAATCTTTCGTTCCCGTCCAGGTTTTCAATGTCTTTTATAAACTGAATGTTAACCGGTTCCGGTCTTGGAGCATCTCCGCCAATTGAATCTGCAAGTTCTTTAAGTTGATTCAGGTATGTATTGGAATGAAGAAACTCGTCCCCTGGTTTACATGAAATTCCTGCATCCTGGTATATCTTTCTGAGTTTTATTTTATCGGAAGCAGTTAACGTATGAACCTCCTTTTTAAAGGATGCATTTCCTATTTTCGCCTGGTTTAAATCAGGTTCCAATGTTGAAATGTGCTCAGTATTTCTTAACATCAGGATAATAGTATCAATGGCATCCTGGCTCCAGCCATAGGGTGATTTCATAAAATGATTTCTTATTTCTTTACCCTGCTTTGTGCTGTTTCCGATGAATCTCAGTATCTCAATTGCGACCGGATGATCTTTTGGTTCTTTATCCCATCCGATCTTTTTTAGTGCATCAGGGTCACCCTGCAATGCTTTGCCAAGTGCCTTATCCCAGTCTTTAAAATCAGCCTTGCCCTTGAAATCGGGGAACTGCCTGTCGGCAACACTATACAGCGCATCTTCAATATTATCCTTTATGGTACCGGTTTCGACTTTATTCCCGCCTGCCAGATATACAATACTCTCCAGACATATTTTTCCGATAATATCGTCTATTTCGACTTCTGCAAGTCCCTTCCGGGTTTCCATACTTTTCTTTGCCTGCTCTTCTTCAGGAGTTGAGGACTGTCCTTTGGGTTCCAGTGTTTTTCCAGTTGCCAGATATTGAATAATTGCACTCCTCAGATCCTGATCACTGGGTTTTTTTACATAAGCATAAGCCAATGGGGCATCTGCACCTTCTTCACGGATTTCATTAATGACTGTTGATTCATTTTCATTCCAGCCATTACGAATCCAAATATTCAATTTGTGTGTCGTAATTGGCCTTTCAGCTTTATCCCATATTTCGAAATCACGGATCTGTTTTGAATTTCCATGAAGGATTTTAATTGCCTTTGTTTTTTCTTTAAAAAAGGCAATGATTTTTTCATTGCGAACATCCTGTATCAGATCATCACCTGAGTTGTTTAATTTAACTGCATGTGTTATATATTCCTTTTCCCATTCGGCACCGACTTTTGTCTGGAGTTTGAATTCATCATTCACAACCATCAAAGCTTTTTCCTCAACAAGGTTTTTAATTAAGTTTTTAACTTTTGTCCGGAACTGATCTGATGGCTCAATGATATTGTCAAGCAATAGTTCGGCAATAGTTGTTTCGTTAGATTTAATGCGACTGCCTGTACCATCTTTCGGTAATTGTTCAATGAGAAAGATGATGCTAAGGATCCTTCCCTCGAGATAAGCATCTCCGCCCTTTGATTTTTTTCCTTCAATCAGGTTATTTGTATCATTCAGAAGGATGGCATTCTGAAGAAGCTGAGATTGCTTTTGTTCAAATATTATGTCTGCAGGAACAATATTTCCGACCTCCTTGCCGGCAACTTTTTTAATACTTTCGTCAACAATTCTTAACTGGCTCCTCAGTTGTCCGGAAGTCCCTGCAGTATCAATAACCTGAAGAATCTTTTTCCAGAACTTGCGTGTAGAGGGTAAAATAGGATAGTCAGGCACGAGTGTTGATCTATCAGCGGAAACATACCCGAAATCAGTGCCGGACAGGTTTCTTGAGATTTCACCTAATACTCCTTCGAGTATCTGATCAAGAGGTTTAATGACAGATGGTTTCTTTTCCAAAACCGTCTTACGCGTGACGGTTTCAACATCGGCATCAGACAGATTTACATTTACAGTAAATCTGTCCTGCAACCTTTGCAGTAAGCTGGTTTCCGAGAGAGCATTCTGACCTGTTCCTACAAGTAAGAATTTGCCGTCAAAATTACTGCTGATATCCTGTTCAAGGTTTTGAACGTCGACACTTTTATTTAAATCAGCACCAATAAATTGCTGAACTTCATCAAGAACAATAATTGTTAACGGTATCTTATCACCAAAATACATTGGTAATATCTCATGTTTTATGCAATCAATAAATTGTTCTCTGCTTATGCTGTCAATCCTTTGAAAATTAGCTTTAAAATTTTCTTTTACTTTTGCTTCATTCTCGGCAAATTCCGGTTTCAATTCGAGAATTGCTTTTGCCAATGCAGATGACACAAACAGGTTTTCATATTCCTGTTTGAAACTTTTGCCCTGTGCTTCAATTATTGATTTTAAATCGTCATATATACCTTCCTGTATGGACCAGTAAACGAACTTAAAATGGTGATATTGAGCAGGCAATCCAAGCTTATTCAGGAATAGCTGTAAAAAAGAATAGCGGATATCTGCAGACGGGAAATCTTTTAAAGTACCCGATATGGCAAGTCTTCCGAATATTTTTTGTTTTCTGTCAAGTTCAACAATAAGATCGTTTACATCATCCGGCAACTGTTTGATTGATCTTGCTGTTTCGCCATTCGGGAATTTGAAATCTTCCCATAAGTATCCAAGTATTTTAATAAGATGAGATTTACCGCTTCCGAAGAATCCGCTTACCCACACGGAGGGCTGCTTAGGCTGATCAAGATACTTCAGATAGGTCTGCAAAATACGCTGTAAGCCTCTTTGATACTCTCCTTCGCAAACAAATGTTTTGAGTTCGTGATAAATAATCTGGAGTCCTTTTTCATCTTTGGCGGTGTTTATTTCAACAACCCCGTCATTGATCAGGTTATTTTCATCAGGATTAAGCGTGAATAGTTCTTTGTTTTTCATGTCAGCAGAATATGATTATGCAATTATTGGCCTTGCCAGGTAACTCCACCCGTCTCTGGCATCAAGCAGTCGGTAATGGTTTTTATCAAATTCACCCGGAAAGAATACGAGTACCCTTCCTTTAAAGATGCCTGAACATCCGTTTAAAACATCGGAAACGCGGCTGAAACCAAAAAGGGAAGAGATATCTTTAATAGCAACAAGTGTACTGTCATCAACATTTTGCTTCTCTATTTCAGATTTCAGGTATTGTATGGCATATTGTTTAAATTCAGCCTCCAGTTGGTCAACCAGGATTTCAGGGTCATTGAAATACTCTTCTTTGTATTCGTGTTTTGCCATCCATGACGGGAAGCATTTTTTCATTGAGACAGGCGCCCACCTTTTACCAGCTTTCATTGTTGCGGTTTCAAAGTCGCCAATGCGAAAGTCAACTTTGCGTTGTTCAGAAGGATCATAAACCAGGAACCAGATCCTTTCCTGTCCGGATAAAGCAGTAGTCCATGGTTCATTTACAACCAGTTCAAATGCAGACAATAGCTGATCAATTTTCGAGGCCATTTATGTTTAATATGTTAAGTAAGTTTTTAAATGTTATGGAAGTCACATTTCCGGCGTACTGATATTGGAGCAGATCTCTTTTTCCCGCTTCTGTTGCAAGAGACCGAAGAGTTCGTTCATCGAGTGAAAGGGCTTTTACGAAGTCGCTTTTAAAAATAAAATCCCCCCGTAAACCATTCAAATACGCTAATAATAAAGCAAATGTCATGACAAGGTAATTAATCTCCGGTTGACTTCTGATGTTTTTTACTTTCCCGGTTATGAAGCCGGCTTGTTTCCATGAACTTGCTATATTCTGAGCCATTGATCTTCTGGTATGGGCGGAATATTTCCGCGGATAAAGATTTTCAAAATAATTTTCAATGCTTTCAATAGTAACTTTCTTCCCAATAGTCGTCTTATTGATAATAGGAATGCTGTTGTTTAGGATAAAGTCGTTGCCTACCGCATAAATAATTGCCAGAATAGGTTTATCCTTTTCGTCTGCAATACCCCAAAAATATTTCAATGCTTTGAAACAGGGTTGTGATAAATCAAAGTCATACAGGCTTTTCAAATACCGCGAGGTTTTAGTAACACCTGATCGGGTTGTTTTATTAATTACATTTTGTTTTAATGCGTCAAGGTATTGGTCATTGTCCGAACCATGATCCATAACTTTTTTAAGTTCAGCGGACATTATGGTCCTGCTGGTATGCACTGTTCTATTTTGTCTCACTGATATTCAATTATCTATTAATAATCAGGTCTTTCACATCCACATTCAATATTTTAGCTATACGATATAAAACCTCAAGTGACGGTTGTCTGCGATTCTGGACATAACTATTGACCATATTGTAGCTCTTCCCTAGTTTCTCAGCCAGCCACACTTGCTTGATTCCTTTTTCCTCAAGCACTTCTTTGATCCGGTTCATGGTAATGCTTTTAAATTGCATATGAAGGTAGGAAAAATATATCAATGAATGAGATATTTTAAACAAGTTATAAATATTAACTGCTTATGCCATTAAGTCAAGTGAGTACATAAATGTACCTTTGCAACATGAAAGAAGAACAGTATCCAAAAAATTTCATTGAGTTTCTTGATCAATTCAAGGATGAGGATTCGTGTCGCAATTATTTATTTGAGCTAAAATGGAGCGAAGGATTCCATTGTCCAAAATGTAATAACGATACCTACTGGCTAACTGCACAAAATTTGATACACTGCAGGTTGTGTGGTCACCAAACATCATTGACCGCCGGTACTATATTCCATGGAACAAGAAAGCCATTAATATTGTGGTTTCATGTCATCTGGTGGGTAGTGGCACAAAAGACGGGAGTCAGCGCAAGCAATATGACTAACTTTATGGGATTTGGTACTTATAGGACAGCATGGACATGGTTGCAAAAATTACGACGGGCGATGGTTAGACCCGGAAGAGACAGGTTGTCCGGTTTGGTGGAAGTTGACGAAACCTTTATTGGAGGGGTTGAAGCCGGTAGCGGAAATACAGGACGAGGCAAAAAAACTAAATCATTGGTAGTTGTCGCCACTGAATGTATTGGGAAGCAGATAGGAAGAGTTCGTTTTATGTGCATTGATGAAGCATCCTCAAAAAATCTGATTCCATTCATCAAAGACAATATAGCACAAGGCAGCACTGTCATAACTGATGGGTGGCCAGGATATAAGCCACTTCAAGACAATACCGGTTATAAACACGAAGTCAAGGTTGTTTTCGGTAGTGGAAAAGAGGCACATGAGTTATTACCTCATGTGCATATGGTTGATTCTTTGCTAAAGAGGTGGCTGAACGGGACACATCAAGGGAAAGTGTCCCCAAAATACTCAAAATACTTACCATACTATCTGGATGAATTTGCTTTCAGGTTCAACAGGAAGATGTCTACCTTCAGAGGTAAATTGTTTTACAGGCTTATGCAACAAGCCGTCGATGTAGAACCTGTTGGGCTGAATTATATTATTGAAAATCATACTTGACCGAATGGCATAAGCAATAAATATTATATCCAAATATAACAATATTAGGTTATTAAGCTACTGTTATTGGTGGAATAATGTTAGATATTACAAATAGTGGTGGAATAATTAAAATTGAATATCAACTAAATAGAATAATTGGATTGTCTTCTCACCCCGACTGATTAAAACAAGATGCCGTTGTAAATCAATAAGTTACAACGGCATTTTTCATTGTAGTTGAAAAAGTGGTAGAAAAAATTATTCTACTTTCTCCACAGAGTCTTCAATTTTTACTTGTATAATCCAATACTGTTATGATTTAAATACTTGTTTTATTGATAAATACGATAATATTAAAAATAATTCATATAAAAAGGTTGACAATTGGCATAAATATTGTATATTTGTCAACAAACCAAGAAAACTATGAATAACATTTTTGCACACCGATTAATAGCTGCCCGTAAAATGGCTGGATTGTCGTTGCAAAGTTTGGCTGACAAACTTGGAAACGTTGTCACCAAACAGTCACTGAACAAATATGAGCAAGGTAAAATGAAACCTGATAGCACTCTAATATTACGTCTTGCCAACATATTAAATGTTTCGGTGGATTATTTTTTTGCCAGTCCTGAAATCGAGATTCGTCTGGCAAACGTGGATTTTCGCAAATATTCTTCAAAGATTAAAAAATCAGAAGAAGATGCTGTAATTGAAAAATCAAAAGATATTCTTGAGAGATTCATAGGACTTGAAAAAGCAGTCAACCTTCAGGAATCATCAGAATATTTTGAATGTTCCAAAATTATTACCAGTGAAGATGATGCAGAGGATGCAGCAAAGGAACTACGTAAATTATGGAATCTCGGCTATGACCCTATTCCGGATGTAGTCAAAATGCTTGAAGATAAAGGCTATTTGGTCATTGAGGTAGAGGCATCTAAAGATTTTGACGGCATGAAAGCTGATGTGGACAATAAGAAAGTTATTGTACTCCGGCAATATCACAATGGTGACGTTGTTCGTAAACGTTTTACCGCATTACATGAATTATCCCATCATTCATTATTATTTTCTGATAATCTTTCAGAAAAAGAAAAGGAAAAACTATGTCATGTATTTGCTTCTGCTGTGCTTTATCCTGAGGAAATGGCAATAAAAGAACTACATCACGACAGGTTTCATTTTTATCAAAAGGAACTGGAAATGGTAAAAGAACGTTGGGGTATTTCTTTCCCCGCCATTTTCAACAGGGCACTACGCTTGGGAATTATTAACGATTACGTTTATCGAAATCTGAATATGGATTATAGGGCACGCAGGTTGCATCTAAATGAACCCGGAACTTTTCTGAGTAAAGAAAAACCAGTGAAATTTGAACGGCTGATTTGGTTTGCATTGGGCAAAGAAATAATCTCCGTAAATGATGCCGCTTTTTATGCTGGAAAAAGTGTCTGGGAGTTCAGGGAACAAATCCACCAAATGGCATGAAACTGATTATCACTGACACCAATGTATTATTCGATGTTATCAAAATTGGTGCGTTGCCTGAATTTTTTAGTCTTGATTATGACATATGTACAACTGTGTTTGTAATTGAAGAAATTAAACCATCCGGACAAAGGGAATTGGTCGATACATTTATAAGAGCAAAGAAACTGACTGTTATCGAATTTACCGGAGAAGATGTTGAAGATGTAGTGAACTTCGATACTGTAAAAGGGTTAAAGAGATTCACCGATAAATCCGTGATTTGGAAATCGGTACAACTCAATTGTCCAATGTTGACAGGAGATAAAAAAATGAAAGAAATTGCTGAAAACATTGGAATTGAAGTTCATGGCAGCATCTGGGTCATTGATGAACTTTATAATTACAACTTGATTTCATCAGAAAAAGCCATCGAACTGCTTGAGCAATTGTTGAAGACAAACAGTTGGTTACCGAGAAATGAAATTGAAAGAAGGATTAATAAGCTGAAATAAAGAGTGATACGGTTATGGCAAATTTTAAAAGCATTTGGAGACGGGGGCAATTGTCGGAACAGTTAGTAGCATAGCATTGTATTTATGGCAACATTTACGAGAAAAATGGAGAATCCCACATCTGAGATTTATTTGGAGTAAATTCCTTCAGGCAATACTTGCAGGATGTGCAATGCGAGCTATCATGGGGGTAGCTGCCGACAAAATTGAACCATCGACAAATACAAACCATGGAGGTTTTTTCACAGCTAGGCTTTCTGGATTTTATCATTTGTTGCCACCTATCAATTATGCTGCGGAAGAAATCCAGACATTACTATCTGCTTTGCGAGTGAACAGTTTCCTGATATTATCGATGCAAACCATGCTTTCAAGACCACCAACTGGCTGTTTGGATGCCATCCGTACCACAATTATTCCTTAGTGTCAACGGTCGGAGCCGCCCGTCCGAAAGCAGTATTTTACGGGAATAACAGGGCAGATTTCTCATTTATCCCGGGCAATGTTGCTCCGGGTATCTTATTCAGAAAACCCGACCACTTTGAAAACTACGACGACTGGCCATTTCTGTGGGGCCAAAACGAGGGCACAATTGGTGGAAATACCAGTTATCTAATTTTTGGATCAGCTTTTAAGAATTTAGTAAAATAAACAACTATAGGAGGGCTTTGTAAGCGTTAGTAATTCATTTGGTGAACAGCATCTGTGCAAGTTCAAAGAGACTGCGCCTCCAGGTCTGGAACTCATGGCGGGTATTCTCAGAGATATACGAGACAGCATTGAAGCCTGCATCTTTCAAAGCAGTGGCGGCATTCCTTACACCATTCGCATTTTCAAAGCTTCCGCAGCTCAGGAAAATTAGTTTCACCTTCGACTTATCCTTAATATCTTCCGGAGCATATACTCCGCCGCTTAGAAGACCATAATGAGAAAACATGTCGGGTCGTGCCAGGGTTATTGTTTTGGTTTCCATCCCACCCATCGAGAGCCCGGCCATTGCACGATGAGGTTGATCTGCAAGTTCTGCTTGTAGTACAAACTAAACCGCAGGATATGTCGACAATTATTAATGCTCAACTGTACAATAATAGATAAGACTTTTTTACCTTTGACTTCAGACTCTCGCTGTAACAGATATATTTATATTTTTACCTCTTGTTATGGACACTGACACAAACCAGGATCTTCAGTTAGCATTCGATTTTGTAAAATATACAAACCGGAACATCTTTCTTACAGGAAAAGCCGGCACAGGAAAAACTACATTCCTCAAAGACCTGAAACAATTATCGCCGAAAAGGATGATTGTTGTTGCTCCGACAGGTGTGGCTGCAATAAATGCAGGAGGCGTTACAATACATTCTTTTTTTCAGTTGCCGTTCCATCCTTATATTCCTTCATTTTACCTGCCGGATAATAATCGTACTGTCCAGACCGATCAGGATAATCCGCCCGGATATAAACTGAGTCGTGAAAAGATCAACATTATCAAAAGTCTCGACCTGATCATCATTGATGAGATAAGTATGGTGAGAGCTGATACTCTCGACGCTGTAGATTCCGCATTGAGGAGATACAAGGACCGTTTTAAGCCGTTTGGCGGTGTACAGCTGCTCATGATAGGTGACCTTCAGCAGCTTGCTCCTGTTGTTAAAGACGAAGACCGGGAAATAATCGGCGGATATTACGATTCGTTCTTTTTCTTCGGAAGTAAAGCCCTCTGCAGCACCGACTATGTGACAATTGAGCTGAAACATATTTACAGGCAGAATGATCAGATGTTCATTGACCTGCTCAACAGGATCCGTGAAAATAATGTGGATCAGGAGGTGCTGACCGAACTGAATAAAAGATATATACCTGACTTTGATCCTGACTCCGGAGGGGGATATATCACTCTTACAACCCATAACTACCAGGCTCAGGAAATAAATGATCTTAAGCTCGACAAGCTTCCGGGCAAACCTCATAAGTTCACAGCCAAAATCAAAGATGAATTTCCGGAATTCTCTTATCCTAATGCCAGTGAACTGATCCTTAAGACCGGAGCCCAGGTGATGTTCGTTAAGAATGATCTGTCGGCTGACAAGCTTTTCTTTAACGGCAAAATAGGAAAGGTGAAATCATTTGAGGACGACATAATTGTTGTTAAATGTCCGGAAGATGATTTCAGTATAAGGGTTGAAATGGCTGAATGGCAGAATGTGAAATATTCCATCAACGAAGAGACCAAAGAGATTGAGGAGACAGTTATCGGAACCTTTACTCAATATCCCCTCAGATTAGCCTGGGCTATTACAATTCATAAGAGCCAGGGTCTCACTTTCGACAGAGCAGTGATTGATGCATGCGCTGCATTTGCCCACGGACAGGTTTATGTAGCGCTCAGCCGATGCCGGACCCTGGACGGACTTGTACTCAGCAGCCGGATAGGCAGGCGGAGCCTTATAGAGAGTACTGCAGTTTCCGGCTTTATTAATGATCCGGCCAGGAATCAACCCGACCGGAACCAGTTAGCTGATTCGAAAAAAGCTTATCAGAGACAGCTGCTTTCAGAGCTCTTTGATTTTTCTGAACTGACAAACAGATTAAATTATTGTATTAAGATAGTCAGGGAACACAGCGACAAATTATTGGGAAATCCACTTGAACAGCTTGAAAGTATTTTATCTGCTTCAAGGACAGATCTTACTGAGGTATCTGAAAAGTTCCGGCTTCAGCTGAAAATCCTGTTCAGCAGGGAATCTGATGATGGACCAAATGATCTCCTGCAGGAACGGGTAAGAAAAGCAGCTGTATATTTTTCTGATAAACTGGAAGCTGACTTTAAGGAAATACTTGCAGGTTTTACCGTGGAAACAGATAACAGGACGGTTCGTAAATCAGTTAATGAAGCCCTGGAGGGTACAAGAAAAGCGGGATTCATAAAGCTTGCCTGTCTGAATGTTGCCAAACCAGGTTTTGAGATCGGCAGATATCTTGATGCCAGGGCAAAAGCAGCTATTGATATTCCTGCAGTCAAATCTCATACCGTCAAGACTGTGGAAAACAGTTCCGGAATTATTAAACATCCCGCGTTATTAAAGCAGCTTAAGGAATGGCGTAATACAAAAGCTAAGGAAACTGATCTCCCTCATTATATGATACTTCCTCAGAAAACAATGGTCACTCTGGCAAATTTTGTACCTCAGTCTTTACGTACTCTTAAGCAGATCAAGGGTATGGGTACGAAGAAATCTGAAAAATATGGTGAAGAACTTCTTGACATAATTATATCATACTGCACGAAGGAAAATATCGAAGCGCCTGATATCCCACTCATTGAGAAAAAGAAAGAAAAAAAGGTAAAAGAAGACACAAAGAAAATAAGTTACGATCTTTTCAGGGAAGGTAAGACAATTGCCCGGATAGCGCAGGAAAGGGCTCTGAGTATTAATACCATAGAAGGACATCTGGCATATTATGTCGGAACGGGTGAACTTCCCGTCACGAAATTTGTATCACAGGAAATTATTGACCTGGTTGTGGATCAGGTTGAGAGAACAGGAGATTTTAAACTGGGGCCTGTCAAAGAAGCTCTGGGGGACAAGGTATCATGGAGCGACATCAGGTTTGTGATAAGCCATCTCACTCATTCCAATCATCCCGGAAAAAAAACTGACCATCGGGAGATCGAATAAGATCAGGGTGTCTGAAGTTAAAATTGAAAAACAAAAAATCCCTTTTTGAATAATTCAGGTGAAAAACAACCCGTCAAAAGGATATGTACCAGTAATATTTGGTAGATTTGTTGCTAACCGGGCGACATTAATTTCCGTATCCGCAGACTTGATGGCATTTCCCGCGTTTACATGGCATTTGAACTCCGGAAAATAAATAAATTTATCTCTCAGGACTATGGCAGAGAATAACCAGGAAAACAATAAAATAACCGATAAACCCGACATCGGTCTCAACAAAAGCAACAAAAATATCTGGTCGTCGCTTCTCGGAACGCTTGTTTTATTGTTGCTTTTCAACTGGCTTTTGTTTCCCAAACTTACGCGAAAATCGGTTGAAGTAACCGATTACAATACCTTTATTTCAATGATTAATGAAGGGAAAGTGAAGGAAGTGAGCATCTATCAGGGAAATATTAACTATTCATCGGAAACAGAGAATATAAATCAACTGACGAAAAAGCCCGAAATAAAGTTTTACAGGACCGGAAAAATGGATGATCCTGATCTTGTAAACCGCCTGATTGAAGCAAATGGTCAGGGTGAAAACGGAAAAATTTCATTCACGGAGATAATCCCGAAACAGAATTCCCCCATGGTAAATTTCCTGCTTCTCTGGATTCTGCCCGGGCTTTTACTGTACCTGGGAGCGTCGTACATGATGAAATCCATGAAGGGCAAGGGTGGACTGACCGGTAATTTCATGTCATTCGGTGAGAACAGGCAGAAAATTTTTGCCGAAAACGAGGTAAAAACCACCTTTGCCGACGTAGCAGGGCAGGACGAAGCCAAAGACTCCCTGATGGAAATTGTGGATTTTCTGCATAATCCCGGCAAATACGCGAGCATTGGCGCATCGTTGCCCAAAGGGGCCTTGCTCGTAGGTCCTCCCGGAACGGGAAAAACGCTGATTGCGAGAGCCGTTGCCGGCGAAGCCAAAGTGCCCTTTTTTGCCATTTCCGGCTCGGAGTTTGTCCAGATGTTCGTGGGGATGGGCGCTGCCAAAGTACGTGATCTGTTCAATCAAGCCTCTCAGAAAGCGCCATGTATTATTTTTATAGACGAAATTGATGCCATCGGTAAAAGACGCGACGGGATGGTCAGTAACGATGAGCGTGAGCAAACCCTCAATCAGTTGCTTACCGAGATGGATGGTTTCGACGGGAAAAAAGGTGTTGTAATTCTGGCCGCCACAAACCGTCCCGAGAGCCTGGACAAAGCCCTACTTCGCCCTGGCCGTTTTGACCGCCTGGTTCGTATGGAACTCCCTGATCTGGAAGGCCGGAAAGCTATTCTTGAAGTGCATCTCAGGAAAGTGCGTCACGACGAGATCAACGTCAATCTCATTGCCCGGGCCACCGCCGGTTCATCGGGAGCCGAAATCGCCAATATTGTGAACGAAGCCGCGTTGCGTTCAGTACGAATGGGCCGGGAAAGTGTCACAACGGCCGATCTTGAAGAAAGCATCGAAACTGTTATCGCCGGCGCTCAGCGTAAAGGCAAAGTTATATCGGATAAAGAAAAACGTACCATCGCCTGTCACGAAATCGGGCACGCTATGATTGCCGCCAAACAAAACGGCTCGGCACCGATTCATAAAATCACAATCATTCCGCGCACATCGGGTGCTTTGGGATACACAATGCAGGTGGACAGCGGTGAACAAAACCTGATGAGCCGCGATGAAATGCTCAACCGGATTGCCACACTCACCGGCGGCCGCGCTGCCGAAGAAGTCATCCTGAAAACTGTTACCACAGGCGCATCGAACGATATCGAACAGGCAACCAGACTTGCCCGCGCCATGGTTACACGTTACGGGATGAGCGAGACTTACGGTATGATGGCGCTCGAAACAGTAAACAACCCGTATCTGAGCAACGATGCATCGCTCACGTGCTCAGCAGAAACAGCTGCCGAAATCGACAGGGAAGTACAGAAAATCATCACTACCCAGCACGAGAAAGCACGCAGCATCATCCGCGAAAACGAAGCCAAAATGAATGAATTAACCGATTTTCTGCTTAAAAAGGAAACCATTTCGGGCGAAGAGTTTATGAAGATCTTACTGGCTTAGTAACTTAGAATCCGTTTTTGTTCTCCGGGAATGATCGCCTCAGACAACGATATTTTTGAAATACATCACATTTCGTCACCGCGCAACCTCTGTAAGCAAGTATCTTTTATATTCCATAGGATCTTGTATCGACCGTTCACCTGAAACTGCAATCACGCGGTTGTCGGGGCTTCAGGAATTCTTTTAGTGCGGCAAATTTACAACTTCATCAATGCAACTGACTGATCTTTTAACAAATCCTGCTTTACTTTACAGTTATCAGATTTCTTTTTCTCAGTTCTTCGACGGCATTTTCCCATGACCCTCCGCTTCCCCACAGGTAATATGAAAAATACATCACCGTATTCATCGGAATCCGTACCCAGGGCTGAAATTCAACATAGTAATGGGGTGCTTCAATGTTGCCCTGGCTGGGAGGAAGAATATCCCCCGGAGTGCAGAAGTACATATGCAGGAAGACCGGCTGCGCCACGGGAAATGCACCTGCAAAGGCAATATCTTCCATGGTGTCGTGACCGGCATTCCATCCTTCTTTCAGATCAAATGCCCAGCCATATTTTTGTTCAGGCAGCATCCGGTACTCCTGCAGACCGTTTTTTGCCGGTATCATGAATACATCTTCCGGACCATGTTTTTTGCCAAGTTCCAGTATGGGCTGCGGCCCAAGCATATTGGCTTCCCTGTTCCTGAATTTCAATTCAAACCTGACTTCAAGCAGGGGAGAATTGCCATAGAGTGTGAAAATCTTTTTCAGGTGATTGCCATAATAATCGGCCATATTCTGAACAGCACGTTATCATTCCTGCTTTTTACGATATACTCGATTACTCTTGCACCGGTTCTGAGAAGTGTGATCCGGACAGAATCGTTTTCCATGCGATACTCCTGTATGCCGTCGCTGTTCAGGTCAACCTCATAAACAAAGGTTCTTCCCTCTGCCTTGCCGACGCCCAGCTGGCTTTCCGCAGTCATACCCAGAACATTTGCCCTTACAATGTAATCACCGGGCTCCAGGCGCAGGTTAAAATCACAGGTCGCGAATGCGGCTTTTGCTGCTTCACACACCTTTGACTGCCTGACAACTGTTTTCCGGGTGTTGTCCTTTCTGAACACGCTTATTTCCACGGGAAAGGGTTTGTTTTCTGAAAAGTTGTGAACAGTAACCGGGAAATGAACTTCCGGAGAATGACCGTAAAGCAACTGGTTCATGGAGATTGCCGGAGGCATGTCAAGCAGGGTCACCGTACTCTTGGTCCTGTTTCCATGTGTAAAATGAACAGCTACCGGATTGGTGTTCCCCATGGCTTCCTTCAGGGGCTGCAGGGGAATAATGAACTGTCTTTCTTCATTCACCGGCAGACTGATGTTTTCCTTCAGTCTGTCGTTGACCTTCACCCTGGCTGAAGTGATGATTTCAAGGTTCCCTTTCACCGGAACCGATGAATAGTTCCTCAGGGTAACAATCAGGTTGTATCCTTCAACTTCGGCAGTTATATCCAGATTGTCGCCAAAGTACTCTTCCAGATATATCCTGTCGAGATAAAGCAATCCCAGGACATTTCTGTATTCTGCAGGTCCCATCATGTTTGCTTCCTCCATTACGGCCACCGCCCGCCTGTCCATTATTGCATCCCATATCGACTCATTGTTCAGTGGTTTGTCCTTTTCAATAAACAATACCATGGATGATGTCATATTGTCGCTCAGATTTCCCGATTTTAGTATAAAAGGTACATTCACATTGTCAATCTGTTCCTTGTTTCCGGGATTCACGAAATATCCGTCATATCTGAACTTATCGGCGGCTGGGTCAAAAACCTCACGAAACGCATAACCGTCTTTCGAATGTGCGTAATCAATCAGATACTGCCTGGATGCCATGTAATTCTGAACCTGGAGGTTTTCATAATCGCTGCATCCGAATACTGGTGAATAACCCGCGTCTGCCACTACTGGCAGGTTCACTTCCTTTACCCAGCCTTCAAGTTTTTCCTTGCCGTAGCGGGCTATGTAACCGTCAAAAATGAACCACGAATTGCCTTCATTCATTCCTTTACCGATCAGTTCCAGCGGATGACCGGGTGAACAGGTTACGATATACAGTGTTGTATTGATCCCGTGCCAGCCTTTATACATTTTACAGGATTCCATAAAGGCAGAGGTCCTGTCTATCAGGGAAAGCAGTTGCTGTATCTTTTCCCCTGATCCGGATGATATTACAAAAAGATGGCTGTTTCCTCTTGTAAGGCAGAAAGCTTTCACCAATTCAAGATCAACATCATTGAGTTGGTAGCTGTTCATTTTCTCAGCCCATCTGAAAATGTCAGCAGCCTTTTCTTCCAGCCTGTGACCAGCGGGCCCGGATGGATCGGTTATAACAAGAATGTTTCCTTCCTGCCGGACCAGGCTCTCCAGTTCGTCCAGGGACGGATTCTCAACATACCTGTATGGTTCCCTGAGCAAAGCGGAGATAAAGCCCTCCTGCATAAGCAAGCCGGGAATACCCATGTCTTCGGCGATGTCAATCTTGCTCTGCAGTATTGCAAGTTCCGTTTCAAGCAGGGCTATTTTGAACAGATTCCCATACCTGTGCCATTCATAATAATAATTCTGCCAGTGATTTGTATAGCCGTTAAACCTGTTGGTGTTGATTACGGATGATTTTCCTGCTTCCTCTGAGGATTCTGCCCTGAAATCTGAAAGACCCTGTCCTGTGACCGATGCCAGTCCTGCAAACAGAAAGGCTGTTAAAACCAATGGCTTACTGAAACATATTTTCATGACGGAATAAATTAAATTTTCATTTTCAAATCAGGTTTACAAAATAATGAAACCTTCATGATACATACATACAAATGAGTATATTTGTTTAAACCCACAAGACAGGGATTTCCATTCCCGTGGGAATACTGGCATTGATCCTGGCCCTATGGGCGCTGGGAACACCCGTTGAAACATTGACTGCCATGATCTATTCGTAACAATAAAATCATAGTAACTTGACAAAGAAAAGTCTTATAATTATTCTGATCTGCCTTGTTGCCTGCAAAGGGAATGTCGGCAAAGAGGAAAGTAATGTTTTTACTGAAAATAAAACAGCCGAATGGATAACAGATGAACGACAGTTGCCTGAAAACGATTCATTGTTCTATTCAGACCAGCCTGCACCCTTGTTCCGTAAGGAATTTAAATCAGGGAAAAACATAAGGAGCGCTAAATTGTACAGCGCTGCTGCAGGTTATTATAAAGTTTATGTTAATGGTCAGGGCATCGAAGACAATGTTCTCGATCCTGCATGGACGGATTTCAGCAAAAGGATCTATTATGCAGAATATGATGTTACATCCCTCCTTAAGGATGGCAATAACTGTCTGGGTGTATCACTCGGCAATGGTTTTTATAACCCGCTTCCTCTTCTTAAATGGGGACATCGCAATCTGAGGAACGATCTTTCGGTTGGTAAACCCGCGTTTATTGCCAAGCTCATCATCAATTACAGGGATGGTAAAACAGAAGAAATTGTATCGGACGGGAGCTGGAAATATTCTTATGGGCCGGTCTTAAAAAACGACGTCTATATCGGCGTTACTTACGATGCCGGAAAAATAATACCCGGATGGGACAGAGAAGAATTTGATGATAATTCCTGGCAAACTGCAATAAAGGGGACACCTCCGGGCGGCGAATTGAAAAAAGAGTTTTTCCCGCCTGTACGGATAACAGAAGAGATTAAACCGGTAGAGATATATTCTCCCGGAAATGGGAAATACATTGTTGACATGGGTGTAAACTTTACCGGAACATATAAGATCAGATTATCAGGTAATAAAGGTGATACGGTTACATTCCGCTTTGGCGAGAGGATCTATGATGATGGAAGTCTCAACCCGATGACCACGGTTGCCGGTCAGATAAAGCAAAAAGGAATGGGTGGTCCCGGAGCACCCGATATTGCCTGGCAAACCGACAGTTATATTATCGGAGAAGAAAAAGAAGCCTGGTTCACTCCTGATTTTACTTATCATACATACAGATATATTGAAATTTCAGGGTTAAGATATCAGCCTCAATTAAAAGACATTACAGGATTGTTCATACATTCCGATATTGAAAGGCCAAACTCTTTTTCATGTTCGTCTGATCTGTTGAATTCAATACAGGAAATTACGGAAAGGACCTTCAGGGCGAATCTTGTAAGTGTACAATCAGACTGTCCGGCAAGAGAAAAATTTGGTTACGGGGGAGACCTGAATGCAACAGCAGAGTCCTTTATTTACAACTTCGACATGCGATCATTCTACCTCAAAACACTTTATGACTGGGTGGATGCCATGAAAGATACTTCGTTTATCGACACGGCACCTTTTGTCGGCATCGAGTACTGCGGCATCAGCTGGGAATCAGCTTTCATTATCGCCCAGTATTACATGTATTTGTATTATAACGATACCGGGATTGTTAAAGAGCTTTACGACCTGGATAAGAAATGGATGGAGAAGGCAGCAGCAATTCATCCTGAAGGAATAGTTCATGAAGGATTAAGCGATCATGAGTCGCTGGAACCTGTACCTGTAGAGCTGATTGGAACATGTCATTACCTTCAGTGTGCCCGTATAATGCAGACTTTTGCTTCCGTTATGGGTGATAAAGAAAATGAAGGGAAATATGGATTGCTGGCCCGGGAACTCAAGTCGCTTGTAAAAGCTGAATTCCGGGACAAACCAGTCACTGGAAAAATAAACCGTCAGACCTTGTTTTCAACATTGCTTTATCATGATATTATCCCTGAAGAAGAAATTAATGCTGCAACAGATTCATTAAAAGCTGCAATAAAGAATGGTCCCTCGGGGCATTTTATAACAGGGATTTTCGGGACAAAGTATGTTTTGGAAACACTTTCAAAATACGCATCACCCGAAGAAGTATTTGCCATAGTTAACAGTACAGAATTTCCGGGATGGGGCCATATGATCGACCGTGGCGCAACAACAGTCTGGGAGACCTGGAAAGAAAGTGACAATACATATTCGAACTGTCACCCGATGTTTGGTTCGGTATCTGAATGGTTTTACCGCTGGCTGGGAGGTATCCGCCCTGTCGATGATGAACCCGGGTTTAAAAAGTTCATTCTTGCTCCGGCAATCCCTTCCGGACTTGATTATGTAAATTGTTCATATCATGCACCTCAGGGAGAAATTATTTCAAACTGGAAAAAAATCGGATTGAATGAAGTTCAGTACCGGATAAAAATACCTGAAGGAAGTTCAGGATTGGTTGATCTGAGGCCGGGCAGGATTCAAAAAGTTGAGATAGTGAAAGAAAATAAGCCATCAAAAACTATTGTTCCGGAAGGATCAGGCAGCGGGAAATTTGAACTAAGCGAGGGGGAATTTTTAATATCAGTTACTTTCTGAAAAGTGAAATCAAAATGAAATTGCAATATGCATCTGACTTGCACCTTGAATTCCCTGAAAATAAAGAATTCTTAAAACGGAATCCATTATTACCCGGTGGGGATGTTTTATTGTTGGCAGGCGACATTGTTCCATTCGCGATAATGGAAAAACACACTGATTTTTTTAAATATATTTCAGATACTTTTGAAACTACTTATTGGATCCCCGGTAACCACGAGTATTATTATTCTGACATCTCATCCAGGTCCGGTATATTTAATGAAAAATCGTATTGTCCCTTACATCATCCATAAACCTTAGAGCTCATTCAACTAAGCTGCCTCACCTCTGTCCTCGCTGCAGATTTTTAACTGCAAAGAAAATTCCTTTGAATAAAAAAATGTGTATTTGATTACATGTATACCGTAAAATCCATCAATAATCCCGTAAACGATAAACTTATTAACCCCTGTAGATCCTTAATCTTCAGGGGTTTACAATTTAGAGGTATGTGCCGGTATATAAAGTACCTGCCATATGCATTTAAAGAATTTGATCTGTCAGATATTATATATCCTGCCGACCCGCTCCTTTATCAGATCGTGGAATGAACTTTTCATATCATCGGGCAAAAAGTATATGTTTATGAAGCCATGCAATTTTTCTACCGCATTACTGAATTTGCCGAACATATTTTCTACTGCTATAACGGTAAAATACGGCCATTACCTCATCACTTTCAAATAATAACATATGAATTACTGCTATAACAGTAATAATATACAAATAGATTGCTCAAATGAAAGAAATTACGTATTTTTACCGTTATAAAGATAAATTATGACACAATCTCAGGCTTTGGCAGAAATAATAAGGATGCATCGTAAAGCGGCAAAATTAAGTCGTGCCCAATTAGCAGAAATCGCCGGGGTTGGCAAGACTGTGATATATGATATTGAGAAAGGCAAGGAAAGTGTACGGTTAAATACTTTACAAAAAATACTTAAAGTGCTGAATATAAAGATAGAAATAACAAGTCCTCTCATGGAAAGTTTAAGAAAAACACAAGATGAGAAAAGCTAAGGTATATGTTCAGGGGATTGAGGCGGGAATTCTTACCGAGTTGCTACCCGGAAGGGAATATATATTTGAATATCTTGACGGATATGATGGTCCTGATATCTCAAGAACAATGCCGGCAAACATAAAGGTTTATAAGTTCGATAGATTCCCGCCGTTTTTCGATGGATTATTGCCGGAAGGGATTCAGCTCGAAGGACTATTGAAGATAAATAAAATCGACAGAAAGGATTACTTTTCACAATTAATTGCTGTCGGAGAGGAAATGGTTGGAACCGTTACTGTAAAAGAAATTGTGAAATGAACGTCTGTCCGATAACATATACCTCCTGTGGTGAAAAGCGTTACAGCGAGGCTGGTCTTAA
>ERZ795054.1658-NODE-1658-length-20384-cov-5.306656_pt1 | contig 20384 bp, 18 predicted proteins | sample MGYA00375138_ERZ795054 | MGnify/ENA primary metagenome ERZ795054 (study PRJEB30183, sample SAMN05720215) | anaerobic digester metagenome | isolation source: active sludge of municipal wastewater-treating anaerobic digesters | place: USA | collected 2014-12-23 ... | reverse complement strand
GCCTCGTACCAGCGCATGTCGTAATCCAAGCTGGCCGTCAGCGTGGTCTGGTCCCGCAGCAGCACATACTTGATGCCCGGGGCGAAATTGATCCCCCAGCTCTCTTCATCGACGTCCCCGAGATATTCCCTCGCCTCGGGCGTCAGATCGGAGGGCGTGGTTCGGTAGTTGTCGTCGTAAAAGCCGCGCAACTTGGCCGATACACTCCACGGCCGCCCGGACCCGTCGACTGCCTGACCCTGCAGGCTGAGTGCACCCACTGCCGCTAAGCTGGCAAACGTGATCAGTTTATTCATAAAGCATCTTGCCCTGATTTGGATAGCGCTGCCTCGATCCAGTTCAAATTTAGCTTGAAAGGTTGACGGCTTTTTAAGGTCTCGATTGAGGGTTGTCAAACATAAATCTCTGACATTCTTCGTTTCCAGTGCTTTTCAGCGTGCCCACAGGCCTCATGACGCCCCCAGTGTCGAGCGATGCGCAGCGCGGCTCGCCAACCAATAAACAGCCAGCGCGAGCCAGATAATCCCGAAACCCAGGGCGCGCGCGCGTGGGAACGGTTCCCCGTACACCGCCACCCCCAGAATCAACCCGCAGGTGGGCGACACGTACTGGAGCAAGCCCAGCGTGGAGAGTTTCACCAGGCGAGCAGCCGACGCAAAGAGCAGCAGGGGCAGGGCGGTCACAACGCCCGTGAGGATCAACAGGCTGTCGCCCCAACCGCCGCTTTGTCCGAAACGGCCGACGCCCTGGGACTCGAGCGCGCCGAGATACCCGGCAGCCGGAAGCCAGAGCAGCGCAGTCTCGATCGTCAGCCCCGGCAGAGCGGGCAGGGGAGCGGTTTTCTTGATCAATCCGTAACATGCGAAGCTCAGCGCCAAAACAACCGCAATCCAGGGGAACGCCCCGTACTGCCAGGTGAGGAACAGCACCCCCAAGGCCGCGATCCCAACCGCCATCCACTGGATCGCCCCCAGCCTCTCCCGCAGCACCACCACGCCCAACGCCACGCTTACGAGCGGATTGATGTAGTACCCGAGACTCGTCTCCACGATCCGATCGTGGTTTACCGCCCAAATGTAGACGAACCAGTTCAGTCCCAGGAGCAGCGCCGCGCCGAGGTAAATCGCCAGGGTCCGTCGCTGCGTTGCCGCCGCAAGCAGCGTCCGCCCCTGTCTCGACAGGATGACAAGCAGGGCGAGAAAGCCAAACGACCAGACGATGCGGTGCGCGAGGATCTCCGGAGCCGGCACCGTCCGCAGCGCCTTCCAGTACACCGGCAGCAGCCCCCAGAGCAAATAGGCGCCCAGCCCCAGCCAGATTCCTTTGCGCGCGGACGACATCGTGGGGTGCGCCCTTCAGGGCGTGGACAGGATCCGATTCACACCTCGCGGGCGATTTGCCTGTGTCAGTGACGAAAATGCCGGATCCCGGTGAAGACCATCGCCACGCCCCGCGCATCAGCCGCCTCAATGACCTCGGCGTCGCGCTTCGATCCGCCCGGCTGAATCGCCGCCGTCGCTCCCGCCTCCGCGGCCGCAACCAGTCCGTCGGGGAACGGAAAGAACGCATCGCTGCAGACCACGCTGCCCCGCAGAGATAACCCGGCCTCGCCCGCCTTCCAGACCGCGATCCGACTGGCATCCACCCGGCTCATCTGGCCCGCCCCGATCCCGAGCGTGCGATCCGCCGCGGCATACACGATCGCGTTCGACTTGACATGCTTCACCACCCGCCACCCGAACAGCAAGGCCTGATACTCATCCTCGCTGGGCGCCCGCTTCGTCACGACCTTGACCTGATCCCGCGCCCGCACTGTCGCGCGGTCCGGCTGCTGCCAAAGAAGCGACTCGAAGCCAACGCCCCGAATCTCTCCCCCCGCGGCGGTGTGGGAGTCCATCGACACCTCGATCAGCCGCAGATTCTTCTTCTGCTGCAGCACCGCCCGCGCCTCCGGCGTAAAGGAGGGGGCCACCACCACCTCGCTGAAAATCTCGGCGATGGCCGTCGCGCACGGGCCGTCCATCGGTTGATTCACGGCGATGATGCCGCCGAAGGGCGCCTGCCGATCCGTGGCCAGGGCCTTCTCCCACGCCTCGCACAGCGACGCTCCCCGGCCGACCCCGCACGGATTGGTGTGCTTGAGAATGGCCAGCGTCGGAGCCTCGCCCCGGAACTCCGAGATCAAGGTCGCCGCCGACGTCAGATCGAGAATGTTGTTGTAGGAAAGCTCCTTGCCATGGATCTGCCGGAAATGCTCGGCAAACCGCCCATAGAGAGCCGCCGGCTGGTGCGGATTCTCTCCGTATCGCAGCGCCTGCACCCGCGGCGCGTCCACGATCAACCGATCCGGCGGCGCGCCGCCGCCCAGCCGGTCGTCCGCCGCCAGATCCGCTCCGCCTCCCGCCCCGAGCCAGCGCGGCAAGTGGGCCGCAATCGCCCCGTCGTACGCCGCGGTGCGCGCATACACCTTCACGGCGAGCCGTCGACGCAACTCCAACGTGGTGGCGCCCTGCGCTTGAATCTGGGCCGCAACCTCCTCGTAGTCCGCGGGATCGACGATCGCCGTGACGTGTTCGTGGTTCTTGGCCGCGCTCCGCAGCATGGCCGGGCCGCCGATGTCGATGTTCTCAACCACGTCCGCCCGAGTCGCATCCGGGCGTGCGACAGTCTCCTCGAACGGGTAGAGGTTCACCGCCACCAGGTCGATCGGGCGGATGCCGTGGCGCTCCGCCGTCGCCTCGTGCTCCGCGTGGCCGCGCAGATAGAGCAATCCGCCATGAACCTTGGGATGAAGGGTCTTGACGCGCCCATCGAGCATCTCCGGAAAGCCGGTGAACTCGACCAGGTCGACCACCGGCAACCCCGCCTCCCGGAGCGCCCGGGCCGTGCCGCCGGTCGACAACAATTCGATGCCGGCCTGGGCCAGCACCCGCGCAAAGGGCACCAGGCCGGTCTTGTCGTACACGGAGAGAAGCGCGCGTCGGATCGGTTGCATAGGCAAACGGCAAAATGCCGTCCCTGCCAAACCCGAGTCAATGGACAAATCAACTGGCCCGGTTACGGTTCCTCGCGACGCGTGCCGAATAACCGGGCTAAAGCAGCCGGGGCTGCAAATCCTCGCGCGCAAGAACCTCCCCGAGGCTCTGCACGCGGGCGCGTCGTCGCTCGATGATCTGCTTGTCCAGCGCCAGGTCGTAGCGGACCGGGTAATCGCCGTCATAGCAGGCCAGGCAGAAGGCCGAGGCCGGCAGGCCGGTCGCCCGCACCATGCCCGCCTGCGAGAGATAGGCCAGCGAGTCGGCCTTCAAGTACCGGCGGATCTCGTCGACGCTGTGGTTGGCGGCCATCAGCTTGCTGCGATCGGGAAAGTCGATCCCGTACACACACGGGTTGACGTGCGGCGGACAACTCACCATCACATGCACTTCCCGCGCCCCGGCCTCCTTCAGGTTGGCGACGCGCTGCCGGCAGGTCGTGCCGCGCACGATCGAATCGTCGACGATGATCACGCGCTTGCCGGCCACCACTTCGCGGATCAGGTTCAGCTTCACCCGCACATTGAAGTCGCGGATGAGCTGCGAAGGCTGGAGGAAACTCCGCCCCACATAGTGGTTGCGGACGAACGCCATCTCGAAAGGAATCCCCGATTCGAGCGAATAGCCCAGCGCCGCGCAGTTGCCGCTGTCAGGCACCGGCACGACCATGTCGGCCTGGCGCGGATGCTCGCGAGCCAATTCCCGGCCCATCGCCACGCGCACTCTGTGCACATTCTGTCCGGCGATCGTGCTGTCCGGCCGCGCGAAGTAAACGTACTCGAAAATACAGAAGGCGCGCCGCGCGTGATCGGGAAACGCCTGGAGGCTCCGCAGGCCATCCCTGTTGATCACCACAATCTCCCCCGGAGCGATGTCGCGGACAAACGCGGCGTGGATCAGATCGAACGCGCAGGTCTCGCTCGACAACACCCAGGCGTCCCCCAGCCGCCCGAGCGACAGAGGCCGGAACCCATGCGGATCACGGACCCCGATCAGCTCCTGCTCCGTCTGCAGGATCAGCGAGTAAGCGCCCTCGATCCGACGCAACGTCTGGACCAGATTGCTGTCAGCCCCTCGCGGAGCGGGGCGAGCCATCAGGTGCAGGATGATCTCGCTGTCAACAGTGGTCTGGAAAAGCGTGCCTTGCGCTTCGAGTTCCTCGCGAAGCTGAACGGCGTTGGTCAGATTCCCGTTGTGCGCGATCGCGATCTGTCCGCGCGCGGAATCCGCGGTGAGGGGCTGCGCATTCCGAATATGGGACGAACCCATCGTCGAGTAGCGGGTGTGCCCCACGGCCATGTCCCCCTCGAGATCGCGCAGAATGCGCCCGCTGAAGACCTGCGGCACGAGCCCCATCCCGCGGTGAACCCGGAACTGGCGTCCGTCGCACGAGACGATGCCGGCGCTCTCCTGCCCGCGGTGCTGCAAGGCGTAGAGGCCGTAGTACGTGAGCTCCGCGGCATTCGGATGCCCATAGACACCGAACACACCGCAATGGTCTTTGGGATGCTGCTGCATAGAAACAAACTGTCGATCCACAGGAGCGGCCATTCCAGCTCGCCGCACCCGTGGCTGCAAGCTTCAAGTGCGCCTCCAGAGCCGCATGCCTCAGAGCAGCATTGCCAAAGCCGCACCCGGTCGTTACTTTCCGCGTTCGCGTTGAGGTGAAGACCCGGCGGGGCGAGACTGCTGTCGGCCCGGTCCCCAACCTCCGGTGAGGCCATGGCCGAATACAAAGTCCAGTTTGAAGTCTTCGAGGGACCGCTCGACCTCCTGCTCTATCTCGTCAGGAAGGAGGAGGTCGACATCTACCAGGTGAACCTCACCCGCCTGGCCACCCAGTTTATCGAGTATGTCGACCTGATGCGCCAGCTCGACCTGGACATTGCGGGCGAGTTCCTGGTAATGGCGTCGACGCTCATGTATCTCAAGAGCCGCGAGCTCCTCCCCGTCGACCAGCAGGCCGTTTCCCCCGACGACGACGAGGACAGCGACGACCCGCGCTGGGAGCTCATCCGCAAGCTGGTCGAGTACAGGAAGTTCAAGGACGCCGCCTCCCAACTGCAGGCGCTCGAGCTGCAGCAGGAGCAGATCTACCCGCGCCAGCCCGCCAAACCGGAATTCGAACCCGTTCCCGTCCGCACCGAGGTCTCCCTCTTCGACCTCATCGGCGCGGTCAGCGCAATCATGAAGCGCGTTCAGGGACGCGAAGAGGCCCGCGACATCTTCGAGGACAAGTGGATCGTCAGCGAGAGAATCGACTTCATCCGCACGCTCCTGGGTTCCCGCCCCGCCTTTACCTTTGCCGATCTGTTCGGACAGGCGACCAGCCGTTCAGAGGTCGTCGCCACATTCCTCGCCCTCCTCGAGTTGATCCGCCTGCACCATGCCGTCGCCTTCCAGCGCGAACCCTTTGGCCAGATCGAAATTGCCGCCGCGCCGACTCCTCCGCCCAGCCCGGCCCCTGGCGCTTCGCCCGACCCCGACCCCGCTGCCGGCCTGTCGGACGCCCATCCGGCAGTCGGCCTCGACGACAGCGCGCCGCCCCCGTTCGCATGATCGAGTTGAAATCCATTCTCGAAGCTGTTCTCTTCTCCGCGCAAAAACCGCTGCGCGCCCTCGAGTTGAAGAACATCCTGACCGCCGCCGCCGAGCAGTCCGACGACGAGGCCGCCCGCGCCCACAAGCGCGTCAAGACCGCGGACATCGAATCCGCGCTCGAACAGCTTCGCGAAGAGCACGCGGCCGCCGACCGCAGCTTCAGCCTGGCCTGCATCGCCGACGGCTGGCAATTCGTCAGCAAGCCCGCCTATGCGCCCTGGCTCCGCGTGCTCGCCGGCGAACGCGCCCGCCCCGCCCGCCTCTCCGCGCCCGCGCTCGAGACCCTGACGATCATCGCCTATCGCCAGCCCGTCACCCGCGCCGAGATCGAGCAGATCCGCGGCGTCTCGATCGATGGCGTCATGCAGACCCTCCTGGAACGGAACCTGATCGAGGCCGTGGGGCGCGCCGAAGTCGTCGGGCGGCCCATGCAGTACGGAACAACACGCCTGTTCCTCGAGTATTTCGGGCTCCGATCGCTCGATGACATGCCCACCGCCGATGAGCTGCGACGCATCCCCGTCGAACGTCCGCCCAACCTCCTCACCGTCGAACCCGGCCTGGCCACGGCGCCTCCCGAGCAACTGACACTGCAACCCCAGGAGCAATCGGAGCCGTGCCCTCCCGCCGCGCCGGAAACCCCGGCCTCAGAGCCCTCGCCGGCCCCCGAACGCCAACCCGCGGACGACCCCCCATCCGCGCCCGATCCGGCGCCGGAAGGGGAGAATCCGCAGCCCCCGTCCCAGGAATGAGCATTCTCGAACACCGCACCGCCATCGACCGCACCGATCAACAGATTGTCCGGTTGCTCAACGAACGCACGCGCCACGTGCTGGCCATCGGCTCGATCAAACTCAAAAGCGGCCAGGAGATCTATGCGCCCCATCGCGAGCGGGCCGTGCTCGATCGGATCGCCAAAATGAACCGCGGCCCCTTGAGCCCGGATGCCATTCGCGCCATCTACCGCGAGATCATGTCCAGCGCCCTCGCCGTCGAGAAGCCGATGACGATCGCGTACCTGGGCCCGGAGGCAACATTCACCCACCAGGCGGCCATCCAACGGTTCGGGACAAGCCTGCGCTACGCAGCGCTCAAGACCATCGCCGACGTCTTCAGCGAAGTGGCCAAACGCCACGTGGATTTCGGCGTCGTCCCCGTCGAGAACTCGACCGAAGGCGTGGTCACCCACACGCTCGACATGTTCATGGACAGCGACCTGAAGATCGTCGCCCAGATCGTCATTCCCATCCAGCACTGCCTCATGGGCCGTGCCCGCCGCCAGCAGATCCGCCGCCTTTTCGTCCACCCCCAGTCGCTCGCCCAGTGCCGCGGCTGGCTCCAGCGCAACTTCCCCAACGCCGAGATCATCGAGACCTCCTCGAATGCGCGCTCGGCCGAGCTGGCCGCCGGCGCCAGGAACGCCGCCGCCATCGCCGGCCTGCTCGCCGCCGAGAAGTACGGCCTGCCCGTCATCGAACACAACATCCAGGACAACGCGGCCAACGCCACCCGCTTTCTCGTCCTCGGACGCCAATCCCCGCCTCGATCGGGACGCGATCGCACCAGCCTCATGTTCTGTATCGCCGACCGCGTCGGGGCCCTCCACGGCGCCATCGCCCCATTCCGCAAATACCGCATCAACATGACAAAAATCGAGTCCCGCCCCAGCAAACGCAAGGCGTGGGAGTACTATTTCTTCGTCGACTGCGACGGCCACATCGAGGATCCGCGCGTGGCCAAGATGCTCGAAGAACTTGGACGACACTGCGTCTTCGTCAAAGTGCTCGGTTCGTATCCGAACACCGATTAGTCCGGGGCCAAAACGCCTGGCCCCGGTCGATTGCCGCCTCGACTCGATCTCCCGAACCTTGAATGTCACAGCCAAAACAACCCGCGCAACCTGAGTCCTATGCAATCCTCCCTCCTTGCCGTATCGCTCCTGCTGGCGTCCCTAACAGCTTCCACCCTCATCGGCCAAGACGTGAAACCTGATTCCCTCCAACAAGCGCGCAGCTTCCAACGGTCCGTCACACGCACCGTCGGGGCGGACTACCTGCTGTTTCTTCCCCGCGAGTATGCCGAGTCCGCGGACAAGAGATGGCCGCTGATCCTGTTCCTCCACGGGGCCGGCGAGCGCGGCACCAACATCTGGCTCGTCGCCAAGCACGGCCCTCCCAAGCTCGTGACCGCCAAGCCGGACATGCCATTCGTCATCGCCTCGCCCCAGTGTCCGTCGGGCCAGACATGGTCGAACGACACCGTGCTGGCACTGCTTGACGAATTGCTGGCCAAGCATCGTGTCGATCCCGAGCGCGTCTACCTCACGGGCTTGAGCATGGGCGGGTATGGAACCTGGAGCCTGGCGCTGGCCGCCCCGGAGCGTTTCGCCGCGGTCGCCCCCATCTGCGGCGGAGGCGATCCGATCAAGCTGCTCCTGGCCGATCCCCGACGGGCCCAGGCCCTCAAGAGCCTGCCGGTCTGGGCCTTTCATGGCGCCAAGGATCCGGTGGTCAAACTCGAGGAATCAGAGCGCATGGTGGACGCCCTCAAGCGATTCGGTTGCCGCGAGGTTCAACTGACGGTTTATCCGGAAACCGGCCACGATGCCTGGATCCAGGCCTATGAGAATCCCAAGCTCTATGACTGGCTCCTTGCCCATCGCCGCAATACTCCAGGCGCGCAGGATTGAGTCCTCTCTTCGATAATCCAACTGGTTGAACGCTGAGAGCAGCAGTCTTGTGCCTGTCCACGCTCTTTGCCCGGTTATTTCACACGCTTCGCGAGGAACCGTAACCGGGCTAACCCGCATAGCAGTTCTCTCGCGAAGTCTGACCGCCATGTGCACCGACGGGGTGTGAAACATGCGGGTTAGGCCACTGTTCGTTGTGGGAGTCGCCCATGCTCAGCTTGGCGCCGAGGCCGCGATGGTGTGGGAGCGGGGACGCCCTCGTCCCCAAACAATGGGGTCGCAGAATGTCTTCGCGCGCGACGAGCATTGTCTCGAGATCAGCCGGGCGGGAGCTGCGGCAACACAGCAATGCGACCCCGAATCGCCTGCACCAACTCTGCCGGATCGGCCTCGTCCAACCGCCGCAGCACACAGTCCCAACGATAGGAGAAATTGCCCTCGGGATCCGGCGGCATGTGCTTGAACAGCGCATCAAAGGCGCGCCGAGTGTCACGGTAATGCCGCTGGACGCGCCGGAACCATTCGTCGAATCCCTCCAAATAGGCCAACGCAAACTCGCGGGGATGGGCCAGCTTGTCGGACCGGTCGTTCACCGGCTTGGCATACGCGGGCGCAAGTTCCAGCAGCGTCTGCTGATAGCAGACAAATGACCCCGTGTGGTCGCACACAATCAACTCCTTGGGCATCCCCTCTTCGTCCTCGACCACGATCTCGTCGCCGACATCGAACACCACCTGCTGAGTCACAGGGTCGCCGCGTCCCACAATGAGGTTGGCGGCTGCCGCTTTCCCGAACAGGCGCGCGAACCGGTTTGCAAACTCGGGATTCTCGTAGCGCGACCGGGGGAGTTGGTTGGCGGGGAAACCCGGGATGAAATCGCGTTCGAAGTAGGTCACCGGGAGGCGCAGGCCCGGCGGCACCGCGGCGCTGCCGTCGTAGGGTTCCTGGAGGCGCCGCATGATCATGCACAAAGGCACGTTGACCCCCAAATACCAGCAGCCGAGCCGGCGATCCAGGATGTACTCGATGTACTCCTCGGTTTCCAACATGGCCTGGCTCAGGTCCTTCCCCTCGGCCAATCGCTCCCGCACCCCGTACTTCTGCATCCGCATGAACCGGGTCCGGGGCCGGTCCTCGCTCAAACACTTGATCTGGGCCAGATACACGTCGCGCCGTCCGCCGCCGACGGGGTGGGCCTGGGCGCTGCGTTGCGTCTCTTGATGGGGGGGCAGGATGCGTCCCACGTTCACCCATTCGAGCAGGCCGAACTCACGAATCAGGTTGAACACGATGTCTTTGACCTTCTCATCGCACAGGCCGCGGTAGCACGGATCCTCCGGCGCCTGCCGCGCGCCATCGAACACCTCGTCAAACATCAACTCCCCCTGCTCGAATCGCCCGCACGGCAGCCACCGGATGCGTTGCTTGAACTCGATGTTCAGGCCCGCCAAAACCACCTCGGTCTCCGTGTCGTCCCGCTGGCTCACCAATGCCGAGTACATCTCCGTCCGCCACAGGTCCAAATCCGGCTCATCGACCTGGTATTCCGGCGGCACGGCATCGAAGAACTGCGCCCGCAACTCTTCGTGGCATGCCGCAAGTTCGTTCGGATTCATCTCGCCAAACACAAGCCCGTTGAATTGCTTCGCCCCAAAACGCCCCTGGGCTTTGAAAAAATCGACCTCCGGCCGGCCCAAACGGTTGCGGCGGGACGCGTAGAGGGCAATTTCCTGCAACTGGCGGGCGAGCGCGGTCGGATCGAGATCCTTGAGCCGCGCCAATTCGTGGTAGGTCAGATAGCGCGTGCCGCTATACAGGTTGAGGTAATAGATGGCCTGCTCGCTGATGCGGGTCTTGGCGTCGGCAATGTGCTGGCTGATTTCGGCGCGGGTGCTCGGCAGGACGCTGATCCGCCAAAGCTCGCCCCGCTCCTTGATGGCCCGCTGCACTTCTGGCTGATCGACATCCAGAAACCGCCGTTGAGGCTTCGGGTAGAGTTCCCCAAGCAGATCGTCCGCCTCGAACGCCAAATCCATGTGGACCGGGTCGGGCCGGATCTGGACCAGACCCGGCTTCAGGAATAAATCGACAGACCGTCCGTAACGCGCGGCCTTCTGCTCCTCCGTCAGTGGCGGCAGACCCTGCTGCGCCCGCTCGAGGTTGAGCGCGTTGAGATACGCCGCGCGCTGCAAGGCGTGCACCGGCGGTTCCGCGGTCACCAGGACGCGACCGTCGAGGAACAGGGTGGCCGGCCACGCGTTCCCCGACAGCGCCGTCTTTGCGGCCTCATCCACCCCCGGTCCCTGGATGACGATTGCCATAATCCGGGCGTCATCATGCGCGCCCGCTCCGGTTTGTCCATCCCGCCGTGAACGGACCGCGGGCAGCGTTGCTTGACATGCGGAAAGCCTTTCTGGCAGCCTCGGCTCATCTTAGCCCGTGTGCTGTCATGGTCCGGTGATGCTCGGTTCACCATGGTTTGAATCCGGAGAATGAACTTATGAAAAAAACCTACCTGCTTGCGGCAGGGATCTGCGCGCTCGGCTCGCAGTGCCTGACCCAGAACATCCACGCCGCCGCTGGCGGCGAACCCATCAAGATCGGCGCCATCTTCTCGGTCACCGGGCCAGCCTCTTTCCTTGGCGCACCGGAGGAGAAGACCGTCCGGATGTTTATGGACAAGCTCAACGCGGCCGGCGGCATCAACGGACGCAGAGTCGCGTTGGTGCTCAAGGACAGTGGCGGCAGCCCGGAGAAAGCCGTGTCGTTCGCCAAGCAGTTGATCGAGGAGGAGAAGGTCCTGGCCATCATCGGCCCGTCGACCAGCGGCGAGACCATGCAGATCAAGGCGCTCTGCGAAGAGAACGAGATGATCCTGGTTTCCTGCGCCGCGGCGGAAGTGATCGTGAATCCGGTCGCCCGGTATGTGTTCAAGACACCGCAAAAAGACAGCCAGGCGGTCACCTGGATCTACCGGACCATGAAGGACAAAGGCCTGCGCAAGATCGCCGTCGTGAGCAGCAACGACGGCTTTGGCGCCGCCGGAAAGAAGCAGCTCGAAGAAATGGCCCCGGCGGAGGGCATCGAGATCCTCGCCAACGAAGTCTATGACAAACAGGCCACCGACCTGACCGACATTCTCACAAAAATCAAAGGCACGCGCGGCGTCCAGGCGATCGTCAACTGGTCGATCGTCCCGGCGCAGTCCATCGTGGCGAAGAACATGAGGCAGCTCGGCATGGAGATGCCGCTCTTCCAAAGTCATGGCTTCGGCAATCGCAAGTATGTCGAGCAGGCGGGCGTCGCAGCCGAGGGCACGCTCTTCCCGGCCGGGCGCCTTCTCGTTGTGGACGAATTGCCCGACAGTCATCCGCAGAAGGCGCTGCTGGCGGCCTACAAGAAGGACTACGAGGAGACCTACAAGGAAGATGTCAGCACGTTTGGCGGACACGCCTATGACGCGATCCTGGTTGTGACCGAGGCCCTGAAGCGGGCGGGACGGCCCGACCGCGCCAGGGTCCGTGACGCCATCGAGAACCTCAAAGGCCTGGTGGGCACGGCGGGCGTGTTCAATTTCTCGCCGACCGATCACACTGGTCTCGATTTGACCTCGTTCGAGATGCTGACGGTGAAGGACGGCAAGTTCGCGATCTACCGGAAGTAGCCGCCCTCGAAACCATCAACCCTGACTTCCGGAGCCCCGCAAGCGCATTGGATCGGGGCTGTCTCCCGACGGGACGACCGATGGAAAGCGGGAATCTGGAACTGCAATACTTCCTGTCCGGGATCACCAAGGGCAGCATCTACGCCGTGGTGGCGATCGGCTTTAACCTGATCTACAGCGCCACCGGCGTGTTGAATTTCGCGCAGGGCGAGTTTGTGATGCTGGGCGGGATGGTGGCCGTGACCCTGGCCCGCTTCGTGCCCTTGCCCGTGGCACTGGCCGGGGCGGTGGTGATCGTGGCGCTGGTCGGCTGCCTGCTCGAGATCCTCTTCTTCCGGCGTTTGCAGCGGCATTCCATCCTCCACCTCGTCATCATCACCATCGGCCTGTCGATCGTCCTTCAGGAGATCGCCCTGCACCTCTGGGACGAAAAGGTCCGCTCGCTCCCCTATTTCACCGGCAACGAGATCTCGACGCTGAAATTCCTCGGGGCCGCCATCTCGCCCCAGGTGCTCTGGGTGCTGGCGACCGTGGCGGTCATTGTGGTCCTCCTGCACATCTTCCTCAAATACACCTTGCCGGGCCGCGCGATGCGGGCCGGTTCCTCGAACCCGAGCGCCGCCATGCTGGCCGGGATCAACATCGCAAACATGCGCACCCTCGCGTTTGGTCTGAGCGCGGCCATCGGCGCCCTGGCGGGCTGCGTGATCTCGCCCATCACCATGACCCACTACGAGATGGGCGCGCCGCTGGCCATCAAGGGATTCGCAGCCGCCATTGTCGGCGGCCTGGGGAACCCGATGGCCGCGGTGCTCGGCGGGCTCATGGTCGGTGTGCTCGAAGCCTACAGCGTGAGCCGGCTCCCGGCCGCGTACAGCGATGTGACCGTTTTCGCCGTGTTGCTGCTGGTGTTGTTCGTGCGTCCGCATGGGTTCTGGGGCCGGCCGGGCGGTGAAAGCGTGAGGGAACATTGAAGCCGAGACTTAAGCCAGGCCTCCCTTTCGTCTTGCTCGCGGCCGCGCTGGCCATCGTGCCCTGGATTCTGCGCAGGGCGGAGATGGAGTATTGCCTGACGCAGCTCACGATGTCGCTCTATTACGCCATCGTCGTTCTGGGGCTCTGTCTGGTCATGGGCTACGCCGGCCAGGTCTCGCTGGGTCACGGGGCGTTCTTTGCGATCGGTGGCTACACCTCGGCCGTGCTGACCACGTGCGACGTCTCGAAATGGCAAACGGCGGCATGGCTCGGCTGGATCAAGCAGTCGCCCTTCTGCATCGCCAGGGAAGACCTTTTCGGCAACCCGATTCTGACTGTGTCGCCCTGGGCGGCGTTCTTCGCGGCGATGGCGCTGACCTTCGTCGTCGCCAACCTGATCGGCTACCCCGCGCTTCGGCTTCGAGGCCATTACCTCGCCATGGCCACACTCGGCTTCGGCATGATCGTTCATAAGGTGATCCTCGGCACCGCTTTCACGGGGGCGGCCGACGGCATCAACGGGGTGCCGGAATGGAACCTGGGCCTGGGCCTGACCGTCTCGGGCAAGCGCCCCCTGCGCATCGAGAATTACTTCATCGCGGGCGGATTGTTGCTGCTGCTGCTCGTCCTCCTCCACAACCTCGTCCGTTCCCGTGTCGGACGCGCCCTCCAGGCCATCCACGATCGCGAAACCGCCGCCAACGCGATGGGGATCAACACCGCGCTCTACAAGCTCAAGACGTTCGTCCTCAGCGCGCTGATGGCCGCGATGGCCGGCGTGTTCTTCACCCATTACACGGCCGGAATCGGCCCCTCGGAGGCAGGAGCGTTCAAGTCGGTCCGCTATGTCGCGCTGGCCGCGGCGGGCGGCATGTCCAGTCTCTGGGGCGTCACCGGCATGAGCACCCTTCTGAATTACATGTCGCTGCGCGGCCTCTTCGGAAGCTACGACAACGCGGTGTTCGGCCTGCTGCTGATCGGCATCGTGTCGCTCGCTCCGGAGGGGCCGCTCAAACCGCTGGCCCGCCTGGTCCGGCGCCTCGCCGGCGCATGCCGTCCACCCAACGCCGCCCAGCCCGATGCGGCGCGACCAAACAACGGGCTCGAGGGGAGGCCGCGTCATGGCGCTGCTTGAAGTCGACAACGTCCGCCACAGCTTCGGCGGCCTCGTCGCAATCGACCGCGTCTCGTTCGAAGTCGCGCCAGGACAGATCAAGTCGGTCATCGGACCGAACGGGGCGGGCAAGACAACGTTGTTCAATATCGTATGCGGGCTTCTGCGCCCGGATTCGGGAAACATCCGGTTCGGGGACCGCGCCATCACCGGATTCAAACCTTACCAAATCGCCCGCGCCGGCGTTTCGCGCACGTTTCAGAACCCAAGCCTGTTCCTGCAAATGAACGTGCTCGAGAATGTCATGGTGGGGCGGCACTGCCGGACACGCTGGGAGTTCCTCGGCTGTGGCGTGCGCTGGCCCGGCCAACCCAAAGAGGAAGCCGCCATCCGTGAGGCCGCGCAGGCCCAACTCGAATACGTCGGCCTCGCGCACCTGGCGGAGTGCCCGGCAGGTGCGCTGGCCTTCGGGGAGCGTCGGATGGTCGAACTGGCCCGCGCCCTGGCCACCGAGCCGCAACTCCTGCTCCTGGACGAACCGGGCAGCGGGTTGAACACCCGCGAAAAGGCCGACCTGGGCCGAATGATCCGGCGCGTCCGCGAGCGCGGGGTCACGATTCTGCTTGTGGAACACGACATGACCTTGGTGATGGATCTGTCGGATGCCATCCTGGTGCTGCACAACGGGGCGCGCATCGCGGAGGGCACGCCGTCCGAGATCCAGAACGACGCCAACGTCGTGAGGGTTTACCTGGGCGGAGAGATGAACCATGCTGCTGCAAGTTAAAAACCTCCGCTGCGGCTACGGCAGCCTCGAAGTCGTGCACGGCATCAGCCTGCACGTTTGCGCGGGGGAAATCGTCGGCCTCCTCGGCGCCAATGGCGCCGGCAAGACCTCTCTGCTCAAATCCGTCGTCGGCCTGCTCCAGCCGTGGCAGGGCGAGATTCATGTGGATGGCCGACCCACGCGCGGCCAGGCCGCCTGGCGCAGCATCAGCCACTCGATGGTCCTCGTGCCCGAGGGCAAGATGATCTTCGCCGACCTGACCGTGCGCGAGAACCTGCTCATCGGAGGCTACCGCAATCCCGACCGGGCCATGCAGATCGAGATCGTCTTCGACCGGTTCCCGTTGCTGCGCGAGCGCGCCAGCCAGTTGGGCGGCACCTTGTCCGGCGGGGAACAACAGATGCTCGCCTTGGGCCGCGCGCTCATGGCCCGCCCCAAAATCCTCCTGCTCGACGAACCGTCGCTGGGACTCGCCCCGCTGATGGTCAAGGAGGTCTTTGACGAGATTGTCCGGATGCGCGACCAGGGTTTGACGGTGCTGCTTGTCGAGCAGAATGTGACCGCCACCCTGCAGGTTGCCGACCGGGCCTACGTCATGGAGACCGGCGACATCATCCTCGAAGGACAGGCGGCTGACCTTATGCACAACCCCGAAGTCAAACGCGCCTACCTGGGTAAAGGCGGCAAGGAGATCTGGGAATGAGCGTTCTCGACCGACGCAACGAAATGATGCCCCGCGCCGAGCTCGAGCAATTGCAGCTCGAACGCCTCCAGGCATTGCTGGTTCGCCTCAAACGCAATGTGCGCCGCTGCCGCGAAAAGCTCGGCGAGGCCCGGGTCCAATCCATCGAGGAGATCGAACGCCTCCCGTTCACGACGCCCGAGGAGTTGGCGCAGTGCTTTCCGTATGGCATGTTTGCCTTCCCGCTCCGCGAAATCATTCGCCTCCACACCGCGGTCGGGGCCGAAGGCAAACCGCTGGTCATTGGCCACACCCGCAACGATCTCCTCGAATGGGGGCGACTGGCCGGGCGCCAGCTTGTCGCCAGCGGCGTCACGGCCAATGACGTGGTTCAAATCGGCCTGGGCCCCAGCAGCTACCCCGGACTCTCGGGTTACGTTCTGGGCGCCGAACTCATCGAGGCGTCCGTGATCGCTGAAGATCCGCTCCACCTCGATTATCAACTGGCCACCCTGCAAAGCTACCGCCCCACCATCCTCATCACCACCCCAACCAACGCGCTCGAATTGACCCGCCTGCTCGAACAACGCCGCGTCGACCCCCAATCCCTCCACCTGCGCACGGTCCTGCTCTCCCGCCAGGCGGACAGCGAGACCCGCAATCTCATCGCCGCCGGGCTCTTCGCCGCCGTCAAATGCAACTTCGGCGTCCGCGAGGTCTCCGATCCCGGGCTCTGCGTCGAGTGTGAATCCGGGCGATTCCACGTCAACGAGGACCAGTTCCTCGTCGAGGTCCAGGACGGCGAGTTGGTGGTCACGACCCTCTGCCGCGAGGCAATGCCCATGCTGCGCTACCGGACACGCGTCGCCTGCGCAATCAGCCGCGAGAAATGCCCCTGTGGGCGAACCGGCGCCATGATCCATCCCGGACGCCGGCTGGATGGCCGGAGGTTGGTCAACGAAACGCCGCTCTACGAACGCCAGGTCGCCGAAGTCCTGGCCCAAACCGAGGCGGCCGGTCACCCGTTCCAGATCGAGGTGTCGGACCGGCACATCGTGGTTCGGATGCAAATGTGCGAGGACCTCTTCTCGGATACAATCTGGGTGGTCGAACGCCTGACCCACGTCATCGAATCGGAATTTCTCGCCCGCCTTGGCATCGAAGCCCGGGTCGTCTTCACCAGCCCGCGATAGAAGCGCAAGCCCGAAGACGGTGCGGTGATCGGTCAAACGCCAGGCCTCATTACCGGCGGACCTGCGCGGTGGCGTTCTCGATGAGCTCCCAGAAACGCGGGTTGTCCTGCAGCGCCTCGTCTTCCCCCAGAGGCAGATTGGATCGGAACTGAAAATCCTTGAGTGTGTTTCGGCTCAGGATGCGGTGGACCACAAGCCCCAGTTCGTGCCGCTCGAAATAGAGGCGGTAATCGCCCAGCCGAAAGCGATGCAGCGTCTTGCCCTCGCGCCGGAGTTTGCCGAAGCGTTCGAGGTCCGTGTGCAAAGCCTCCTGAGGCAGACCTCGAAACTCGCCGAGGATTTCCAGTTGCAGTTCCTTGGGCATCCTGGCCAATTCCGCCGCGCTCGTCGGATTAAAGATGATCTGAAACGGCTGCATGCAAGGCGGCTCGGATCTGGTAGCGCGTATGGGAATCGCACCCATCTTTCGGCCTTGAGAGGGCCGCGTCCTAACTGATAGACGAACGCGCCGTTAAAAAGCGGCCCATTCCATAATAGGGCTGCCCGCGATTGTCAACCCACAGTCAAAAAAAAGCGAAGGCCGCTCTCGCGAGCGGCCTTCGTGGAAGAACTATGCCGTGAGCCAGGTTAGCTGCGGCGGCGGATCAGGAACGCGCCCATCCCGAGCAGGCCCAGAGCGAGCACGGAAGGCTCAGGAATGACAACCGTGAGGACCGGCGTGCCGCCAAAGGCGAGCTTGCCAGCAGGCACGGGCGGGGCCAATTGGTTGCCACCCAGCGTCGCTTCAAACGGTCCGGTGTTGCCCTTGAACTGAGCTGTCGCGTAGTCGGCGCCCTTGTATGCAGCCACGTAGAAGCTGTACTTCGAGCCCTGGTCAAAACCCGCCAGCGACCAGTCACCGCCTGCAGCGGCATATCCGCTGGTAGCCGTGAAGTTGACCACCACGGGAACCAGAGACCCAAGTGCTCCCCCCTTGGTGCCCATCACCTGAGTGCCGCTGGAATTCAGCAGGGTCAGATACCAGCCGTTCGCCGTCGAGATTTCCTGCCCGTCATCCGCCACGACTTTCAGGTTGTTGGCGGCCGCGTAGTACGTGTTGAACGTGAGCAATCCGCCGTCCGCGGCCATTGCCACGCCAGCCGCCACCAAGCTCGCTAACGCAAGTAACGATTTCTTCATAGTTTTGCCATTGATTTCCGTTTGGTTTCTTCAGCCTGTTTGGTTATTCCGCTATTGCACCGAGAAGGTCCGATTCCATGCGCCAGCCGCTTCCTTCTGGATCCAGAAGGCCTCGCCCACCCCAATCGTCGGCTCACCGCCACTCCAGCCGAACAGCCCGGTGAAGGTGTTGCCGTCCTTGTAGCCTGCGCCGCGATTGTGCTGGTACACCGTGTCGCCGTCGACCGCCACATAGCCCAAATCGGTCACCAACAGGCCCGCTTGAGGAACCTGTGACGACACCATGTTGAACCCGGCAGCCAACGGAGTGGTCAGCGTGCCCTGCTTGACATCGCCAACGAACGTGATCGTTACGGCAGCGCTGCCCTCGACAAAGACGAATGCGCCCTCGCCGGGCACCAACGTCAAAGCAGGATCAGACCAACCGAACAACGAGGTGTAACTGACCGTGTCCAGATACTTGCCGTTCGCATTGTCGAACTTGTAGACCGCCGAGCCGTCAGGCAACGCGGTGCCGAACAGGACGCCGACGGTGTTTCCGTTAGCCGCTGTGTTGTCGAGCGGGTTGGCAATCAGATTCCAACCAGCCTTCAACTCGCTGTTGACGTAACCCACGACGTTGACCGAGTAGACCTGCGCGGACACCGTGGCGGCACCCACAAGGCCTAACGCAGCCGTCAGTAATGCTGTTTTAGTTCTCATATGTTGTTTTTTGTTGTTTCCGTGTGTGCGCGCAATCTCACAAGTCAACCAGCCCGTGTCAATGTTTTTTTGGCTTTTTTTGAACGTTCCAGGGCCCCCCAGCAGCCCGTCACCCACAGATTCGGCCCACCAGGTCCAAAAACGACGTCGGACGCCCGAAGACTGATCCCCGATCGAGAGGTCGGACATATCTTCTCCCGAGGACCACATCTGACAGGACCCGAATCACCATAACTGTTTGCAAGCCAATCTGTAGGCCGCGTGCCCCCACGCGGCGCAAGGACAGAAATCGGTGCAGACGCCGGGTCAGGGGAAGGCCTACAAGCTGAGGATGCCAACTCTGTAGGCCGCGTGCCCCCACGCGGCGCAAACTCGATCCCCACCGGCAGCCTCGAGACATCCCGTGCCCCAACGGGGTATCACGCTTTTCTTTGTCTTGTGGACGACCCCCAGTTACGGTTGAGCCCGTGATCGGGGCTTTGATCAACGCAGCCGGCATCGTGGTCGGCGGGCTCGCAGGTTCATGGAGCGATGGCCAGTTGTCGCCTCACCGTCAGCGTCAGTTGCAGGTGTTGCTCGGCGCTTTCACGGTCTTCTTCGGCCTCAGCATTGTCTGGAGCGGCCTGCGGGGGTCATGGACTCAGTTCCTGAGCAAGTTCGCCCTGATGCTCGTCGCCCTGATGCTTGGCAAACTGACCGGACACGTGCTGCGCATTCAGCGTTGCGTCAACAAGGCCGGCAGGTTCGCCAGCAACCAACTCAGTCCCGATCAGGCCGTGTCCAACAGGAGTTTCAGTGACGTCTTTGTGGCGTGTGCCGCGGTCTATTGCCTCGCCCCCCTGGCTCTCCTGGGATCGTTGGCCGAGGGTCTGCACGGGGATCTTCGCCCGCTGATCATCAAAACGATCATGGACGGCTTGGCGGCCATGGCCTTTGCGCGGATCTTCCCCGGCGCCGTGCTGCTCAGCGCGGTTCCAGTGTTCGTCTGGCAGGGCACGCTGACGCTCGGGACGCGCTTTCTTCTGCCCACGCTCGAGCGGGGCCTGCTGGTCGACACCCTCACCGCCACCGCGGGCATGCTGATCTTCGCAGTGGCTCTGGTGATCCTGCGCTTGCGCCGGATCGAGCTGGCGGACTACTGGCCCAGCCTCCTGTACGCCCCGCTCCTGACCATGCTCTTTCGCTAGAGTGACTTCCTTTTGAGTCAGGTTTGTGCGCCGCGAGCAGCAGCGAAAAAGGCCTCGATGTTCCCAATCGGCGTCTGAGGCGGGATGTCGCAGCCCGATGACAGAACGCAGTTGCGGGACATCCGCGTGGCGTCGAGCAGGGCGCGCGTGGCGGCGCGAACCTGTTCGGGAGTGGACCGGACGAACACGCCCGAGGGGTCGAGATTGCCGGCCAGGATGACGTCCGACGGGGCTTTGGCAAGGGCGCCTGGCAGATCCATGGGCGCGCCGAAGTGGAAAACCCGAGCGCCCGCGTGCAGCGCGGCGTCGAGATGGATCAGCTTGGCGGCGCAATTGTGGAGGATCAGGGTGAAGGTATCGTCGTCGACCGCCTCGACGATCCGGCGGATGTACGCCGAGGAAAAGGCCGTCATCGCCCGCGGAGAGAGCAGGCCGGCCGTCGGTTCGGCCATCACCAGGCCGTCGGCGCCGGCGGCTTTGAAGGCCTTCGCGTACGCCGCAAGAAACGCGGTGGCCTTTTCCAGAAGCAGGTGTGTCAGATCCGTGTTCTCGATGGTCAGGCCGAGCGCTTCGCTC
>ERZ795054.1657-NODE-1657-length-20386-cov-8.667404_pt1 | contig 20386 bp, 9 predicted proteins | sample MGYA00375138_ERZ795054 | MGnify/ENA primary metagenome ERZ795054 (study PRJEB30183, sample SAMN05720215) | anaerobic digester metagenome | isolation source: active sludge of municipal wastewater-treating anaerobic digesters | place: USA | collected 2014-12-23 ... | reverse complement strand
ATGGGTTCGAATCCCATTAGGGTCGCCATTCTGGACTTCTCAATGTTTCGATATTCTGCCGAATGTTTGCCTCGATATAGGCTTGACCTGGTGTGTCGGCAATCCAGTGGCTGTCTGAGTCGGTTGCTGGATTTCAACGATTGGATGGCGTCTGTCGTTTACTGTAAATTCTGAGTTGCCAAAGTGGCCAGTGTTCGGCATAAGAGCATGGTTGCCCAACTGTCTCGTGTTGAATTGGTTTAGTAAAATCCTGGAGTTATGGTCATGAAAGGTCCTTCCAATCGGGCCGCTATTGGGGACTTGCACCAACCGCCTGACACCCAGATGACTAATTCGACTGCCGTTTGTTGCCGAAGCTGCGTCGCATATCCAAAACCAGTAAATCAACCACCCACCTCGGCTTTAAGGTCGTCCTCCTTTTCTGCGCCGCACTCATTTATCCGCGGCCTGGAGAATGAGATTGTGGCCTTGCTCCGGGAGGTCACGGCGTGAGCGGGTTTATTCCACCTCACGGCGGTTACGAAGAGCTGCTGTCATTCAAGAAGGCCCGCATTGTTTACGACGGCACGGTGCGTTTCTGTGAGCGTTTCCTGAACAAACGGGACCGCACCGTTGACCAGATGGTCCAGGCAGCCCGCTCCGGCAAACAGAACATCCTGGAAGGCAGCCAGGCCAGTGGCACCTCCAAGGAAACCGAGATCAAGCTGGTGAATGTCGCCCGGGCCAGCCTGGAGGAGTTGCTGGAGGATTATCGGGATTTTCTGCGCACCGGCGGCCATCCGCTCTGGGAAAAAGACTCCAAGGAAGCTCTCTTTGTCAGGAAGCTCGGTGCGAGGCCAGATGTGTCCTATGAGTCCTATAGGACCTATATCGACACCCGCCCGCCGGAGATCGTGGCCAACATCCTCGTCTGTCTCATTCACCAGACCAACTATCTGCTGGACCAGCAGCTTCGCGCCATGGAGAAGGCGTTTCTGGCGGAGGGCGGCCTGCGCGAGCGCATGACCCGCGCCCGCCTGGACGCCCGCCGCAACCCGGAGGGCCACCCATGAAGCTCCCCGCCTATCCGAAATACAAATCCTCAGGCGTCGAATGGCTCGGCGACGTGCCGGAGCATTGGGAGGTGAAGGCGCTGCGGCGCGTGCTTGCGGAATCCTTGCAGTATGGAGCGAACGAGTCAGCAGAACTCGATGATCCGAGGTGAAACAAGCTTGAGTTACCCATCGGCTGGCTCTCATACTCCTGTTGAAGCTAAGAAAATCCCCGACAACATGACGACACGACATCAACGGAGCATCCCGGCGCGAGTCCTGTTCCTGACAGTTCTTTTGTTTGCGCGAGCTGGGGCGCTTCAGGCATCGGAGCCCATTGATCGCCCCAATGTGCTCTTCATTCTCTGCGACGACCTGCGGCCGGATGCCCTGGGTTGCTATGGCTCGCAGCACGTGCGGACCCCGCACATCGACGCGCTGGCCCGGACGGGAGTGAGGTTTGCCAATGCGTTCTGCACGACCTCGCTTTGCTCCCCAAGCCGGGCGAGCATTCTGACGGGGCTTTACGCGCATCGTCATGGGGTTCGCGACAATTTCACAGAATTGCCGGCCGCGCTGCCGCACTGGCCAGGTCGATTGCGCGAGAGCCAGTATGCGACGGCATACGTGGGCAAGTGGCACATGGGGGAAAACAACGATGCGCCCCGTCCCGGGTTCGATTGGTTTGTCACGCATAAAGGACAGGGCAAGTATTTCGACACCGAGTGGAATGTGAACGGCGATCGCCATGAAACGGCCAGAGGTTATTACACCCACGAGGTCACCGATTACGGCTTGGATTGGCTGAGGCAACGCAAACCCGGCCAACCCTGGGCGCTATGCATTGGGCAAAAGGCGCCGCATTCCTTTTACACGCCTGAACCTCGATACAGCAATGTGTTCAGCCGTGTTCGCGTGCCGTATCCCGAGAGCGCGTTCCAGCTCGAGGGAAAACCGGACTGGGTGAAACAACGGCTGGATACCTGGCATGGGATCTATGGTCCGCTGTTTGAATGGCGGAAAAATTTTCCCGACCGCCGACCCGAGGCGGTCCAAGACTTCGAGAACATGGTTCATGCCTATTGGGGCACGGTATTGAGCGTGGATGACAGTGTCGGACGGCTCGTGGCCTTTCTCAAGGAAACGGGGCAGTATGAAAACACGCTCATCCTTTTTATGGGCGATAACGGCCTGCTTCAGGGCGAGCATGGGATGGTGGACAAGCGGACCATGCATGAGCCGAGCATCCGGATTCCCCTCGTCGCGCGCGGCCCGGGGCTTCCGAGAGGAAAGGTTGTCCGGCGACAAGTCCTGACCCTCGATACCGCCCCGAGTGTGCTCGACCTTTGCGGTGCGCCGGCGTTGTCGAACATTCAAGGACGATCGTGGAAAAAACTGGTGAATGAGGGCGACCGTTTATGGCGCAAGGCGTGGTTTTACGAATACAACTACGAAAAGCAATTTCCCTATACGCCCAACGTTCGCGGGATTCGCACGGAGCGATGGAAGTATACCCGGTATCCCCACGGAGACGGTTCGCCCGACCACCACAGGCCCGAGCTTTATGATCTTCGCAAGGATCCCGGCGAGTTGCGGAATCTCGCCAAGAACCCGCGCTACGCCTCGCGGCTGCGTGAGCTGGAGAATCAGATTGCGACGATGCTTGCCGCCGAGGGTTTGACTCCCGGTAAGGACAACATGCCGCTCGATCTGGGGATCAAGACTGAACTGCCCGACCAAAACATTCGATGAACTTTTCGGTATGCCGGGTTGAATTTTCCGAAGAAAATTCCAAATGATCTGGACCCCTATGCCCTGACTGCCAGTTAAAAATCATTCTCCCCATCCTCCAGTAGTGGGTGTGCACTTTGACCGGAAAGCCGCCTATGGCGGCACAACCAAGTTGGTTTCTGCCATGATGATATCGGGGACTGTCCAACCCTTTTGGTTCATCAACGCTTTGTAGGCACGACGGAAAAGAAGCTTCACTTCCACCGCCGTTGCGCTCTGCCCCCGATCGATAAAACGGTAACAGCTTTCGTCTGTGGCAAACGCGGCCAAACGGTTGTCGCTGACCAATCGAGTGGGATTCCAATAAGCGCCACTGGGAGACACTTCTGTCCAGAGTTCCTCCAAGACCTTCGCGAACGCCTTGCCTGGCTGTCCTGCATAATTGCCAAGCGCCACCTCGCCTTTGCCACCCCAGTCGGGAACGCGGGCTCCATCGAGTTGAGGCAAAGCGCTGCCCGCATCGTCCCGCGCGTTGACGAGCAGGATCATCTGTCGAAGCGGGGAATCGCTGGGCACATGGTGGCCGGTCTTATCGTTTGTGATGCGGACGGTGACTTCGATGCTGCTATTCCGCCTGATTGCCGACACTTGAAGACTTACCGCGTTGCGGAGAAGTTCGGAGCTTGCGGCTCCCGGGAATGTGTGGGCATGGATCGTCTCGGGATTCCTTGCGATCCCCCCTTTGCCAGGGGCAATATTGGTTATGGTTTGTCCACGGTAGACTGAGGGACTGGGCATGTGGCACTCCTGGCAAGTCCGGCCAGTCTGGGGTCGACTGTATGGGCTGGACAGCCATTCGCCATATGAATTGTATACGGTGACGTTCCAGAACACGCCGAAATGGCACGGCGCGCAAAACCGGCTTTCGCTCAACAAGGGCAGCTTGGCATCCTCCTCGGGCACGTTGTCATCGTCAAACGAACCGAAGAAAAGTTGATAACGCTCCGGATCTTCCGGGAAGGGCCGGCGGACATCCATGGACATGACCCCGGGCCGGTTTGGAAATGGTAGGTTACTTGAAGGTTCCAAGATGACCTCGGCGACCTTGTGGCAGAAATCGCAATGAACCCCGAACCGATCAGCGCCCGAGGCCAAATTGGGATCCGTTCCGTAAGGCGCATCCAGAGCGGCCCCAGGGAGGTGGCAGGCGGCGCAATTGCCGGACGATTGCGGGAAGTCGAGGCGATATCCCGGGCCGTAATACGGATGGATCGGATCAGGAGCCAACGGAATCCGGCCATATTCCAAGCTATTCACATATTGCGTTAAAGGACTGCGCTGTCCCTGGGTATCGGTGCCATTGTACATCGTCAGGAACCGGGGATTGTTTGCCGCGCCCGCATGCGCGTCGTTTTCAAGCCATTGTTTGGTGAGGTCGGCCTTGCAGCTCATGCACGAGCCTTCACCTGTGGGGGCAATCCAACGGTAACGCGGATTATCATGGGTCTGATATCGACGTAGGATGATCGGAATGTCCCGCGTTCCCGCACTCACTGATTCCACCTTCGCGCAGTAATTGAGGTGTTTCCAAGCGCTGATCGTGTGTCGCCCATGTTCAGACAATCCAGCGAGCACGAAGCGGCCAGTCTCATCAGTAAAACTGGCGTTAGTGGTGCCCTGAACGCGAACCACAGCCCCGGCTACCGGCCCTTGTTCGTCTCGGACGATGCCGCTGACGGCCCACCCACGATCAGCCAAACGGAAAAAGGCCTGCCTGGAGGCCGTATCAAGCGGAGTCGTCACAGGCAGATCTTCTCCAGCTGGTGCGAATTGCAGCCAATCATGCCAGCGGTTCGACAACGGTTCTTCGGACTTCTGAAGGGAATAAGCACAGCCCTTCTGTGCAGACCAGTGCAGCACAATTCCATTAGGATGGGCACGTGAAATCCCCAGCTCAAGAGGTTGATTCGCGGGTTCGCCATAGGAAACCCAACCTATGGCAACCGCCATCCCCAACGGGCCCAGACACATTGGCCAAGGAAAGCCAATGAGATGTCCGAACCCCTTGAACCGTGAAAATGACGTGGTCATGGAAAGGAGGATCAGTCCGGGAGAGGGCCTAAGCGGAACACGCCGCCGCCGTCGGTTGCCGCATAGAGGATCTTGCCGTCGGCTGAAATGCTGAAGGCGTTTACGGCACGCATGGTCAGCCCTTGATTGACTGGCGCCCATGTTTCCCCGCGGTCGGTGCTCCGATATACGCCGCTGCGGTAATCCGCCAGCCACAGGATTTCTGATCGCGTTGGATGAACCACCACGGCCCGAACCGAGGCGTTTGGTTCAAGTCCGGCGCCGATGGGTTTCCATGTCTGACCGGCGTTCTGGGATTGAAAGAAGCCATTCATTTCGGTTCCCGCGTAGATCAAATCCGGGTTGGCAGGATCGATTGCCAGGCAGCGAACATCTGTCGTGAATGGTGCGCCGCAAGGTTCCCAGTGGTTCCCGCCATTTGAGGTGTGATAAACAGCCCCGTTCCAGGTCCCGGCATAGACGAGATCCGGATTAGTTGGATGGACGGCGACGGTGTTGATGTTCAGGTCCGCGATGAGCCCATTCGTTTGCCGCTCCCAGTGGTCTCCGCCATCCGAGGACTTCAAAATACCCAGGCTGCGAGACGGCAGACTTACGGTGGGGATACGGCAAGCGGCGAAGATCACACCTGGATTCGCCAGACATCGCGCGAACCGCACCACACCATGACGATTATTGGCATCGCCAATCCCTTGGATGGCTGGGATGTAAACACGGCGCCACGAGTGCCCGCCATCAAGGGTTCGCACGATCGCCGCGTTGAATCCACTCGCGTTCATAATGTCCAACGCATTCGTCGGATTGACCGAGAGCGCCCCCGCCTCAGCGAAGCTGTTCGTTCCCATGGCAGCGGCCAAATAAATCCACGAGTCCCCTGAGTTCATGCTCAGTGCCAAACCCAGACGGCCAGCGGCGTAAACGCGAGACGGTTGGTTTGGATCGATTCCAACATCAGACAGTTGGGCGCCGGTATAACCCTGGGACGACACATGCCAAGTCGCTCCTCCGTCACTCGACTTGAAGACGCCCCCAATGTAACTGTTGAGATAGATGATCTGAGCATCCACAGGATCGACCGCTAATGAGATGGGGATTCCAGTATAAGCGCCATCCGGCATTATCCCAATTGTTCGCCAAGTAATTCCACCATCCATGCTTCGATACAAGATATTCCCGTGTCCGAATGTGGCATAAACAACATCCGGATTGCTTGGCGCGAGAGCAATGGCCGTAACGGGGGTGTGATCGTTTGGGTGGAAGCTTTCCGACCATGTTTCACCGCCATCCGCGGTTTTGTAAATCCCGCCGTTTTGCGCGGTGGGTCCGCCCCCAAATCCGGAATGCCTCCCGGTGGCCGCGTAGAGTACCTGGGAATTTCTCGGATCCATTACCAGCCCGCCCACAGTGGGATTGGGCAATCCCCGATTGATGTTGCGCCAACTTTGGCCGGCATCTAGTGATTTGAGAATTCCTTCCGGTTGCGCCTCGTCCCGATCAAAGATGCCGGTGGCCGCATACAAAATGCGTGGATCAGAAGGATCGATGCAAACCCACCGGATCAGCGAACCACAGTCGAGTATCTCGGTCCAGTTCTCTCCTCCATCGACAGTGCGGAACAACTTGCCGCGGACTTCGGCCTGGCCATCCGGCCCCAGCTGCGTGGTTGGCACTTCGGTTCCGGCATAGACGATATCTGAATTCGAAGGATCTATTGTGAAGGAACGGAATGTGATGCCGGGCAAATCAGGAATTCCGTTGTCTGATTTTGTCCAGTTGGTTGCTCCGTCAACCGACTTATACACTCCTCGGATGGATTGCGTGCCGCACCAGAGCACCTGGGGATTCCGTGGATCGATTGTGAGGCAAAAAACCGGAATGGCGTCCCCGGTGGAGCCCGTGCGGGTCACAATGCCTTGGTTCATCGGCCTCCAAGAGGCTCCTCCATTGGTGCTCTTGCTCACCCCACTGTAACTATCAGTTACATAGAGCACCTGGGGATCGGTGGGATCGATCCTTACATCATAGCCAATGCCTCCCAAGGGCCCGCCAGTGCGCACCCAAATAAAGCGCGGATCTGGCACTCGTGGCGGCGATCCGACCACGGTAACATCGTCGATGTGGACAACCGAATTGTCCAAGCATTCAAACGCGATGGAGCCGGATGCGAGTGGTTCTGTATCGGTGTAGCTCCAGCGTTCAACACCGTTCACCCGCAAATGTAACGTTGCCCCTTCACCCTTGATCTCAATCTCGTGCCAGACATGGGGGGCGTTGTGGGCGAAATTATTCGCAAGAATGGGAAAAAACGTGTTGGGCCAGTATTGCTTGGAGAGACTCGAGCTCCATTCGCTAAAACCAATGAAATACCTGCCCTTCTCATTGTATCGATAATTGAGGTGCATCCCCCCTGCGATTAGTTTTACCCGAACGCGCATCGTAAAATCCGTCCAGGCATGGCGCCCGGCCAGGTGAGCCCAGTTGTGACCGGAGCCATACAGAGCTTTGTTTTCATGCGGCTCTTGGAGAATCTTCCAGACCGGTGACGTGGGGAGTTGACCGGTGCCGTCCATGATCCACCAGTTGGTCATCCCGGACGATTCAAAGTCGTCGAAGAAGAGCACTGCTGCCGTATGCGCGATCCGAAAGTAAGCTTCAGGGATCGATTCAAGGCGTATTTCTGTGGCCATCCAATCGGTCGATGGGCCCAGTGAGGGTCCCACGTTGGCCCACGTTCCCCCATCCAGCCGCTGGATCGATTGGATCTGATAGAAACTGCCTGGGGTGGCGGGCCACTCGATATTCAGCATCCCAACCGCCTTCCGCTTCACCGAGGCCCGCAGAGCCGGATCGAAATCCAAAGTGACCTCCTGAGACCATGCCAGTTCTTTCGATAGAACCAACAAACCAATAAAGAAGAACAGCGACTGTTTCTTCATCTAAGATGGAAATGCTATCGGAAGGATGGCATCGCTTCAAGGCGATATGATGGATTCTAACCCTTGGGAGGCGCTTGGAGGCGTTGGAATGGACATCTTAGTAGAAAGACGGAATAGGGTTTTTCTCGAGAAATCGGGAAGGCCCAGACAACGGCTTGATGTTGTTGGCCAGATCCTATAATTTGCACAGCCATCAAATGAAAACGACGATTGAGGCGGCCGCTGCTCATTTTCGCCGTTAAAAAACCCAAAATCGAATTCGAACCCGACATGACTTCATTATTCTCACAAGACGGCAGAGGTCTCGATCGTTTTCCCGGGCTGCAGATCGGATGGCAACGATGGATGGTATGCGGGCTGCTCTTGCTGGCCGCGATCATCAACTACATCGATCGCCAGGTGATCGGCATTCTGAAACCGGTGCTGGTGGATGTGTTTAGCTGGCCGGACGAGCGCATCTACGCGTCGATTGTTTTCAGCTTTCAGCTGGCCTATGCCATCGGTCTGCTTTTTGCGGGCTGGTTTATGGATAAGGTCGGTGTGCGCCGTGGGTTCGCCTTGTCGGTGAGTCTGTGGAGCCTTGCGGCGGCGGCGCACGGTTTGGCGGGGTTGGTGGGGGACGGCTGGCGGGTGCCATTTCTGAATCTGGATTCGAAGACCGGATTTGCCGTCGTCACGTTGAGTGGAGCGGCGGTGGGACTGGCGATTGCGCGGTTTGCCCTCGGGCTGGGGGAAGCTGGCGCGTTTCCCGCTTCCATTAAGACGGTGGCGGAGTGGTTCCCGAAAAAAGAGCGAGCCCTGGCCACGGGGATATTCAATTCCGGAACGAACGTTGGCGCTTTGCTATCGCCCCTGATTGTGCCATGGATCGCGGGGCGTTGGGGCTGGCAATGGGCATTCATCATGACCGGGGCATTGGGCTTTTTTTGGGTGGTTGCGTGGTGGATTCTCTATCGAGAGCCTGGGGATCACCCGCGTCTCAGGCCGTCCGAACTGGCCTATATTCGCAGTGATCCTCTGGATGCGGGTCCAAAAACACCGTGGCGCCGGTTGTTGCCACATCGCCAGACGTGGGCCTTTGCGTTGGGCAAGTTCATGACCGATCCTGTCTGGTGGCTTTATTTGTTTTGGGTGCCGGATTTTCTGAATAAGAACTACCAGGTGGGCATTACGGTGTCGGAATTAGGGCCTCCTTTGATCACGATTTATCTGATCGCGGACTTGGGCAGCATTGGCGGCGGATGGTTGTCGTCGCATTTTTTGAGAAAAGGATGGGGGCCCAATCGTGCCCGAAAGACCGCCATGCTTATTTGCGCGCTGTGTGTGGTGCCGGTTGTTTTTGCGGCCAGTGGAGTCGGCCAGTGGACAGCGGTCTTGATCATCAGCCTGGCGGCTGCGGCGCACCAGGGCTGGTCGGCCAACCTGTTCACGCTGGTATCGGACATGTTCCCGCGGCGGGCCGTGGGTTCCATCGTGGGCATTGGCGGCATGGCGGGCGCGGTGGGGGGCATGTTCATCACGCTGTTGGTCGGTTCGATCTTGCAGGCGACCGGCAGTTACCTGCTCATTTTTCTGATCGCGGGTTTCGCCTATCTTGCGGCGTTGGGGGTCATTCACCTGCTGGCCCCGCGCCTGGAACCGGCGAAACTGGGATCTTGACTCGCGATAACTGCGTGATCCGGTTGGATTGATCTGTGGGTATAGATCATGCAATAGGCTCGCTAACTGATTTCTTATGCAACTGGAGAAATATTCCGTGGGCGTGGGCGATCGATTTGGCCGCCAGGCCGAAGCCCAGCTTCAAGCCTTTCAAACGGCCGCGGCTCAGGGCGTGATTATCGTTCCCGTCTGGAACAAGTCCAACCGGGAACACCACCTCATCGGCTCCGAGCCAATCGCGGTGCGCCGCGCGGCGGACGCCGCGATTCAGGCTGTCGGATGGGCTCATTCCTATTATGTCGATGCGGATCACATCGGTTTGAAGACGGTCGATCGTTTCATAACAGCCTGCGATTTTTTCACGATCGACGTGGCGGACGATATTGGCAAGCCGCCCGCGCCCGGGGCCGTCAAGGCTTTTATGCGCCGGCATCCGGAGCTGGAAGGTGATGTGGAAATCCCCGGCATGGAAAGACCGATCCCCTGCGCGCGAGCCGACGCCGAGCAAGCCGCCTCAAAATTTCTCCGGGCGATTGAGGAGGCGGGCAGAGTGTATCGCCGCATCGGGGCCGCCAAGGCCGAAGATAGCTTTATCGCCGAGCTCTCGATGGACGAAACAGACCGTTCGCAAACGCCCCTGGAATTGCTGATCATTCTGGCGGCCATTGCCGATGAAAACATCCCGATCCAGACTCTCGCACCCAAGTTCACCGGCCGTTTTAACAAGGGCGTGGATTATGTGGGAGACGTGATCCGATTCGAGCGTGAGTTTAATGACGACCTCTGTGTCATCCGTCACGCCATCCGTCAATATCGTCTGCCCGCCAATCTCAAACTCAGCGTCCATTCCGGAAGCGACAAGTTCTCGCTCTACAAACCGATCCGGGACGCATTAAAGCGGCACAATGCGGGGCTGCATCTCAAGACGGCGGGGACCACCTGGCTGGAGGAACTCACGGGATTGGCTGAGTCGGGCGGCGACGGGTTGATCTTGGCCAAACAAATCTACGAGCAGGCCCTGGCCCATCTCGAGGAGTTGTGCGCGCCCTATGCCAGCGTGATTGACATCGACCGAAAGGGACTTCCCTCGACAACGTCGGTCAACGGATGGACCCGCGAGCAGTTTGTCCGAGCTTTGCGTCATGATCCATCGGATCCCCAGTTCAATCCCAGTTTGCGCCAGCTCTTGCATGTTGGATTCAAGGTCGCAGCCAGGCTGGGGAGTCGTTATCTCCAACAATTGGAAGCGTGCAAGCCCATCATTGCCCGGAATGTGACCCGGAACCTTCTCGAGAGGCATATTCGGCCGTTGTTTCTGATGATCCCGCTCTGTTGACGCCCGGTGAGATTCCTCGGGCATTTCAACTGTGGCGCTTTGAACGCGACCGCTGGATTTCGGCCGCCGCGATATTCAAGGCCGAATCCTCCCATCTCGAGACCGCCCAACCTCTTGCCGGATCCTTATGGACCTTTGGACGCCCGCTCGCGCCTGTTCCCGTGCGTTTGCTTATTGAACGCGCCGATCCTCAACATCTTCGAATCAGTGAGTTTCGCTTGTCGATTTGCGAGGACAGGTCCACATTAGGTGGAGCTTCAGCAGGTGTCGGAAAAGACAGGGGGAAATATGCCAGGCACGGGAGTGGTGGAGATGATCGGGGACTGGAGGGCGTTGGCGCGGGCGCGGAACGGCAATTCACGCCAGCTTATATCCGTCGTGTGGTTCCTCGCGCTTTTCGCGGGGATGGGGCCGCGGGCGGTCTTTGCGCTGAATCCGATCTATGAATACACGGTCGTTGCCCGCGAGGGAATGACCACTCCGGCGGGAGAGCGTGTTCTGGGCATCAAGCCCGAGGTGTCGATCAACGAACGCGGATGGATGGTGTTTGTGGCCGACATGGATCCCGGCTCGAACCTTATAGTGGCACGATCAACCGACGAAATGCGCAACATCAGCCGATCGCGCGATGACCGGCAATTCACCTTTCCCCAGATCAACAACCAGAACGTGGTGGTGGCCCGCGAACTGATGGCGGGGCAAGGGGTCATCCGCACCTGGCGAGCGGCGAATCCCGGCGACTCCAGCATCATTGCCTCGACAACGTTGTCTCCATTCAGCCAACTCACCGTGCCTACCCTTGGCAACACTGACTTGCCCAACGATAAACCGCTGGTCGGTTTTTTGGGCCGTGTGGAGGACCTGCCGTTTGCCTTTTACGCGAATGACACCGGCCGCCGGGATGTGCAGGATCTGATTAGCAATCTGGCGGGCGATAGCCTCGCCAGTTTCCGGGCGATGACCGCCTCTTCCCAGCGGCGGACCTTTGTGGCTCAATACCGCACTCCAGCTGATCAGGGCCGTCTGGTCGTGTTTGAGGATGTCGACGACCTCGGTTTTTGGTGGGATGACGCCCTGATTGCGACGACGGCGGGCGCTGATTATTGGATCTGGCTGGGCGTGTCGCCCGGGATCAGTGACAGCGGCAAAGTAGTGGCATTTGGGGGTGATCACATCACGAATGGCGCGGGGATCTACATGGCCACAACCGAAGGCCGGTTTTCCGCCGGTTTCGAACTCAAGCGTGTCATCGGCGAACGCGATGTGATCGCGTATGATGACGCCGCGCAACCGATCACCTTGTCGGCCTTCGACATGGTAAATCGCGTGGGGGTTCTGCATGAAGAACTGGGCAGGGCAGGGCTGGCGGACGACGTCATCACCTTGGCCTTTGTCGCAAAGCCCTCGTCCGCCAGCGGCGCAAACCGCAGGATTCCTGGCAGACCTCTGTTGTTCTCGGGCGAGCTGGGCCTCTGGACGCTGCGCGTTGACCTGGAGACAAACCTGACCGCTCCCCACCTCCTGCAAGTTCATGCCGCCACCCCACAGGCCGTTGTCCAGGTGGGCGACGTGTTGGATGGTTCCACGGTGAAATCTGTCGCCCTATACGATCCCTTAAGCCTTCCGCTGCTCGAACCTCGAGGGACGCCTCGGATCCCAAGTCGTGGTGATCACTATCTGGCGTTTACGGTTGACACCGACGCCGGGGTCAAGGCCGTCCGCGCCGCGCGATTGGACACCGATGGGGATGGCCTGGCGGACCACTGGGAGAAATCGGGAGTGGACATGGACCACGACGGGCGGGTGGATTTGAACCTGCCACAAATGGGGGCCAATCCAATGCGCAGGGATATCTTTCTCGAGATCGACTGGCTCCCTCCCCGTATTGCGGGCGGAATCCGGCCTTGGCGCAACGAACCCGCCCCGGGGGTCACCCGGCGACTGGCCCGGATGTTTGAGGAGGCGCCCGTCGCCAATCCGGATGGAAGCCGGGGGATTACCTTGCACATTGACGCGGGCCCGCGCCGGGATGCCAACGACTTTCCCTACTCGGTCAACATGGGGAGTCGGCGAAGTCTGCTCGACGGCGGAGATCTCATTGGCGGCACCAGCGATCCCCGCGAACGGTTAGAAGTCGTTTTCCTCGGACAGACCAATCAATACATCAATATCACCAATGTCCCCTTTCGGGCGATGTACGAAGTCAAGAGGGAGTACTTTGGTGTTCGTGACAAAGGGGCGAGAGAATTGGCCTTTAAATATACTGTGCTGGGTGATTTTGATGAAATGTTCTGGAACAACCTCAATCAGGCCATCCAGTATCGTGTGGCTGCCGCAACAAGTAACACCGTCCAAACCACCACTGCACTCAATGCCGGCCTCAAAAGCGGACACCTGATCAAGGTTTTCAGCGGCCGCGGTTCGGGCCAAGTCCGGACCATCGACGGTTTTTTGGCCTTTGACACGATTCAGGTTCGGGGGAATTGGGAGACCATCCCCGATGCCACCAGCTGGATCATTGTCATTGACGGCTGTGGTGGTTGGGCCGAAATGGTCAGCCGCCCGGGGCCGGATCATCACACCCGGCCGGCCAACGATTTTCTGGTGACCCTGGGCGGCTACGGGGTCAACGAGGGCGCCTGGCTGGCCAACAACGAGGTGCAGTGGACAACCCTGGCTCACGAACTGGGGCACACGATGGGGCTGCGTCATGGCGGTGTGGACCACAACGCTTACCGGACCAATTACATGAGCTTGATGCGATATGTGCGCCCGCGGCCCCCGAGTTACTCCGGAGCCTTGGATCCTGTATTCGATGATTGGGCTTACTTGAAATTTGATTTTCAGAATACCGGCTACATCTTGGGCAACTCGTATCGGCTTTATCCCTTCAAGGCGGACACCGCAAATCCGCCGGATCTGACCGTGACGGAATACGAGGCTCTGACCGGCGCTCCCATCGACCTCAAGCTGCCCCGGGTGGAGATCCTGTCTCCGGCTGCCGGCAGCACCCTGGATCTTGGCAGCAGCATCAGTGTGACTGTGCGCGCCCAGGACGATGTCCGCGTCGATGACGTGGTTCTTTTCTTCGATATCGATGGAGACGGCCAATGGCAATCCGGAACCGAGGAAGTGCCCGCAGTGCCCGCCGGTAACTCGATCTACAGCGCGATTTTCCGCAATATCACAGGCCCGTTTGGCGCGCGGAAGATCCTGGCGATCGCCGCCGATCCTTCGCGAAATGAAGGTGCCGCCGCGATCTCGGTGTTGGCCGGCAAAGATGCGGGAGGCGGAAGCATTCTTCGCACAGCCACGGGCGTGTTTGCCGCACAACCGGCGGCCTCCAGCGGCGGGAAACGCGCGTCCGCTGCCATTGGCCCCATCCAAGTGCCGGGTTCCGGCAGGTTGGTAGTCACGGTCAAGGCCTCCCCTTCGGTCGGGGCTTCGGCAGGCGGCACAAACCGATACAATTCCACAGTGGCTGCTCTTCAATTTGAAGGGGAAGAGGTGGATGCTTCGCCCGTGTGTACTCCCTCAGCGGTTGATCCTTCCCTTTGCAGCGTCTACTGGAACGTGCCCTCGGCCGGTTCCCTCACGCTCGAATTGGCTGGGCCCGCTTTTTACAGTGCAGCCGGCGCATTCGTGGGAAGCCCTGCGCAGCACTATACCGTCACCATCGGTTTCGAGGCCGTCGATGTGACGGCGCCCGCCATTGAGCTGCGCTCTCCCGATGCCGATGCCGCTATTGGCCTGGGCGAACCTTTGCTGGTTCAGGCCCGGGTGACCGATGATTACGGCGTGGCGTCGGTGGAAGTCGCCTTTGACACCAATGGCAATGGCCAGACGGATGATTCCGGGGAAACTGTCCTGGCAACGAGCCGGGGTGGGGGCGTTTATGAGGCCCTTTTTGACCGGGTCGCCGGTGAGGCTGGTATCCGGCTGATACGGATTGCCGCGCGGGACACCTCGGATCGGGTGACGCGCGCGAGCGGTTTCGTCGAGGTTCGCGCCCCCGATACGGTGGCGCCCACGATCCGAATTTTAACGCCGGAACCGGGAGCCGCAATCCACCGGGGCACGAACCTGACCGTGCAAATCGAGGCGGGCGATGATCTCGAAATGCGTTCCGTCTCCGTCGCGTTCGACACCAACGGGGACGGCACGCCGTCTGGCGCGAATGAAATCGTCACCGCGACCCAGACCGGGCCATTCAACTACCAGGCTGGTTTTGTGGATGTCGAGGGCCCCTCGGGCCCCAGAATGGTCACGGCGACCGCGGTGGACAGCTCCGGCAACAGTGCCAGGGCCGATGTGCCGATCACGGTGGGCGGAGTCGCGCCTGTGACCCGGACAATGCTCACGCAATCGGGCGTGATTCCCGCGCAGGGAAGCCAGTGGAGCGGCGGAAAACGGCAGGTCATCGAATTCGATCCTATCACCTTGCCGAGTGCCGGCACAGTAAGCTTTATTGTCACGGCCACTCCCAACTGTCGTCAGACCACTGAAAATATACCGCGATATGATCCGTGTGTGGACCTGGGGGTGTTAAACGGCAAAGAATTCAAGACCGTGCAGACCTGGAATCCCGCCGGCAGTGATCCGGCGGTCTCCACGAACACGTTTGTCGCAACCCAGGGCGGCATGCTCGACTTCCGCATGCTCGGTTCGGGTGTGTTCAATATCTGGGGTGAATTCAGCGGCAGTCCGATGCAATCCTATACCTTGGAGATTCGGTTTGTCTCCGTGGATAATGTCGATCCAGTTCTCGCGATCACGGCGCCGATGCGAGGCGCCGGCGTCAGCGCCGGTGCGCCTCTGACTGTGGATTTGGCGGCCGCCGACAACGTCGAGGTGGCGTCCGTTCTGGCATTCTTTGATGTGAACGGTGACGGGGACACCGAGGATAGCGGGGAAACGCAAGCGGCCCGCCTGGTCGGCGGTCAGGTTTACCGCGCTGCCTTTGCGGATGTCGCCGGGCCGCCGGGACCGCGAATCCTCGAGGCCCTGGCCACCGATACCTCGTTGAACACCGCATCTCAGTCCATTACCGTGGGCGTCGGTGGGGCGGGTGTTGGGGAGCGCCTGCTGTTTTCAACCGGCGGGAGCATAACCAACATCGGAAGGCGCCAAACCCTCAGGTTCAGTCCTCTGGCAATTCCCGGTGTTGGGCGGATTACGTTCCGGGTCGCCGCCACACCGCCCACCCGGCAATCGCTTGAGAATCTGACCCGGTATGATCCCGCGGTTTGGGAGGTCCGCTTTAATGGGCAGACAGTCAAACTCGCTCCCAACGCCAATCCGCCTGGAAGCGATCCGGCCATTTGTGCGTCGATATGGGATTCACCCGGGCCGGGCTCGTTGGAGTTCGAGGTTCGCGGGCCTGCGGAATTCAATATCTGGGGTGAGTTCACAGGGCATCCTCTGCAGAACTACACCGTGGAGGTGCTTTACTTGCCGGGACCGATCATTAACGCGGTCAACCCGGCGACCGGATCGGTTGCGGGCGGTGACCTTGTTCGAGTGACCGGCGCTGGATTTGGATATAACGCCCTGGTGTTGTTTGGCGAAGTGGCCGCTCAGGATGTGGTGCGAAACAGCGCCGAGGAACTCACATGCCGCACACCGCCGGGCGTGGTCGGACCTGTTGCCGTGACTGTGTTGAATAGCGATTCCGAGGGACAGCCTTGGAACTATGGAGCGCCTTACGCCTTGTTTGGCCGTCTGGCCAATGGTTTTGCCTATGGGGCGCCGAGCGGCCCCGTGGCGCGCGGGGCCGAGCGTTTGCTGGGCACTTTCCACGGTTATTTTGCCGCCGTTGGCGCTGAAGAATCCCAACGGGAGGAAAGCCATCCATTGACGATTCCAGGCCCCGGCCGGCTCCGTTTCGAGGCCTGGGCCTTTGTGCCGATTCTGAATCCTCTTCGCGGTCCTTTCGAGAATCCCGATGACTTGACTTATCACAACGAAACCACCGCGGTCAGAGCCGTTGCTGCCGGCGATGGTCGAACTTACAATCCCACCGTCCAAACCACCGACATCAGTTATCCTTACGGGCCTGTGGTCTCCGACGCGACGTGTGTCGTCACAGGCGGCGCGGGCGGGGCCGGACGTTTTACTGTGAAAGGACCGGCGCGTTGGAATGCGTTCTGGCGCCAGTTCGGCGAGTATGAAATGCTCAGCGCGCCCGCTCAACACTGGAGCTTGGCCGTGTGGCATGCCCCGACGCCGTCTTTGACCTCGCTGAATCCGGTTGGTGGCAGCACGGGAGGCGGGACATGGGTTACCTTAACCGGGACGGGCTTTGCCGAAGGAATCCAAGTTCGTTTTGGAGGTCAGTTGGGCACGGATCTCCAGATGATCAGTTCGAACACCTTGATCTGCCGCACTCCGCCCGGCTTGCAGGGAGTCGTTGACGTGGAGATTGAATTGCTGGAAATGAAATCCACCCTGGCTCGCGGCTTCACGGTTGCCAGCTTCGAGATTCTTGACTTCATCTATCCCGAGTTTCAGGGCTTGCCGGCAACGATCCACGCCTGGACGGAATTAGGGAAGGTTTATCAGCTCCAGCGCAGTCTGGATCTGAAAAACGAGGCGGGATGGACAAACGTTGGCGGCTGGATTTCCGGGGTCGGCGGTTCGCAGGCGTTTCCGGATCCGGCTCCACCGACACGCTTTGGACATGCCTTCTATCGGCTGGTGGAAAGGGCGCAATGAACAGCCTTGGATCGATGGCCGTCCGGTAACACGAGAGCGACGCTTATCTAACGAAGCTCCGCCTCAAATCAACCCCAGGGGTTGAGGCCTTGTGAAAGAACTTCACGTGACGCCTCGGTTTGAGGCGCAGGTGCGTTAGGGCGTGTTGTGTTTCAGGAGTCTATTGGCCCACGCGATGAAGTGTTTCATGTTGGAACGATCCTCGTGTCCTCCGTCGTGCTGGCGCCAAGCCAGTTCCCCCTCGAGAAGGCCGGTGTTGACCGGGGGCATTTTGGCGGTGCGATAATCTTCGGTGACACCAAGATCCTTTGCGCCCAAAAGGCGAAACACAGGTCCGGCGGCGACCGCCGCCATGTAGCTGCCCTGCTGATCCAGCCAAAGGGCATCGCCGCGTTCGGGAATGCCATAGCTGATGAATGTCGGACGGGGGGCGCACAGGGCAATGAGCTGATGAGCATCCACCGGGATGTCGCCGGCGTTCTTGCTGCCAAAAGTGGCATCCGCAGCGCCGTACTTGAGAAAATTGCCGGCCATCCAATGGTATTCTCCCGATCCGGTGAGGTTTTCAACCGCCTCGCCAAAGTTGCGGCGATGGAGTTTGGCACCGCCTTCGCCAGAGGATCCCACCAGGACCACCGCAAAACGCGGCTCGAACGCCATGGTGACAAGTGCCGCCTTGCCGTAGCGCGACACGCCTTCGATGCCGACTTTCTTTGCGTCGACGGCCGGATCGGTTTCCAGATAATCCAGGCCGCGCGCGGCGCCCCACGCCCAGGCGCGTAGCGATCCCCAATCCTCCGGTTTGCGGGGCTGACCTCGGTTGACCAGGCCGATAATTCCCTTGGTCAACCCGGCGCCGTTGTCGGCCTGGATACTTCCGGGAAAGAGGGTTGCATAACCCCAGCCGGCGGCAAGCAGCTGTTCGGTCGAGGGCGGGTCTTTGTAGGGACCGCCGAATTCCGGAACGCGATTTGTGGGCGCGGGCGAACCTGCCGGACGCGGCATTCCGCCGCCCCCGAATCCACCGAACATCATCAGCACCGGGACGGGTGTCTTGGCCTTCGCCGGTGTGACCAGCGTCATGCGGATGTCCACCGAAATGGCCGGGCAGGCTTGATTGTCAACATGGCCGACCAGTTGTTTCCCATCGGCCGGATAATCGCCCACCAGCCCCTTGGTTACATTTGAAACCACGGTCCACGTGACTGGGGGAACGTTCTTCGGCACGCGCCCAAACACCTCCCGCTCGAAATCCTCGACGATTTCGGAACGGCGTTGGCTCCACCACACCTCGGCGGTTGTGACTTTTTCTCCGTTCTTGAGCATGAATGGATCGGGCAGGTTGGGGTAAGGATTCGCTTTATCAGGATCGTAATTCGCGGAATTCGTGGCGCCGGATCGGCCGCTGGGACCCGGTCGAAGCACTTTGATGCCGAGCTGGTCCATCATGTTTTTATGATCCTGTTGAGTCGTCCAATTCATTGGCTCGGGCCGATGGCTAACCTCCTTGACGGAAGCTGCGGGTGCTTGCCCTCGGAGGATCCCTGGCACGACCAGGAGAACGAATGTGGAAACCAGGAACCCGGATTCGGTGAGCAACGAAAACGCTGAGTGGCGCATAGCAGTCCGAATTTGATGTGGATTCGAGTTCCAGGCGGACAGATCAGGGGCGACCTGTCGCGCCGGCCGATCGGTGTGCAATCGATTTGACATGGCGATGCTCGGATCATACCGGATCGAGATCGGGCCGTCCAGCAGTGCGCGGACCCTGCAGCACCGGAGAGACATGAGAATCAACCCTGAAAATAAAAGATGAGGATTCATTTCCCCTGCGGGAGCTTATTCGGACTTATCCGGGCGAGGCCGCAATTCATCGTTCATCCAGCCAACTCCTCCCTCCCAACCGCAGATGGCGCAGATTTGCGCAGATACAACACTTTTGGTTCTCCGTTTTTCGAATCTGCGCTGCGTTTATCTGCGGTGGAAATGGTTCCTGCTGCCCTGGTATTCGTGGTGCCTTGGGCAGGTTTTCCCCCTGCAAGGAATAGTCGTGCCCCCACTCGCAGCGGCTAGTGTGGTGTCTCGCAAATAACTATACATTCGTTGCGCTCAGTTTGGCCTGTGGCGAGGCGTGAGGATGGAGTATCCCCGCAGCGGGCTGTGACTGACGAACAACGAAGCCACAGGCCAAACTCAGCGCAACCCGCAGGGCGGCAGATCTTTTCTGCGCACACTTCGTTGCTCTCTCCTTACAGACCACAACGGGTATGCGCGTCGCTCGCGCCTCGTTTGCGCGGAAAATCTCTTGCCGCGAATGTATAGCTATTTGCGAGACACTACACTAGCGCAATACAACCAAGAGAGAAGGAAAGGATTCGCGTCTTTTGGTGTCCAATCGCGGTTCCAGAAAATGCCGACGACCACAGTCATCCCGGTCCATGACTTTCGCTCCTTGCCGCGGGCGCTGATGGAATGGCAACCGCCCGGCGACTCAATCCGTCTATGCCGCGCCATGCGCCCAACAGCATCTTCCTTTGGCTTGAAGACAATTGTTTAATTTGGCTATGCAGTTTACTCTTGTGATTTTTGACCGCTTTTTCGTGCCCTGAGCTCCCTCTCTAGCACCGGCCCGAGGTCTATCGCCTGGCTGATCAAGCGATAGAACAGCAAGCCTCGTGATTTGGAACTTCGGCGATTGAAACGAAAGGTATATTCGTCGAGGTAGTACTCCAAGTGAGAGTGTTCGACGGCGCCTTGGTGAGTGCCGAGTAACCAGCGCTTGAGCAATGACGCTACTCGGTTTACTAGCGGCAGCAGATTCTCGCCCAGATCGGGTGTAACTGCTCAGGTGCTTTTCACTGGCTGAGGCAGGAATGGGCGGCCATCGA
>ERZ795054.1656-NODE-1656-length-20400-cov-4.516097_pt1 | contig 20400 bp, 41 predicted proteins | sample MGYA00375138_ERZ795054 | MGnify/ENA primary metagenome ERZ795054 (study PRJEB30183, sample SAMN05720215) | anaerobic digester metagenome | isolation source: active sludge of municipal wastewater-treating anaerobic digesters | place: USA | collected 2014-12-23 ... | reverse complement strand
CGCCCCCAGCACCGAGATGGTCTTGATGGTGCCCCGAAGACGCAGGTCTTTCTTCTCTTCGACGTTCCAGTTCAGGGTCAGGGCAACGACATGCCCTGTGGACTTCCCATCGAGCGTGAGCTTGCAGTGGGTGGCGAGCGGGACGGGCATGGGCTACCTCTTCTTCTTGGGCTTGGGTTTGCGGTGGGTGACGATACGGTCCTTGCGGAGCAGGGGGGCGAACTTGGCTCTGGTGTCCATCCGTCCCCGGTCGTAGGCTTCATCGAACACGGCATCCATGTCCAGGGCCACCGCCGTTGCCGCGACCTTGTGCTGGTAGACGGTGGGTGCCGTTCGCAGGCCTGGGCCCACCACGATCCAGTAGGGCTTCTCGGTCACGCCCTTGAAGTTCCCTTCCCCTGACTTCATGACCTTGTAGCGGCGTTTGGCCCAGGGCATGGGCTACTCCTTGGTAGCGATGATGGGGTTCCCCAAGATGCGCTTGGGGTAGTGATCGGCTCGGATGTTGCGGACGAACCGCTTCTTCTGTTCTCGTGTCGGCTTCTTCTTGAAGCGGTAGGTCAGCCGCGGCATCGACCGAAAGAAGGCCACGTCGCCGTCTAGGCCCCACCAGAAGGTGCCTGCGAACTTGACCTGCCATCCTTCGAACACGACCTACTCCTTGGTCGGCTGGGGGTGGGTGGTGCAGAACGCAATCCCGCAGACCGGGCAGTAGGGGTCGCCTTCGTTGGGCTCGACCCGCATGACGGCGTTCAGGTCCAAGGGCTTCCCAGTCGTTAGATCATCGATGGCAGGGCCACGAAGCCCTTGCCGGGGGGCGACCTCGACGGCAGTGCCCTTCAGGCTGTCTAGCCGCGGCACGCTGCCGAACGGCTTCATGCCGCCGATCTCGAGTCCGTTGACGGCGTCCAGGTGCCGCTGGACCCACTTGGGCAGGTCCAGGTTCAGCTTGCCGGCCATGGACAGGCTGACCTCGTTCATGGCTTCGGACAGGACGCCCTGCGGTTCGTCCACCAGCAGGGCGGTCTCGACCGCCTCCATCATGACCTTCAGCTCGAGCTGGGGCTTCTTCATGTTGGCCCCAGCGTTGGCAAGCCAATGCCGGAGCTGGCCCACCCTGGTGCGCTCTTCCACTAGCGTCCACAGGATACGGCGGTACTCGGTCGGTGAGATCAGGACGGCCTGGTCGACTGGCTTCAGGACGGCGGGGCTGACATGTGCGTGGTCGCACCCCGTTCGAGATCCGCAGATGGAGCATTCGTACTTGGGGGCGCAGAAGGCGTTGTCCATCGCCGTCTCGAACTCTTCTTCGGTCAGGCTCTTGATGTCGGGCGGGATGATACGAACCTTGACGGGTTCATCAGGCACGATGGCCTCCTATGCGGATTGCTATACCTGAAAGATAACAAATCGTTGCTTACCCTGTCAACCAGATTATAGATGCCCGTCCCGGTTGTCCCCATCGACAGGGTCGGTCGTGCCAGACCACACGAAATCCCTGTGGTAGTTCTTCTTCCACAGCAGGCGGTGGGCCATGCGGTGCAGGTCGGCTTCAGATAGGTCGGTGAATGTAGGGGCCTTCATCTGGCGAAGGCCGGTGCCTGATGTCTCGAGAAGGCCCCAGAAGCTGGGGACTTCGTCAGGCTTGACCAAGCCCTTCGGGGTCACAACGAAGTGTAGGTTGCCCACAGGGGTTGCCCGTTCGATGAAGCGTCCAGGACCGTAGGTGCCAAGGAAGTCTGCCCGTGACACCTTCGACTCGAAGACCAGCACATAGTCGTCCAGACAGATCGACCCCCCGTGGGGCGATAGGGCCTTCGGATTGTAGGTGATGGTATGCCGGGACTGCAGGGACGCCATGAAGACGGCGTCCGCTACATAGCCCTTCCCGACCTGGACTTCTCGGGCGCCTCGGATGCCCTTGCCCGTAGCCCTGCTACCCACCCAAGCGCCGACCAGCCGGGCGAGATCGTTGTGCAGTTTGGACGGACCCCCAGCCCCGCCGTTGTCCTTGTCCCCAGTGATAGTCATCGCTGATCCTTTTTCCAGGGATTCCATTCATGCGGCTGGACGGGCTTCGTCCCGCCCAAGGGGAAGGCGTACTTGAACAGCAGGCGGTGGAGCATCAGGTGCAGGTTCTTGGCCGGTGGCACCATGATCTTGCAGGGCTTGATCAGGATGACCTGCCCGTTGGCATCGACCTCGACCAGCCCCGCCCGTGGATCGGGGACCTCTTCCTTGCGGACCAGGCCCGGTGGCGTGGCGAAGTAGAACCGCTGGCAGTAGGGCAGGTAATGGGTCCACTTCGCATCCCTGAAGAAGTCAGCCCTCGAGGTCTTGATTTCGTAGATGGTGGGCATGGGCTTCCAGGACGCCTTGATGGTGAACAGGTCCACCCGAATCCCCTTGCGTCCGATCTCAGCCTCGCCCATCCAGATGTCGCCCCGCTCCTCGTGGTAGCGGGCCAAGGCCGACAGGATACGGTTCGCTGGGCCGGAGTCTGGGGCCTTACGCGGCTTCTTCGGTTCCGTGACGATCGCCATCACCGCTTGCCGGGGATGTCGAACCAGGACTTGTCCTCGACCATGATGAACTTGGCGACCCCGTAGGCCCCCGACCCATACAGGTAGTTCGCCACCCTGCCGGTCATGTGCGGGGCGATGGTGCCTGTCAGTAGAAGCATCGAGTTGACGACCTGGACCCCCTGGCTGTCCACGCCCTCGTAGTGGATCCAGACCTGGTAGGTGTAGTCGGAGTTGTTCTTGATGGTCCCTTCGATGCCGACCCGCCCGTCCTGCGTGTGAACCCTCTTCAGATTCGCCTCGGACGGGGGGATGTCGATGTGGCTGGGGGCAGGGGCGATGCCGGGGATCGACCCCGTGTGGTTGTAGTACAGGCCAGCCGCCGCAACAGCCAGTCCGAGATACAGCAAGGTCTTCTTCAGCATGATGATCTCCTAGATGACATCGCTGGGCGATGCGGAACGGGGCGTGTATTGGAAGGGTGGGCTGGGCGGCTCGGCCGGCGGTGGGGGGCTCTCGAGTGGGAAGGGCAGGATGGCATCGTCGGGCACCTGGTTCAGCATCTGCTGGGGGCGCAGGACGGGGAAGGCCTCAGTCCCGTTCTTGTAGCCCAAGGCCCGAAGCCGTCCCGCCTGCCAGCAGCGTTCGAAGATCAGGCGTTCCCGGTGGACATCTGCCAGGCAGTAGGTGACCAGCTCCCCCCGCTTGCGGGACTGCCACAGCTTGGGGGCATCGGCGCCGCTGCCTGTCTTCGCCATGTGCGCTCCCCACGTGGCACGCAGGACGCCATCGCAGTTGTAGCCGCGGTCGTAGGTGTCCGCCTTGGCCCCAGCCTTGGCCTCGATGTAAAGGTCGTAGGTCTTGCGCCGGATCTCGGCGAGCTGGTGGTTCAGGACTTCCAGCTCCGCAGGGGCAGCACCGCACACGCCCATCTCGTTCTCGGTCACGCACTTCAGGATGGGCAGGTCGAAGCGGTTGATGTTGAAGCCCGTGACCAGGTCGGCGTTGACCAGGCGGTGCCACAGCATCCCCAGGTTGTCGTCCATGTAGACGCTGTACTCGCCCGTCATGTAGTCGAAGGCGCAGGCCACCGAGATCTTCATGCCGCATAGGTTGTCGTCTGTCAGCTCGCCCCGTGGGGCCAGCTCTTCCGTCTCGATGTCGAAGACCACGATGTTCACCGATGCCTCCTTGCCCACTTTTCTTCACGGCGCCGCCTGCGGTCAGCGGCTTCCTGCTTCTCGAGTTCACGCCCCCGTTCGACGCCCCGCCGGAAGTTCTTATCGGCGTGGTCCCGCAGGCTGTCCACCTTGCGGATGGTCAGGATGGCACCTATCCCCAGCAGGACGGCTTCGAAGATGCAGACGATCAGGCATGCCGTCATGACGGGATATCCTTCATCTCGGGGTCAGGTTCCCAGCCAGGGACACCGACACCGCAGGGCTTGGTCAGGACATTGTCTGGGCCCATGGGAATGATGACCGAGGTCTGGATGGGTTCTCCCGTGATCTCGCTTGGGATCACGGGCTGGTCCTTGGTGCAGTACAGAAGCTCGCCTGTTCCCATCTTGCTGTGGCGACACAGAATGCAGTAGCGTTCAGTCGTCATGACCACCCCATGGAAGGACGCGGATCAGCAGGGCGGCTTCCCCCTTTCGGGGTGCCCGGACGGGCTGGGCCCAGAACCCAGGGGTCGTGACCTTGTAGCCGCCGACCGTGCCACGGTCCTTCGGCGGCTTGTCTGGGCGTGTCGTCACCCGGCAGACCAGCACCGGCCCACCCTCGTAGTCTTTCCCGACAGGCTGGACGGCGATGGCCTTGGGGTCGTTCTCGTCCCAGCGGATGACCATCGCCACAGGGGTCGCCGCCACCGCCGTGATGGTGACATAGCTGACCATCACGGCATCGGTCCAGTGCGGGACATGGGTCGGCAGGGGCGTGGGGGTGGGCGACACCGCCATCGCTGCCGCGGCGGCTGCGGCTAGGACGGCTGTGTTCATAGGGCCTTCTGAAGGAAGGACGTCCCTGCCGGGGTCAGGGGGATGACTTCGATGTCCAGCCTGGACGGGTCGTCTGCACCGGCCGTGACAGTCACCTTGAAGTGCTCCTGGGCGTTCAGGTCGTGCTTCTTGGCGTAGCCCTCAAGGAACGCCATCGCCCGGTCGATGGCGTTCCTGGTGACGGCTGGGGTCAGGCGTTGGCCTTGAAGGCTGTCCAAGGCTTCCCGTATCCCAGCCGCCAGGGCGGTCTGAATGGTCTTGTGGTCGGTCATGGTCAGCCCAGCCTTTCCAAGCCGCTCTTGTTCTTGCGACCCTTGAACAGGTTCAGCACGGGCACGACCAGCCTAGGTGGCAGGAACCAGACGATCGTGTTCACGATGAACCCTCGCCAGCCAGTAACGCGGGGGGCTTGGGGCATGACGACCATGCCTTCGATGTCCTCGGGATCTTCCCCGGTTTCCCAAGACCTCAGGACGCCAGCCACCCGGCGCAGTTCATTGGCTTCAGCGAACCAGCTCTTGGCGATCGATACATGGGCCATGCTTGCCGCATGCTTCGCCAGTTCGTCCTTCTGCTTCGCCATCTCCACCAGGGTATTGAATGATGGCATCGCCGTCTGCATGGCAACGGGCGAATAGCGGGTGCCACAGACCTTGCAGAAGTTCTCGGGCAGGAAGTTGCCCCCGAACGAGCAATGCTCGCACGGGGGCAACTGCGCCTGGATCTCGATGCCCTTCGCCACCTTGGCGAGATCGCCCCAGCGTTCGTAGGGGATCGCCATGGTCTACTCCGTGGCTGCGGCGGGTGTGGTGCGAACCGCCATGCCCTTCAGGCTCTTCAGGTCCATGATGAAGGACGACCCCTGGCCCCCGCTGACGAACTGGGGCACCTGGGCACCGCCCGACTTCCAGGCGTTGATCCACTCGAGCTGAAGGTTGGCCTGGGTCAGCGTGGTGGACAGGGCGCGCTTGGCGGCCGCCTCGCCTTCCGCCCTGATCCGCATGGCATCGGCTTCACCCCTGGCCTGCTGCCTCGCCGCCTCGGCCTCGTTCTGCTTGGTCTTGACCCTGACCTCGGCGACCTGCTTGTCCTCGATGGCCTTCTCGTAGTCCGCCTCGAACCGCAGGTTGGTCAGGTAGAGGTCGATGATGGTCACGTGGTAGGCCGCCAGCTTCTTGCGGAACTTCTCATCGATCTCGGCCTTGATCTCCTCCCGCTTGTCCAGGATGTCAGCCACCGGCCGCTTCGCCGTCACGGCCTTCAGGGCTTCGTTCAGGGCAGGGAGCATGATGGACGCCACCATGTCGTCCGCCACGCCCACCTTCTCGAAGGTGTCCTGCAGGTGGTCGGGCAGGAAGACCCAGTTGATGACCGCCTCGGTCTGGACCTTCTGCGTGTCCCGGCTGACCGCCTCGGCCTTCAGGCTGGACGCCTGGACGCGGATGGACATCAGCCTGATGCTGGTGATGAACGGCTTGATCAGGTGCAGGCCGTCAGGGTAGACGGCACGGACCTTGCCGAACTCGAGGACGACCGCCTTGTGGCCGGCAGGGACCACCACGAACGAACGCCGGGCGACCGGCAGGAGGAAGAAGAGCAGGACGAAGATCGAGATGATCTTGATCTTGTGCAGGCGCCAGGTGGACTCGAAGAAGGTGCCGATGTCGGACCAGTCGATCTGGTCGGGCTTGGGCTGGGGCGTCTCGTCCTGGGCCATCTGTTCACGGGTGCGCGGTGGCATTGTCTTTACCTCCTGGCTGGGTGCTGGGCTTCTTCCTGACATGGACATCATGGCAGGGCTTCGTCCTGCCGCAGTCCTCGCACCTGCCGTGGCTGGTTTCCCACGGCGAGTACGAAACCTGCAGGGCAGGGTCTTGCTGGACCTTCTTGTAGCAGGGGTCGCAGAGGAACACGTGCCCTCCTTATGCGGTCGATCTCATCGGGGTGAATGATAACGGAATGTTTTTTTTCAGTCAATCTGAATCTTGAGCTTGACACGGGGCCAGGTCAGCGGGTATATTCACCATCAGCAGGGCAGAGCGATTGGTCGCTCGTTGGGCCCATAACCCAAAGGTTGCCGGTTCGAGTCCGGTCCCTGCACCCACTACGGAGATCGTCACCATGGAATCGACCCGAGAACCTGCGGAACGCACGGGGTCGTCGTCTATGGGTTAGGATCCCCGGCTTTCACCTGGGGGAAGCGGGTTCGAATCCCGCCGGCCCTACCACTACAAGAACCAGCACCACACAGCAGAAGAGGCGGAACGTGTTCACCAACAGGTCCAAAGCTCAACAGACATCAGCCCAGCCAGCGACGTATTTCGCCGTGGCAGGATTGATGTCGCTTTGCGCCTGGACCCCGAAGCGACACAACGGCATCGATCTGAGCATCAAGGGGGATCCGCCCACCGACTAGAATAAACCCAACGTCGGCAAGCCAGAAGGGGCGGATCTCCCAAAGGGGGTCCGCCCCTTCTGCATTCTACGGCCTGGTCACCTAGCGGCGATGGTAGCTGCCTGTAAAGCAGCCCTCCTCAGGGATCCCAGCGAAGGTTCGAGTCCTTCCCAGGCCACCACGATCTCGTAGCTCAGCGGTCCAGAGCGGCCAGCTCATAACTGGCGGGGCCTGGGTTCGAATCCCAGCGAGATCACCACCAAGCACCACCCGATCTTTGACAACCGAGTCACCACCCCTTCAGGGCACCCACCCTGAAGGTTCACGGAAGCGTAGCTCAGCGGTAGAGCAGGCCCTTGATAAGGGTCAGGCCGTGGGTTCAACTCCCTCCGCTTCCACCATGCCGTCCAGGCCGATGAGGTCAAGGCGCCCGCCTGAAGAGCGGGAGATTGGGGTTCGATTCCCTGGGACGGCACCATGCGCCTGTAGTCCAGTGGCCCAAGACGCTTCCCTGTCACGGAAGAAACCACGGGTTCGAATCCCGTCAGGCGCGCCACCTTCAAGTCCCCCGCCTGGTCTACCGATCCGCCAGGTTGTAGCCGGGGCCGTACAAGCCACCGCCAAAGCCTGTCGATCAGGCCCCTGCGATCTACAGCAGGGGGCGATGGCCCAGACGGAAGGATCGGATCCATGGCGGATGTTCTGGGTGCTGGCATCCCAGGCCTGTCTGTGAATCAGGTTCTCGCGGGTTCGATCCCCGTCATCCGCCCCAAGGGCCCATAGCTCAGATGGGAGAGCGTGCCGTTCGCAACGGCAAGGTCGGCGGTTCAATCCCGCCTGGGTCCACCACTTCAACAGATCCGGCCTCCGGGTCGGTAGGAACTCGGTGAGATCATCTTTCGCGAGATGGGGGTGCGCGAACACCCCAGCGACCATCGGAGGCCTTCGGGACACCGATAGGGAGCCGCCGAGGGTCCATTTACGGGTCCGTAGCTCAGTTGGGAGAGCGCCTCAATGGCATTGAGGATGTAGGGGGTTCAAATCCCCCCGGATCCACCAGCGTCCTGTGGGCGACCGCGGTCGTGCCACGGGTGAGGTCGACGGCGGTGTGGGTACCCCCGCCGCCGGCCGACAAGGGGGGGGCGGGGCTGCTTGGCGTGGCCGTCTGCTTTGCAAGCAGAAATCAGCGGGGTTCGAATCCCCGGCTCTCCACCATCTTCAAGGCCCTGTAGCTCAGGGGACAGAGCGCCCCGTTCCTACCGGGTGAGGCCGCAGGTTCGAATCCTGCCAGGGCTACCACTACCACCAACTAGGAGAAGGTCATGCGAAAACCGAAGCAGATCGCCAGCAGGAAGGGGGTGTAGCTCTAACGGCTAGAGCAGCGGTCTTTTAAACCGAAGGGTGTGGGTTCAATCCCCACCGCCCCCACCACGGGACTGAAGCTTAAGTGGCGAAGCACCCGACTCTTAATCGGGGGAACTGGGTTCGATTCCCGGCAGTCCCACCAACTTGCGAGATTAGCTCAGCGGTAGAGCACTCGGTTCACATCCGAGGGGCCGTAGGTTCGAACCCTACATCTCGCACCATGCGCGAGTGGCGGAACCTGGCAGACGCACTGGGCTCAGAACCCAGCGTTCCGAAAGGGGTGTGAGGGTTCGAATCCCTCCTCGCGCACCATCTATGCGGTCGTGGCGAAACCTGGCAGACGCACCAGCTTGAGGGGCTGGCGTTCGAAAGGGCGTGGGGGTTCGAATCCCCCCGACCGCACCAACACGGAAGAGTGGCTGAGAGGCTGAAGGCACCCGCTTGGAAGGCGGGCAGACCTGCGGGTCTCAAGGGTTCGAATCCCTTCTCTTCCTCCACGGGACCGCAGCTTGATTGGAGAAGCAGGCGGCTACGAACCGCAAGATTGGGGGTTCGACTCCCCCCGGTCCCACCAGATCCGTCCAGCAGCTTGATTGGAGAAGCAGCGGCCTCCGAAGCCGAAGATTGCCGGTTCGACTCCGGCCTGGACGACCAACGCAAGGCCCCCTCAGCTCAATCGGACGAGCGCCTGGCTTCTACCCAGGAGGTTGCGGGTTCGAATCCTGCAGGGGGCACCACGGGGAAGTGGCGAAACCTGGCAGACGCGGTGGTCCCAAAAACCACTCTTCGGGTGTGGGTTCGAATCCCACCTTCCCCACCAATCTATAGGGGCGTGGCCCAGCGGCTACGGCATCCGTCTCCAAAACGGACTTATCGCAGGTTCGAGTCCTGCCGCCCCTGCCAACATCATATCGGAGTAGCCAAGCTGGTAAGGCAGCGAGCTGTTAACTCGCCCACCGCAGGTTCGAATCCTGCCTCCGATGCCATTCGGTCTCATCGTCTAGCGGTCAAGGATGCCTGGTTCTCAACCAGGAGACCGCGGGTTCGAATCCCGCTGAGACCACCAACTAAGGAGCCGGTCATGCAACCTGCCCAACCCGAAGACCAACACATCGGGATCGTTCAAGGGTAGGATGCCCGGCTTTGAACCGGGAGATGAAGGTTCGACCCCTTCTCCCGATACCACCCCGAGGTCGTCTAACTGGTAGGATGCCTGGCTCTGAACCAGGAGATCGGAGGTTCGAATCCTTCCCTCGGGACCAACTTGCGGATGTGGCCCATAGGTTGGGCACTGGTCTTCCAAACCAGCTCAAGCGGGTTCGAGTCCCGCCGTCCGCTCCAATCTTGGGTGCCGCCCCAGGTTCACCTGGGCAGGATACCGGCCAGGAGGCCGGAGACGCTGGTTCAAATCCAGCCCGTCCCCCCAGCACGGGGGCGGTCGTCTAGCGGATAGCATGACGAGACGATCATCGCGTCGAAGAGTCAGCGGCCCCAAGACGTGCGGGTGTAGTTCAGCGGTAGAACGCCGCCTTCCCAAGGCGGATGTCGCGGGTTCGATCCCCGCCACCCGCTCCAGATTGCCGGGCCAAAGATAAGCCCTAATAGGCCCAATGAAACCCCGGCAAAGTCCTGCTGCCACCGACTGAGACTCGGAGCGCAATGGCGGCAGGCACCAAGCGTCCTTGGCTCAGTGGTAGAGCGCCCCCTTGACATGGGGGAGGTCGCAGGTCCGATTCCTGCAGGACGCACCAGATCCGCCCGAGTAGCTCGTCTGGACAGAGCGCCCGTTTCGTAAACGGGAGGCAGTCGGTTCGAATCCGACCTTGGGCTCCATCTTCCCTGGAAGCATCGGTAGCCTCGGTGGCCCACTTTAATCGGTGGGCTACGACTGGAGATGACCAGGCCCGAAAGGGTGGGGGTGGGAATCCCCCTCGAGCCGAGTCGTGGCCCTGCGTGACTGCGGGGGCGACACAGGAGCACCAAGAGCCGGGGCGGCTAGTCACCGCCAGCGGAGATGCTTTAGGGGACGGGCGGGGGTCGTGCGGTCAAAGCGCACTGGTTGACCCCCGTCCGAGACTTCGGTCAGGTCGCCAAGTGGTAAGGCGGTGGTCTGCAAAACCACCACGCGGCGGTTCGATTCCGCCCCTGACCTCCACGCCCGAAAGGCCCAGATGGCGGGGCAAGCCCTTGGTAAGGGCGAGATGGTCGGTTCGATCCCGACTTCGGGCTCCAGATCCGCCGATGTAGCTCACCTGGCAGAGCAGCCGCCTTGTAAGCGGCAGGCAATCGGTTCGAGTCCGATCATCGGCTCCATGCACGCCGGGCAGGCCCCCTGGGTGGGGGCACGGGTATCATAAACCCGACGCGGTCAGTTCGAACCTGACGCCCGGTAAATGCGGCTGTAGCACAGGGGTAGTGCGCTTCCTTGCCAAGGAAGAGGTCGTGGGTTCGAAACCCACCAGCCGCTCCATCTATGCTGAATGAGATGACCCGCCAGGACGGGTCGGGGTGAATCCTGCAGGCGACACCCCCGCGGCTTCGGCGCCGCCGTTCAGCTCCTTTCGGGATGTGGCCCAGGGGTAGGGCACCTGCTTCGGGAGCAGGGGGTCGTGGGTTCAAATCCCACCATCCCGACCAACAACGGGGCGTAGCGCAGGGGTAGCGCACCTGCTTTGGGAGCAGGGGGTCGTGGGTTCAAATCCCACCGCCCCGACCATTCAACGGGGACTGGCGCAGGGGTAGCGCGCTCGCTTGGGGTGCGAGAGGCCGCGGGTTCAAGTCCCGCGTCCCCGAGATCTAACGGAGGGGTGGCTGAGCGGTTGAAGGCATCCAGCTTGAACCTGGACGACCTTGCGGGGTCCGTGGGTTCGAATCCCACCCCCTCCTCCATCTTCGACTGGGACCGGGGCCCGTCCCATAGGACAACGCCGTCCATGGCCCAGGCGGCGGAAGTGGATGTGATCTCCACGGGATCCACCCAGTCGAGGGTTTTACGGAAGCGTGGCCCAGCGGCTACGGCACCCGTTTCGAAAGCGGGCATTCCCTTCGGGGATCGCAGGTTCGAGTCCTGCCGCTTCCGCCAATATGGAAGGCTGCCAGAGAGGCTGAATGGGGCGGTTTGCTAAACCGTTGACCCGGTACGCCGGATCCGCAGGTTCGAATCCTGCGCCTTCCACCAACAAGAAGGGGGGCCCATCGCTGGGCCCCCCTTCGTTCGTCTAGCCCCCTGCGGCCGGCGGCGGTGGCGGCGGATCGGCCGGTGGCGGGAACTGGCTGGGGTCTGGACGGAAGGACACATTCAGGTTCCCGGCGAGCTGGCCGGCGACCATCATGTGCAGGCAGACCACGCCCAGGCCCAGAGCAGCCTCCGGCGTGGTCGCCGTGGCGTAGGACATCCGCAGGGCGTTGTGCCCCTCCCCAGCCTTCGGCACCTTGCAGGTGAAGAACCAGGTCTGGACGCCTACCGCGGTCAGCCGATCCCGCAGGGCGATGTGCAGGTTCGGGGCCTCGGCTTCCTTGACATAGGACGATGCGGCGGCGCCGAGTGCTAGGTGGGCCATGCCGTAGCCCATCTCGAGATCGCCGTGGATGCGGCAGTGCCGCTCGTTGCTGTCGGGGTCACGGATCGCCAAGAACCAGGACAGGATGCCGTCCTTGGTTGCGGCCGCCTCGACCTCTTCCATGGCCTTCAGAACATAGGGGGTCATAACGGCTTCCACAGATAGGGTGTGTAGGTGTAGTCCTGGTGTATGTTGCTGCCGTCCATCTGGATGCGGATCCACTCGAGGCCCATGTCCCGGTAGACCTTCAAGCAGATGCCCGTGATGATGCCACCCGTGGCGCATGGCTTGGCGTTGCCGTAGGGCACCGTGGACTGAACGATCTGTCCCTTCTTTGGTCTAGGATAAGGCGTCAGCCAGCCCATGGGCTAATGCGGATCCTTTCATCCGTGCGGCTTGCGCTGGTCTCGCTTGTGCCGCTGGTTGGTGTTCCAGGCCATGACCGCTGAACGTTGGTCAGGGTAGAGCCGGGTGCGATGCCGCTTGGATGGGCAGGACACCTGCCAGAGGTTGAAGGCTGGCGGTATGTTGCCCACCCAGGGCATCGTGTGGCAGATGGCGCAGGGTGCCGGGTCGATCTCGTCCACAGGGGGACGGCTTCCCGTCTTCGGCATCACTGCCCCCTAGGGATGGTCTGGACAAACTCCTGCGTGGACGAGCACCCGCAGTCCCCGCAGATTACGCCCTGCCCTTGGCTTCGCATTGCCACTCCTGTGCCGGGGATCATGGGTTCCACGAAGCCGCTGGTGAAGATGAAGGACAGGTTCCCAGACCCGCAATGACGGCACCGGCCGAGGCTGTTGGGCTCGGTCTCGAAGGACAGTTTCTCCATGGCAAGGACATTCAGGGCGGTGTACTGATCGCCGCCGCCCCAGGACGGGTAGGCGACCAGGTGCGGACCTGTAGACCGGCGTCCATGCAGGGGCTGGCCGGCAGGTTCCAAGACCCAGACGACCATGTACTTGCCGTGGTCTAGGTCCGCTCCTTCGCCCACGCTTTCGATCCTGTGTCCGTCTCGGGTCCAGGCCTCTGGATGCAAGACCCTGCCAGCCAGACTTGACGGCGGCAGGGCCTTCAGCAGGGCTCGCACGCACGGCTTCATCACTCGTCCAGCTTGCGCTTGCGGCAGGTATCGACCCACTCGTCTTCAGCGGCCTGCTTGGTGCCCTTGCCGTTGGACAGGGGACGCCCCATGCCGCGACTCCCGCAGCCCGCCTTGTTCTGGCACATGACGAACCAGGTCTTGTGCCCCTCGGGCCCGACTGCGATGGCTTCTGTGGCCCCGCCACAGTGGTTGCAGGGCGGTAGCATCACCGCTTCTCCTTCCGCTTCGGGGCCTTGAACTTCTTGATGTGGCTCTTCAGCAGGTGGTTGTAGCCTGCCTCCACGCCCTTGCCGTAGGCATCGGACGCCCGCTTCATGGAACGGGCCAGCGTCCAGCCCCAGCCAGCCATGGACAGGCTCAGCAGGATGACCACGCCGTAGAACATCCAAGCAGGAACCATGGGTTAGTCCTCCTTCTTGGGGCCGATGTGGTACTGGCCCACGCCCGCCTTCTCGACCATGCCCTTCTTGATCAGGCCCTTGACGGCGTGGTAGCACCACTTCGCCGCGGGGGCCCCCTTCGCCTGGCCGCACGCTTCGCCGATCTCGGACGGCGTCATGACCTTCTCGGCCTTCTCGAGGACCGCCAAGATCTGCCGCTGCCTTGCGTTCGGCTTCCAGTTCTTCATCGCCACCATGCTTCCTCCTTCAGACGAGGCCCAGCAACCGCCGGCCCTCTTTGGTTGGTTGCCCAAGCTCGTCTACCAATCCAAGCCGATTCAGCTCGGAGTATGCGATCTTCCTTCCCCGGTCCATGGTCAAGCACTCGTCTTCATCGACCGGGGATACACCCCCGTCCAGCACGTGGTCGTAGACCCACAGCAGGACGGCCTTCGTTAAATCAGTACGGTCCTTGGCTGTCACAGCCCAAGGACCGTCTTGATGCGCCTCCACAGGGAAGGCTTGGGGTTCGACTCGGACGCCTGCACGGCGGCCTTCAGCTCGACCCGCCTCACCCGCTGTTGCAGGTCGGTCACGGCTTCAGCCAGGAACATCATCGCCTTCTTCTGGCTGGATGTCTGGACGACCATCGCCGTCACCGATGGGTAGGCCTTCAGGTTCCGGCCCTTGGTCTTCTTGATCGCCATCTCGCCCTCCGATGGTGGTGAATGCTATGCGAGACGAATAATAACAAGTTGTCGCTGTAGGTGTCAAGCCCGAGATCGAGATCAAAAAAGAAGGGCCCACCCTTGCGGATGGGCCCTTCCCCTTCAGGTCAGGCCGCCCTCTTCGAGATCTGTTCCACGGCGTAGTTGACCAGCCGCCACGCATCTTCCGAAGAGTACAGCATCTTGTTGCCCCTGCCGCCGACCTTGTCGATGTGTTGGATCGGCTGCAGGCCCTGGTTCAAGGCGTCCTTGTTGAAGGCGTTCAGGATGTGCTGGATCTGGTTGTCGTCCAGCGTGGTCTCGTAGCCCAGCTTGTAGGCGATCAGCCAGGCGATGTTGACCCTGACCATGTCGTTCTTCCACCACCCCCTGCGGAACCGCTTGTCGGCTGCCCGGCGCCAACGGGGATGGATGGTGATGAGCTTGCGGTAGTCCTTGGGATCGATGGCTTCCAGCGCCGGGAACGCCTTCACCACGGGTGCCGGAGCGTTGGTCGGCTTGATCTGGGCGTCCGTCTTCTTCACTTTCTCGAGCCACGCCACGACCTCTTTCACCGTGGCGGTGATGATGTTCTTGTTCTGCGACACCAGCACCAGGCCTTCTGTTGCGTTCAGATACAACAGGTGCCCATTGTGGATGATGACATTTGCCTTTTGCTGTGGCATACACGCCTCTTTCTGGTTGGCTGGAATCAGAAAGTGGTCGGTTCCAGCCGTTCCGACCGTTCTTGTTTCAGCGGTTCATGGCGATGACGGACTCGTTGATGATGGCGGCCGCCACGAAGTAGACCGCCATGGGCTTGTTCTTGGTGAACGCCCAGGCCACCGCCAGCAGGACATAGGCGATGGTCAGGCCGCGGGTGCTGATGAAGGCCAAGGTCTGCATCAGCCGTTCCCCGGGACATCTTCGTCCTTCAGGACGGGCACGGACTCGATGACGGGCTCCGTGTCGGCGAACTCGAAGACGGGGATGATCTCGCCGTCTTCCGCGACGACCTCATCGGTGTGGAGCTGGAACAGCCCGCCCAGCGTCCAGTCGCATCCGACCCCATTCTTGACCCTGCCGATGCAGGAGAAGTAGACCCGGCTGACGGCTTGGTCTTTGGTCAGGCCAGCGTCCACGAAGTCCTTCGCTGTCTGGACATGACCGCACCGCACGCACTTGAACCGCCAGTTGGCGGACTTGGGTCCGTAAAGGCGCTTGGCTTCTTCGATCCACTCCGAGTACTTCCAGGTCTTCCTGGGGCGATCGGGCTTGGCGGGGAGGGGCTTGTCCAGCACGGGAACCTCGTAGACGGGGTCAAGTTCAGTGGCGCGGACGGAAATGTCCATCAGCCGGATATCGGGCCATACATCTGATGCTTCACGCCAGTAGAGGTAGCGTGCCTTCGATCGGGTTTCTGCCAGCCGCATGTCGTCCCGGTCCTGTCCGATCCCGATGACCCGACATGCCCACCACCGACGTTTGACTGTGGCTGCCATCGGTCAGATCCCTTTCGGGTAGGGGGCTTCAGCCACCAGCACCGGCTGGCACTTCGCACCCGTGTCCATGACCCAGCCCCGCTCCGGCGAATGGTAGCGGACCAGGTAGACCCGCTTCCACTTCGGGTTCCAGCCAAGGCGATAGGTGCCGTCCCGCATGGCTTCGTTGTCAGGACCGTGCCAGGTCACCGTGGATTGGACGGGGTAGCTCATCGCTTGTCACCGGCTTCGATGTCGTGGCACTCCTTTTCCAACTGCTTCATCAGCTCGTAGGTCTGGGGTGCCCTGTTGTCGGGCCGCTGGATCTCGATGCTGTAAAGGCGTTCCATCTCAGCCCAGTTGTCCAGCATCGGCTTCCAGGCGGGGTAGGCAGACGCCATCTCAGGCAGGCGGGGGCGCCACTCGGGGAACCTGTCCAGCAGGCGCACGCACCGCCCGAGATCGGACGGGTCATGGGGCCAGTTGCTGTAGTCCTTCTTGGGGAGCTTCAGGCCCGTCATGAAGGACAGGATGACCTTGCTGCTGATGCCCGTGTCTCCGCTCATCAGCCATTCCTGCACCCGGCGGTCTTCCCCGTCCACCAGATGCAGATCCTTGCCCGTGGCGCTGATGGCGATGCCGCTGGGCACGTGGGGATCCCTGCGGATGGTCACCCTGATCTCGGCTGGATCGAAGTCTAACTGGAACTTCTTCAGCATGCTGGGCACCTGCTCCTGCATGGCCTGTTCCAGGAAGGAAGCGATCGCCTGCGGGGACATCTTCATGACGCCCTCCGCTTCTTCTTCGGGGGCCAGGAGTAGTCGGTGGGCGTGCCCTTGGGCAGGGGCTTGCCCGTGCAGAAGTGGGCCCCCGTCCGACCGCACAGGCGGCAGGCACCCTTCGGCCGGTGCATGCCCTTCATCAGGGCCCTGGCCTTCTCCTCCTGCTTGATCTGCTGGACGATACCGCGGCCCAGATCCTTGACCACGGATCGCCCGATGGGGCCTAGGGCTTCACGGGCCACCGCTCGGTCAACGCGCTTCTTGATCTCGGACTTCTTCATGGGTCAGAACCTCGACTGGGCGTTGGCTTCCACCAACGGGTCTTCGATCTCGGCGATGAGTTCCGCCCAGAGCTTGGCGGATGTCATCTTCATGTCGTAGAGCATGGCTTGGAGCGCAGCCTTCCTGGTGGGGTAGATGAAGCTTGGCTTGTCGGCGGGGGTGTTGTGGTTCGCCGTGGCATGGGACCAGCTCGGGGACTTCAGATCCGGCGTCCAGTCGTGGCTGATGTAGTTGCCGTCCCAGCCGATGGGGTAGACCCGCCCATTGTGACCGCGGTGGACATTGAAGCCCCATCCCTGGAAGACCTTGGAGTGGTCCCAGGACGACCGCATGTCGTCCTTCTTCAGGTTGAACTTCTTCCGCCGGGCGTCCTCGAGTTCGCCCCAGGTCATGGGCTGGGGCTTGATCTCGGGCCACGACAGGGCACGGGCCATGTCCCGCTGGATCCGCAGGTCAGCCATGGCTGCCTGCTCCTTCTTGTTCATCGCCATGAATCAGCCTTTCTGGATTGAGTAGCCTCGCCAGCAGGGGAACCCCTTCTGGACATCGGACGCCAGCTCGATCTCGTACTCCGACCTGGCGGCATCGATCTCTTCGGGCAGCCACCCGGCATCCTTCAGCCCCTGGCACAGGAGATGGATGGCGAACTCGGGCGCCAGGCGGTTGCCGTGCATGTCAACGAGTTCGACACCGGCCAGCGTGGTCACAGGTCGTTCCTGTAGTAGGTGATGCTGGCCCGGCACAGGATCAGGTTGAACCCCGTCTTGTTGCCGTTCCAGCGGTCGGGGGTGATTCGGTCGAAACCGAACCACCCCCAGTGCCGACCGAACAGGACGCCGTGCTTGACCTGGGCCTTCCCGTAGATGGTCAGCTCGAACCGCATGGCCTAGTCCTCTGCCGTGCCGATCTGGGGGAGCATCAGCCTGATGAGTGCCGCATCGGCGAAGGACACCGCCATCTCAGCGACGAGTGTCCTGTCGGGGGATTCCGAGTTGGACAGAATGCCCTGTAGGGCCATTCCGACCATCCACTCCCGCTTGGTGATGCCTGGGGCTTCGCAGGACCACTCGGTTGAGTTGTGGGGGTTGAACGCCGCCGGCCGAGGAAAGGCTTCTTGCGCCCCGTAGGCTACGATCTCTTTCATGCTGGGTGTCTTGTGCATGGCCTAGGCCTTCTTCGTCTTCTTGGGGGCCTTGGCCTTCTTGCTGGCCTTGATGCGCTTCGCCGCTTCCTTCTTGGCGACGGCGATGCACTTGGTGATGGCGTCAGCCAAGGATGCGGCGTCCTTCAGGTTCAGCTTGTCCCGGAACAGGTCGATCTTGACGAACGGGGTGATCTCGCCCGTCTCCCGGTGGGTGGCGATCCCGGCGCTCACCGCCATCTTGTCATCGCCGGCCGCACCGCGGCCCATGCTCATCAGGGCCCCCATCGCCAGCATGGCCTTCAGGCCCTGCGGGATCGGGGGGTGGTGCTGCCCGCAGTCGGGGCACTTCGGGTGCTTCTCGTTCTTCTCATCGGACATGGCGTTCTCCTTGTTGTGGTAGGCGTCATTCCAGGCTTTGCCTACCAGGGTGACAGTCCCATCCCCGTTGAGCTGGGCGTAGGACTTGGGTGGTTTGTAGTTCGGGTCGAAATGGGGCACCTTGATCTCCTACAGCAGGCTGGGCTGTCTGGGTCCGCCCTCGTAGACCGCAAGGGCGTCTTCGGCGTCCTGCAGTTCCTTCTTGGCCTTCAGGTAGCGGGCTTCCATCTCTTCAAGGATCTCCCGCCGCCGTTTGACCTGCTCGAGCAGGTGTTCCTTGTTGATGATGGTCTGGACCAGCCGGTACTCGAACATCCCAGCCTTGCGGTCGCCACGGGCACGGCGTTCCACGGTCCAGCCGCCGTTCTCCTTCATCCGCAGGTTGCGGAGCTGGGAAGACACCGATGTTGCCGGGGCCTTGGCGGCGAATGCGATCTCCTGGTGGGTTCTCCACCCCCCGTCCGACATGACTGCCACGATGCGGTCCAGTTGCTTCGTCAGCCGCGCCTCGTCATTGGACGGCTCGTATTCGGGGCCCGTGAACTTGGGCATCGGAAACCCCCTATGCGGATTAGGCCTTCGGCCTGAATGACAACGATATGTTATCATACGCCCATATCTTGTCAACAGGAAAATGCTAGGCGTGGTGGATTTTGTCGCAATCCCCCTTTAGGCAGGTGGCGCAGCGGTCGCTGCCTTCAATGGGTTCGTGGCCCCAGCTCCCACAGCACTCGCAGGACCGTGGGCTGATGACCGTGTGCGGGACGCCTGCCTTCAGCTTGTCCTGGTCGGCGTCCAGGAACAGCCAGTCCTTCTTCCGCAGAAGGTTGACCCTGATCTCGATGAACTCGTCGCCGGCCACATCGCCGCGGTGTTCATCCCAGAACAGCCGCTTGGCTTCCTTGGCGGTGTGGGCAAAGATCAGGACCGCCCCCTCGGACGGGTCGTCCACGAACCCCATGTAGGGCTTCAGGGTCCGGCTCATGGCTTCTTCCTCGGCCTGAACTTGTTGCACCCGCACATCCTGATACATCCCTGCGTTCGGAAAGCATGCGCCGATCTGGCATGCCCGCACTTGCAGACGTCGTCCTTCGGGTGCATCTTCTTCGCCAACAGGGTCGCCAAGGCCCTGAACTTCCGGGACCGGGCTTCGCACCACTTCTTCAGGTCTGGGCGCTTGCCTTTGCCTGCATAGAACTGGGCGTCACAGTGGCAGTCGTTGGCGGCATCGTCCAAGGCTTCGATGGCCTTCTGGATCAGGTAGAACGGGACCATCCTGCGGGGACGCTGTTGGTGGTGGAAGTGTTCTTCCCGAACCCAGGATTCGCACTTGTCGCACCAGATCTTCATGGGTTCCTCCGAGACCGCCGGGTCTTGAAGCCTTCACACCCGCAGTAGGGGCCCTTGCGCTTGCTGGCGGGGTGGTGGGCGCACGGCCCTTTGAGGTCAGGTCCAGCGTGGCAGGATTGGACATGCCCGCACCTGCAGACCTGCTGGGGCTTCCGCACCTGGCACGCATCTGGGTCGGCCTCGGGGTACTCATGCCGTTCCAGGTCTTCCCGATAAGCCCTGCCACCCTTCATGGCTTCACCTGCCCCGCCTGCTTCTTGGCGTGCTTCTGGTAGGCGACCGTGGCAGCCAAGACCGCCTTGGTGCGGGTCGACTCCTGGCCTTCAGCGATGACGGCCGGTTCGTCTTTGCCCTCACAATGGGAGGTGACCGACCAGCCCCAGCGGGTTCCTTCCTGGCAGACATGCCCGAAGATGCCGCCGTCTTCGCCTCCGCTGAAGGTGATGCTGTTCCCCTTCCAATGGAACACGGGGCTCATGGCTTCTTCCCCGTGCCTTCGGGATCCAGCCACGCACCGCACCAGGGGCAGTAGTTCAGGAAGATGGGCGTGGACTTGCGGTCCTTCTTGTAGATGAAGGCGTGCCGTTCCTTGCCCGTCTTCATGTTGAACAGCATGACCAGCCGCAGGCCAACGCCGGACGCCGCCTCGAACGACCGCTTCATGGCACCGCACCACTTCAGGTTCTTGATGTCGCACGTGCTCATGGGAACGCCCTCCGTTTCATGATGTTGTCTGCCGCCTTGTCCCAGTTCGTGCCGCCGCGGTCGTTGGACGGGATCTCGATGCCTAGTTCGAATCGGTTACGGTGCCAGACGCCGGAACAGTTCGGACATATCTGGATGCCGATGCGAAGCTGTCGGTAGAAGACCACGCCCTTGATGGGATTGATCTTGCCGCCTTCTGACCCGCAGTCAGGGCAGTCGAACTTCTTGGCCTTCATGGCTTCAAC
>ERZ795054.1655-NODE-1655-length-20404-cov-4.548626_pt1 | contig 20404 bp, 17 predicted proteins | sample MGYA00375138_ERZ795054 | MGnify/ENA primary metagenome ERZ795054 (study PRJEB30183, sample SAMN05720215) | anaerobic digester metagenome | isolation source: active sludge of municipal wastewater-treating anaerobic digesters | place: USA | collected 2014-12-23 ... | reverse complement strand
CGGCCAACATGGTCTGGCTTTGGGGCCAAGGCAAAAAACCATCGCTTAAGCCGTTTCGCGAATGTTTTGATATTTCCGGCGGCGCCATGGTCGCCGCGCGCGAATACGCGAAAGGTCTGGGGCGGACGGCGGGCTTGACCGTCATGGAGGTCAAGGAAGAGGGCGAAGAGCCGGCGGCTTTTTATGACAAGATCTCCAAGGTCGCCATCGACGCCGCGAACGAAAAAGATTTTGTCTGCCTTTTCCTTCATACGCCGGAAGAAGCGGCGCGGGCCGGGGACGTGAAAGGAAAGATCTCGGCTCTCGAAGGGATCGATTTTTTTGTGTTGTCCAAACTCCGGAAATATCTCGAACAGTCGAAGGACGCGAGGCTTCTGGTGACGCCGGGGCATGCGACACTCTGGAAAATGAAAGAGACGGTCCGCGATAGCGCTCCGTTCGTCATCGCCGGCAAGAACATTATGGCGGATGAAGTGGAGCGTTTCTCAGAGATCGCGGCCAAGACTTCGGAATTGAAATTCAACAAAACCACGGAATTGATGCCCTTTTTTATTACTAAATAAAGGGACTCGTTCCTCGCCTGGCTCTCATTAATTTTTTTGGAAGCCAGTGCAGCACCGTGGTGCGGGACTAGGGACTCGCAAAAACAAGGGACGCAGACGAGTCCCGAGGAGCTAGTCCCGAGTCCCCAACGTGCTTGTTTCTTTGAGATTCAAACATAATCAAATTATTTCTTAGGAGTTAAAAAATGTCACTTATTGTTCAGAAATATGGCGGCTCTTCCGTCGCCAATGCGGAAAAGATCCTGCGGGTCGCTCAACGCGTCATTAAAACGAAACAGGCGGGAAATAAGGTCGTGGTGGTCGTCTCCGCCATGGGCGATATGACTGACGACCTTATCACGCTCGCGGACCAAATCAATAGGGATCCCGAAGAGCGCGAAATGGATATGCTTCTTTCGACCGGGGAGCAGGTTTCGATCGCGCTTCTCGCAATGGCGATCCACAAACTCGGGCATGAAGCAGTTTCATTTACCGGATCACAGGTTGGTATTATCACGGACACGTTCCATAGCAAAGCCCGTATTCAAAATATCAGTCCGGAACGCATCAAGAAAGCTTTAGCGGACGGAAAGATCGTGATCGTGGCCGGTTTCCAGGGGCAGACGCCTTCCGGCGAGATCACAACGCTCGGGCGCGGCGGTTCGGATCTGACGGCCGTGGCGCTCGCGGTGGCTTTGCGTGCGAAACATTGCGAGATCTATACGGATGTGGACGGGATCTATACCGCGGACCCGCGTGTGATCCCCGAAGCCAGTAAAATGGATGTCGCGACCTACGACGAGATCCTGGAACTGGCGTCGCTCGGCGCAAAGGTGATGCATTCCCGGTCGATTGAGGTCGGTAAAAAATTCAACATGCCCATTTGGGTATGCAATTCCCATAAAGACATTAAAGGAACTCTTATCACGAAGGAGAACAAGAAAATGGAAGAAGTCGTCGTTAGCGGTGTCGCCCTTGCAGAAGATGAAGCCAAGATCACCCTGTTCCGCGTGCCGGACCGTCCGGGCGTGGCGGCGAAGATCTTTCAAACGCTCGCCGACGCGAACGTGAACGTGGATATGATCATCCAGAACAAAACGCAGACGAACTCGACGGACGTGTCCTTTACGGTCTTCAAGAACGAACTGACCAAGGCCATGAAAGTCGTTAAAGCCAACGCCAAAAAACTTGGCGTCAAAGACGTTGTCTGTGACGAAAATATCGCCAAAGTCTCGATCGTCGGGATCGGCATGCGCTCGCATTCCGGCATCGCGTCCAAAATGTTCTCAACGCTCGCGAAAAATAAGATCAATATCGATATGATCTCCACTTCCGAGATCAAGATCTCTGTCGTGGTGGCCGGCGACAAGGGCAAGCTCGCCGCCCGCGCCATCCATCAGGCGTTCGGGCTCGGGAAAAAATAATAAGCATGAAAAGCAAAAGGATCCTCTTTTACGATACAACGCTTCGCGACGGCTCGCAGGCCGAGGGGATCAGCCTGTCCAGCCACGACAAGGTCTTGATCGCAAAAAGATTGGATCAGTTCGGGATCCACTACATCGAGGGCGGATGGCCGGGCTCCAACCCGAAAGACATGGAATTTTTCAAAATGATCAAGAAGGCCGGGGTCAGGCGGTCGAAGATCGCGGCATTCGGTTCCACGCGCCGCGCGCATACCAAAGTCAAAGAAGACCCGCAGGTGAAGGCTTTACTTGAGGCCGGCACCAAGGTTGTAACGGTTTTCGGAAAATCCTGGGATTTTCATGTGACGGAAGTTTTCAAGACCGCGCTTAAAGAAAACCTGCTCATGATCTACGAGACGGTCGCGTATCTTAAGGACCGGAAGATCGAAGTGATCTATGATGCGGAGCATTTCTTTGACGGCTTCAAGGCGAATCCCGAATATGCGCTGAAAGCCTTGCAGCAGGCGGCCAAAGCGGGCGCGAATAATCTCACGCTTTGCGATACCAACGGCGGAACATTGCCCCACGAGGTGCGCCACGCCATCCTCAAAGTGAAGCGTACGGTGAAAACACCGCTCGGGATCCACTGTCATAACGATTCCGATCTTGCGGTCGCGAACTCGATCCAGGCCGTAGGAGAAGGCTGCGTGCTTGTGCAGGGGACCGTCAACGGTTACGGCGAACGCTGCGGGAACGCGAATCTTATCAGTATTATCTCGGACCTACAGCTTAAGATGAAGATCCCGTGCTTTCCGCCAAAAAAGATGAAAGAACTGACCTCACTTTCACATTATGTCGCGGAGATCTGCAATATGCCGCTTGCCAACAACCAACCGTTCACGGGGCGGTCGGCTTTTGCGCATAAAGGCGGCGTTCATATTAACGCGATGGTCAAGAACGCCAAAACCTATGAACACGTCGAGCCAAAAGTGGTCGGCAATTACCGCCGTTACCTTGTTTCCGAACTCGGCGGCAAGACCAACATCATGATCAAAGCCAAGGAGCTCGAACTGCATTTCCAGAAGGATTCGCCGGAATCCAAGAAGATCCTGACCGAGATCCAGCGCCTGGAACATGAGGGCTATCAATTCGAGGCGGCGGAAGCGAGTTTTGAACTTCTCGTCCAGCGGCTTCTTGGAAAACTCAAGCCGTTCTTTAAAACGGAATCCGTTTCCGTGCGCACCGAAAGGATCGGCGGGGGCGAGCCGCGCTCGATCGCTGACGTGAAACTTTCGGTCGGAGGGATGGAGCACTTTGAGTCCGCGGAAGGGGACGGCCCGGTGAACGCGCTCGATTCGGCGCTCCGCAAAGCGCTCCAGAAGTCCTATCCCGTGATCCATGAGATCCATCTGACCGACTATAAAGTGCGTGTCGTTAATTCCGAAGCCGGCACGGCCGCCAAAGTGCGCGTTTTCATTGAATTCCAGGATAAAGAAAAAACCTGGACCACGGTCGGCGTTCACGAGAACATCATCGAAGCCAGCTGGAAAGCCCTCGTCGAAGCGATCGAGTATAAACTGCATAAAGGATAAAGCCGGGGACTCGGGATTCGTAGCTCGCCTGGCTCTCGTTAATTCTTATCGGAAGCCAGTGCAGTACTTTAGTGCGGGACTCGAAAAAACGAGGAACCAAAACGAGTCCCTAGGAACTAGTCCCCAGTCCCGTTTTCATTATGGACCTAGACAAACAATATAATTCCAAAGAAGTCGAGACGAAATGGTATTCCCTATGGGAATCGAAGGGCTATTTCCGTCCGCAGAGCGACGAAAAACGGGGACTCCGGGCTCGGGACTCGTCCCTCGGAAAAGTTCCTCACGAGTCCCTAGGAACTAGTCCCGAGCGACGTCCGTATGTGATCGTGATTCCGCCACCGAACGTGACGGGGATCCTGCACATGGGCCATGCGCTCAACAATTCCATTCAGGATATCCTTGTTCGCTGGAACCGTATGAAGGGCCGGGACACGCTCTGGGTTCCGGGCGTTGACCACGCGGGCATCGCGACGCAGAACGTGGTCGAGAAAAAACTCGCCAAAGAAAAGAAAACGCGCTGGGATCTTGGCCGCGAAAAGTTTCTCAAAGAAGTCTGGAAATGGAAAGAAGAGCACGGTTCCACGATCACGCGCCAGCTGAGGCGGCTTGGCGCCTCCTGCGACTGGTCGCGAGAGCGTTTTACAATGGATGAGGGGCTCTCCAAGGCCGTGCGCGAGGCTTTTGTCACGCTTTATGAAAAGGGCCTGATCTATCGCGGCAATTACATCATTAATTGGTGCCCACGCTGTGAGACCGCGCTTTCGGACGAAGAGGCGGCGCACAAGGACGTGCAAGGCGGCCTTTATCATATCAAGTATCCCTGCCTGCCGGCCGGCAGGCTATCGTCGGAAGTCCGCGGACCGTATGAGAAAATGGGTGAGGATCATATTGTGGTCGCCACGACCCGGCCCGAGACCATGCTGGGTGATACCGCGGTCGCAGTCCATCCGGATGATCCGCGCTACAAGCACCTGATCGGTCAAAAGGTCATCCTGCCTTTAATGGAACGCGAGATCCCTGTGATCGCCGATGAACTTGTCGATCCCGAATTCGGAACCGGGATCGTCAAGGTCACGCCCGCGCATGACCCGAACGATTTCGCGATAGGGCACCGCCACAAACTCGAACAGGTCAATGTTATGACGCCGGACGGCAAGATCAATGAAAACGGCGGCGCCTATAAGGGCATGGACCGCTTCGAAGCCCGCAAGAAGATCCTCCATGACCTCGAAGAGCGCGGGCTTTTTGTCCGTCGCGATTCGCATTTGCACGCGGTCGGGCATTGTTATCGTTGCGATACCGTGATCGAGCCTTATCTTTCCAAGCAATGGTTCGTCAAGATGCAGCCGCTGGCCGAGAAAGCGCTCAAAGCTCATGAACAGGGAAAGACCGTTTTCTATCCTGACCGCTGGACCAAGGTTTATACCAACTGGCTTCGCAATATCCGCGACTGGTGCATTTCCCGCCAAATTTGGTGGGGGCATCAGATTCCAGCCTGGCATTGTTCCCAATGCCAGGCTGCGGGACTCGCATCTCGCACCTCGGGGCTCGACAAGCGAGAAATCCAAACGAGTCCCGAGTCCCGAGTCCCGAGCAACGATGGGATTATCGTTGCCCGCGAGAAACCCGGAAAATGTCCCCGCTGCAGCAGCAAAGACCTCGTTCAAGACCCCGATGTGCTCGATACATGGTTTTCCTCTTGGTTGTGGCCGTTCTCAACGCTTGGTTGGCCGGAAAAAACCGACGATGTGAAAAAGTTTTATCCGACGTCGGACCTGATCACGGCGCCGGAGATCATCTTTTTCTGGGTGGCGCGCATGATCATGGCGGGTCTGGAATTCATGGGAGAAGTTCCTTTCAGTCGCATTTATATTCACGGAACGGTCCGCGCGGCAACCGGTCTTAAAATGTCAAAATCGCTCGGCAACTCGATCGATCCGCTCGAAGTGATCGAAGAAATGGGTGCCGACGCGCTCCGTTACAGCATGATCATGCTCTCCTCGCAGGATGTTTTCCTCTCCCGGGAGAAGTTTGAAGTCGGCCGCAATTTTGCCAACAAAGTCTGGAACGCCTGCCGGTTTGTTTTGATGCAGATCGCGGATCTCAAAGAAGCTTCAGCGGATCCAAAACAATTCGAAAGATCAGCGTTATCCCTTCCAAGCCGCTGGATCCTTTCTCGACTGGAAGAAAAGTCCGCCGGGATCGAACGCCATCTTGCGCAATTCGGCCTCGCCCAGGCCGCGACCGAGCTTTATCATTTCGTATGGGACGATTTTTGCGACTGGTATATCGAGCTCGCCAAACCGATGATCCAATCCGAAGACCCTGCGGTAAAGCTCCAGACGCAAAAAGTCCTTTTCTTTGTCTGTGAGAGGATCCTCCGGCTTCTGCATCCTTTTGTGCCGTTCATCACCGAAGAGATCTGGCAGAAATTCAAAGAAAGAGCCGTGGACGGGAAGACTTGGCCGGAAAGCATCATGCTCGCCGCATGGCCGCACGACGGGAAGAAGCAATTCCATGACGCGGCCGCCCAGAAAGCCGTCGGCTTTTTGCAGGATGCCGTGACCGGGATCCGGGACCTGCGCGTCCGGTTCCAGATCGCGCCGACCGATAAATTGAAAGCGGTGGTCGTCTGCAAAGAAAAAGGGACCCAGGAGGTTTTCAAGGCCTTTGAACGCGAAGTGAAAACGCTCGGCCGGTTGGCGGAACTTCAGTGTGTCCGCGAATTCCAGAAAAAAGGCGCTATGGCGGCCAATTCGTTCGCCGCGTTCGATGTCTTCATTTCTCTCGAGGGGATCCTGGACCCCGAGGAAGAGAAAAAGCGGCTCCAGAAAAAGATCCGGGAGACCGAACAGTGGATCGAACAGATCCTTAAAAAAGTCGGGAATCCTTCTTTCGCCGAAAAGGCTCCGAAGGAGATCCTTGAGAAAGAGAAAGAAAAACTCGAAGATGCCAAAAAACTTCTCGTATCCTACAAGACCCAGCTCGCAAGTTTCTAGCCGGGAACCCGGCGCCTACGGCCATCCGTTACCCGTTTCGCGGCGGACGCTCAATTTTATCAAGGAAGCGTTGAAAGAAGATATCGGGAGCGGGGACATGACTTCCAACCTGCTTATCCCTCCCTATGCGAGAGGGGAAGCGCGGGTGATCGCCAAGACCCGGGGTATTTTTTGCGGCGAGCGGCTTGTGCGCGAACTCTTCAAGATCGTGGATCCCAAGGTCAAACTTGAATTCCGTATTCATAACGGCGGCCGGCTGCGCCCCGGAAAGACCGTTTTTAAAATGCGGGGCCATGTCCGCTCGATCCTTAAAGCCGAACGGACCATGGTGAATTTTATCAGCCATCTTTCCGGCGTCGCGACCAAGACCCGTCAGTTCGTGGACCGGGTTAAAAAATATCCGGTGCTGATCCTGGATACCCGGAAAACCACGCCGATCTGGCGCGAACTTGAAAAAGTCGCGGTGCAGGTCGGCGGCGGACGGAACCACCGCCAGGGGCTCGATGAATTCCTGTTCGTAAAAGAAAACCACAGGATCCACGGCGACCTGAAAAAATTACGCCGTCATCCCGGTGCATTCGAGATCGAAGTGCGGAGTCTCGGGGAGCTATGGGAGGCCATCGGCCTGCGGCCCAAGGTCATTTTGCTCGATAATTTTACGCCGAAAGAAGCCAAGCGGGCGGTCGAGATCGTCCGCAAAGAGGCCCCGGGAGTGATCGTTGAGGCCTCGGGAGGGATCACGCTTGAAAATGTCCGAAAATTCGCCGCGGCCGGTGTCGATACCATTTCAGTCGGCTCGCTCACGCATTCCATTAAAGCCGTCGATTTTTCGCTCTTGGTGGATTAACCAGCCAGCAACTTGAGGAGAGGGTCATGAAGAAACGCGCAAAAACAAAAAATGAAATGCTCGATCTCGTCGCCGCGATGGCGAAACTTGTGGAGCGGCTCGAGGTCCTTGAGAAAAAGACGGATTCCCTTACCGGCCGCGTCGGGTCCTTACCCTCTGAGATCAAGCAATACCTGCAGAATCTTCGCCCCGGCCCCAAGGAGCACCATCTCCCGGCCCCCCACGCCGGATCTTCCCAGGCGCCGCGTGAAAAGATCCTCTACGAAGTCGTTTGCTCCGATTGTTTCAAAAATTGCAAAGTCCCTTTTAAACCGAGCGAAAACCGGCCGGTCTATTGCCCGGAATGTTTCGCGATCCGTAAAGCCGGCCACGTCCCGCAGGACCCGACGCAGCGTGTCAAGCCAATGCACCCGCCCAAACAGATCGTGCCGCTTGTGCATAAAAAGGCGAAACCGCTCAGCCCTTCCAAGCGCGCCGCTTCTCCCAAAAAGAAAAAATCCGCCAAACGGTCCAAAAAATAACGGGCGCTTTCAAACGCGTAAGGCTCCTTTTTCGTGTTTGCCGTGTGGTAAAATACCTCATCATGAGACCTCAAAACGCGTTTAGGATCTTGGCCTTCAGCCTTCTTCTTTCCGGTTGCGCGACGTTATTCGGATGGGATATTCACGCACCCGGCGTTCTTTCCCAGAGGTTTTATGAGCGCGTCGAGCCGCTCGACCAACGCATCGGGCTTTACCTTGATCCCTCTTTTTCGGACCTGATCTCGAAGAACAAAGGCGGCCGTTTCGCGGACCCACAGACCTACTATATCGGAGAAGCCTACGTGCCTCTGGTGATCGAGGGGTTTCAGCGGGGGTTTGGGGAATTCCTCTTTCTTGAAGATGAGCCCCGGCGGGAAGTTTTGGCCCAATACGGGATCACTTACGCGGTCTATATCAGGCCTCGCGCCTTTACCAACGATGTGACGCTTAAGGGCCAGAAGGTCGGATTTGAATCCGACACCTTCGTCTTTGATGCTGATCTGAATCTCCTGGACCGTTTCCAGACGACGGGAACCAGCGATTCCAAAAAAGTTTTCGCCAAGCGCGGCGGCCCGCAGGTCAACTTGAACGGCGCGCTTGAAAATAATGTCGAAAGCATCGTGCTTCATATCCAGGACGCGGTTCGGAGCGGCCGGTGGAAGAAAGGCGCGGCATGAAAAGGGTCCTGACAATCGTAACGATCCTTTTTTGGAGGATGGGAACGGTTTGTGGCGCCGAAAACGAAGTGCTGCAGGAAAGCGGCGCGAAAGTATTCGTCCGCGAGCATCCGCAGACCGGCCAGTCGTTCGTCAGTCTCCGAACCGAAGGAAAAGAGGGGCGGGACCTTTTTAAAGGATTTACCCGCCGCGAGATCAGGCCGGACTACAAGATGCTTGATCCTAAAACGAAGTCGGGCGAGATCCCTTACGAAGGGCCCGTGAGCGACCGGACCAAAGTATATGTCTTTGCCGCGACGATCGCCACGCTCGGAGTCGCGGGAAGCGCCGTCGCGGCCGCGGCTTTTCCGGCGAGCGCCGCCGCTGCGGCTAGTTCCGGCGGCGGAGCGGTGCTTGGCACCGGCGCTGCCGTGGTCGCAGGCGTCGCGGCGGATATTGTCGTGGAATCTCATATCGCGCCCGGAGAAGAGAATTATATCCACGAGGGCAAAACGGAATCTGCGACGGGCAGTCCGAAGAAGCTCAGCTTTCAGGAGATCATCCGGGAGCAGGACGCTTTGGGACCGAAGGAAAATATGATATGAGCGAATTTAAATTAGTTTCTTCCATGACGCCGAAAGGCGATCAGCCGCAGGCGATCGAAAAACTGATCGCGGGTTTCCGGTCGGGCAAAAAAGAGCAGGTCCTCATGGGCGTGACCGGTTCCGGGAAAACCTTCACCATGGCGCATGTGATCGAGGGGCTCGGCAAACCGACGCTTGTGATCTCGCATAATAAGACCCTTGCTGCGCAGCTTTACGCCGAGCTCAAGGAATTCTTTCCCGGAAATGCCGTCGAGTATTTCGTTTCTTATTACGATTACTACCAGCCCGAGGCGTATATCCCGCACACGGATACCTACATCGAAAAAGACGCCTCGATCAACGAAGATTTGGACCGTCTCCGGCTTTCAGCCACAAGCTCCATTCTTTCGCGAAAAGACTGCATTATCGTTTCAAGTGTTTCCTGTATCTACGGCCTCGGCGCGCCGGAGGATTGGCAGGGGATGCTTATCACGATCAAAAAGGGCGATCCTGCGGACCGGGATAAATTCCTCTCGGACCTGATCGGCCTTCAATATGAAAGGGTTGAAACGGAATTGCGGCGCGGGACATTCCGTGTGCGCGGCGGCAGGATCGATCTCCTGCCATCCTACGGTCAGAACCCTTACCGGATCGACCTTGGTCCCGAAACGGTCGAGCGGATCACGCTTCTTGACCCCGTGAAATTCACCGCGATTAAGGAGATCGAAAAACTCGCCGTTTATCCGGCCAAACATTTCGTGACGCCGGGCGACCGTTTGGAAACCGCCGTCGTTTCGATCGAACAAGAAATGAAAGAGCAGGTCAAAAAACTCCTTAGCGAGGGCAAAGAGCTTGAAGCGAAACGTTTGGAATCGAGGACTCAGTATGATCTTGAGATGCTTAAAGAGGTCGGTTATTGTTCGGGTGTCGAGAATTATTCGCGCCATCTTGCCGGCCGCGCTCCCGGTTCCACGCCTTATACGCTCCTTGATTACTTTCCCAAGGATTTCCTCATGATCATCGACGAGTCGCACCAAAGCGTGCCGCAGATCCGCGGCATGTTTAACGGCGATATCTCCCGGAAAAAAGTCCTCGTTGAACACGGTTTCCGCCTGCCTTCCGCGCTTGATAACCGGCCGCTGCGATTCCCGGAATTTGAAAGCAAGATCAAACAATGCCTTTATGTTTCCGCCACGCCCGGGCCTTATGAAATAGGCCGCGCGCCGGAAGTGATCGAACAAGTCATCCGGCCGACCGGGCTGATGGACCCGGAGATCGAGGTTCGCAGGACGAAGGGCCAGATCGATGATCTGATCGCCGAGATCAAAAAGCGCGCCAAGGCGGGGGAACGGACGATCGTAACGACCTTGACCAAAAAAATGGCCGAAGACCTGAGCCGCTATCTGAAAGAGATTGGGATCAAAGTCCATTATCTTCACTCGGAATTCGACGCTTTTGAGCGTGTGGAGATCCTGCGTGATTTCCGGCTTAAAAAATACGATTGCGTGATCGGCGTGAACCTGTTGCGCGAAGGCCTGGACCTTCCGGAAGTGTCGCTGGTGGCGGTGCTTGACGCCGACAAAGAAGGTTTTTTAAGGAGCGATGTTTCGCTCATTCAGATCGCGGGCCGCGCCGCGCGCCACATTCATGGCAAGGTGATCATGTACGGCGATAAGATCACGGATTCCATGAAGCGGGCAATCGACGAGACTACGCGCCGCCGCAAAATCCAGGAGCATTACAATCTCGTGAACCGCATCACACCGGTCTCGATCAAAAAAGAGATCAAAGACGGGATCGAGAAATGGAAAAAAGCAGAAGAATTTGTTCATGACGTCGTTCACGAGTCCGGCAGGGAATACGAAACCAAGAACTATCTCGCATTTTTGAAACAGCGGATGGAATCCTGCGCCAGGGCCCTTGAATTCGACAAGGCCGCCCGCTACCGCGATGAGATCCGGCGTCTGGAAGCAGGAATGCCAAAAGAAAAAACCGCCCTGGAACCCGCGCCTAAGAAGTCAAAACGCAAGCTTTAATTCCCCCCGAGCTTCTGTTATACTACCGCCCTGCTTCGAAGTCGATCTTTGTAACCTACGGCGCGGGGTGGAGCAGCTCGGTAGCTCGTTGGGCTCAAGTGGATACAAAACTCAAGTCAGACATAGCAGAAAGTGCCGTTCTTACCCGGCTTTTGAAAGAGGGATTTAGAGTTCTTAAACCCGTAGGCGACAGGTTGCCATACGACCTGGCCTTGGACATGGGTAAAAAACTTTTCAAGATCCAAGTCAAAAGCGCGTGGGGCAAGGACGGCATCTACAATGTTGACAGCCGGCGGACCAAAACAAACCGGCGGAAAATGTTGCGAAGTCGTTATGCTGAAGACGACTTTGATTTTGCTGTGTTGTATATTGAGGATCTCGGTATTTTCTATGTGATGCCGCGGAATGTTTTTGATTCTTATAAAAGCGGGATCAGAATTGTAGAAAAGATCACAAGGCAGAGAACGCCGAGATCCGGAAAATATCGCGAAGCTTGGGATTTGTTGAAAAGGGCCGCTTAACCGGAAACGGTTAAGGCAACACCTGTCAAACTCGGTGAACCCTGTCAGATGGGAATACCGAACCAAGCCTTACGGATCGTTCGTGAGGAAGGCGTAGAGACTAGACGGCAGGCACCCGAAAAGGTGAAGGTATAGTCCAGACTACAAATCTGCCAACAGCAAGGCAGAGCGGTGAAAACCGTAGTAGGATGCATAACCCAAAGGTCGCAGGTTCAAATCCTGCCCCCGCTACCATCTGTACTGGAGAAGAAGGCTTTGGGATCGGGTACCACCCGACCAAAGCCTTTTTTTCTTTGGGGAGAATTCGCACGGCGCCGATATAACGGCGGATAAACGCTTTCTTTTCGCCTACGGACGCTTCTTCCGTGAAGATCTGATCAAAGTCCCTGATCCCGCTCAAAACCTCGCGCGAGGCCTTTTCCAGGTCGATCCTCGTTTTCGAATTAGCCTTCAAGCTCACGATCTCCACTTCAAGCCTTTTCTTCTCTTCGCTCAAGACGGTGATCTTCCGGTTCAAAATGACCTTATGCTCCGGGTCCACAGTATCCAGCAGGTCGTCGATCTTTTGGTTGATCGCCTTAACCCGCTGCTCAAGGGCGTTTATTTCCAACGCCGGGTTTTTAAACTGCTTGTCCAGTTCCGTCCGGATCTCGCCCAAAAGCTCCTTGTAAGGATTTTCTTCACCCAGACGATTCTTGATCCCTTGCAGGATATGACCCTCAAGCCGATGGCTCGCAAAAGAAAAGTTTTCGCAAACAGCATTGCCCCGGCTCCAGAACCCGCCGCACGTGTACGAGTGGGTTTTGATCTTTTTCGAATTCGTCCTCGTGGTCCCGAAATAAGTGTGGCCACATCTGCCGCAAGTGATCAGTCCCGAAAGAAGATAATTTGAAGTGGTCGCCCGTCCGCTGAACTGGCTCGGGAACTTGCTCCGGCCCTTTCGCTTCTCCTGCGCAGCAAGCCACAAGTCTTTCTTGATGATCACAGGATACACATTCTCTTTTACGAACCATTCCGATTCCGGGTTATGTTCGATCTTTTCCTGCCGGAGCCTCGGCTTCTTCTCCGCCTGGCCGTTCCTGACCGAATGGAATTTGCTCAAGGTCCTCCGGTTCCAGACAAAGGCGCCGTAGTAGATCGGGTTCATCAAAAGAGAACGGAGACAGGAAATCGTCCATGTTCCGCCGCGAGGCGCAGGAATCCCCTCTTGATTCAGCGCGTCCGCGATATTCCTGTAGCCCATTTCTTTCCGGGCGTAGCTTTCAAAGATCCTTCGAACAACAGCCTGTTTTTCGGCGCTATCAAGGATAAGCGAGGATTTTCCGTTTTCATTGACGATCCGTTTGTAGCCGTAAGGAACCGGGCCGCCGAGAAATCGCGCTTCTCTCGCGCAAGTGACTTGTCCGCGGATGGTGTCCCTTGAAAGACTTTTCAGATAAAGATTCGCATTGAACTGAAAAACCGGGCGCAGGATCTCGTCCATATCATCGCCTTTAAGATTTTCTTTTACATAAAGGACCTCGACACCCGCATTTCTCAAGATGTGCAGGTAATAGCCGACCTCGATATTGTCGCCGCGGCTAAAACGGGCAATGTCGTAAGCGATGATCAGATCGAACGGCCGTGTTTTTTCCTGGGCCGCCAGAACCATGGCCTGAAACTGGCTCCGGTTTTCGGAGAACGCTCCGGAGATCGCATCATCGGCATACCAGCCGGTCATTTCGAATCCTTCCCGTTTCGCAAAAGAAAGGATCTCGCGTTTCTGGTCTTCGAGGGATTGTTCTTGTTTGTCCGTGGAACGTCTGAGGTATCCGACCGCTTTCTTCATGATGACAGGCCTCCTTTCAGGCAGGGATCGAAAGCGCCAGCCCGGCGCTTTGATCGAGAAACGAATAATACACCCGCCGTCAAGTGGACGGAAGCCGTTCGCCCTTTCTGTTTTGCTATCCAATGCCGAACCAGCCATTGCGCAAGCATAGCTAATGAGCCGTTCCGGGCATATTCCGGAGGCGGCTCGGGCATCTCAAAATCTTCGATGGTCAGATCTCTGGATTTATCAGCTCTATCCCGATCCTTATGTGCAGGATGGATCAGAGACAGCACCTCCCTTGTAGCGTTTATAGCGCTGTTTATAAAACTCTTCTTTCTCAAACCGGCGGAGTTCTGCTTCCGCCTTGTGGATTTCGTCGTACTCGTCAACGAAGTCCTCATCAAACTCAAGATAATTGTTCAAAACGAGTGTGCTGTTCTTTTTGTTGACGAAAGTTGTTTCTCCTTCGCGTCTGAGCAGTTCCTCCATCGTTGCGAAATAGAAACACTCCGGACAATGTTCAAGTTTCTTGAACCACTCGATCATCGATTTTCTTTCCACGAGATAGAGAAAGGCGCTGATGCCCTCGTTTTTGACCCAGGTATCTATGAGCACCCGATCATAATACCGCTTACTCTTCAGCGTCCGTTCGATCTCGATCACAAAACTGTGTTTTCGGCCATCATCAGCCAGGCCATCCGGGACCTTTCTCCGTTCCGTCTTACTTTTCAACACGCGCTCAGATGTCCAGATGAGCCCCGGAGAACGCTCTAGGATAATACGCGCATCCGTGACCCAAACATCGTGCTCGTAGATTTTCAGGTCCACTCCATCCAGCGGTCGTAGTCCGTTCGACAGATCCAGGCTCCTCAGGTGCTTTACGCCTTTGGCGGTCGTGAGATAAAGCGTGTCATGACCGACCCTTGGCTTCACGGCTTTCAAATAACCCTGTCGCATCAGGAGATTCACTCTTCTTGCCGGGACCTTGTACATGCTCAGGCTCTCGGGGAAGAACTTCTTGGCGATATGCCTCAGGAGCAGAAACTTCTGCTCAAGGCACATCTTCAGGATCTCCGAATCTCTTTCTGTAATGATCATCCGCTACTTGTTCCTTATCTGATTTCGTGAGAGACATATTAAAAATTGATCTGACGGTGGAGCGATCTGCGTCGTGTCATTTTTGTGATCTTCAAATCTCCGGTACTTCTTGGGCTTTAGCGCCGTGTTAGCAACCAGGCTTTAGACTGGTCTTGGTTTTTATTTATAATTTCAAATACCCCTCATGGGACATTGAGTTAAGGAGGGGGCGTTCAACGTTTGCGCACATTTTTATACTTGAAATAAATTTTCACGAACATCGATCTGATCCATTTAACCTGTCCGAAAGATCCCAAATTCTCCGGAAACCGTTCCGCAAGAAAATCATCAATTTCCCAAACAAGCCTCTCATGGGAGGTCGAGTTACGACATGGTCGTTCACACCAAACGAACATTTCTAAGCTTGAAATAAATTTTTCAGCGATTTTGTCCGCCTTTCTTTTACCTTGATAACCCCTCATGGGAGGTCAATTTACGACATGGGTGTGACGCTTTTGGGAAGGTTTTTAAGCTTGAAATAAAGTTTATCGCATAGCAACTGCCACTCGGATAAAAGCTCCGGAGGGATTAAGGTCTTGATAGGTAAGAACCCAAAGAAGGAATCTTAAAGGTCGTCTTTTGTTTATGCCCGGTCCACCAGAGGACGGATCTGTCTAACGCGATGTGGCAGATAAGAACCGGGGAAAGTTAAGAGCATGGGGACATTCAAAACGATATATTTCTTAAAAACAGAAGAAAGGATTATCCCTATCCAGCCCAGATTCATTTCAACAGCTTGCCCGAAGCCCGTCACAATGCAGCCGACCACTCCATCTCGCTCCAACAGATTATGAGAGGGAGTGGTCGGGTGCACGCAACAAGGGCGAAGGGCAAGCGCTGATTGAACTTAAGTAGGGCTGGACTGGTGGAATCCATTCCCTCACTTCATTCCACCGACCTGACCCGATCGAAATCGGTCAAAAATGTGAATGGTATACTCGACTTTACAAATGGTATATCGAATGGTATACTGATGTTGAAGCTAGACCGTTAACCGAAACAGAGGTGCAACCATGAATTCCTTCAAGAATGATAATCTCGAAATGCCTTTAAGCTCGGTTTGGCTGCTGAGCGGGATCTCGGAGTACAAAGGCAAGCAGGAACTTTACACAAAGCAGGCACCGCAGGTCCTTAAAACCCTTATTGAAATGGCGCTAATCGAAAGCGCGGAATCTTCCAACCGCATCGAAGGCGTCACAGTTGACCGGGAACGTCTTAAACCGCTCGTTATCGGTCATAGCAAGCCCCGGGACCGCTCTGAAGAGGAAGTGGCCGGATACCGCAAGGCCCTCGACCTGATTCATAAAAAATACGACACCTTGCAGATCACTCCGGATCTTATCAAGGAACTGCATCGTTTATGCCGGGGTGAATCATGGGATGCCGGGAAGTGGAAGGAGAAGGATAACGACATTATCAAAAAATACCCCGATGGCCGCGTGGAAGTGATCTATAAGCCCGTTAGCGCGGCGAAAACACCGGAGGCCATGGAGCAACTGTGCCTTAGCTACAGACATAGCATCGATCAGCTGAGATACCCTTCGCTTTACGCCATCGCCTGCCTTGTTCTTGATTTCCTCTGCGTCCATCCTTTCCGGGACGGGAACGGCAGGGTTTCCAGGCTTCTGACATTACTGGCGCTTTATCAACACGGGTTTATGGTGGGAAAATATATCAGCATCGAGCGCATTGTGGAGCAGTCCAAGGAAACGTATTACGAGACGCTCAACAAAAGCTCACAGCAGTGGCATGAGGCCAAACATGATGTCCTTCCGTGGTTTAATTATTTCCTGGGGACCATTACCGCTGCCTACAAGGAATTCGAAGAACGCGCCAGCCATGCAAGCCCGGAACGGGGCGCCAAGACCGGCATTGTCGAGGCCGCGGTTGATCGGCAGCTTGGAGAATTCAGTATTTCCAATATTGAGCAAGAGTGTCCGAATGTCAGCCGGGTCATGATCAAAAAAGTTCTCAGCCAGATGAGCAACGCCAAAAAGATCAAATGCCTCGGCAAGGGCAAGTCAGCCAAGTGGTTGCGAATGGTATCCTAAGTCTCGCGATGGTATATCAAATGGGATATTAACGAGTGCACATGCGAAAAAACATCTGCTGTATAGTTGTTCTGATCATTATTTTTCTCTCCATCCCCGCATCGTTGCAAGCCAAACAAACGGCCACCGATGAGCAGGTTTATTTTTCCCCTAAAGGTGGATGCACAGAGGCCATTGTCAAGAATCTGGATCAGGCCGAAAGATATGTGCTTGTTCAGGCATATTCCTTCACGTCGAAGCCCATTGCCGAAGCTCTCGTCGACGCGCACAAGCGCGGCGTGAAAGTAAAAGTGCTTTTGGACAAGAGTCAGCGGAATGGCAAAGGGAGCAAGCTCTCCCTATTGGCTGAGGCCGGGATACCTGTCAGCATTGACACCAAACACTCGATTGCTCACAATAAGGTTATGATTATCGACGGCGTTACTGTAATCACGGGTTCTTTCAATTTTACCAGCGCCGCCGAAGACAAAAACGCCGAAAATCTTTTAGTCGTTAGAGATAAGGTTATCGCGAGGAAATACCGCAATAACTGGAACAAACATCAGAAGCATTCCGAGCTGTATCAGATATAAAATATGCGGCGAGATAAAAACCGATGTATTCCTTGAATGACAGAGATAGAGGAATTGAAAATGAGGAGGAAATGCCAAATGAAAAAAGCGATTTTAGCGTTGTGTGGGATAATGTTATTAATGCTCGAAACATTTACGCCCTGCTGTGTTGCCGAGGAAAGCAAAAGATATACGGATGAATTTTTATTCGTCAATTCTTATCTTGAGTGCTTAGAAAATTATATATCTATTCAAACATATGATGGTCTTATGGTAACAGGAAAGGCCAATTATTCTTCCGAAGAAGTTGTCAACAGCGCTTTTATGAAACAATTAAAAAAAGAACAGGAATTCATTTCGGAAATGATTCGTGCAATGGGAAAATATTCCGATTCTCCGGTAGATAGCATCAAGAACGCCTCCAATACAATTTTGGAAAAATATCAGAAAATGCAAGCTCTGAACACCAAAGCGCAAGATGCATATTTTCATGTGAAGACGGGGCAATTTAAGGCGGGCATTTTGACCGGCAGCGAACTTTTCGATGAAAAGCAAGCTATTGAAAGCGGCATGTTTTTTGAGGAAGAAAATTTAATGAGACAAATTTTGTTTCCCAAAGGTAGCTCTGTAATGAAAATAACTGCCGAAGAGAAAAAACAGCTTCAAGAAAAAATAAGAAGCTTAAAACAGATCAGCCTTGCCAAGGAGCATTCTATTGGCGAAGGAGAGTATTTAGTGGCCGAGGGAGGACAGTTTCTCAAATTTTTTTTACAGGCTTTCCAACGATTTATAGATATTAATTTTCCTTGTTTGAAAACAGTAGCGTGAAATAGCTGTGGTGTTTTAGTTCCGCTTATGCATCGCTTATTTTAAAACGAAACTCCAGAATTTTGAGCGAGGTAGGCCCAAAAGGAGATGCTATAAAATGACTATGGAAGCGCACTGTTTCCAAAACGTTCAATGGATTAAATTTATCTTGCCGATCTTTGCGACATTTCTTGGCGCTTGGCTCGCTTTTTTCTTGCAAAATCGTAGGGATGCTAAAAAACAGGAAAAAACCAACTATGGAGTACTTTTAAAAACACAGGCGTTATTTTATGAATATTTTGAAGCTATTTATTCGGTCAAAAAAGATTTTTTAGACCAGCATGCAAAAGACGCAGAGAGATCAACAAGGGTTAAGCATATTAGTCTTTGCCAAAAGTTCTCTGAGCTTGATTTCGAAGGCATATCCTTTATCCTTACAACAAAAAATCCGGACTTGTTTGGTGATATTGTATGCACCTATAGAAAGTGCGTTTCGGCTATAGAAGCCATTAATGAGCGCAATAAGCAATACGGAAAATACAGCGGAGGGATTGCCAAAAGTATCGATTTGGGAAGTGGCAAATCTCAGGTAGATTTAATATTTCTTAGAGATTTTACAGACATTATGTATAGGGAAACGGATCAGGTGCTACAACGCATTAAACAAATCGACGGTGAATTACAGCAATTCATAAAAGAAAAATTTAAAGGGAAACATGCCCTGAAAGTTACTTTTGTCGAGACTGCGACGCAATGCGCCAAAGGAAATGCAGACGGAGGCGGTCATGAAACCGTCGCTTAAAAATAAGATATTAAACTATATCGCTATGGGGTTTATTTTTTCCCCATGTTTATTGCCCCCTTTTCTTTGGATTAGATTGCTTGCGGTTGATATCGATGTTAAGTTGAAAATAATGTGCCTTGCCTTTTTCAGCGCCGTCGTTCCTCTTATGATTGTCATTCTCGGTTTTGCCTGGGTTTGTTTTTTTGCAGTTTGCCTGTTCTTTAAAAATGTTTTCGACGAAACATTTCGTAATAAGCATGATTCATATCGAGATAATGATAAATGGCTCAGTGAAACCTTCAGTGATGTTCATAAGCTTTTTAATAAGTGGGATAAATCAGAGAGGTGGAAAAAAACCAACGCAACGCTTCTGTGTGTCTTTTTTTTATCGGGAGCAGGAATTTCTAGGATTGATTTCGACCATAGAATTAAAGTGAAAACCGATAATCTTTCAAACATTGTTTCCATGAACATCATTGGGGATATCGATTTGCCAGTTTCTAAGCAAGGCCTTGTAAAACAGCGTGGTCTCCCAAAATCTGTTGATGTCCGATACCGGGGCGATGGGAAGAAATACAAGTTTGAAACATTGAGTTATGACTGGGCGGCCGGGCAAATGGAGGTTGTTTTCGTCAATGACAACTATGCGGATGGAATTGTTCGATATAAGCCGACGGATTTAAGCGTAAAAGTTTTGTTGCGTGATGTGTCGCACGTAAAGCAAAAGCCTTTGAAGTCTTATACCATTAGCGTCGTGAATACTAACGGCAAAACTTTATTAATTCGTGTCCAAAAAAATCAAAAAATAAGTTCGATCACATATTTTGGTTCTTCCGCAAAGAAAGGGGCGATAAGACTGCTCCGATAAGGGATCATTTTCGATATAACTATCAAAGAAGTTGTTTTTATCTGGAGCAAGTTATGGGTCATTGGGATCGCAAGAATGTTCCGCAAAAAGGATGGGAATGCATTGATTTCTATGATTTATGTGCCGATGCGAATGAAGTTTATGCAACATGTGAAATGTGTGGGCAAGAGCGAATACGATATGTTCATGTAATGCGGCATCCAGATTTTTATGACGACTTGTTGGTTGGCTGTGTATGTGCCGGAAAAATGTCAGATGACTATGTCAATCCTGAAAAACACGAAAAGATTCTGAGTAATCGATCAAAACGTCGAAAAAGTTGGCTGAGCCGAACTTGGCGAGTATCGGCAAAGGGTAATGATTTTCTTAATGTTAAGGGGCATAACGTAACCATTTTTCCAGCAAAGTATCGATTAGGCCATTGGTGTTTTAAGATAGACGATGATTTTAATCAAAATACCTATGAAGACAAAAATCGCGCAAAATTGGCGGCATTTGACTTGCTGCAAAAATATAACGAAAAAATTTAGTTAATCGAGATGGTTAGGTCCACGGTTTCAAACCGCAAATTCTCCTCGGCCCAATATTTCGCGAAATGTTCCCCACTTTTCCGGATTTCACGCTCGACGGCCCGATTAAGAACAGATATAATCACCCAGCTGTTTTAGGGAAAATTTCAAGGTGGGCTTAAGAGG
>ERZ795054.1653-NODE-1653-length-20414-cov-4.522865_pt1 | contig 20414 bp, 16 predicted proteins | sample MGYA00375138_ERZ795054 | MGnify/ENA primary metagenome ERZ795054 (study PRJEB30183, sample SAMN05720215) | anaerobic digester metagenome | isolation source: active sludge of municipal wastewater-treating anaerobic digesters | place: USA | collected 2014-12-23 ... | reverse complement strand
CACTATCTACTCCCAGATTATCAGTTACTTCCACATTAAGATTTACTTCATCGTCAGCTGTAAAGTAATAAGCTGCAGGTGAATGATTTATATCTGCTTTTGTTGTATCAGTTCCTATATATGATTTATACCTTAAAAAATTATAAGGAGATGGTGACCTGAAAATCCTTCTGAAAACATCTTCAGTAAAAAAGTAATACTGTACTTCTGTTTTATAAGAAGGTATATTAACCTGGTATCTGAAATTGTTATCAGCATCAGCTGAGTACATATAAGCAGTATCTGCAGTTTTAAAACCGTCATAGGAAAACACTGCTCCTACCTTATCCCTGTTAAATGTTGTGTCAGATACTATCTCAACCTCCAGGTTGAGTGAAGTTAAATTTTCTTCAGTATCTCCCGGTGGATCATGCTTTATTCTTGTGTTTATCCAGCCCAGGTCACCGAGGATGGCCCTGGTATAGATACCTGGGTTGTGTATGGCCTCCTGCTTGTCGATGAAGGGAGTCATCAGTCTGCCTTCCGAATCAAGCGACATTTCCTCATCAAGATGTGAGATACTTGAACCGTCGTCCCATGTTGAAGGAGCATATACCCTGACTTTTTCATTATCAGTGAAGGCCTTAAGTACCGGTCCCCGCAGATAAAGCCTGCCACTTGTGAATTCAGTAAGTAATTCAGAAGAATTATTTCTGAATTTAAGAGTGTCTGTCAGTGACTTTCCGTCGATGTTTTCAATGAAAGTATCATAAATGACCGGAAGAGAACTAATTCCATACCAACCGGTCGAATTGTCAGCACTCATACTGTCAAAAAATCCCAGTCCGTGACAGAGTTCATGAAGGACAACAGTGACAAGGTCGAATTTTCCTGCCGGGACTATGCCATCAGTTCCATAGTACCAGCTTGCAGAGCTGTTTAGAGTCAATACTATATCACCGCTCTGATCTGAATTCAGGTTAAAGCCTGCGATTTTCTCTGCAAGGGCAACCGGATAAAGGGCAAAAGGCCTGTAAGCATCTATTGACCAACCCCCAACCACAGCTGTAACAGATGAATTTCCAAGAACGTTTGCAGAGGTTATTTTGGTCCAGTTTGCAACGACAGAAGTTTTTGTACCGGCTGGAAGAATTGATTCAAGTATACGCATGGCATACTCAAATGAGGTGACAGCCTCAGCTGAAAAGCCATTGTAATATGCTTTTATTGTGCCTCCTCCCTTACCCTGGCTTTTTTCCATGAAACCACGCGGTGGAGGGACATAAAGTTTTGTTGTCCGTTTACCGGCATAGCAAATACCTGTAACAGACTTATTTGAAATCAGTTCCTGAGACAGAATATTGGCAGGAAACAGAAGACCTGATAAAACTGAAATTATGAATAGGCATTGCCTCATGCAGTGGCAGGCGGTTTTGTTGCCTGAGCACGCAATCCCATAATATCCTTATCAAACTGATACATGTTGTTTTTCCCGACAAGTCTGACCTTATCAAGTATTGTCCGTACTGATGCTTCTTCCTCAACCTGTTCAGTAACAAACCACTGCAGGAAATTCTGTGTATTAAAATCCTTCTCTTCAAGAGTAAGTGCTACTATTTCATTAATGCTGGCAGTTACAAACTCCTCATGTTTAAGCACTTCCTGAAAGAGATTTTCTACACTTTTATATTCGGAGACCGGTTTTTTCATTGCAGGAATTACTGCCTTTCCTCCGCGTTCATTTATATACTTTACAAATTTAAGCATGTGCAGCTTTTCCTCTTCTGCCTGGGCATAAAGCCAGTCAGCAACTCCCGGATAACCGTTAGTTTCAGCCCACACAGCCATCGCAAGATACAGATTTGATGAATAGCCTTCCCTCTCAACCTGACGATTACAGATTTCTTCTACTTTTTTCTTAAGCATGATAGTATAATTTAAGTTATTAATAAAACAAAAAAACAAGAGCTATTGTTCTTTATCCAGCAACTCTTCAATTTTGACTATCAGATCATTAATTGAGAATGGCTTGGAAATAACAGTATGAGCTCCAAGAGCTTTGGCAAGATTCAGGTAACCACCCGGACCTGCTTTTCCTCCTCCTGAAACTGCTATAATCTTTAATGAGGGTTTAAGCTCCTTCAACTTAATAATTACTTTTAGTCCATCTTCTTCTGGCATAATCAGGTCAGTTACAACAAGATCAGTCATTGATGGTTTAAAATGCAATAATGCTTCTTTCCCGTTTGAAGCTTCCATTACAGTGTACTTTCGTCTGATCAAGGTTGTCTTAATCATTTCGCGCAATTCTGCTTCATCCTCTATAATAAGAACCCTGGGCATAACTTACTTGTTTATTAGCACAATATTATTGAATCAAGATAACAAAAATACAAAATCAGCCAGATCCAAACGCTTCTATACTGACAATTGAATAGCACTTTTTATTTCCTTCAGAGATACCGGCTTTACAAGATGCTGCTTAACAATTCCTGAATTGAGCAATTTATCTTCAACTGATGTACAGTTCTGGTTTGTAATAATTATACAGGGAACCGGATAACTTAACTGCTGATAAAGAGGCAGAAAATCTTCAGGTTTTATCAGGCCTGAATCAGTCATGTAAATTATCAGGTCAGGGCTGTTTGTCTTAACAGCAAAATCGTGCAAAAGCTGTTGTCTGTCAGAAAAATACATCAATATAAAACCGGTATTTTCAAGGGCCATCGAAAGCATTCTCGATTCGTGCTTGTCACCGGTAATAAACAATATTTTCCTTTTGTTTTCTTCGACCTGAACCGGCTGATGGAACTGATGCCTCACAGGCAGGTAAACAAAAAATTCCGATCCCTCGCCCTTTTTGCTTGAGACCAGAATTTCCCCGTCCATTTCAGAAATTATTCCATAAGTCACCGAAAGGCCCAGGCCAGTTCCTTTTCCGACATCCCTTGTAGTAAAGAAAGGCTCAAATATCCTGCTCAGCACAGCGGGTTCCATACCTTTACCTGTATCCTTGAATGACAGGATTACGTACTCATCGGCTACAATATTCTTGTTAAGCTGATTTGTAACAAGCTTCCCATCAACAACTTTCATGGCAAGTGACAAAGTGCCTCCATTTTCATCCATAGCCTGTATTGCATTAGTCATAAGGTTTATAAAGACCCTGAAAAGCTGAGTGGGATCCGCAAGAACCTTAACATCCTTACCAATGAGCTCGCTATTAATTACAATATTTGAAGGGACAGAAGATTTTATGAAACCAATAGTTTCAGAGAGCACCTCTGTAACACTAACAGCCACTTTCTCCTGCTCAACCTGTCTGCTGAAAGTCAGAATCTGATTTGTGATTGATCTGGCCCTGAGTACGGCGTTCAATATTTTGTTTACCTTCTCTGACAGGTCAGAATTGGCAGGAACATCTTCAAGTATAAGTTCTGAATAGCCTGTAATTGTAGTCAGTATATTATTGAAATCATGAGCAATTCCACCTGCAAGTGCACCTATAGTTTCAAGCTTCTGAGCCTGAATCAGTCTGTTTTCGAGCAGAAGTTCCCTTGTTGCATCCTCGATTACGAAGTCAAGAAAGGATTCGGAATCCGGGCTGTCAAGCGCAAGAAATCCGCTGATACGGCATGATATTTCTTCTCCCTTGCAATCGATCAGAGACAATCGTCCGAAATTTTCAATGTGTCTCTCAAGTATCTGCTCACAATGAATATCAAACAAATACTCCTGCTGGTAGAAGCTTTTCAGGTTTACCTGTTTTATTGTTGTCTCATCATAACAATTCATTATTTCAAAGAATGCCCTGTTTGCCTGAACTATCATTCCGTCAGGCCTGCATCTTACGATGCCGATTGGAATATTCTTCTCAATTTTTTTTAGTACTTCTTCCTTTTCCCTTATCTCATTTTCTTTTTCCTGAATCTTTAACTCCTTGAGCTTTGATTCATTTATATCCATTGTTTCAGCAATAAGGTGTGTTATTTCCTTACCTGTAACAGATATTGGTTTGAAAGTTACCTCAAAGTATCTTGTACCATTGCCAGGTGTCTCAAATGATGCTTCATACCTGATTATCTCGCCTTTCTCAAAGCATCTGTCTATATTGTTCTTAATGAATTCACAAAAAGTCTGTATTCCCCACAGATCCGAAAGTGTTTTTCCAACTATGTCACTGCCAATTATATTATGGGCATTACAGAATGCGAAATTGACCTTTTCGTAAACATAATCCCGGTTTATCACACTTATCATTAACCGCGAATTATTAAAAACACTCTCTGAAATCCTGCTCTCTTCAGAAAGCACTTCATCGCTGCGTTTTTTTAGCTCAGGTTGCATTTCAGGTTCCATGACAAAGGTAAATAAGTGTTATATCAAAATATTATATCAGTTCAGATCGAGGTTGAAGGTTTTCTTAACATCCTTCAGTATAGGGTATTTGTTAAACAGGTAATTGTACTTCTGCTCATCAGAATAGATTGTGTTATTTGTCTCATTAACATCTACAACAGTTTCAATATCAATTTCATTCATGATATACTTTCTTTCAAGATGGTTAATCAGACGTTGCTTATAGTATTGCACAAAAGTGTCCTTTTGTGTTGCGTTGCTCAGGTGGATAATGATTGTCTTGTTGTTCTCCAGAACAGGTGAAATAGCTTTGAACATGCTTACAATTCTTGGGCCTTCACCATTTAACAGTTCTGTAAAATCAGCCCAGCTTTTTTCAAGCAATTCAGGAGTCAGAACCTGCAGGTCAGCAGCCTGCCTTTCTGAAATACCTGAAAATGAACCAGGTTTATCAGTATGTCCGGGATCCGGAGACTGATTACCACCGTTTAAAAGGTCCTTTATTGAGACTGATCTGACCTGCTTTTCTATTTTTGGCTCATGTACAGGCTTCTGGGCTGGTTCAACTGTCCTGACATCCTCAGAAGTCTTCTCAATCTGCCTGACTGTATTTGATCTGGAAGGCACAGGCAGCTCTTCTTCCTGATCTATTACCTTTTCAGATTTTTTTTTTTCAAGGTCACCGTAGGACTCAGCATTGATTCTGCAAAGCCTTATGAGTGCCAGCTCAACATGAAGTCTCGGATTCTTGCTTGCCTTATATGATAATTCACAGGCAGAGCCGGTTTCAAGGGACCTGAAAAGGAAGTCGGAAGAAGCAGAAGCAGTTTGCTTCAGATACAGCTGCCTTATTGCCGGTGTTGCTTCGAGAAGTTTTATTGTTGATTCATCCTTACAAACAAGCAGATCACGAAGATGGCTGTTAAGACCTGAAATAAAATTATGTCCGTCAAAGCCTTTCTCAAGTATCTCGTTGAAAGTCAGAAGCACCGAAGAAACATTTCCTTCAAGTGCACCCTGAATTGTCTTGAAAAAATACTCATAATCAAGTACATTCAGGTTTTCAATAACATTTTTATAAGTAATGCTTTTACCGCACAGGCTTACTATCTGATCAAATATAGAAAGGGCATCACGCATTGCCCCGTCAGCCTTCTGTCCGATTACATGTAAAGCTTCCTCTTCAGCTTCTATCCCTTCATTTTTAGCAACGAACTGCAGCCTGTTTACGATATCCTCAATTCTTATCCTGTTAAAGTCAAAGATCTGACAGCGCGACAGAATAGTCGGAATAATCTTGTGCTTTTCTGTCGTTGCAAGAATAAAAATTGCATGTGGAGGTGGCTCTTCCAGTGTTTTCAGAAAGGCATTAAAAGCAGATGACGACAGCATGTGTACCTCATCTATTATATATATGCTGTATTTTCCAACCTGGGGAGGAATCCTTACCTGGTCATTCAGGCTTCTTATGTCTTCAACCTTATTATTTGAAGCTGCATCAAGCTCATGAATATTAAATGACCGCTGTGAACTGAAAGAGATGCACGATTCACATTTATCACAGGCATCACCATCAGGCCCAAGGTTAATGCAGTTAATAGTCTTTGCAAAGATCCTTGCACAGGTTGTTTTGCCAACACCGCGAGGGCCGCAAAACAAGTATGCATGAGCCAGATGCTTGTTCCTGATGGCACTTTTCAGCGTATTTGTAATTGTATCCTGACCAACCACCATGTCAAAACTGGCAGGACGGTACTTGCGCGCTGAAACAATAAAGTTCTCCATATACTAATGCTTTCTCACACTTTTACTGATACAAATATAGTTTAAAAAGGTATCAGGCAGATGCAGCTTCAAATATTCGCATCAAAATCTTGGAAGTGACTCAGAATAGTCATAATCCATATTTTTTTACATAAAATTTTCGTAAAAATCAAAATAATTGTACCTTTGCGAGCCAAATTAATACTTAATAATTAACTAATTAAAACTATGTTGAATCAGTACGAAACCGTTTTCATTGCAACTCCCGTTTTATCTGAGAACCAGATGAAGGAAGCGGTACAGAAATTCAAGAAGGTCATCACCGAGAATGAAGGTGAGATCGTTCATGAAGAGAACTGGGGCCTGAAAAAACTGGCCTATCCTATTCAGAAGAAGTCTACAGGCTTCTATTATCTCCTCGAATTCAGGGGCACTGGTGACCTTGTTGAAAAACTTGAAGTCCAGTATCGCCGTGACGAAAGGATAATAAGGTTTTTGACCTTCAGGATGGAGAAATTTGCCATCGAATATGCAGAGAAAAAGAGAAGACAGAAAGAATCAGCTAAAGCAAAGGAGGAATAAGACATGGCACAGAACGAATCGGAGATCAGATATCTTACACCTCCAACAGTTGAGGTAAAAAAGAAAAAATACTGCCGTTTTAAAAAGAACAGGATCAGATATATTGATTATAAGGATCCTGAGTTTCTCAAGAAATTTCTCAATGATCAGGGAAAAATACTTCCCAGAAGGATCACAGGAACATCACTTAAATATCAGAGGAAAGTTGCAAAGGCTGTAAAGAGGGCCAGACATATTGCACTTCTTCCTTACGTTACTGACCTATTAAAATAAGGAGGCAATATTATGGAAATTATACTTTTACAGGACGTCAATAAACTCGGTCAGAAAGACGATATAGTTAATGTAAAGGCCGGCTACGGAAGAAATTTTCTGATTCCCAGAGGCTTTGCAGTTGCTGCAACATCTTCAGCTAAGAAGATGCATGCAGAGAACCTGAAACAGAGAGCACACAAGGAAGAAAAAATCAAAGCTCTTGCTCAGGAAATGGCTGGAAAGCTTGCAGGTGTTAAAGTTACCGTAGGTGCAAAAACAAGTACATCCGGAAAAATATTCGGATCAGTAAATACTATTCAGATTGCCGAAGCTCTTAAGGAAAAAGGCTTCGATATCGACCGCAAGAACATCACTCTTCCCCTCGACCAGATTAAGGAAGTTGGAAGCTACAAGGCAGTTGTCAAGCTTCACAGGGAAGTTAAAGTTGATATAGATTTTGAAATTGTTGCAGAATAGTGCAATAAGGCATAATTAATAAGGCGGGTGTCTCAAAAGGACACCCTTCTTTTTTGGCTTAAACTCAATCAATATTCCGGATTAATACTTATCGTGGAAGTCTTTCTTCCTTTCATATTTGAGGTCACCCAGCACTGAAGCCTTGGCTCTTATTGTGAAATTCCATCCTTTCATCGTGCCGTTCGGAACCCAGTTGAAATTCATTATCCAGCAATGCAGGTCACGGCGTATACCAATCTGTGTCATTGTAAGGGTTTTGGTCGTGAAGTCGTACCCGCTGGTAAAATCAGCCAGCATTTTTTTGGTAATCGTTACACTGCCATTGAACGACAGTGTCTGGGATATTGTCGATTTGAGGGCAGGTTTTGAATAATTTAAACTGTAGCTTACATTAAAGGTCCATGGCATCTCAAATGCCTGATATCCATATAGATCGCTTTTAATTGACTCCATCTGGTCATGTCCTCCGTCTTCTTCATTTCCTCCAACCCTCTGGCTTACAGGTCCTGTTGACTGAGAACCCCCTGCAGTTCCGGATTCTTTTCCCATAAGGAGCTGGTTAAGACTAAAATCAACACTGGCGCCAAAGCCGGTAAGCCTCATTAATTTGCGGTTTGTGGAATACAGAAATTTATCCGTCTCATTGCCGGTTGAGTCCAGACTATACAATGAAAAGCCTCCTCTTGCAGAAATATTGATATTCTCCATCAGGGTTGTCCTTGCTGTCATTGATACTGGCGCCCAGTTCTTTGATTCAGCAAAAATGTCATAACTGGTGTTAATACCAAAATTGTCAATTATTTTGACCTTCTGAGGCACTCCGGTTGTATCATCCTTTGCCAGTACCTTTGCCTCCACAAGGTTTACAAGTCCGAACGACAATGAACCATTCCGCTTGGGTGACGAAGGAGTACCATATATATTACCTTCAAAAACCGAGTACTCTTCAAAAGCTGATGCCGATGAATTTGTCTGTACTTTTTTATACATTCCTGAAGTGAGCCCCGGAACCTCGGGTACATAACTGAATCCGACAGACGGTTTTATAACGTGGCGGACTGCCTGGACTCTTGATTCCGGATTCAGGAAAGTGTACATTCCAAAGATCTGTGGATTGTATCCCGCTGAAATGGCAGGATTGACAGCCTGGCCGTAAAACATTCCTTCAAGAGTGTCCTTTACCACTTTCCCTGTTTCTTCGTCCCAGTGCTTCTCCATCTTTCTGGAATACAAAACCCCGGAATAAGTCAGAGAAGGTGAGATATTAAAGTTTTTAAAAGGCCGCAGCTGTATACTTAAAGGAGCATCATGCTTGAAACCGTTCTTCATGCTCTGTGCGCCTTCCGGCTTAAAAAGAAGACTGTCGTAGGTGCTGATCCTGTTATCAAGTGAAGATGAATACTGGAACTGCAGTTCCTGATACCATTTTGTTTTTCCGCTCTGCCTGCCCATCTTCAAAGGGTAAATCCTTGACATATTGAAACTTACCTTAGGCAGGTTTACATCCACGGTCTTGGTCTTTACGTTCTGACTGTGGTTCATGCTTGTGGATAAGTTGAATGGAGTACCTGCCCACGATTTTGAATAACTTATGCTCGATTGCCTAGTTGTTGTTACGTGGTCCATTACATTGTAACTGTTCTGCTTATCATAGCCGCTTGAGCTCATGTTCACACTTGCAGAAAACCTTGAGCCGGGTGCAGCTTTTGCATCCTGGGCAAACTGCCATCCAACACGGTAGTTTGTCGATTCACCATAATCTTCAAGACCTTTATGCCCTGTAATATTGCTTGCATAGCTGAAATTAAAATTGCCGTTATACTTGTACAGCTTATTATAATTTGTAACAACATTCGCCAGCCATGTACCATTTGAATATATGTCTCCCTTGATGCTAAGGTCCATATAGCTGTTTACGCTGAAGTAGTAGCCCATGTCCTTGAACGAATATCCTCTTTCCCTTTCCTGTCCGAAGCTGGGGAAAAGAATACCAGATGCAGAATGGTGTGTGTTGATCGGGAAATAACCGAAGGGGATAACAAGTGGCAGTGGAATGCCCTCCACAACAAGGTTGCCGGGGCCGGAAACAATTTTCTTTCCCGGATAAACCCTTGCCTTTGGCATATTTATATAGAAATGAGGTGTATCAGCCTCACAGGTTGAATATGTGCTTTTTGCAATATTTGAGGTGCCGTCTTCAAGCAATTTGGTGTAGGAACTGTGGACAAGACCTTCATCCTGCTTTGTTATAATGTTCTTTACAAGAGCCTTCTTTGTTTTGATATTGTATGTAAGCTCATCAGCCTTGAACTCATTATTGCCCTCTCTGAACACCGGTGTACCTTTAAGTTTTCCGCTTGTATCAGGCCTTCCTGCTGCAAACAGTAAATTATTGCTCATGTTGAAGATCATGGAGTCGGCCTTTATCTCTATCTCCCCATAAGTAACAACTGCCTGGTCAATCAATATTACCTTCTTATTACGGATATCGCGTTTTACCGAACCGGCTGCTGAATATGTAACCTGCTGATCAATTGCGTTGGGTGATAATTTCCTGAATCCGGGTTTAAGGCTGTCGGCAAGCACTGAATCTGCAGGAGATATAAGCATCAGGGAATCCTTTACTGTCTCCTGTGCCTGCAAGGGCATTGAGGCGGCAATCATCAGCCACAGAACAAGGAACCTGATTTCTTTAAAAAAATACAACTTAAATACTAATTTTGTATAGTTTTTGTGCAAACTGTGATGCCAGCGCAAAACTAATAAAAAACATCAACTTCGGATGATACCATATATTAAAAACGTTAAAGGGCAGGACAATCATACAATAAGCCTTAAATTATTTCTGGCAGCATTTGTATTACTGCTTCCAGTTACCTCATTTTCAACAGCTGATTACACAAAAAAATGGACAATAGTAATTGATGCAGGACATGGAGGGAAGGATCCCGGAGCCCTGGGATCATCAGGCAGCAGAGAAAAAGATATAACACTTAACATTGCTCTTAAAACCGGAGACTATATAGAAAAAAACCTCAAAAATGTTTCTGTGATATACACACGAAAAAATGACATTTTTCCTGATTTGAAGGACAGGGCAGAGATTGCAAATAAGAACAATGCAGACCTGTTTATATCAATCCATGCAAACTGGGCTCCGTCGAAAAAGATAGCGGGTGCCGAGACTTTTATCATGGGGCTTGCAAAGGACGAGGCTAACCTGCAGGTCGCTATTAAGGAAAATGAGGTTATCCTCCTTGAGAATGATTACTCAACAAAGTATGAGGGCTTCGATCCTAAATCACCTGAATCTTACGTAATGTTCACCCTGATGCAAAACGTTCACCAGGATCAGAGTACCCTGCTGGCGGCAAAAATTCAGTCCCAGTTCAGAGACAAGGCAAACAGGAACGACAGAGGTGTAAAACAGGCCGGATTCTGGGTGCTTTATATGACTACTATGCCAAGTGTTCTTGTAGAGACGGGATTTATAACCAATCCGGCTGAGGAAAAATATCTTAATTCAGCCCAGGGTCAGGACTATCTGGCTTCAGCTATCTACAGAGCCTGCAAGGAATATATAACTGAAATTGACAGGAGAAGCGGCATATCAGCATCAGTTGAACCGGAAAAAAAGGATACAGTAGAACTTATTGCTGAAAATAACGAGCTTGTTTTCATGGTACAGGTCGCAACATCTTCAGCCAGGAATGAAATAAAACCTGAAAATTTCAAGGGACTCAACAACATAACTGAAATAGCGGAAAATGACCGCTATAAATATCTTGCAGGAAGTTTTTCTGAATATACCGAAGCAGTGAAATTCAGAAAAAAAATATCAGATCTGTATCCTGATGCGTTTGTTGTAGCTGTAAGAAACGGTAAATCCGTACCTTTGCAGAAAGCAATCGAAGATTCAGGGAAAAAGTCTAAATAGTTTCAGTCAATGAAAATATCAAATGAAGTCAAAATCGGCGCCACAGTTGTAATTACACTGGTCATATTCATTTGGTTATACAATTTTCTGAAGGGGAAAAATTTCTTTCAGAATGTGGCTTATTATTATTCGGTATATGATAACATAGGTGGTTTGTCAGAGTCAAACCCTGTGGAAGTGAACGGGTATAAGGTTGGAGTTGTACAGTCACTTGATTTTCTTGATGAAAGCAGCGGAAAGATAATTGTAGAGTTTTCTGTTGACAGGGATTTCAGGTTGCCGCGGAATACTGTCGCTGAAGTTACTCCCATATCACTGCTTGGAGGCATGAAAGTACAGTTTGTTTATGGCAACGGGCCCGGATTCTATTCTGAAGGTGATACAATTCCCGGCCGTGTGGCTCCCTCGCTCGCTGAAATGGTCAGAATTGAATTTCAACCGCTCAAGGAGAAATTTTCAAGTCTCATTGTTACTATGGATTCTGTCACATCCTCTCTCGATCAACTGATGAATGAGGATTTCAAATCAGATATCGGAATTACTGCAGATAACCTGAAAAACACTTCCGGCAGCCTGAAGAATATTATAGGATCAAAAGAGACAGACCTTGCAGGCACAATTGAGAACCTGAACAAATTCTCTAAAATGCTTTCACAGGAATCAGAAGGTATAAGCTCTACCTTAAGGAATATTGAGAATATTACAGACACACTTGCCGCTGCAGACATATATAGTACATTAGTCAACCTTAAATCAAGTCTTCAGCAAACAACATTAACTCTTGAAAAAATTAACGAAGGGAAAGGAACTGCAGGTCAGCTGATATCAAATGACACACTTTATTCAAATCTATCAAACAGTTTAGAGAGTTTAAACATACTTCTGACTGATGTAAAAGCAAATCCTAAAAGGTATGTTCACTTTTCAATCTTCGGAAAAAAGGGAAAATGAAAATTAACTGTTTTTAGTAAAAATCAGATAATCTTTATATTAAAAATCCATTCTGATCTGATGTCAAAATCTTCATGCTTTTATCAGCTCAAAGTCATTTTTTGATGATTATCTCCTAATGAGTTGTAATACACTGCTAAACCATTGTAAAACAATGTATATATCTGATATTCAGCATTTTATTTTTTTTATTTTTTTTTCATCATATAAGTTGCTGAACATTAAAAACATATATTATTTTTGAAAAAGTCAAGCAAAAAAAATTTTTTTTATTAGTTTTTTTTTTACAAATATTGCTACCTGAATCAGCATGATTGGGATCAGATAAAAAAACAACAAGCTAAATGAACAAATCTCATATTGACATCTGGAATAATTGTCTCCAAATCATAAAAGATATAATTCCATCAATCAGCTATAAAACATGGTTTGAACCTATTGTTCCTTTAAAACTTGAAAATAATATCCTGACAATTCAGGTCCCCAGTCCTTTCTTTTACGAGTACCTTGAAGAGCAATACATTGAGATACTCCGCAAAACACTAAGGCGCGAAATTGGTGCTGAAGCCAAGCTTGAGTACAATGTTGTCATGGAAAATGCCAATTACTCAAATGGTAAACCATATACTGTCAGGTATCCCTCCAGAAACAAGTCGGAAATAAATAATAAACCGGTTCAGGTTCCTTTTGACGTAACCCAGCCTTCAATAAGAAATCCTTTTATTATTCCGGGAATCAAGAAAGTTCACTTTGATCCAAAGCTTAATCCTGATTACAATTTTAATAATTACGTTGAGGGTGAATGCAACCGGCTTGCAAGGTCAGCAGGCATTGCAGTTGGAAACAATCCCGGAGGTACTGCCTTCAATCCGCTTATGATCTATGGAGAATCAGGGCTGGGAAAAACACATCTTGCACAGGCTATTGGAATACTTGTCAAGGAGAAGCATCCCGACAAAACAGTATTGTATGTAAATGCGAATAAGTTTCAGACACAGTTCGTGGAATCAGTCCGCAACAACAATAAAAATGATTTCCTGCATTTCTATCAGATGATAGATGTTCTAATACTTGATGATGTTCATGAATTTGCCGGAAAAGAAAAGACACAGGATACATTCTTCCATATCTTTAATCACCTTCACCAGTCGGGAAAACAGCTTATTTTAACAAGCGACAGGCCTCCTGTTGAACTTCAGGGTATGGAACAAAGGCTGCTGTCAAGATTCAAATGGGGCCTGCAGGCTGACCTGCAAAGACCTGATTATGAGACCAGGCTTGCCATTCTGAAAAAGAAAGCATATAACGACGGAATAGAATTGCCGGATGAAATATTTGAGTTTCTTGCAATTAACATTTCAAATAACATCCGGGAACTTGAAGCAGTCCTCATCTCCCTCTATGCTCAGTCGACCCTTAACAGGAAAGAAATAACACTCGACCTTGCACGTATGATGGTTGAAAAACTAATCAGCACTACAAGGCGTGAAATCACGATAGAGTATATTCAGAAAATTGTCTGTGATTATTACAAGATCCCTATTGAGCTGATCCAGGGCAAAACAAGGAAAAGAGAAATAGTACAGGCCCGCCAGGTATCAATGTTTTTTTCAAAAAACCTTACAAAGGCCTCACTTGCAAGCATCGGTTCGCATATTGGCGGAAAAGATCACGCCACAGTACTCCATGCATGCAAAACAGTGAACAACCTTATTGATACTGACAAACATTTCAGAAATCAGATTAATGAAATTGAAAAGAAACTCAAGGTTTAATTAGCTGTTCAAAAACAGAACATATTATTCTATAAAAACATAAGGGAAAGCATCTGTATTTCCAATAAAAAAACCTGCTCACTGCAGGTTTTTTTATTGCATCGAAATACCAGGAATACAGTTATTTACTTTTTGCTTTTAAATTTCCTTTTATCAATATCCTTTACACACCTGAATCCTACTGCTGAACTCCTGTCAAATGACGGAGAAACCATCAGCAGTATCTGGGTCTTGTCAAGTGGCTGAGGACCTCCCTTCAGATACCAGGAACTGGATTCTGGTTTATAATAGCTTCCCCCCCTTATTATCCCGAAGTAATTAGTACCGTTAAAATAGATATCAGCTGTCATTTGCCAGATATTGCCAACAAGGTCCAGAACACCATAGGGGCTCTGCCCTTTCGGAAAAGCGTCAACAGGAGTCATACGGGCAAAGGAATTATTACAGTAAGTACCATGGAAATCATTACCCCAGGGCCATTTTCGTTTATCAGTGCCCTGTGCTGCCAGCTGCCATTCAGCCTGTGTGGGAAGTCTCTTACCCACCCATCTTGCGTATGAATTCATATCCTCATAAGAAATATTGACAACAGGATATCTTTCCTGTCCCTGACGGAATACTCCCCTGCTCCAATGACTAAGATATCCCGAGGTGTCGGAAGGTCTGTAGCCTGTGGCCAGGATAAATTCAAAATATTGTTCATTTGTAACCGGGTACCTGTCAATAAGAAAACTGTCAACAGAAAATTCTGTTCCTTTCAGTTCAGGATAGGGAATGAATTCATCATCCGCAGTCAGATCAAGTTTTACAGCAGCTCCCGGTACAAGAACCATATCATCAGGCTTTGACAAAGCCCTCACTGTTGGGGTGACTCTGCTTGCAAGCCATGGTATTCCGTTGGAGCCTGTTCGCAGAATATTTTCATCAGTCAGTTTTCTGTCCTGAAGAAGCTGGATAACGACTTTTCCGTCATAGTATCCAAACAGATCCTTAATCCTTATCACAGTATCGCATGGACTGCTTATTGTTACCTGAAATGTATTATAACCAGGATTTCCTTTCCAGAATGCTATAAGACCAGGCAAAGCAGAAGTAAGTTTGATAGAATCACCTTTTATTTCGCTATTGAGAGTTTTTCTGAAAGCGGCTATGCATTCCACAGCTCCTTCATTCCTTGTCCCTGAATATGATGAATCCCAGCCTTCAACATCAATTCTTATAAAACGCTTATTTTCAGTAAATTCAGGCACAATAACCTCATGATTCCAAAGTGACAGATAATGAAGGCTGTCGTTCTCTTCAACTGCAAAAGCATTTCCTCTGAAACCATCCTCAAGCATGCTCAGGACGGTATAAATTGTCTTATTCTCAGTCTTCCATCTGTTTACATTAAGTTTATCACTTTTTGTGGGGATCAATGGAGTCCAGTTATTATCGAGGAATGCATTAGTGTTTTGCCTTAGAATGAAAGTTGTTTTTGCGAGAAATTTTTTATCATTTTCGAATGATTCTCCCCTGCCGCCAGATCTGAATAAATTGAGTTCAGTCCCATAACCGTTGAAGAAAGAAACAGCAATCTCACGATGAAGCACAGCTTCACCCACATCACAAACACGGAAAATTGCAAAATCAGGCTTAATCAGCTTGTTCAGATTCAGCTCAGGACTCATATACAGTGCATTATGAACTCTGCCTGATATAATACCCTGCATATCAACAGGAACTGCCATTCCCTCTGAGTACATTACCACACCCGGCCTGGCGCTATCTGCTGCTGCCTGCAACTCCGGACCGGAATTCCCCCTGGTATCAAGCACCACTCCGTCGGCATTAGTTTCTGCAATAAGCTTTGACATTGCACTATAATGATTTTCCTGCCTTGTACTGTTGTCCCAGGGATTATATGCTATAAAAAACTTTGTGCCAGCCATTTGCGACATGCTTACAAAATTCCTTAACTGTTCCGTCCCTCCGGGCAAATCGTTGTAAAGATCCCATTGATTTCGCTGATCGAGGCCTAACCGGGGCCAGGTTGGCCATATTCCAAAAACGTCAAGCTTTCCGAACTGGTTACGGTAATTTCTCAGAAAATCTCCATAGGTATATTTTCCGCTAAATCTGTCATAGAACTCCCTGTCCCAGACCATTGAAAATATTGCAAGATAACTCTCCTTAATCCATTGCAGGTCTTTTCGTTCATACATGGAATTATCAAAATGGTCTGTATCGTATATATACCTGTCTCTGAATACTTTTATCAGACCGTTCTGCCATACGCCATCAAATATTTCTGCATAGATTGCATAGTTTACAGATGCTCCTGGAGGCAGAATTGTTTCATATCTGCCTTTTTTCCCGTTTATTACTTCTTTACGCCGTGTTACCGAGCAGATTGATTTACCGTTGCTGATCAGGAATGAGGAGTACCCCATCTCCCATGCATTGTCGGGAAGTATTATCCTGAGCGGGCTTATGCCTGGTCTGAACAGGAATGCCCTTGCCAGACCAGCAGGACCATGTCCCGTTATATTTACAGATGTTGAATCTGCACCTAAGGGAATTACATTGCTTATTGTAACAGTATCCTTGCCTGAGTTTCGGAACAGTAAATTTCCTTTGTAATATTGAAGAGATGAATCGACAATTGAAAAAAACACCTGCAGATTCCTGTCAAATACCTGATCTATAACGCCATTATTTACTTTATAATCATAATCCGAAGAATTCATCCTGCTTCCGTCAAGCAGGAAACTGAAAAGCGGCCTGGGAGAATTGAATGCTGAAAGAACAGAATCCTGAAATAAAACTCCGTCCACAAAAAGTCCCTTTTTCTCAGAAATGCTGAGACCTGAAATAATCTGCGCATTTACAGGTGCCAGGTGAATAAAAAATGCCAGACTAATTAATAATCTGAATGAAAACTGCATAAAAGACTTCATCTCCGTTAACATCCTTACAAATTACAGTTGAATGTAATTATACCCTGAACAATTTAAATACAACAAAATCCGTTCCTAATCGTATGCAAGATAATGCATAGTACACAAATTGAAAACGGCTGTGATTATTAATTATGAAAAGTTTTAACAGTACTTTATCTGCTGCAATATTTTAAAATATTATAATAATGTTGTATTTTTAACGGTGATTCGCATCAGGCAAAAGCAATGAAAAAAATTTTTAAAATTCTGAATTATTCACTGATAGTGCTTTTAGTATTTTCAATGGCTGCCTGTGCTCCTCAGAAAAAGGGTTCAACAAAGAGCAGAAAGAAGCAGACATCGCATGTAAATGCGTCACAATTAGGCAGAAACAAGTATTATTTTTCTTCAGGTTATCAGAAGAAACTCAGTAAGGGTTATAAAACCAAAAGATAATTTCTCCTAGTTTTCAAAATTACATTTTAGTCCATCATAAGCCAGTATTGTACCCTGGGGCAGCTCTCCTGAAACTATCTCATGCAGGCCCATCTGATGACTTATATGTGTTATAAAAGCTTTCTTTGGCGAAATCTCCCTGATAACATCAAGAGCTTCCCGGAGAGAAAAATGAGATATATGCTTTTCCTTTCTCAATGCATTTATTACCAGATACTTAACACCAAGCAGCTTTTCCTTGCTTTCCTCAGGAATATAATTAGCATCTGTTATATAGGCAAAGTCCTTAATTCTGAATCCGAAAACAGGCAAATGATAATGAAAGGCTCTCACAGGCAGAACGGGAACACCCTTAACTGACAATCCATGTTCCGGAATGTCAATAAGCCGCATCCTGGGAATACCGGGATATTGAATTTCAGAAAAAACGTATGAATACTCTTCCCTTACTGCTTTCTGAACTCTCGGCTCACAGTATATATCAATTGCCGACTGGCTCTTGTAATTGAAAGCTCTCACATCATCAAGACCGGCAATATGATCTTTGTGTTCATGAGTAAGAAAGATAGCATCGAGCTTCATTACTTTTTCTCTGAGCATCTGTTGCCTGAAATCGGGTCCGGCATCAAAAAGCAGTGTCACTCCTTCGTCCTCGAGCAAAAGTGAAGTTCTCAGCCGCTTATCATGAGCGTCAGCAGAAGAACAGGTTTTGCATTCACATGCAATAACCGGCACTCCCTGAGAGGTTCCGGTGCCTAGAAAAGTAATTTTCACAAATATCAATCAGATAACAAACCTAATAAAAAAGCAGCATACCATTATTAAAGGCTTTGAAAATTGTTGTCAACAAGCCTCAGGTAAAAGTGCTATATTTGATTTTTAATTCTAAAAATGAAAGGCAGTCTTTTTCTGATTCCGGTGCCACTTGGGAGCAGCGATTTTGAATCGGTTATTCCGCAAAGTGTAATTGAAACTACAAAGAAGCTCCGGATTTTTATTGTTGAAGAATTAAGAAGTGCAAGACGGTACCTTAGACTCATCGACAAGGAATTTCCTATCGACAACTGCATCTTTTTCATACTTAATGAACATACTCCGGCAGGTGAAATTTCAGACTATCTGAATCCTGCGCTCGGGGGATCGGATATCGGGTTGCTGAGCGAGGCAGGATTGCCATGTCTGGCTGATCCCGGCTCCGGCATTGTTGCAATAGCACATACTCTTGGAATTAGAGTGATCCCATTACCAGGACCTTCATCAATAATACTCGCACTTATTTCTTCAGGCATGAACGGTCAGAATTTTACATTCAACGGTTACCTGCCTGCCAAACCTTCCGAGCGGATTTCAAAAATCAGGGATATAGAAAAAAGAGCCTCCGAAGGCACAGCGCAGATATTCATGGAGACTCCCTACAGGAATCAGAAGATACTGGAATCACTGCTTGAAATTTGCAGGAATGATACAAGGCTCTGTATTGCCACCGACATAACACTGCCTCAGGAATCTATAAGAACAATGAGAATTTCAGAATGGAAAAAACAGATACCGGAACTTAAAGATAAGCTTGCTGTATTTGTTTTGCAATGAACTATTTATGATCCTTGCCTGGCTTTACAAGGACAAGCTGAACTTCAAACAATAAAGGTGTGTAACCGCTGATGCCACCATAATAATTTCCAACCGAGCCATACCCAAGAGATGAAGGAATCAGAAATAGTGATTTACCTCCTGAAGCCATATATGTTATTCCCTCCATAAATCCCTGAATTACTGATGGCGATCCGATAAGAACTGCAAGGGGAGCTGAGCTTGTGATATTTGAATCAAATATAGTTCCGTCAAGTAACTTTCCGGTATATCTTACATAGGCGGTATCATATTTAACAGGAACAATCCCATTCCCGGCAACGATCTGGGAATAATACAGTCCGCTTGGTTTCTTTTCAAAAGCAACACTGCTTTTGTCAAGGTATTCACTTATCTGCTGCTTCTCAAGCTCTTCAAATTCATTTGTCTTGTTGCATGAAGCAACAGAAATTATTAAAACTGATAAAGCAAATATTGTAAGTAGTTTTTCCTTTTTCATCAAAACTGTCATATAAGATTATTACTGATTAAAATTTTCAAGAGCTGCAAATATATGTTTTTAGAACGGGTAAAATCTTATTTTATGATTTTAACTGAATAGACAAGTGTAGATCGCGGAGGAATCTTCCTGCTATCGCCAATCAGTCCGTAAGCAAGGTGAGGCGGAAGGATGAACAAGGCTTCAGCACCGGGTTTCAGCATTTTAAGACCTTCGGTAAGTCCTGAAGGAATATCGCTGTGCCCCAGTTTTATATCCATGGGTCCCGATTCATCAGAGCTGTAACATTCAGTGCCATCGAGAAGTGAACACTCATAGGCAAATACAACCTTGTCAGTATCCTTAAAAAATTCTCCTGAGCCTTCTTTCAGGATACTGAACCACAAACCAGTAGGTGTTTCATTCATTGTCAGGCCTTTACGCTCAAAAAAGCTTTGTATTCTCTCCCTGTCTTTCCTGACAATGTAACTGTTCATATCGGCAATTTCATCCTTTCCCGGTTTATAGTCAGTTAGCGGCTTTTTGCCTCTGTCACCGCAATGTGTCAGGGAAATAAGAAGAAGAAAAAATAAGAACAGACCTGTACCCTTCATGAAATCAAATGTTATCAAACATCCATGAGTTTTCGTTCAGCACGTTAAGGAAGAACTGAATTGTATTATCAAGCGTATCAGAATATTCTCCACCTGAGGCATTCTTGTGACCTCCTCCATTAAAGTACCGGGAGGCTATTTCGTTTGAGGGAAAGTTCCCCTTTGACCGGAAGGAAAGCTTGATAAAACCATCCTTCTCAATGAACATAGTTGAAAATACTATACCCTTAATTGAAAGGGGCATATTAACAAAACCCTCAGTGTCGCCCTTAACAT
>ERZ795054.1651-NODE-1651-length-20452-cov-6.886111_pt1 | contig 20452 bp, 14 predicted proteins | sample MGYA00375138_ERZ795054 | MGnify/ENA primary metagenome ERZ795054 (study PRJEB30183, sample SAMN05720215) | anaerobic digester metagenome | isolation source: active sludge of municipal wastewater-treating anaerobic digesters | place: USA | collected 2014-12-23 ... | reverse complement strand
ATTTCGCAGAGAAGGGGGAACGCCATGCGAAAAGCTTTCTGGTTCGTTACCGCATTAATTGCGGTCATTTCCGCCCCGGTACAGGGGGCCATCCTGATCGACCCAGCCCGTGTTGAAATCCCCATAACCAGACATGTCGACTACATCGAGGATGCAGGCGGCGCGCTTACCCTTGATAATGTTGAAAATTTTCCTGACAGCCGGTGGACCAGGTCGGGCAGGGCCAACCTCGGGTTCGGATTCACACGCTCGGCAATATGGCTGCGATTCACGCTCAAAAATCCCGCCGAGAAGGCCCTTCATTATTACCTGGAAGAGGCGTGGCCGCTCATCGACGAGATCGATCTTTTCCTGCCTGACGGCAGCGGGGGATACCAACGCATCAGCACCGGCGATTATCAGCGTTTCGCGAGCAGGCCGTTTGACCACCGCACCTTCGTGTTCCCGCTCACGCTCGAAGCCGGGTCGTCAATTACATGCTACATGAGGTTTCGCACCACGAGCTCGATGATCCTGCCGCTCACGCTCTGGCAGCCGGATTCGTTCATGCACAGGATTCTACGCGAAGACCGGGTACTGATGCTTTTGTACGGGATGATGCTGGTCATGATCATCTACAACCTGCTGATGTATGCGGCGATCAGGCAGCGGAGCTACCTGTACTACGTTCTGTTCATCGCCTCGTTCATGTGCTTTATCATGACCCAGCACGGGACCGCTTTCCAGTACCTCTGGCCCGAGTATCCATGGTTCGCCAACGACTGCATTCCCCTCACTCTGGCGATGGTGGTATTTTTCGCCTATCTGTTCACCAGGAATTTCCTTTCAATCGGGATGAAGTTTTCAGATATACGGATACTGTACCGATGCTTTTTCGTCATATCCGTCCTGGGCATGGTGATTTCACCCTTCGCGTTGAACCAGGACACGTATGTCGTGGCGATGGCGGGCACACCCATTCTGGCGTTCCTGTCGATCGCGGGGGCGATCTATGCCGCGATCAAGCTCTCCCTGAAAAGAATCAGGGCCGCGTACTTTTACCTTTCCGGATGGATCGGTTTCTTCGTCGGGGGCTGCCTGTATATCGGCAAGACATTCAGTTTTCTGCCGGCGAACGCCATGACCAACTGGTCCATCATGATCGGCATACTGTTCATGATGGTGGTCCTTTCAATCGCGCAGGCCGACATGATGGACACCATGCGCAGGGACCTGGCAGAGCTTTCCTCGGACCTCGAGGTAAAGGTCAGAAAGCGCACTGAGGAGCTTGAATCCGCCATGCGGGAGCTCGAGAGCGCGCAGATGATCGCCGAGCGCGATATAAAGATGGCGTCCAATCTCCAGATGAGCCTGCTGCCCCGCAACCTGAAGGATTTCGACGACTGGGACCTGGCGGGCGTTTTTCTTCCGATGAAAGGCGTATCGGGCGATTTTTACGACCTGTACCACAACGGCAGGAACCTTCACGGGATAGCCCTGTTCGACGTTTCGGGGCACGGGATCGCGTCGGGCCTGCTAACGATCCTCGCCAAGTCGATCCTCTACAGGAATTTCAACCAGATGCCCGACCATAACCTGAACTCGGTCATGAAAAAATTCAACGAGGAGCTTCTCGCCGAAATCAGGGATATCGACAACTACCTCACCGGGGTACTGCTGCGTTTCAACGACAATACGGTCGAATACGTTAATGCGGCGCATACCAATCTCATGATGCTTGACGCCAAAACGGGCCGTGTCAGGAGGGAGAAGTCTGAAAACAGGTCCGCACATTCATACCCTCTGGGCATCGACGGGATCGACAACAGTTTCGATGTTTTACGGTTCGAAATGAAACCCGGCGATATGCTGCTTCTGCATTCCGACGGGATCATCGAATGCAGAAACGGCGGCCGTGAGCCGTTCGGGGAGGAGCGCCTGGTCAAGGCGTTCGGCAGCGCGCCGCGCAATTCGGCCCAGGCCGCGCTTGACTACATCATGGACAAGGTCGCCGCGTTCACCGGCGAAGTGCCGTTCCATGATGATGTAACGCTTATCATTTTAATGAAGGGGGTTGGGAACCTGATGATTTGCAATTGACAGAAACTTTCCCGTGTGGCAGGATTTTACCGACCGGTTGCGGGTGCCGTAATTCCATTCATGCGATGGATAATTGCCGTATTCCCGGAACCGGGAGGGATAATGAAAAAGCTTAAGAAATTCGGCAGGAACCCTGGCGCCGCGCCGGGAATCGAGCACCATGAAATCATCGGCCTTGAGGGCGGGACCGGAAGCGCGATCATCACCTGCACCGACTACAGCCCTGACAACGTTTCGATCCAGACCGTCAACGACCTCGCGGACTTTCTGAACAGCCACAGGCCCGAATGGTCGGCCGTTCGATGGATCAGCATCGAGGGCCTGTCTGACCTGAATGCCGTCCACGCACTCGCCACGAAGTACGATCTGCACCCCCTCGCGATCGAGGACGTGATCCATGCGCGGCAGCGTCCGAAGGTCGAATCATACGGAGGCAGGGAGAGCGAGTTCCAGGCACGCCTGTTCATCGTCGCGCGGCTCCCCGAGATAAAGAGAGGCCTCCTCGAGGACAGCCAGATATCCATATTCCTCGGCCACAATACGGTGCTCACCTTCCAGCAGATCCCGGCCGCGGTGTGGAACCCGGTCCGCCAGCGCATCAAATCGGCCGGATCGCGTCTGCGTATCAACGACGCGAGTTTCCTGGCATACTCGCTCCTCGACGCGCTGGTCGACGGCTATTACGACATACTCGAATACTTCAGCGACCGCGCCGAGGAACTGGAAGACCAGGTACTCGGGCACGTCGAGCCGAAATTGATCAGCGATATCCACCAGCTCAAGCGCAACCTGCTCCACCTTCACCGGGTGCTCTGGCCGATGCGCGAACTCGTATCAAGCCTGCAGCGCGACCCGCACGAATGCATGAGCGAGACCAGCCTCGTGTACCTGCGCGACCTGTACGACCACGTGGTCCAGAACATCGAGATCATAGAGACCTACCGCGAAGTCGCGAGCGACCTGACCGACACCTACATGTCGTCGCTCTCGAACCGTATGAACCAGATCATGAAGGTGCTGTCGATCATCGGGACCATATTCATCCCGCTCACCTTCCTGGCGGGGGTCTACGGAATGAATTTCCGCAACCTTCCGGAGCTCGGCTATTCGTGGGCGTATCCGGCCTTCTGGCTGGTGTGCATCATGGTCGCGGGCGTGATGCTCGCGATGTTCCGGAGACGCAACTGGTTCTGACGAAGGAACCGGCAGCACTCTTCCCCGCGAGGATTATTTTTTGAAGTAAAAATACATCATGATTTAGATTGACACCGGGTTTTCCCCGTGCGACGGTTTCCAAAACCATGACATGGATGAACATCCCGCTTGCCGGACCAGGAATACATCATGACCGCCATGAAAAAACCGACCATCGGCCTGAACCTCTCGAACTACACCGAGGACGGCCCGACCCCGGCCATGAAGATAAACGATGATTATGTTGACGCCGTCATCGCGGCGGGCGGACTGCCGCTGCTCATCCCCCAGGTCGAAGACGAAAGCGGCCTCCGCACCCTGCTCGGGCTGTGCGAAGGATTCGTGCTCACCGGGGGATATGACTACGATCCTCTTTCGTGGGGAGAGAAAGAACGCCATCCATCCGTACAGCTCTGTGATGTGCGAAGGCAGAAATTCGACATGCTGCTCATAAAGCTGCTGCTGCAATCGAAACTGCCGGTCCTGGGTATCTGCGGCGGCCATCAGCTCATCAATATCGGCGCGGGAGGAACCCTGTACCAGGACATATTTTCTGACAGCGACTTTTCCGGCGTGCTCCCTCACAGGCATGCAAAAGGTAAAACGGCGCATGACGTCATGATCAAGCCTGATTCACGGCTGCATTCGATAATGGTAAAGGACGTCCTGGCGGTCAATTCGACCCATCACATGGCGGTCAAGCGGATCGGAAGGGGCCTTGCGATTACAGCCCGTTCGTCTGACGGATGCATAGAGGCCGTTGAATCGACTGATCAGGACCGGTTCATCCTGGGCGTTCAATGGCACCCTGAAGCGATGATCAGAGTGAAGGCAAACCTTGATATTTTCAGGAGCCTGGTGGCCGCGAGCAGCGCATGCGGGCATAAGTAACTTCGCTTTTTTTCTGGATTTCAAGACAGCGCATCAGGTCTTCGGGGCTTACCAGTTTCAAATCCAGCAGGATGACCCCCAGCAGTCCTTTATCTCCCTGATGCTGTATTTTCAACGCCAGATCAAGCTGTTCCGCGGTTATCAATCCCTGCTCGATGAGTATTTCGCCGATTTTCTTTTTTGTCATAGCCGTCCGCCGGAGAATCACCTCATGATATTCCTTTCTTCAGTTCCGATCAAATGTTTTTTGAGAGCATCGCCCTGCACCCGTTTTCAAACAAACTGTTGACAGGAACTATACTTGGTCCAAGGTGTTGTGAATTCTAATGAAAGCCTGTATGCCCATACTGCAAGGCATATCTGCCGGAATATTCAGAAGCAATTCACCGGCGCCGTACCGGATCATGAAGAGTTGACAGAAAAAAATATGAGCGAAAAATACATGGATTCAGGGACAAGACCGCTGCTTTCAATCCCTCCCGAAGCGAAAAAAATTCACGACTCGATTACGACGATTCTCCGTCAGATACGCGATGCCGGTTATCCGGACTGCACAAACGATGAATTCCGAAGATTGTATTCGCAGGCCATGGCATTGTACGCCGATTACCAGCGCATTTGCGTGAATGCGTCAGGAGAAATCCTCTCATGCGGGCCCGGCTGCTGGATATGCTGCTGCCACTATGCGGAAGACGTTTACTCGTTCGAGGCCGAAATCATCGCGCAGCACGTAAAGCGTCTGCCCGTCAGGACGAGGGCGCTGATAGAAAAATCCTGTGAAAAGGCCGTGTATGCGCTGGAGAGTCTGAGGCCCATCGTGTCTGAAAAGCTGCAGCTTGAAGAGTACAGGTCTATTACGGCCGAAACAGATGCCGCCGATATCCTTTTGAGCAGCTATTACCAGTTGAAAAACAGGTGCCCCTTCCTCGACGAAAAAAACCTGTGCCTCATCTACGCCATAAGGCCGTTGACGTGCAGGGCCTACATCAATCTGGGAGACCCGTCAGTGTGTCCGCCGGAAATGATCAACGAATCGGACGCTTCGACATACATACTGGACCTCGACGACGAGGCGAACGAGATGCTGGACGAACTCCACTACCGGTATGAGAGATATCCCGGGGACACCTCCCTCTGCTCGCTTGTCCTGAAGTACCTGTCCGAAGACGGATGAGCTCCATGGTATGGACTGCTCAATTGCAGCCCATCTCCCTGCCTGTACGGTCGAACTCGTCTTCGGTCGACAGAAAAACATTCACCAGCAGCGGATCGAACTGCTTGCCGCCGCCCTTTTCGATTATTTCACGGCTCTCGTTGCGGGAGTACGGCCCCTTGTAGCAGCGCGTCGAGCGAAGGGCGTCGTACACGTCGGCGACGGCCATGATCCGCGCCGGCAGCGGGATGTTTTCCCCGGTCAGGCTCTGTGGATAGCCCGAACCGTTCCACCACTCATGATGGCTCCTTGCCATTGATATCCCCATGCTTATAAATGAGTTTCTCGGATACTGCTCGTGCACGGCCTCGATGGTGGCGGCTCCGATCGAAGAATGGGTCTTCATTATCTCGAACTCATCCTCGGTCAGCTTCCCCGGCTTGAGGAGTATCCGGTCCTCGATGGCCACCTTTCCTATGTCATGAAGGGGGCTGGCGTTGATCAGGTTGCGGATAAACGCGTCGTCTATGACGCTTTTATCCCGCGGCTGTTTTCTCAGGCCCTCTGCCAGAATGGTGCAATACCGCTGAACACGCTCCAGGTGCCTGCCGGTTTCCCTGTCGCGGGATTCGGCGAGCTTCGACAGGGCGAATATAGTCGACATCTGGGACTCGCTTATTTCCCGTACCTTTTCATGAACCAGGTCCTCGAGGTACATCTGGTAGCGATGGAGCTTCAGGTGCGTTTCGACACGCGCCTCGACCTCTTCAAACTGGAACGGTTTCGTGATGTAATCGACCCCGCCGACCCCGAATGCCTTCACCTTGTCGAGAGTCTCCGTCAGGGCGCTGATGAAGATCACGGGTATATCCCTGAATCGTACGTCATCCTTGAGCCTCCGGCACACCTCGAATCCGTCCATCTCGGGCATCGTGATGTCGAGAAGGATCAGATCCGGGGGCTCCACCTCGACCGCCCCCAGCGCCAGTTTCCCGGCCGGTACCGGCCTCACCCGGTAGCCCTTGTCTTTCAGCATCCCCGAGAGAAGAGTCAGGTTTGCGGGAGTATCGTCCACGACCAGGATATTCGCCTGTTTTGCCATTCTGTCATTACCGTTCATCATTGGTCCTTCCCCTCATGAAAATAGTTTAAGCAGATCCTCGTATTCGTATCGCGCGGCCATGCCCCTTATCGCGTCAGAAGCGGGCCGGCTGATATTCGAAACCTCATCAAGCATATCATCAAGCAGGTCCATATCGGCGCGCTTTGTCGCGTCATACATGCGGCGGACAAACTCCGAAGAAAGCCTGCCCACGACCTCGCGAATGCCGTCCGTGCTTATCGTTTTTTGCGGTGACGACCCCGGATCGGTCTCATCTTCATAAATATACCCGACATGCGCCAAGTCCCCGATCACGGCAAACAGCTCGTCTTCTTTAAACGGTTTAGAAAGGTATCCATCGATCCCCGCGGCGATCATGACCCGTCTGTGTTCCTCGAAAGCGCTGGCGGTCACCGCTACCACGGCAGTCATCTTTCCTTCAGGCATGGCCTTGATTCTTCGCGTGGCCTCATATCCGTCCATTACCGGCATCGTCATGTCCATCAGTATGACATGCGGCGCCCATTCATGAAATGCCTCGATGGCCCTGGAGCCGTCAACAGCTTCCCTGGTTTGAAATCCGACATTCGCAAGCATGCGGGATAAAAGGCGCCGGTTGGTGTCCTGGTCATCGGCAATAAGAATGCGGATTTCTTCCTGTCCGGGTTTCAGCCCGAGCACCTTTTTTTTGGTTTTTCCGCGCTCCGCATGCTCCTCTTTTCCGTCCTCGGCATGTATGTTGAACCTGAAAACGCACCCCTTGCCGATCGTGCTCCTGAGGGTCAATTCTCCGCCCATTATTTGCACGAAACCGCGGCTTAAAGCCAGTCCCAGGCCGGTTCCGCCGATATTGATGCCGGTTTTTGTCTGTTCAAAAGCGCGAAACACCCGGTCAATTTCATCCTCCGCAATGCCCGGACCGCTATCCTCAACTTCAAACAGCAGCTGCATGGCTCCCCCGTTCTCACGCTGTGCGCAGACACGCAGGGCGACGCCGCCCTCCCTGGTGAATTTTACGGCATTTCCAATCAGGTTTATCAGAACCTGCTTGAGCTTCCCTTCGTCGCTGATGATCCATCGCGGAACATCGCCCACCTTTTCCATCAGGAGAGTCAGTCCCCTGGCGTCGGTCTGCAGCCTGAACATGACTTCAAGGTCGTTCAGAAGCCCGTGAAGATCGAATGTCTTCTGGACAAAAAACGAACGACCCGCTTCGATCTTCGACATCTCGAGAATGTCGTTTATAAGCGAAAGCAGGTGTTCCCCGCTCCGGTTGATGATTCCGAGATATTCCTTCAATTCGTCGTTGAGACTCATATCCCTCTGCATGAGCTGGGCGTAACCCAGAATGGCGTTCATGGGCGTGCGGATTTCGTGGGACATGTTCGCCAGGAAAACGCTCTTCGAACGGTTCGCCTCCTCGGCCGTATCACGGGCCTCCTTCAATTCGGCCTCGGCTTTCCTGATCTGCGTTACATCCATCATGGATTCGATCGCCCCTACGATGTTGGCCCGGACGTCGCGCAGGACGCTTGCAAACCCGAGCAAGAAGGTCCCGTTCTCTCCAAGCGTCGGTATAAACGCCTCGGCCGTCAGAATGCCTCCTTCGCGGCCGACATGGAGATACTTATGCGACAATTCCTCCTCGCTGTCGAACACGCGATCGATCAGGATGGGCCGCCTCTCTCCGTAGAAGGGAAGCGCATATTCATGGTTCCCCTTCCCTATGATGTCCTCGCTTCGAATGCCGGTCATTTCCTCCATGGCGCGGTTCCATGCCGTGACCCTGCCTTCCCGGTCGATGACCAGTGTGGCGATGGGCAGAAAGCTTATGATGTCGGCGAGGCGCCGCTGGGATTCACGCAGCGCCTCCTCCGCGCGCTTGCGCTCGGTGATATCGCGCACCACGGCCTGCAATATCGTCTTCCCGCGGTAATCGATCCTGCTGAGCATGACCTCGGCCGGGAACTGCGTCCCGTCCATCCGAGTGTGTATCCATTCGAAAAACTGGCCTCCCTCCCTCAGCGCGTCCTCGATCTTTTCCTGAGAAAGCTCCCCTGAATCCCTCCCGCATGGCTGGGTCGGCGGCGAAAAATCCGCCGGCCTTCTCGATATGAACTGATCCTTGGAAGACAGGCCGTAAAGACGAAGCGCGGCGCCGTTGCAGTCGATGAAACCGTCCCGGTCCGTCATCATGACGGCGTCCCTGGATCCCTCGAAGATCGAACGAAACCTCTCCTCCGACTCCTTGATCGCGCGGTCGGCGAGTCGGCGCATGGTGATGTCCTCGATGGTTCCTTCAAGAAACAGGGGCCTGTCCGCATCGTCGGTCTCCAGATACATGCTGAGCGACACCGATATGACCTGCCCGTCGCCGCGCCGCATGTATGTTTCGAATCCCGAAACGGCCCCCTTGCGGACCATCGATATAAGCCGCTCCCTCTCGGCGCGGGATTCAAAAATATTAACCACGCCGATATCGTTGATAGCACTGCAGCTTTTGAACTTTGACATTCTGAGGCCTGCGGGATTCAGTTCGAGGACATGCCCGTGAAAATCGGTCCTGAATATCCCGATGGGCGAGTTCTCGAAGAGATGGCGATATTCCATTTCGGATGCGCGCAGCTTCATGTTCACCATCTGCAGATTGAGCTCGGCCCTCTTGCGCTCGGAAATATCATGAATGACCCCGACGGCGCCGGTGTGAACCCCCTGGTCGTCGCGCATTATCCTCAGGGAGACTTCACACCACACGGTGGAGCCGTCTTTGCGGTACAGTTCGACCTCGATAAGCGACGTGGGGCTGTTGCCTTTTTCAATTTCCGGGTATATGCGGGCGTACTCCTCCATCGCCGTCTTGAAGGAGTCGGGCGTGACTGTCTCATCGAGCTTCTGCCTCAGGACCTCGCCGGGCTCAAAGCCGCGCAATTTCAACACCGCGGGACTTACATACGTGAAACCGAGTCCGGTATCCAGGGTGAAGATCACATCGCCGCTGTTCTCGGCGAGGAGCCGGTACCGCTCCTCGCTCCTGCGCAGGGCCAGCTCGGTCTTCTTGCGCTCGGAAATATCCTCGATGGTCCCCTCGATATAATCCTTCCGTCCCGACGCGTCAGGCAGCAACTGGCCGCTGATGGATACGGGCATCTGCGTTCCATCGGAAATCGTGAACAGGGTTTCGAATCCCGACACGGATCCCGAACGGAGTTTTTCCCAAAGACGGTCCCGGTCAGCGGGATTCACAAACAGGTTGAGCAGGCCGATTTTGTTAAGATCATCAAGCGAGTCGAATCCGAACATTTTCAGCAACGAGCGGTTAGCTGCAAGATTTTCACCCGTCGCGCTTGTCCTGAAAACGCCCAGCGGGGAATTTTCGAAAAGCTGACGGTATCCCGCCTCGGAGAGGTGAAGTTTTTCAGCCATGGCGCGGATTTCGTCATTCTGCTTCTCAACGGTCTTTCTTTGCAGGAAATTTGTCTTGAAGCCGGAGTAAACGATCCGCGAAAGGATGGCGGAGAGCCCGGTCAGCATGGTGCCATTGACAAAATGAGAGGTCAGAATTATCGGATCCTTTTGCACGTAACCGACGCCGATTATAAAAGCCGCCAGGGCCAGGGCGTACGTGATGAAGCAGAAGACGCCCCGCATGAACAGGACCGTGGCAATCCCGATAACCATCATGATATACGGCGTTATCTGGCGGGATAAATGCTGACAGATGACGGTGATGGACACGCTGTATATCATGATTGTCAAGAGAAAGAAAAAAATCATGATCCTGTGCCGCGTGGCCGGCATGTCCGGGTTTTGGGGAGGCCTGATATTCGCGGCAATGGCAAGGACAAGCAGCAATATCAAGGCCGCGGCCTGGGCGATCAGCATATGATAAAGGTATGGATTGTATGCGTCGGTACTTGTAATTCTTTGCAGGGTTACGGCGACCAGGGCGAAAAAACAGACCAGGATTACAACGCTGAAAATCCTGACGCGCATAAAATTCGCAAAGAACAGCTCCCTGTCGAATTCATCCCTGAAATCGGGGGGAATTGTCCGAATCCTGATCAGCGATCTGATTTTATCGATCATTAAATTGTATCGTCCGCAAGTAGTGGATTGGTGATTACCATATATGGAGCATTCTGTCAAGTGATCTTCAGATCAGGCGGTTTTCGGGCAACGTCCGACTGCCCGGATCTCCGGCTATTGCTTGACAACGGCATTCAATTCCGCGGCCTTTGATTGAATGATCTTGATAAAATCCATTATCCGCGTGTTTGCGATGGATATCTCCTGGGCCATCTCCGACATCCGCTCGATGGTCTTCATCGTCTGTTCCATGGAATTTTTCTGCTCGTTGGTCGATATTACGATCTCCTTCGACATCTTCTCGATAACGTCGGCCTGGCGTATTACACCATCGAGTGCGCTGTTCTGTTTCGTCATCATGATCTTGACGCCGTCGACGCCGCGGCCGATGGCGCCGACCATTTTGAACACCACGTCCGTCGATTCCTTGGTGCCGGTTACGATTACTGCGCCCGAATCCATGTCGGTGATGATCCTGGAGACCTGCTTTCCTATCTCCTTGGAGTTGTCCGACGTCGCCTGCGCGAGCTTGCCTATCTCGTCCGCCACCACCGCGAAGCCCCTTCCGTACTCGCCAGCCCGTGCGGCCTCGATCGCCGCATTCAGCGACAGCAGGTTGATACGGTCAGAAATATCGTCGATCATCCCGATGAACTGCTTTATCTCCTTGCCGCCCGAGTTGATGACGCTCATGGTCTCGTCCATTCTCTTCAGGCTGTCGCCGGTGACGCCGGCCTGGTGCTGGATTTCCCTGATGCTGTCCTCGACCCTCTGGCTCTCTTCAATGAGGCTCTTCTGCGCGAGGTTGAGCTCGATCACGAGGAGCTTCGACTTCTCGCCCTCGTCCTTCTGGTTGATGGTGGCGTGGTAGATATTGTCTATGGAAGCCGACAGTTCTTCGAACGTCGACGACATTTCCTCGCTGGTCGCGGCCTGCTCCATGGACATGTCTGAAAAGCGGCGCGAGATTTCCTGCATCTCCCGGGTCACGTTCATGAACTCTTCCGATATTCCGGTCGCGGTCCGGACGATCCCCTCGAGATTTTCGGCGCGGTTCTGGGCCTCCTTCTTGATCTCCTCCTGCTCGGATGCAAACACCTTGAGGTCCTTGCGCATGACGTTTATCTTGTCGGCGAGGGCCAGCGAGAGGAACACGATGACCATGGACGAGCCGATCTGCACGCCCCATTCGGTGATGAACATCTCGGGCAGTATGGCGAAGGTCTTCAGCACATACAGGACTATCCCGGCTACCAGGCCCAAGTATCCCACTGTTATGAATATGGCCTCGCGGGATTTCTTGAACAGCGTATACCAGACGCAGACGTGAATTACCACCGACAAGACACCCACAAGCGCCGTGGCTACCTTGATCGCAAGGGCATAAGGCGCTATCAGGCTGCAGACAGCCCAGATCGAGGACGGGACAATCACGCCGAACGTCATCACTCTGTTGACCCCCGGGAATCTTCCGGGCAAATCCATCATTGCCCGCATGAAAATCGCCGCCGTCGCGACCGATGAGCACATGAAGAACGGCAGGCAATTGCTCCCCCACCATATCGCTTCGGGCCACAGGTACTGGAACGAGTATCCGTTCAGTGTCATCTGGAAAAGAATGTACGAAGCGATAAAGGCCACATAGAGGATGTAGCTCTTGTCGCGGCTGGCCAGAAATATGAAAAAGTTATAGATCAGCATAATTATCATGAGGCCGTAGTAGATCCAGAACACCGGGGTCTTCGTCTGGGTCAGATGGAAATACGCCTTCTGCGTCATCAGAGTCGGCACGAAGTTTATCGAGCTTTTCGTTTCCACCCGCATGTAATAGGTGTGCAGTCCCGGCCCCTGCCTGAGGTTGAACACGAAGTTTTTATCTTCGATTTCCCGTTCATAAAAAGGATAATGGTTGCCCGTCTTCACCACCCGGTAGCCCTCCCCTTCCGGGATATAGAAATCGACGTAATTTAAAAGCGGATACGATATATCGAGAAACAGGTTCATCGGGTCGCTGCCTGCATAATCGACGGTAAAGCGGAACCAGTAGACCGATGGGGTGAACCCGAAGTTGAGGGACTCCCCCTTCGACGGTTTCCAGCCATCGGCGGCAGGAGCCTGGTCGATGGTCAGTTTCTTGTCCCTGTCCTCCAGGTACTCGATCTGCGTCCCGATGACCCGGCTCGAAAACGAATCATCGACGCGGACGGGATCAAGCGCGAACGAGGAGACCGGAATCAGCACCGAAAGAAGGGTCAGTAAAGAAAAAGATAGTTTCATACGGGCACCTGCTTTTAGGGATATGGAAAACATTATTGATCGATCATCAAGGCATTCAAATTAAAATTCCCGGCATAAATGCCGCTCCAGGAACACTGGTTGACTAACTAAACAACCAAAAAACCCTGCTGGCAAGGCTTTTTTTTTCTTCTTAAAACAAATAATAAATAATTATCATGTCAGACCGCGAGAACAAACCCGTGGTCGCCGCTGTCGGTGAGGATTTCAAATGCGGCGCGGTGTTTCGCGATGAGTTCTTCGACTCTTCCGTCTTCATGCCTGATCCTGAGATCGCAGCGCGCGATCTTTGAATTGATGCAGTACTTGACTCCTCCAGGCGGATTATAATAAGGCAGGCACACGAAATCATCGCGCCCGGCTCGAATCCTTCCGTCAATGATGACGCCGTTACCCGCAGCGGAGAAGGTCCAGTCGAAGTATCTGAATCTGCCCCTGCGCATGGTCTTCTGGAAACGGTTCAGCGCGTATTCCCCGCCTCCGTGCCTCAGCACCAATGGAGTCATGAACGGCGTCCAGACCGGGCCGATTTTTATGCGCGCCGTCGCAAGCTCGAGAAAGCTGTCGGGCCGGTTGTCGAATCCGGCGACCTGTCCCCAGGCATAGTGATCGGTGTGTTTCGAGCCCCAGTTGTGGTTTTCGCTGCCGATCCAGCGGTCGACGGCCATGTTCCGTCCGTTTATCGTTATGATCCCGGTAAACCGGGCAAGAGGAAGCCCCACGAGCACCTTGGCCTTTGGGAATCCGCCGTCGTAATACGAACGGGGAAAATCATACAGCGGCGCTTCTTCGCCGTCATATGAGAGGTCCCACTTAACGTCAACCGAAGCGTTCCGTATGGAGCCCGTCAGGCGTCCTGACCTGAGAAACGATTCCCCGATCGAGACATCGAGCCCGTGAGCCGAAAAACGGGCCGCGCTTACCGGGAGCTCGCTCTTCGCCGCAACGTGCTTTTTCGTCTCGCCGTCAAAATAAACAAACCACAGTTCGCTTAACGCGCCTCCGGGGTTCCCGTCAGGAGAAAAAATCGTGTAGCGAATCCAGAACGCATGGGGCCGGTCGGGATGGTTCGCCCTGAGAAAGTAGCTTTCGTAATGCCCGCGGGACTGTCCGGGAACATACCGGGTGTAATCAGCATAGTTTCTGCTTTCCTCTCTGTTCATCATCCCTCCCCGCTTTTTTCACTCTGAAATTACTCTGCGGTACAGGAAAAGCATCAGGAGCCCCAGGGGAAAATCGGTAATGAAAACGACCAGGTTCGCCAGCGTGTCTGAGCCCCATTCGGGCACGATCAGGCCTGCGATAAAAAACGAAAGACCGGTCAGTGCCGAGGCGAATTTCATAACCACAAGAGGCACCGCCATATGAAGGTACCTGGGCACATCGCGCCAGATCAGGATCGAAATTGTCGAAATGCCGGCCATCATGGAAACGGTCATTGAAAGCCAGAACTTTCCCGAGTCGCTCGCAGGGGTCAATGACGGAAAAACCGACGCTGAGACCATGTTGATGATGTCAAGCAGCCGGCCAGGAATAAAGAGAAAAATCAACCCGGTAATTATAAAGGAGACCGCATAGAGCAGGGCCACGATTCTCATCTGCTTCTGTCTTGATGTCAGGTTCATATGCGCCTCCTGATTCATGCTTTATGCCGGCCGGCCCAGCCTGTCCGAAACCCGGTCCGCAATGTGGTTAGCCAGCGCCATTATGGTTATCTGGGGATTGACCCCGAGCGACGTGGGGACCACGCTCCCGTCGGCTACAAAAAGGTTTTTCACCTCGAAGCTTTCGCCGTTAGCATCGACCGCTCCGCTTTTCGGCGAAACCCCCATCCGGCATGTCCCGAGAGGATGAAACGCCATGGCTTCATGATTGTCGCCCGGTCTGACCTTCAGGTCAAGCAGTCTTTGAACGTCATCGGGCGAATCCAGCACCGGCATCTGCCTGAAAGCCGTAAGCACCCTGACCGCCCCTGCCGCAAAAAATATCTTCGCCACGTATGCAACACCCTTCTTGAGCAGCTCGATGTCGCGCCTGTTGATGAAATACGTCGACAGGATGCCCCCGGGACCGCTGCGGTATACCCTTCCCTCTCCCGTGTCATGGATCATTGCGGCAAACGCGGCGACATGGGCGTATTGTGAGGCGAGCTCCTTGAACGGCAGCCCGATAAAGGGAAAGGCTCCGAGCAGAATTGACGGATGGACGAATATTCCTTCAAGGATGATGCCCTCGTTTTCGAAGTCATCTATATAGGCGCCCTGTGAGACTCCCTTCCATCCCTCGACCTTTTCTTTCATGATCGCGCACACGCGAGCGCCGGGATGTATCCGGAGATTGCGGCCTATGTTTTTGTTTTTGAGCCCGCTCCTTTTCAGAAAGGAAGGAGTGATCAGCGAGCCGCACGCGACGATTACGGCCCGGGCTTCGACAGTCATTGTATGGGCCCTCACGCCTGTTTCCGGATCGATAAGCGAGGCCCGGACTCCTTCAATCCTTCCGCTTCGGACGATCAGCCTGTCGGCCCGGCAATGTGCGTAAACCCTGGCGCCGTGTTTTACCGCCTCCGGAACATAGGTGACGTCCATGCTCTGCTTCGCGCCGTCGATGCAGCCGAACTGGCAGGTGCCGCATCCGCGGCAGTTCACTGCGTTGTGCTTCAGCGGTCGGCAGTTCAGGCCGAGCCTGTCGGCGCCGCGCTTGATTATCTTTGCGCAGTTGCCGAGCACCTCCCAGGGGAGCTCGGCGACATGTATCTCATTCTCGACTCTCTGGAAGTACGGATCCAGGTATTCCTCGGTAAACCGGGCAAGGCCCAGTTCATCGCGCCAGGTCCCGAGGACCCGTGAAGGCGTGCGGAAGCAGGTAAGGGAATTTATCGTCGTCGTTCCGCCGATGCATCTGCCCAGGGTGATCGACACCGCGGGGATTCCCAGCGTGAAGGTGCCGCCCCCGTTTCTGAACATCTCTACCATGGCGCTGAAGGGTTTTCCGCTCCATGTTTCGCGGGTGTGATGCCCGCCCTCCTCAAGCAATACGACAGAGTGTCCTTTCTGTGCCAGCTCTTTCGCCGCCACGGCCCCTCCGGCCCCGCTGCCGATGACGCAGACGTCGGCCTTTTCGGCGATGTCGCCGCCGTAGTCGCCGAACTGCCGTATCATGACACGCCTCCCCCGGGGGCGCCGTGTCCGCAGTGAACCCCGTGAACGTACCCGATCTGCCGAGCGGCCTCGTCGATATCGAAAAACGGCAGCGTGGTCATCAGCTTGAGCACCATGATCATGGCCCGCTTGAAATAAAAACGGCTGCTCTCCATTTTTTCGAGAAGCGCGGCCGCCTTCTCCGGCGAAAGCCTGGTGAACACCTTGCCGCTTCTGAAAAAAGCGCCGTATTCGATGTAGAGCAGCATGAGAGGAAAAATCTTTCTCATCCGGCCGTCGAAGCAGCCGATGAAACGGTCAGCCCCGGGAAGCAGATCGTAATCGGCGGCGCATGCCTCGAAGGCCCCGCCGCGCGGAATGATCGCTTCCATGACCGCGCGTGCGATGACGCCATACCTGCCTTTTAAAACCTTCATGAGTTCCTCCGGGCATCGTGCTCAGGTGATCATTGTAACACAGGATGAGCATTCTGATCCATCAATTTTCTTTGCCGGGACCGGAATCCCCTTTGCTACCCCTTCCTCTTCTTCAGCTCAAGCGCGGTTTTCAGCCCCTTCTCGCGGATGACCTTGATCTTGAGGCCGGTTTCGGTGAGCTTGAAAAAGCGCTTCCCGTATTTTCTCAGCATGCCCCTGTCAATGGTGAACCCGAGCCCGGGCGCGGTGAAAGGATGCAGCATCGCGTTTTTGTCGGGTAGGATCGGGTCTATGATGCCCTCCCTGAATTCCGGGATCCACGAGGGCGGCTCGTATGGATACTCGAGCGGCAGAGAATTGTCCCTGTCTGCGAGGACCATGTTCCAGTTGATGTAGAAACCGATGCCGTTGGTCCAGGTGTGCGGCGTGTACAGGCGTTTTTTCTCGCGGCAGGCGTCGATGACCTTCTTCACCTGGGCGATGCCCCCGGCGAAGGTCGCGTCCGGCTGGTATATGTGGAAGCAGTCCTTATCGAACATGATCTTGATCTCGTCCCAGCCGTAATTCAACTCCGCGCCGGATATCTTCACTTTCGAGTATTTTTTCAGGGCCGCGTTTCCGTCGTAATCGCGCGAATCCAGCGGCTCCTCGAGCCATTCAATCCCGTTCCGGTGACAGGCATCGGCGAATTTCTTCGCGCGGGCGAGGTCCCACGCCGGTATCTTGTCAACGATCGTGACGAGCCATCCCTGGTTTGCGTCCACGCCCAGGGTGAAATCCTTGCCGATTTTTTTCCGTACGACCTCTATCTGCCTGATGTCGTCCTTCAGCTCCACGCTCTTGACCCGCAGCTTGGCGCAGCGGAACCCCATCTCGCGTATGGCCATGATCTCCTCGGCCCTCTTGTCCGGGTCGTGCATCTCGCCGGTCGAGCAGTACACCTCCACCGGCCGGGCTTTGCCTCCGAGGAGCTCGTACACCGGTTTGCCCTGTTGCTTGCCGATGATGTCCCAGCACGCAGGCTCTATCCAGAAATTCCGCCATCCCAGGATCCCCGCCTGCTTCAACAGGTCCTGCACCCTGCCGATATCGGTCGGGTCCGCGCCCATCAGGTACCCGCCCAGGAGGTCGCCCAGGCCTTCGCGCTCCCTGCCCATGGCAGAGCCCGCGCTGTAACCCTCGATGCCGTCATCGGTCACGAGCCTGATCAGCGTGAACCTGTTGTGCGTCTGCGGGTAACCCGGTATCCAGGTCGGCCAGAAAGTTTCCCTCAGGGGGATTGAAACATGATACAGCTCTATCCTTGATATTTTCATTGAAATTCCTCCCGTACGATTGCATATTGGTTATACCAATTAATAAACTGGTATAACCAATTGTCAAGATTTTTACTTGCCAGAACAAAGCCGAAGCGCTGAATGGGTTCAATGATCCGGGGCCGAAAAGCCGCCCCGCAGACGAAAAAGAGGCATGCAATGAAAACCGGCCTTCCCGGGAGGATTCTGAACGATATGCGGACCGACATCATCCGCGAAGTATACCCCATCGGGAGCAGGCTCCCCTCGGAGCGCGAGCTGTCGCAGAAATACGATGCGAGCCGCTTTGCCGTGCGGGAGGCCATCGCGGTGCTCGCGCAGGGCGGATTCGTGGAAACGCATCCGCAGAGCGGCACCTATGTCAGGGATTTTTTCAAATTCGGCTCCCTCGACACCCTGGTTCAGGTACTGCGCGTGAGGCGCGCCATAGACAGGCAGACGCTCGAATCGCTTCTGAATTTCAGGCATATCACCGAAACGACGGCCGCAGCAGAGGCCGCGCTTCGCATCACGGAGGATGAATCCGAACACCTGAGCGAAAACCTCGAACGGAAAAAATCGCACCTTGGAGACATCGCGGCGCTGAGCGAATGCGACTTCGATTTTCATCACACGATCATCGGCATTTCGGGAAACACCATAAGCCGTCTCGTCTTTCAATCCTTCAAACCGATATACTCATTCTTCACCGATTTTTTCTACTCAATCAAGGGCGTGCCCGAGGCGTCGCTGAAACTCAACGTGAAGCTCCTCGCAGCCCTCACGCACCATGACGCCGCCGCGTCCCGCAGGGCGATGGAGGACACGCTGAAGTTCGGAGAGAAGAAAGTCTATGAAGCGATCAAGGGCGGGGGCAGCGTCATCCTGCTCGACCGGTGACGAAAGGGCGCCCGGCCGGGTCAATGATATTCGCACGCGCCGATGTCGCGTAATGAATCCCGCGGATTGCCGTTAAAATCGAGCGCATTGGGCGTGAATCCGCCGGCATCGATGAGCGGGCTGCCGGCCTGCGGTTTGCAGAAATCCGCGTCGTTGTAATCCACGCTTGAGAGAACGGGGTCTGCAATTGAGCTGCTCAGGTCATTGCCCGAAACAGACTGCCATTCCGCAAGGGTCGACCCGCTGAACAATTCAGGGTCAGAAGCCCAGGCGCCGCCGTAAAATATGTTGTTGTCCGACTCGCCGTAAAACACGTCGCCGCCCGCGATCCGCAGAAAAACGGTATACAGGGGATTGCCGCCGGCAAGATCCAGCATCAGATTGTTTTTGACCTCGATATTACGGCAGGCCCAGTCGAGATTCACGAACATGAAAGTATCGTCCGCCGAAGGATTCACGAAAGTGTTGTTGTACACCTTGATCCTCTGCGAAGGGCCGACAACCGTATCATCGCCGATCCCGACCCCGTATTGATAATTGTAAATTATGTTGTTCCTGATGACAATGTCCTTTGCATGCAATCCGATCGCTCCCTGGCGGTCGTTTTCGTACAGGCCCTGGCCGACGATCAGATTCGAATCCATGATGCAGTGGTGCTGGTATTCCCTTGAGGAGTTACGGTTCTGAGGCCAGATGGCCTGCACCCAGCCCTCGATCCTGTTTTTATAAATGACGACGTTTTCAGAGTCGCCCCGTATGGTGAGCCCGTCATAATGGACCAGATTATTCGGGCCGAACCTGTTGTGCGCGATGAAATACCGGCTGCCGCCCTGCAGCCTGAAAATGTGCTCGGTGTCGTCCGTGGTATTGACGTTCTTATCGTATACCCAGTTGCCGATGACCGCGTTGCCGTCATTGACTCCTTCCCCGTTCGACGTGTATCCGGTCTGTGTCGTATTGTGATATTCGCATTCGGCCACGGTGCAGTACCGCCCGCTCGGCGACATTGCCATGCCGCCATTTTCATATTCTTCGGTCCGGTATTTAAGCATGTGGGTGCATCCGTAATTCCACGACACCCCGAAAGGATACCGGGGATTGAAGCTCCCTTCCTCGGTTGCCCTCACACCGATATCCATGATCCTGATATCACTGCAGTCATAGAAGTGGATCGTCGACCAGTCGCTATCAACTGCAGTCGTATGGATGACGGGCCTTGCGGAAGAATGGCCCTCGGGATAATCATACGCGCCGATAATTATGGGGCCGGTCTCACCGGATACGCCGATCATGCTGTCTATGGTAAAAGTATCGCCGTTCCTGAAAAGCACCCTGACATCCGGCCCGAGAACCGATGAGATCAGGGCGCGCCCCGGCGTCCGGAACGGGGCCCCGGTGCTCAAACCGTCATTGAGGGTGTCATCGCCGTCGGCCGCAACATAATATGTGGCCCCGCTGAAAGCGGTGACTTGGATGGTTATATCATCGGATGCACTATCTCCGTCGGCATCAGTTACCTCGAGGTGCACCCGGTAGGTGCCGGCATCTTCAAACACATGCGCGGCCACGAATCCGCTCGCCGTCTCGAATTTGCCGTCAGGATCGTTGTCGTCTGCGTCGAAATCCCAGGAAAAGGTTGCGTCCATGTACGCGGCGTTATCTGAAAAAAAACATTTATTGGCAAGGCCCGTTGTTCCGGTGGCGTCGAAGAATACCGACAGCGGCGCGACGCCGCCAAGCCTGGAAGCGCTTACCGATACGTCGATCGGGCCGTTGCCTGTTTCGGGATCGCAGCTGTAATAATAGGGGTTCGCCAATCCCGTCTCATCATGCAGGGTGCATCCGGAACAAAGTGCTATTATGCAGAATAAAACCGGCAG
>ERZ795054.1648-NODE-1648-length-20478-cov-6.483034_pt1 | contig 20478 bp, 17 predicted proteins | sample MGYA00375138_ERZ795054 | MGnify/ENA primary metagenome ERZ795054 (study PRJEB30183, sample SAMN05720215) | anaerobic digester metagenome | isolation source: active sludge of municipal wastewater-treating anaerobic digesters | place: USA | collected 2014-12-23 ... | reverse complement strand
GCCGCTCATGCAACATCTGGAGGTTTTCATGAAAAAGTTTTTCAGCTTCATTTCATTATTGTTTGTTACCGTATTGTTTCTGTCCGCCTGCGATGACGGCGGGGGCGGTGGAGGAGGCGGCGGCACGGAAGACCCGGCACCCGGGGCCGTGACCATGACCATGGCAACGATCGGTTCTGATAAAATTTCGCTGTTATGGGAAGATCCCGTTGACTCCGACCTGGCTTCAATAGAGGTCGGGTACAAGGAAGATTCACAGACAGATTACATAACCGAAACCGTTGATCCGGGTGATTTGTATTGGGATTTGCAAGGCCTCTCTTTGGGTATTGGCGACCGTTACGCCATAACGGTTGCTGCGATCGATGCCGGGGGCAATGAAACTACTGTTTCGTTCAAGATGTCGAACGCCGGAAATCAGAACAATTACTATTTCATCTACACCGATGAAGATCTCTATGCGGTCCGCGGCGGCGTGACCGGATATGAAGATTGGGACACCGATGCCGCAGGTTTTGTGCTCATGGCGGACCTGAGCCTCGCGTCGTACGATTCGGACGGGGGATGGGAGCCGATCGGAGACAATACGGGTTCTTTCGGCAAAGTATTCGAAGGCAACGGGCACGTGATCAGCGGGCTTGGGATAAACCGGCCTGACGGCGATTACCAGGGTTTGTTCGGGTATCTCGGCGGCCCCGGTATAATAAACGATCTCACCGTGCAGGGGACCGTGAGCGGTCGATCTCATGTCGGCGGACTTGTGGGGACCAGCGAAGGTACGATCAGCGGCTGTGTTTCCGGTGTTGCGGTGACCGGTAATGTATCCGGTGAATTCCTGGACACCGGCGGCCTGGTTGGAGACAATTCAGGCGCGGTCAGCGTTTCATCAGCAACCGGTTCGGTAGACGGTATATACCGTGTGGGAGGACTTATAGGATTTAATGACGGTGGAACGGTCGACAACTGTCATGCTTCCGGTGCGGTAACCACCACCTATGATTTCGCCGGAGGTCTTGTTGGACGCAACGCCGTTGGAACGATAAGCGACTCGTATGCCACCGGACCCGTTGAGTCAACCAACAACAATGCGGGCGGACTGGTTGGAGCTCACATCTCGGGATCAATCACTAATTGTTATGCAACAGGATCGGTTTCCTCGCCGGGTAGTGCAGGCGGCCTTGTAGGCGGTAATGGCGGCAACATAAGTTCTTCACACGCGACCGGCAACGTTACCGGCGAATCAAATATCGGCGGTCTCATAGGGAATTTGGGCGCCGGAACGGTCGGCACCTGTCATGCGACCGGTGCGGTGACCGGTACTGGAAACAATCTCGGCGGGCTCGTGGGATATTTCAATATGGGTGAGATTACCGGTTCATATGCCACGGGGAGCGTGACCGGGCATGCAGACGACAGCGATTATGTAGGCGGACTTGTTGGAGGCAACAATGAAGGCGAAATAACCGGCTATCATACGACAGGCGCAGTGACCGGGCATGACAATGTCGGCGGTCTTGTCGGATATAATTCCGGCGGACCGATCGGGAGCGGCTCGTATTCTGAAGGGAGCGTAACCGGTAATCAGAACGTCGGCGGTCTCATGGGATATCTCTATAGCGGGAGTATCACCGGCTCCCACTCAAGTTGCACCGTTACCGGTGATACCAATGTAGGTGGACTGGTGGGGAACAATGGTTCGGTGATCGAACTCTCGTACGCTACAGGCAGTGTAACAGCAACCGCGGGGACCAATAACGATTATGCAGGCGGGCTTGTTGGATACTGTGACGGCCAATCGATAACAAACTGCTATGCACGGGGCAGCGTAACCGGCGTAGGCAGCCTGGGAGGGTTTATAGGACGTTTAAATGCAGGAACGGTTTCAAATTGTTATTCAACCGGTGCCGTGACTGGTTCCGGGACACCTTGTTGCGGATTTGTTGGATCTACTGCTGTCGATGTGACTGCCTGTTATTATGACATAGATACATCCGGCCTGAGCGATTCTAATGGCGGTGCTTTCCCAACATATACCGATTATATGATGGATCAGCAGCTGTTTGATTCTGATGGATGGGATTTTGATGCCACCTGGAGCATCGATACAAACACCGTCGACGGCTGGGTGAACAACGGGTATCCCTACCTCCTGGACAACGAACCCGCGGAATAATTGGTGTATTAACCCCCTTCTCCCTCGGGAGAAGGGCCGGGGGATGAGGGGATAAAATTACGTGCCACAGAAAAAGCGGCGGAGCGATCCGCCGCCTTTTATATTCTTGCCGGATGGTTATCACTGTCAAGGATGAAAAAATATGTTGCCATAAGGCACACATTGGCATAATTTGTATTTATGAAGTTTTACAACTGGAACCTGGATAAAAACGACACGCTTGCGAAGGAGCGAGGGGTTTCATTCATAGATATAGTGTACTATATAGAACGGGGCCATGTCATTGATATTGTTGAACATCCAAACAGGGATAAATATAAAAACCAAAAAATCTATGTCATAGATATTGATGATTACATATATCTCGTACCTTTTATTGAAACCGAGGAAGAGATATTTTTAAAGACCATAATTCCGAGCCGAAAGGCGACAAGGGAATACCTGAGAGGTAAGAAATGAAAAAAATAAAGCTGGACAGTGAAGAGGCCGAACTGATTGAAGCCTTTGATCGCGGGGAATTAAAAACGGTTCGTAATGCTAAATCAGAAATAAAAAAACACGTTGAATACGCAAAGGCGACCACGCGCAAAGACAAAAGGGTCAATATCCGTATTTCACAGAAAGACCTGGAGACGATACAGCGCAAGGCGATGGAAGAAGGCATACCCTACCAGACATTGATTTCAAGCCTTTTGCATAAATATATCAACGGAAGACTTGTCGAAAAGAAAGTTTAGAATATATAGCCTGTTTGCTCATCCTGCGTCGCAACAGGGGGCGCGGGGGACAGCGTCCCCCGAAAACATATCCCCTCTTTATTATATCAAAAAAAGCTTGCATTAATTATACCGCCGTTTAATAGTGTCCCTGACTGTAGTTTCTGGGTTTTGACGAGAGAGTGGGAAGCCACTCTCTTTTTTCGATAGGGACACCGCCTCAGTGAACACATTCCGCGGGATTTTACGGTTGCCAGGGGGCAGCGCCTCATGAAGGATGAGATTATCCGACTGGCCGAAGAGACAGCAAAAACCCTGGGGCTGATGATTTACGAGTCATCGGTGCTGCTCAGGGGCGACAATACCAGGATCGTCGTGAAGATCGACAAGCTGGAGCCCGTTTCGCACCTGGATTGCGAGAGGTTTTCCAGGGATCTGGGCAAGCGGATCGACGAGATGGAGGCGCTCCCGAATTATTCGCTCGAGGTGTCATCGCCCGGCATCAAAAGGAAGCTGCGGTCAATCGAGGAGTTCAGGCGGTTCACCGGCTCGCCGGTCAAGATCGTGGCCGAAGTGAACGGCGAGAGGCGGGCGGTCAAAGGCAGGCTGGTCTCGGTCGGGGATGACAGGGTGACCGTTTTTTCTGATGAGGAAGACAGGGAAGTGACGGTAGAATATAAATCAATTGCGAACGCAAATCTTGATTATTAGGGTAGAAGGTTGAACTGATATGAGCGCTAACTTTTTTGAGGCATTACACCAGATCGCCAACGACAAGGGCATACCCCGCGAGGAGATCGAGGAAATCGTCGAATCCGCCATGCTGTCGGCTTTCAAGAAGCAGTACGGCATCACCGACAACGTGAAGGTCCATTTCGACCGGGACAAGAACACGGTCAAGGTGATATCGAAAAAAATGGTGGTCAATACCGTCCGCGACAGGGGCGAGGAGATATCCATCGCAGAAGCGAGAAAGATCGATGCGAACGTCAAGCTCGGCGACGACATCGACGTCGAGGAGAACCCCTTCGAGTCGTTTGGAAGGATCGCGGCCCAGACCGCCAAGCAGGTCATCATCCAGAAAATCAAGGAATCCGAAAAGAACATCATATACGACGAGTACAAGGACAAGGAAGGCGAGCTCATAAACGGATATTTACAGAGGAAGTCCCGCGACGCGCTGTACGTCGACCTGGGGCGCACTGAGGGAGTGCTCTACGCCCGCGAGCAGTCTCCTCTCGAGCATTACAAGACCGGCGACCGCATCAAGGCCCTTATCCTGTCCGTGCAGAAAAACGCCAAGGGCCCGAACATCATCCTCTCGAGAAGCCATCCCAAGTTCATCCAGAAGCTCTTTGAAATGGAAATCCCCGAAATATACGACGGCGCGGTGAAGATCGTCAACATCGTGCGCGAGCCGGGCCTGAGGACCAAGGTCTCGGTGGCCAGCGAGCGCGACGACATCGACTCGGTCGGCGCCTGCGTCGGGATGAAGGGCATACGCATTCAGTCGATCGTGCGCGAGCTCGAGGGTGAGAAGATCGACGTGGTCGAATATTTCAGCGAGAAGAAGATAATGGCCGCAAACGCGCTGACCCCCGCCAAGGTCAAGGAGATCATCGAGGTTCCCAGCGGCGGCGTCATCGCCGTGGTCGAGGGCGACCAGTACCGGCTTGCGGTCGGCAAATCCGGCCACAACGCGCGGCTCGCCACGAGGCTGTGCGGTTTCGAGATAGACATCAAGACCGAGGAGCAGTACCGCGAATTCCTCGCCTCCAGCGATTCGCGTTCGATCGTGGAGCAGCTTTTCTCGAACAAGAGCGAGAACGAGACCCCGCTCGAGGAGCTGCCGGGCCTTGATCCGAGGACTATCAAACTGCTCGAGGCGGGCGGCATATTCTCGGTCGAGGACCTCGTCGAGAAATCCTACGAGGAGCTGATCGAGATCGACGGAATCGGAGAGAAGACGGCTCAGAAGATCATGGACATCGTCGCCGAGAGCGTCGATTTCGATGAGGAAGAGGAAGAAGCCGAGGATGAAACCGAAGGCGAAGAGGCCAAGTCCGAGGAAAAAGATGATACCGCGAGCGAGGAAAAAAAAGATGAATAGATAGCGGGTTCACCAATCCATATATGAGGAATCGAGTAATTTAAATGAAAGCCATTGACATCGCGACAAAGAATCATATCACCATGGATGATATGATGGAAGTATGCAGGGAGCTTGGCGTCGCCTGTGAAGGAGACGCCTTCGACCTGTCGGACAAGGACATTTTTCTCGTTGAAAAGAAAATCGAGGCCATCAAGAAAAGGAAGATCCAGAAGCTCGAACAGAGCAAAGAAGGAAAGAAGATAAAGCTTAAGAGAAAAGTCCATATTTCCAAGGAGATAAAAGAGAAGACGACCGGTGAACCCGCGGGCAAGCCCGAAGAAAAGGAAATACCCGCAGAAGAAAAACCCCAGCAGGCAAAACCGCCCGTGAGAAGGGAAGGCCCGCCGCCCAGAAGAGAGGGCGGACCCTCCGGCGACAATAAAAGGCCGGGTCAGCGGCCTCCATTTCAGCCCGGACAAAGAAGACCCGGTCCCGGCGTTCAGGGTTCCCCGGGCGCTCAGGGAAGGCCGTTCGTGAGAAGAGAAGGCGGGGCTCCTGTCAGAAAGGAAGGCGGGGTCAGTGGCCTGCCGGCCAAACCCGAGGGCGCTGCGCCGGTTGCGGCGGGCGAGGCCCAGAAGAAACGGAAGAAGGGCGGCGCGAAAGAAAAGGAACAGAAGGGTAAGTATAAAAAGGAAGTCCAGGAAAAGGAATTCGCTATAAAGAAAAGGCAGCATGCTCTATTCGTCAAAAAAGAGGCTGTCACCCCGACGGAAATAACGATTACCGAGAGCGTTTCGGTCGGAGAGCTTTCCAAGAAGCTGAACGTCAAGGCGAACGAAGTCATAGCCAAGCTCATGACACTCGGGGTCATGGCCACGATAAACCAGGTCATAGACGCCGAGACTGCGCAGATACTCGCGGCGGAATACAATACCGAGGTCAAAGTCGTTTCTCTCTACGAGGAGACCGTCATCAAGCAGAGCGAGGAGGACCGGGCCGAGGATTACGAATCGAGGCCGCCGGTGGTCACGGTCATGGGACATGTCGACCACGGTAAGACCAAACTCCTCGATGCGATCAGGGAAACCGACGTCACCGCGTCCGAATTCGGAGGCATAACCCAGCATATAGGCGCCTATACGGTCACGGTCAATTCAAAGAAGATAACGTTCCTGGATACGCCTGGCCACGCCGCATTCACCACCATGAGGGCCAGGGGCGCCAAAGTCACCGACATAGTCGTGCTGGTTGTGGCCGCGAACGACGGAGTGATGCCCCAGACCATAGAGGCGATCAACCACGCCAAGGACGCGGGCGTTCCCATTATCGTGGCCATAAACAAGATCGACCTCGCCGATGCGAACGTACAGCGCGTCCGCCAGGAGCTGACCAATTACGACCTGATCCCAGAGCAGTGGGGAGGCCACACCCTGTACGCCGAGATCAGCGCCAAGATGAAGAAGAACATCGGGGAGCTTCTCGAACTAATCCTCATCCAGGCGGAGATGCTCGAGCTCAAGGCCAACAACAAGATCATGGCCAAGGGCGCGGTCATCGAATCGAAGCTCGACCCGGGCCGCGGCCCGGTCTCCACGATACTTGTCCAGAAGGGCTCGCTCAGGGTGGGCGACCCGTTTGTGGTGGGAGTGTACAGCGGGAAAATCCGGGCGATGTTCGACGACCACGGCAAGCAGCTTGCCGTTGCGGGCCCGTCGACTCCGGTCGAGATCCTCGGCATATCTGGCGTACCGGCGGCCGGGGACCCGTTCGAAGCGGTCGAATCCGAAAAGTTCGCCAAGCAGATATCGCAGAAGAGGCTGGATTACCTGCGCATCGAATCCGCGAAAAAAGTCCGCAAGGTCACGCTCGAATCCCTGAACGAGATGATCCGCGAGGGAGAGGTGCAAGAGGTCAGGGTTATCGTCAAGGCCGACGTCGACGGCTCGGCACAGGCCCTCAAGGAGTCCCTGGAGAAGCTTTCGACCGGCGAGATAAGGGTCAAGGTCATCCACTCGAGCACGGGCGGCATCAACGAGTCCGACGTCATGCTCGCGTCGGCGTCGAACGCGCTGATCATCGGCTTCCACGTGAGGCCGACGGGAAGGGTTTCGGAGATAGCGGAAAAGGAAAACGTCTCGATCAAGTTCTACAACATCATCTTCGAGGCGACAGACGAGATCAAGGCCGCGATGGAGGGCATGCTCTCCCCGGAAATCAAGGAGGAGATCACGGCCACCGGCGAAATCAGGCAGACCTTCAAGGTTTCCAAGGTCGGGACCATCGCCGGCTCGGTGCTTCTCACGGGAAAAATCGAGCGCAGCAACAAGATCAGGCTGGTGCGAGACAGCGTCGTCATATTCGACGGCAAGCTGAAGTCGCTCAAACGCTTCAAGGACGACGTGTCGAGCGTCGAGGCGGGACAGGAGTTCGGTTTCGGTCTCGAGGATTTCAACGACATCAAGGACGGCGACACCTTCGAGGCCTACAAGCTCGTTGAAATCGCCAAGACCCTCGCATAACCGCGCCGGCAAGCGGTCGTGATATGGCAGCATACAGAAAGGAAAAAATGGAAGGGCAGATCAGGAGGCTTGTTTCCGAGCTGCTCATCAAGGAAATAAAGGATCCCAGGATCGGCTTCGCGACCGTTACCGGGGTCGATCTCAACAAGGACTTTACCGAGGCGAGGGTCGGGATTTCGGTCCTCGGCACTCCCAGGGACATGCGCAAGAGCCTGGAGGGCCTGCAGTCCTCAGAGGGCTTTATCCGCCACAAGGTCGGCAAGGCGCTGGGCATAAGGGTCATGCCGAAAATAGTTTTCCATCTTGACTCATCGGTCGCAGAAGGGACGAGAATGGTCGGCCTGCTCAACGATCTCGAGGCCGAAGAGGCGGAACGATCTCAAGATGAGGATAACGAAGATTCCCCGGAAGAAAAATAGACGGCGGCATATTGGACAACAGCGTTCTGCTTATCGACAAGCGGGAAGGGCTGACATCCTTTGAAACGATCAGGGAGGTCAGGCGCCTCCTGGGCGTCAGGAAGATCGGGCACGCCGGCACCCTTGATAAATACGCCGCCGGACTGCTTGTCGTGCTGACCGGAAGGGCGACCCGGCTTTCGGCCTACCTTCTCGGTTCCGAGAAGACATACCGGGCGACGGTGAAGCTCGGCGTAGTGACCGATACCGGAGACCGGGAGGGAAAGATAATAAGCACCTCGCCGGCCGAAGGGGTTTCCGAAGACGATATTCTCGGGGCGCTTTCTTCGTTCATGGGAGAAACCCTGCAGGTTCCGCCGGTATACTCGGCCCTGAAGATCGGCGGTAAGCGCGCATCGGACCTGGCGCGGCAGGGAAAGGACGTTTCGCTGAAGGAAAGGAAGATCGTTATAAGCGAGCTTTCCCTGGTAAGTTTCGAAGCGGAATTCTTGCGGTTCACCATTGATGTCCGGTGCTCGAAGGGGACTTATATCCGTTCGCTCGCCCGGGACATCGGAGATGTCCTGGGAACCGGAGCCTATATGGAGGGCCTGAGAAGAACGGCCTCCGGGCCCTTTTCGGTGGACGACGCAGTGACCATCGAGGAACTCGGTTCGTTTATCCATGGGAACCCGGTTGCGAAGGATTTCAGGAGAAGGCCCGTGGAGGGGTTTCCCGGATTCAGCATCTGCGTGGTCGGGGATTCGGCCAGGGCCAGAATACTGAACGGCGCGGTTTTCGCCCGGGAAGAGGCCCTTTCGGTCGCCATAAAAGAGGAAAAAAAGTTTATTATTTTGGACAGCGGGCAAAATCTTATTGCAATTGCGGATATTGATATTGATAAATGGCATATTAATTACGATTGCGTGGTTAATCTATAATGCCTGTCCCATGTTCGGACATATAGCGTTGAAATCGACATATAATCAGGAGGATATTAGCATCGTATGACTTCGAAGAGTGAAATTATCGGGAAGTTCAAAAAGCACGAAAGTGACACCGGCTCGCCGGAAGTCCAGGTGGCCCTTCTTACCGAAAGGATCAACTACCTGACCGAACACTTCAAGGTGCATGCAAAGGACTTTCATTCCCGCAGGGGCCTGCTTAAGCTGGTTGGACAGCGAAGAAGGCTTCTCGATTACCTGAAGAAAAAAGATCTTCAGAGATACAGGGATATCGTTAAAAACCTTGGTTTAAGAAGATAACCCTCTGTATCGATTCCACAGAGATGGAATCGCATTACGGGTCATGGAGAAGTCAGAATATAGGAGCCAGATGAGCCGGTAAGGATCGCGCCTTGCCGGTTTTTCTGACTTCTGGATTCTGACTGCATCCTCTTCCCGCCTCATCTCTGTGGAACCATCTTTAACATACACTAGAGAGGTATTTGTATGAGTATTGACGTCAAAGTTCCTGTTGGCAGGGAGACCCTGAATTTTAACACGGGTTATCTGGCCAAGCAGGCCGATGGTTCTGTGGCCGTTTCCTATGGAGAAACCGTTGTTTTCGCGACAGCGGTAATGTCAAGGGAAGTAAAAGAGGGCCAGGATTTTTTCCCGCTCACGGTCGACTACCGTGAGAAAACGTACGCTGCGGGCAAGATACCCGGCGGATTCATCAAGCGCGAAAACAGGCCAAGCGACCGGGAGATACTGGTCAGCAGGCTCACTGACAGGCCCATGAGGCCGCTGTTTCCCAAGGACTTCGTAAACGAGGTCCAGATCATTATCTATGTCCTGTCGGCTGACAGGGAAAACCAGCAGGACGTGGTGGCGATCAACGCTGCGTCGGCGGCGCTCATGGTTTCGGGCGCGCCCTTCAAGGGCCCGGTCGGCGCGGTGCGTATCGGCCGCGTTGACGGAAAGTTCGTGGTGAACCCGACCTTTTCACAGATGCCCCAAAGCGACATCGACCTGATGGTGGCCGGGACCAAAAAAGCGGTGACCATGATCGAGGGATCTTCAAAGAATGTTTCCGAGGCGGACATGGTCGCAGCGGTGCGTCTCGCGCACGAGAACATCATCACGATCTGCAAGTGCCAGGAAGAATTGAGGGACCAGGTCAAGAAAGAGCCCTTCACCTACGTATCTTTCGTGCCCGACGCAGAGCTTGAAAAAGAGATCAGGGCGAAGTATTTCGGCGAGCTTGAAAAGCTCTCCTCTCTCACGAAAAAGAAGGTCCGCGAAAACGCGGTACACGAGATAATTGAAAAAGCGAAAAAGGAAATGGCCGAGCGTTTTCCCGAAACGGCGGGCCAGTGCGGATCGATCATTGATTCGATGGACGGCGAGATCGTCAGGCGCAGGATCCTCGAAGAAGGCAGGCGCGCCGACGGCCGCGGCCTTAAAGACATCCGCCCGATTGACATCATGCTCGGCATACTGCCCCGCGCTCACGGCTCCGCGGTGTTCACCAGGGGCGAAACGCAGAGCCTCGGCGTGACAACGCTGGGAAGCATCGGTGACGCGCAGAGGCTTGACTTCATCGAAGGCGAAAGCGAGAAGCGTTTCATGCTGCACTACCAGTTCCCGCCTTTTTCGGTAGGCGAGACCGGCAGGACCGGCGGCGTGGGGCGGCGCGAGATCGGGCATGGCATGCTTGCCGAGCGCGCGCTCGAATACGTAATCCCCGAGGCGAACACCTTTCCGTACACGATACGGCAGGTTTCCGAGATACTCGAGTCGAACGGGTCTTCGTCCATGGCCACGGTCTGTTCGGGCTCGCTTGCGCTGTTCAACGCGGGCGTTCCCCTGAAAGCGGCGGTCGCCGGCATCGCGATGGGACTCGTCATGGAAGGCGACCGGTACGCGGTCCTCTCGGACATTCTGGGCCTTGAAGACCACCTCGGCGACATGGACTTCAAGGTCGCCGGAACTACCGAGGGCATCACGGCGTTCCAGCTTGACATAAAGATCGAGGGTATCACCCCGGAGATCATGGAGGCCGCCCTCGATCAGGCCAGGGAGGGGCGGCTCCAGATACTCAAGACCATGGGCAGCGTCATTTCCAAGCCCGAAAGCAAGCTCTCGCCGCACGCACCCAAGATAGAGATCATGACCATCGATCCGTCGAGGATCGGAGAGGTAATCGGCGGCGGAGGAAGGGTGATCAAGCGGATCATCGAGGAGACCGGGGCAGACATAAACATCGAGGACGACGGCACCATCACGATCTGCGCTGTGGAGGACAAATCGATCAAGGGAGCGATTGACTTTATCAACAGGATAGTCAAGGACCTTGAGGTTGGCGCGATCTACGAGGGCACAGTCGTCAAGATTATGGACTTCGGAGCCTTCGTCGAAATAGCGCCGGGCAAGGACGGGCTTGTCCACATCTCGAAGCTTGACCGTCAACGCGTGAACAAGGTCACCGACGTCGTCAACGTGGGCGACAAGGTAAAGGTCAAGATCATCAAGATCGACAACAACGGCAGAATAGACCTGAGCAGAAAGGACGTCCTGGACCTGGAATAGTGGATGGTTAAAAAGTACAGACTTGACAACGGCATGACGGTGCTTCTGGAGCCGGTCGAGGGAGTGGTCTCCATATCGGCCGGCCTCTGGATCAAGACCGGTTCCAGGAATGAGTCATTTTCGCAGTACGGTTACGCCCATTTCGTCGAGCACATGCTTTTCAAAGGTACGGCGAAATATTCCGCCGCCGACATAGCCAGAATCGTCGACCGTGTCGGCGGCCAGCACAACGCCGCAACCAACCGGGAATACACCTGCTATTACATCAACGTCGTTTCCGAGCACCTGCCCATGGCGGTCGAGGTGCTCGCCGACATGTATTACAACTCTCTTTTCGACAACGTCGAACTCGGCAAGGAAAAGAAGGTAATCATAGAAGAGATCAGGATGTACGAGGACACCCCGGATGAGTTCATCCATGACCTATTCATGGAATGCATGCTGGAGGGGCATCCCCTGTCGCATTCGATCCTCGGGACGATCCAGAGCATCGAAGGAACAACGCGTGAAAGCCTCACCGGTTTCTACCAGGACCAGTACGGCACCGACAACGCCATTTTCGTCGTTTCGGGAAATTTTGACCTGAGTAACGCCGAGGCCATAATCTCCCGTTTTTTTATGAAGAAAATCACGGGGGCCGCTGAAGCGGCGCCTGTGATCGATGCGCCCGCAAGGGTCATGAGGAAACACGTTCAGCGGGATCTCGAACAGGTGCATTTCTGCATGGGCACCGAGGGAATCCCCAGGAACGACGATGACCGCTGGCCCATGTACATACTGAGCACGATTTTCGGCGGGAGCATGTCTTCGCGTCTTTTCCAGAATATCCGGGAAAAGGAAGGGATCAGCTATTCGATATATTCGTTTCACTCCTCGTACCGGGACCACGGCATATTCGGGATTTACTGCGCCACTTCGCCCGAAACATACGGCAGGGCGGTCGAGCTCATCATCAAGGAGTGCCGCGACCTGCTTGAAAAGGGCATAACCGAGCAGGAGCTTGCGGATGCGAAGAGCTTCATGATCGGCAATCTGGCTCTTTCCCTCGAAAGCACCGAGGTGCGCATGGGACATCTTGCCAAGAACGAGATTATCTTTCAGCGGAGCTTCTCGTATGAGGATATTTTGCACTGCATAAACAATATTTCACTTGACGATTTTTCGAAAATCAGCAAAAAACTCTTTCATGATAAAACGCTTTCGCTCGTTTCGGTCGGCGAGGTATCGGGCCCTGACATGAAAAGCGAAAAGCTGCGGCTGTGACTTTCAGGCCCGGAACAGTATCCTAAACCAGGCGGAGTTAGTATGGCATCGAAAAACGAAGGCATAAACAGCACCATCGGGCAGGGCTCGGTGTTTGAAGGCAAGTTCTATATCAGCGGGTCGCTCCGGATCGACGGCAAGTTCGAAGGGGAGATCAAGACAGACGAGGAACTCGTCGTGGGCGAGACCGGCCGTGTTAAGACCGACATCGCGGCCAAATCCGTGGTGGTTGCCGGTACGGTAATCGGGAACATCAGGGCGCTCGAGGAGGTCAGGCTGCTCGAAACTGCCAAGGTCCTCGGAGATATCACCGCCCCGGCGATATCGATACAACGCGGCGTCGTGGCCCAGGGGAAGATCATGATTACAGGCAGCTATAAAAAGGACCCGAAAAAAGTCATCGAGGACTCCTATAACATGGGTCCCTCGAAGCTCAATGAGAACCAGAGGCCTGAACGCTAAAAAAATTGATCCTGCGCCCCTTTGTTGCTTTACGGGCGTCTCAAAATCCGCTTTTAACATTATATTATATTGATGAAAAGTGGCTTATACAATGAAAGCGCCCGCAGGGAGTCATCCTTGAAATGTATCAGGAGTTTCCTTATTTTCGTGAAGCAGAGTATTAATTACTGCCATTGTAAATGCCGATAACAACATCAGGGCCGTGTCCCCGGCGGTTTTTTCCGGCGCGGTTTTATGAAAAATTCGACGAGAAAGACATTCAGGTTCGGCAGGTTCAATCTGACCGTATTGACCAACGAGGTCATGGTGTTTTACGCCGGCCGGGACAAGATATATTTCAAACGCTTTTACCTCTCCGCGCCCCGCTTTTCGAAAAAGATAGCTTTCGCGCTGCTGATTGCGGTATTCATATCCCTGGCGGTATTATATTCAGGCCTGAAGGCGCCGGGGCCCGACAGGGAGATTGCCCAGGTCGTTGATCCTCTTGCGGACGACGACAGGGAAAAAAACAGGATACTTCTTTCCGAAAATACCGATTACTCCACGCCTGATGAATCACGGGCTCTGGTCATATCCGAGCATGTGGTCGCTCCAGGCGAGAACCTGAGCGCTATCGCCAAACAGTACGGCATATCCATCGACACCATCTGCGGCTCGAACAACCTCACCTCGTACGACTTCATCAGGGAGGGCGTTCATCTCAAGATACCGAACAAGGACGGCATCATCTACCGCATGAAGGACGGGAACAATATAGCGGGGATCGCCGAAAGATACCGGGTTTCTCTGGAAAAGATCATCGCCGAAAACCGGATCGAAAATCCGGATTTCGTCCCGGTCGACGCGGTGCTGTTCATACCGGACGCCAAGCCCCAGAACATCGTGAACGGCTTCATGTGGCCGTGCTCGATCAGGGTGATCACCTGCGGATACGGGTGGAGGCAGAACCCTTTCAACGCCGAATACCGCGAGTTTCATCAGGGGCTCGACATCCGCGCCAGGTACGAATGGGTGCGCTCTTCGAAGTACGGTAAGGTCACCTATACGGGCTGGCTCGGGGGATACGGCAAGACGATCGTGATCGCTCACCCGGGCGGATGGAAGACCCTGTACGGTCACCTGTCGAAGATCATCGTCAGACCCGGCCAGTACGTCAAACAGGGCCAGTCGATCGGCAAGAGCGGGAACACCGGACGCTCGACAGGGCCGCACCTGCATTTTGAAATCACCAAATACGGCAGCCACACCAATCCTTATTCGCACCTGAAAAAAAGCCGGATATAATTGTATTGTGGAATTATATTAATGTGTGCAAAAACCGGCGGAACGCTCCGCCGGTTTTTGTATATGCGGATCACAATTTGATATTGTACACCTTCGTGCTTTCGTCCGGGAACCGCACCATGAACTCTACAGGCTGTTTTTCTTCGCTGATGAACTCCTTGACCAGCGGTTTCGTGCATTGGATGACCCAGGTGTACGTATAGCCCACGGATGTGCCGTAGCTGCTGATCAGCATGTGCTTGATCGGGATAAGCGTTATCGACTGGAGAAGATTGTTTTTTCTCGCGTCCCTCAGCTTGAACGACAGATCGATCTCGTTGTCGAGAAACGGCATGGTGGTTTCCAGCGTGAAATATATGAATTTATTGTCGTCGTACCTGAGATTGTCGACAAAATTCGCCAGTTTCTTTTTGTGCTCGGCGCTGATGTTTCCGCTTTCAACGATCAGCTGGCGGGCGTAGGCGACAAACTGATTGTAGCTGTTGAAGTCGAGTATGTCCGAGCGGGCCATGGTGTTGTAATACTTGCCGCTCGCCTTGACATCGTCCTTCACGATTTTGTACGAGAAGCATCCCATTGGAAATACAAGCAATGACATGATGGCAATTGCATGAAATTTACGCATTAAAGGCCTCCTTGTTTCACTATATTTTCAGAGGTTCATGCCTCGTTAAAAGCGTCAAGAATTATTTTATATAGAAATAAAAGCAATATAGCACTAAAATCTTGTATATTGATAATGGCGGATTCAAGTTTTGCTGTAATATGTAATCTCCGGAATTCCCGCATTGTTTTTTAATATGAAACCATACCATATGCTTGACAAACGAATATCCCCTGAAGAATAAATAAGACAGCCATCATCATTCTGCGTTTTTCAAGAGTCGTGACAGAAAATATTTTTAAATCCTTCGACGGTACCGGGATCGAGGCGGAACTATACAGGGCCGGGCATCAGCGCGGCTGCGTCGTTTTCTGGCCCTGCATGGGCGGCGCTTTCGGCATGTACCGTTTCCCGGCAGGCGATTTTACGGAGCGGGGATACTCGGTCGTTCTCTACAATCCGAGGGGGCACGGGGCTTCGGGCGGGCAGATGTCAATCCAGACCGCATTGAAGGACCTCGATTTTTTCATCGCCGGCAGCGGTCTGAAAAATGTCCCGCTCGTTGGTATCGGGCACAGCGCCGGGGCCAATGCGCTTCTGCAGTACTCTTCTTTTAACGCGAACCTCGACCGCTTCTTCCTGGTTGCGCCGGTGCTCGACTCCCGCATGTCGCTCGAGTACCTGTACGATCGCGGGAACATCGGCGAATTCAACGATATACTGGCGATGCGGGCCGGAGCCCGTGACGTCATCGACGAGTGTCTCGGCGACAGCAGGTGGATGGATCGGGCGTACTGGGATGCGATGGGCCTGCGCCGTTACATGGATGCGAAGTCGGGCCTTCTGATGATCGGGACTTTCCTGGAAAACCTGTTTCTACCCGGCCACAACGCGTACGGATATCTGAGGGAGAAAGCCCGGGTCACGGATGTCATCGTGGCTGCGGAGGACCACTGGTATCCCCTGGAAGAGACAAAAAGACTGGCGGCCGATTACGGGTTCTCTCTGACCGAAATAAAACAGGCGCGCGATCATTTCTTCACAAGGGCATGGAAACATGTCTGGGCCCTGATCCTCGGAGAGCTGTCCGGTCCCCGGTAATATTGAAGCGGGAGGATTATCTTTCCCAGGGATTCCGGTATGTCCACTGATAACGGTCCGGCGCCCCCTTCGAGTAATTCCGGTATGTGTGTTTTGCGCACTGAAATGAAAACTCGTACAGGGTATCCTTCGTGATATGTTCCGGGTTGGCGCGCAGATAATCCAGAAAAGCCTCGGTTTTGTCGAACACAATATCCTCGAGCGGGATGACCCATGCCTGGACCTCGAGCAGCTTTTCGTAATCGATCGTGTGGTCGATCGCATCGATGGCGACCCCGTTGTAGTCGTACAGGTCGTAATCCAGAAGGACCGACAGGGATGCGTTGTTCAGCATGCTTCCGATCCCGGTATCCACCGGTATCCCGAAAATATTGATGTATTCCGCCCTGGCGAAATACGGTATCTTTTCGCCGAAGATGAAATACGGCACAGCCGGTGTGAACGAGGGCTCCCCCATCGCGCTGTACATGGTCATCAGGGGAAGGTCCTCATCGGCCGCAGCGCCGTCGATAACATAGCAGGAAGTGCTTGAGTTGCGGCTGAGCGTATAGTTCGTGTTGAAATTGTCCGGATCAGGCCCCCCCTGGGCGTAGTCCTCGTCGTATTTATAGCAGGCCGTACAGTCATCGGCGAATTTGTCGCAGTCCCCGCCCACGTCCTTTGCCGCCATCTGAAGCACGCTGCGCGGAGAGAGATCGCCGTTCTCATACAGCTCGTTGAACAGCTCCATGGCCCTATTGTATCGAATGGCCGATCCGCCTTCGTGCATGACATATCCTTCGGTGACATGGGAGTTTGCGCGGACAACGAAACCTTTCATGTCCTCGTTTGCGTCGTATTTTGTCCACATGAGCCTGTTCGTGCCGTCGGACCATACCTCGTATATGGCGGCGCCGCCTTCGGCGTCTATCGCGGGAAAATTACCGCAGACGGTCAGCAGGTTGTAATTGGACCAGCTGTCCAGAAAGTCCTCGAAATCCCTCAGAGTTGCGCATTGCTCGAGTGCGATCTCGGTCAGGATGTTGTTGGCGTTCGTGATCGTCCGCAGGGTGCCCTCGGCCACGTCGGCGCTGACAATAGCGAATCCGTTTTCGTTCAATCCACCCGAAACCAGCTTGATGTTTGAAAGATAAAATGTCTCGCCTTTGGCATACAGGATCGAGCCGACATTGTCCGGGCCGGCTATTTCAAAGTCGATCTCCTCCCTGACACTGGAGGGATTGTCCCTGTTTTTCCAGAGAAACGGCCTTCCGGTTTGCGATGCTTTTGCTGACACTACCGCGACCGTGCACGCCTGAATTTCCGGCGCATGGAACACTAAAAATGCCGTTGAAAAAATGATTGTTGCCGCAATGTTCTTCATCGGATGATTTACTCCTTAAAATGATTAGTGCCCGCCGACCGCAAGATCGGCCTGTAGTTCCCGCTCCAGATTTCCCGCCGCGACCGGGTGTATGGCCCCGCTCTGCACCTGCGCAGGGATCATCTCGAGCATCTGGCGCGCGAGGTCTTTGCGCAGCGCCGTATCGACCGCAGACGCGAGCCATGCCTCTTTTTTCTTCGCAAAAAGCAGCTTGTTGACCAGTGTCGTAAGTTCCCTGCCGCTCTCGTTCGGCAGCTGTGCGGCGGCGTTTTGCAGTACCTGCCATTCGAACTCCGACACGAAGTCGGGACGGCCGGCGAGCGTGCCGGTCACCGGCCCGGCTGCAACTGCGGCTTCGGCCGAGGCTTCGAGGTTCTTCAATATCCGGGCCTGGCTCATGGCCTTATCGCCGACCTGGATCAGTGAATCGCTCTGCGCGTCCGAATGCTCGTCCCCGCCAAGCCGCCACGCCAGGGCAAGGGCGAATACTGCGGCTATGAGCAATGGCGCTGCCCACTTAATGATTTTCTTGATGTTCGGGCCAGGTTGAGTCAGGGTCATTATGGGCTCTCCTCGATGTGGATTCAGATTTTTCAATCGTTAGTTGAAATCCGCCTGCAACGTATAAGCCTATCCCGGCCGTCCAGTTGAAAAGGGGCCGGCCGGGATTTAGCCTTGTTCTGCTGAAAAGAGATTACCAGGCAGTCGGTTCCGGCGCCAGCACGGTAAAGGAGTATTCCTGGCCCGGGCCCGACATCAATGCCGTGAACAGGGGCGCCAGCGCCCCGCCGGTGATTGTCGGAAATGTCGTTTCACCCGAGAATGTCAGGGTGCCGTCTCCCAGGGATGATACTGGGCCGTCGAAGTCGATCGCGAAATCGACCGGCTCCTCGGTGCGCAGCCCGATCGGAATCCCCGTATAGTTGGTGAGGCCCGCTGACTTGATCTTGATGGTCACATATGCGTGCCCATGAACGTGCAGCTGCCCGGCATTGTCGAGCGATGCCGTTCCCGACATCGGCTCAGTGGGAATGATTTCGAGCCTGACCTTGAGCGGCAGGATCACCCATATCGGCGCCGGGAATTTCGGTATGGACATGGTGCCGGTGATCGTGTTCGTGGTCATGTTCGTTTCGGCCGTGAACGTCGAATCACCGGGCATGTCGACGTCCTGGTTCAGCGTGTTCAGGCGCATGGTGGCGTCCAGCGTCCACTGGTTCAGGGAGAAGATGAAGTCGCCGTCGACCGGGTTCGCGGTGGATACCGGTCGCGGGTTTACCGGCTCGGATGACCCGGTGACCGCGACTCCGTCAAACCGGTCCTGCAGCCAGGAGAGCACGAACGGCGCGGCCTGGAACTGGGTGGTGATGTGCTCGCCCGAAAAGACCATGTATGCGGTCTTCACGCCCAGGTCATTGTATTTCTCCCTGAGCACGAGCGCCTGCTCGAGGGGGATGAATTCGTCCGCGGTGCCGTGATACAGGAAAACCGGGGCCTTGATGGCGCTGTTGCCGAGGGCCTGGGCGGTGAGGGTCTGGTTGACTGACGGAATGCCCATGAGCGCTTCAAGGGACATGCCTCCCTTTGCGAACGTCGAGAGACTGGTATTCATGAATTCGAACAGGGCCTCGAATACGCCCATCGACAGGCCCTTCTCAATGGCGGCCTCGCCTTCGGCGTTCATCAGCTCTTCAAGGGGGATTCCTTCGGGATACTGGGACCACAGTCCTATGACGGTCTCCAGCAGGAAGGAAGAGCCGTTGTTGCCGTCGAGGTACCGGGCCACCTCGAAGAAATCGGCAGGCACTCCCCCGGCAGCGACCCCGGCCAGGTTCAGGTCCGGAGCGTATGACGGCTGCAGCTCGCCCGCGAATGACGCGGACTGGCCGCCCTGGGAATATCCCCAGATCGCGATTTTCGCGTTTTCGCTGAGGGGAATATACGGAATCTGCAAGGCCGCGGTGATGATGTCGAGCACTGCGTGGCCCTGGGCTATGCCCGACATGTAGGTCGGGATATCGCCGTCGGTGTAGCCGGGATTGTCGGTAACGAGCACCGCGTATCCGCTGTTGAGCGCCGCGACGATGTTCGAGTTTTCGTAATCCGTTCCGTTAGCGAGCTGTTTCGACGGGGCCCATTCATGGCTGAGTCCGTGGGTGCCGACCGCATAGCTGACGATGGGGCGCCTGCCGGACCCGGTCCAGCGCGTCAGCGGGAGAATGACCGTGCCGGTCACCGCATTGGGCGCGCCGAGAGCGTCCGTCGAATGGTAAAGGACAAGCCAGGAAGCGAAATTCGGGGCCCCGGGCAGGACCACGTCCGTCTGACGATAGCTGATCAGGTCACCGTGATCTCCCTCGGGCAGGGGTGAGGGAGGAGTGTAAAAAGCTTCGCCCGGTGCGCCGTTCTGTGAAGCGTTGGTCAATGCGAGAAAGGCCGTCAGGTCTTCTTCTTCGTTCGCCTGAATGTTATCGCATCCGGCGATGAAGAATAGAATAATGCCGCTGAATGCAAGGTGCAGTAAAAAGAATCGCCATGGGAAATTAATTCGTTTCATATAATCCTCCTGGTCTGATCTGGTGGATTGATTTGGCGGTTCTACACAACGGTTCTTTTTTTATTAACAGCCAAACAATTGTTACACGAATATCATGGAGTGGGGGCCGTGTCACGACATGATTTGATTAATCAATATTTGTCCATAATTCGACCAGGTGGACGGTTTTCTGGGGAAAGCAGCTTGATGTAAAAGGGATTACAGGTGTCTCAGTGATGAAAACCGATCCAGGTGCCGTCCCAGCGGGCAGCAGGGTATATTTCAGAGGTGATCCCGGAGCCTTCATACCAGCGCTGCATGATGAAGGAATCATGGGGTACGGTCATTGCTGCGTGATCGCCGAATTCCTGGAAAGGGTCCATAATATACACTTCCTGTGTATCGGTGTCGTATCCCATGAGCACGACGTAATG
>ERZ795054.1645-NODE-1645-length-20521-cov-4.344718_pt1 | contig 20521 bp, 9 predicted proteins | sample MGYA00375138_ERZ795054 | MGnify/ENA primary metagenome ERZ795054 (study PRJEB30183, sample SAMN05720215) | anaerobic digester metagenome | isolation source: active sludge of municipal wastewater-treating anaerobic digesters | place: USA | collected 2014-12-23 ... | reverse complement strand
CGGGGTGAGGTACAGCCTGTACCGCAACGGGGTGTTCACCGGAACGGCCCTGATGGGCGTCAACGACTCCCTCCCGTTCGGGATATGGAGCCAGGCCGGGGCCTATACCGTTCTGGCCCAGGATACCCAGAGCGGCTGCACTGCCTGGATGGAGGACACCGTGGTGCTGACGGCCGGGGTGCAGCCCACGGCGCTCATCCTCAGTCCGGGGGACACGGCCATCTGCATAGGAAACAGCATACAGTATGTCGCACTGACCGGGGCGGGCTGGGCCTACCAATGGACCAGCACCCCGCCCGCCATCGTTGGAGGGGGAGGGGCCACGCTGAACGCCGGGCTGCCTCCCGGGATATACGACATCCGGGTCATCGTGACCAATCCTTCCGGATGCCGGGATACCTCCCAGGCGGTGCGCCTGCAGGTCAATGACTTACCGATCGTCTCCATACAGCCCCCTCCGGACCTCTGCGAGGATGCCGTGGTGCTCATCAACGGACAGGGAGCGGGAACCGGCCTCATGGCCTATGCCTGGACCGGCAGCGGGGCGCCCTTCCTCAGTCCGTATACCAGCCTGACCCCCCAGTTCCAGGGCGCTCCGGCAGGCAATTACCAGCTCATCCTTACGGGTACGGACAGCATCGGCTGCAGCGATGCGGACACGGCCCAGATCCTGGTCAACCCCAACCCCCAGCTGGTCTCCGGCCCTGTGACCACCGTGCCCTATGGTACTTCGGTCAACCTGTTCACCTCCAGCACGCCTTCGGCGAATGTCGGCTTCCTGTGGTCGCCTGCCAGTCTGCTCAACAATACGGGGATCCCTACGCCCACCACCTCCGCCCTGACGGCCACCACCCAGTTTACCGTGAATGCATGGGACTCCCTCACCGGCTGCGCCTCGGTGGATTCCTTCCTGGTGACCGTGACCGGCGCATCATTGCGGATCGACAGCCTCAGCCTGGCCAATCCCAGCATCTGTCCGGGCGACACCAACCATCTGCAGGCCTGGGTGATCGGCGGATCGGGCGGGTACAGCTATCAGTGGTCCGCAAACGCCCTCCAGCAGGGGGGGGCATCGACCCTCATCCCGGTGACCGCCATCCCTCCCATTCCCAACCTCGTCTTTTTCAGTCTCACCGTAACGGATACCGCCACGGCGGACCAGGTGGACACCAGCGGTGTCTTCCAGGTCTATCCCCGTCCCGGGCTGCTGTTTGCCGGGAGCTTCTGCGAAGGGGACACGGCCTCCATCACGCCCATCCTGTCGCCGGCTACAGCGGCGCCGTATACTTATCAGTGGACAGGTCCCCTGGGCTACGCCTTCAGCGGCAGTCCGGCCCTTATTCCGGACATCAGCACGGCCCAGGCCGGGATGTATACCGCACAGATGACCGACGGCAACGGTTGCCGGGCCACCTACACCAACAATATCATCGTCAGGGACACCCCAACGGCTTCCGTGGTCGGGGACACCCTGCTCTGCCCCGGACAGACCGGGTACCTCGCCGCCAGCGGGGGCACCTCCTTCCTCTGGAATACCACCCCTCCGCTTACCGGCTCATTCATCCCCATCGTTCCCCTGGATACCACGGTGTACCGCGTTACCGTCACCCAGAACGGATGCAGCAGCGAGGGCCGCATCATGGTGTACACCCTGCCCGGAGTGATCAGCACCGTGGACACCTCCTTCTGCCAGGGCGACAGCGTGTTCATCGACGGGGTTTGGTACAGCCAGAACGGGACCTACATCGACTCCTCTACCACGGCCCAGGGCTGCGACAGCATCATCACCGTGAACGTTACCGTCTTTTCCCTGCCCACCGGGCTGCTGCCTTCCGGGAGCCTGGATGTCTACTACGTCCCCGACGTCTGTGCCGGGGACAGCGCCTTGGTGGAACTGCAGAATTCCCAGCCGGACATCGCCTATTATCTTGTGGACACGCTGAGTGGCACCGTGGTTATCCCTCCCCAGTATGGTAACGGAGGGGATATCCCCTTTACCGTGCCCCCGGCCCTGACCGGGGGGCATTACCAGTTCCTGGCCATCGATACCATGACCGGCTGCGAGCGCCTGCTGGACACCGTGATCGTCTTCAATATCCTGCCCCTTCCGGTGATCTCCATCAGTCCGGGCGATACCAGCCTTTGCGAAGGCAACGGGGTGAACCTCACCGCCTCCGGGGCCACTTCCTACCTGTGGGGGGGCACACCCCCGCAAAGCGGCAACACCATCCTGGTGATCGTTGCCGGAGTGCAGACTTATTCCGTGACCGGTACCCTCAATGGGTGCGTGGACTCCGCCCGGGTCACCATCACCTCCCTACCGTCGGACAGCGTTTATGTCTACGATACCCTCTGCCAGGGCGACAGCCTGTACTTTGCCGGGAGCTGGCTCAGCCTGGGGGGGGTATACACCGATAAGCTCATCAATGCCAATGGCTGCGACAGCATGGTAACCCTTGAGCTTACCGTAGTCCCCCTGCCCTGGGGCCTGGGTCCGCTGACGCTCAGCCATCCCGACAGCCTTTGCGAGAACGAGGCGGCCCTGCTCCTGCTGGGCAACACCCAGCCAGGGAAGGAATACGCGCTCTTTGATGCCTACAGCGGCGCGGGCTTCAGTTCCCCCCAATACGGCAATGGCGCCTCCCTGAGCTTCACCATACCTGCAGGCAGCACGGGCAGCCTGTATTATTTCCTGGTGAGCGATACCCTCAGCGGGTGCATGCGCGATCTCGATACCCTGATCAGTTTCACCGTAAGCCCGCTGCCGGTGATCGGCATTACGGCAGACACGGGGGTGTGCGAAGGGGAGATGGTGAGCCTGCTGGCCAGCGGGGGACAGTCTTATGTGTGGAATACCCTGCCCCCGCAGTTGACGCCTTCCATTACCGTGATCTCACAGGGAGTGCAGACATTCAGCGTCACGGTGACGCGCTTCGGTTGCGTGGATTCGGCGGAGGTGACCGTCACCAGCCTGCCGGTGTACCGTGACACCCTGCGCGACACTATTTGTGAGGGGGAGTCCGTACCCTTCGCCGGGACCTGGATCAGTACGGGAGGGGTTTACCCGGATACCCTGGTGTCGTCTCTGGGCTGCGACAGCATCACCACCCTCATCCTGATCGTCGATCCGCTTCCCTACGGATTGGCCGGCCCCGTAGGGCCTTCGCCCTATTGCATCTCGCCCATGACCGATCCCCGTGACGGGCGGAGCTATCCTGTGGTGCAGATCGGTACCCAGTGCTGGATGGGGTCAGGACTGAACTACGGCATCTACCGCAGCCTGGCCCAGGGCCAGGCCAACAACGGCATTGCGGAAAAACATTGCTACGACAACATCCCGGCCAATTGCGACCTCTACGGCGGGCTTTATAGCTGGAATGAGGCTATGGCTTATGCCCCCGCTCAGACTCAGGGCCTTTGCCCTCTGGGTTGGCATATTCCTACCGATGAAGAATGGAAGGTGCTGGAAGGAAATGCCGACAACGCCTATCCTGCCGGTCACCCGGTATGGAACACCACCAGTTTCCGGGGCCAGGATGCCGGGATGCGCCTGAAGACCATCATCGGCTGGTCGGCCGGGGGGCAGGGCACCAACGCCACCGGCTTCTCCGCCTATGCCTCCGGCCAGTCCAGCGGCAATAGTTTCCTGGACCAGGGCCTCAACGCCTGGTACTGGACCTCCACTCCCAATGCCGGAGGGGGCTCGGCCTGGGTCCGCAACCTCAGGAATACCGAGAACCGGGTGAACCGCACGACCATCGCGGTGTCCCGGGGGCTCAGCGTGCGCTGCCTGCGCGACATTATCCTGCCCCCACCCACCGCCCTCACCCTCGACTATACCGATACCCTCTGCCCCTACGACAGCGGCCTGGTATGGCTTGGAAATACCCAGGCAGGGGTGGAGTACACCCTATACGATACCAATACCCTGCTGGGCTATTCCTCACCCCAGTATGGCAATGGCGACACCCTGACCTTTGTGATCCCCGCGGCCCTGACGGGGGGCAGTTATGCTATCCTGGCCGTGGACACCCTCAGCCGCTGCGAGCGCTTGCTGGACACCCTGATCACCTTTACCGTGAACCCCCTGCCCGTGCCCCTGGTGAGCCCCGATACGACGCTATGCGACGGGAACAGCGTCACCCTCCAGGCCTCCGGAGGATCATCCTACCAATGGAGCGGGGGACCAGCCACCCCCTCCTGGACCGTCAGTCCAGCCCTGACGACTACCTACCATGTGACGGTGAGCGAGCAGGGATGTACCGAAACGGATAGCGTCACGGTATCTGTCACCCCCCTGCCGTGGGCTCAGGCTGGTCCGGACACCGCCCTCTGTGCCGGAGACAGCGTCCAGCTGTTCAGTAGCGGGGGTACGTCCTATCAGTGGTCGCCTTCCGCTGGGCTCACCTCCGTGACCCAGCCGGATCCCATGGCCTGGCCGGCCACGTCCACCCAATATGTGGTCACCGTGACGGCCCTGGGCTGCAGCGCCGCCGACACCGTCAACATCACGGTGGATCCCATGCCCCAGCCTCAGACCACACCGGATACCGTGATCTGCGCAGGAACCAGCATCACCCTGACCACGAGCGGAGGAGTGTCGTACGCCTGGAGCACCACCCCGGTCCAGAACCAGGCCTCCATCCAGGTAAGCCCGCTCAACGGGACCCTGTACCATGTCACCATCACCTCAGGGGCCTGCATCGTGACCGATAGCGTCATGGTCGGCGTCACTGCACTGCCTGTGCCCTATGCCGGGGCCGATACCGCCATCTGCCTGGGCGACACAGCCCAGCTCCTCGGATCTGGCGGAGGGGCCTACGCCTGGGGTCCTGCCGCGAGCCTGTCCACCCCATCCCAGGCCGGTACCCTGGCCTGGCCCACCCTGAGCACGGTATACACCCTCACCGTGACAGCCAACGGCTGCAGCGCCAGCGATGCCGTTTCGGTGCTGGTGACCGCCCTCCCTCCGGCCAATGCCGGTCCCAACGTGGCGATGTGCGCAGGGGACAGCGTACAGCTCACCGCCAGCGGGGGCACAAGCTATGCCTGGAGCCACGGCCCGATGACGGCCAGCACCTGGGTGCATCCCACTACGACCACAGCCTATGTGGTCACGGTTACCAGCGGTAACTGTTCCGCTACCGATCAGGTCACGGTCACCTGGAAGCCCCTTCCCCAGGCCAATGCCGGAAGTGACGATACCCTTTGCCTGGGGGGGTCGGTGCCCCTTACCGCCAGTGGGGGAGGGACCTACCAATGGGCACCCCCCACCGGTCTCAGCTCCACCACTATCGCCAACCCCATCGCAGCTCCCCTGGTGAGCGGCAATTATTTCCTTACCGTGACCCTCAATGGCTGCACCGACCTTGACACGCTTCGCCTGACGGTGCTCCCCTTGCCTCCGGCCTATGCCGGAAGCGACACGGCCATCTGTGCCGGGGATACGGCAACCCTTACCGCCTCCGGAGGAGGGACCTACACCTGGAACACCGTGCCGGTGCAGACCAATGCCGTACTCTCCGTGCATCCCCTGTCGACTACTACCTATTTTGTGACCGTTTCAGACGGGAGTTGCAGCGCCCTGGATTCGGTGCAGGTGACGGTGTACCCCCCGCCCCAGCTGGTGGTAAGCCAGGACACCACCCTTTGTGCCGGGGATTCGGCGATCCTTCAGGCCTCGGGAGCCACGGCCTACACCTGGAGCACCGTTCCACCGGCTTCAACCTCCTCAGTAACAGTTTGGCCCAGCCTGACTACCTGGTATTACGTTACCGCCACCAACGGCACCTGTGACGCACGCGACAGCGTAAGGGTCAGCGTAGTTTCCCTGCCCCTGGCCCAGGCCGGAATGGATACGGCGATATGCCAGGGCGATAGTGTGCGCCTGCAGGCCAGCGGCGGTACATCCTACCACTGGGGGCCTCCTGCCGGGCTCAGTGCAGTCAATGTGTCCAATCCCTGGGCCTTCCCCACGGCCACCCAGACCTACCTCCTCACGGTGACGGCGCTCGGCTGCCAGGCGACCGACAGCGTAGTGGTGACGGTACGTCCCCTTCCCCAGGCCGACGCCGGCAACGACACCTCCGTTTGTCCGGGGGACACGGTATGGCTGCAGGGGAGCGGTGGCACTGCCTACACCTGGTCACCGGCCGCCGCGCTCAGCAACCCGGCCTCCGCCAACCCCTTCGCTGTGCTCACGGCCCCCACGACCTTCTATCTCACCGTGAGCCTGAATGGGTGTGAAGCAGCAGACAGCGTCAAAGCCCTGTTGCACCCCATTCCCGTCCTGCAGCTCGATCCTCCCCAGCCGGGCATCTGTCCGGGGGAGAGTGTAGACCTGACCGCCTCCGGCGCCCTGACCTACCAATGGTCGCCCGCCACGGGCCTCAGTGCGGGGACCGGTACCACAGTAATCGCCAACCCGGCGGCCAGCACCGCCTATGTCCTCCAGGGAACCAATGTTCAGGGCTGTTCGGCAAGCCTGTCATTCAACCTCAGCGTCCACCCCGAGCCCGATGTCCTGGTCACGGCGGATAGTCCCGTGATCTGCCGCGGTCAGAGCACAGAATTCAATGCCAGTGGCGCCCTGACCTACGCCTGGTCGCCCGCCACCGGCCTCAGCGCCACCACCGGTACCAACGTGACCGCCAGTCCGGCCTGGACCACCAACTACCTGGTGATCGGATATTCCGCCGAAGGTTGCAGCGACAGCGTGGGGCTGCCCCTGGAGGTCATCCCGAGGCCCCAGGTCAACCTGGGCCCCGACCGCTATTATTGCACCGGCGAAGACCTCCTGCTGAGCGTCAGCCCCGACAGCAGCATCCTTTCCATCCAGTGGCAGGATGGATCCAGCGCCCCGCTCTATGTGGTGACCACCCCCGGAGAGTACTGGGTGTACGTGGACAATGGGGTCTGCCCAATGGGCGATACCGTCTGGCTCTTCCCCTGCTCGGAACTCTGGGTGCCCAACGCCTTCACCCCCAACGGCGACGGGGTGAACGACTTCTTCGAACCCAAAGCCTCGACCCCCCTCTACATTTATCATATCCTCATTTATAACCGCTGGGGCGAGGTAGTATACGAGTCCAACGACATCAACCTGCCCTGGGACGGCACCTTCAAGGGCATGGACTGCCCGAACGGGGTCTATCCTTTTGTGATTTATTACACGGGCCAGGCGGAAGTTCAGGTCTACCGTGACCAGCGGAAGGTAGGGAGCATTGTCCTGGTGCGCTAGTCATAAGTTTGCTATATTTACCTCAAACCTCAACAGTATGGGCCACACGGGAACCCGCCTGCTGTCCTATTTCGGGGAGCGGGTCATTGCTTCGTATAACAGTCCGTTGAACGGCAGGATCGATGTGAGTTGGGTATCAGGCCGAAAGGTGCTCAATTCCCCAGATTCCAATTATTCCTTCGGGACCCTCCATAACGTCTTTCGCAAGGCGCTGGAAGCGGAGGCCCTGAAGATCATAGAGCTTTCCCCTGTCCTAATCCTGGGCCTGGGAGCAGGTTCGGTGAGCCATATCCTGCATAAGGAATGGAAATATGAGGTGGGGATCACCGGGGTGGAGAAAGACGCGCTGGTCCTGCAGGCAGGGCGGGAGCACTTCGGACTGGAGGAGAACCCCCTGCTCGAAGTGATCAGGGCCGATGCCATGGACTATGTCGGAAGCTGCAGCACCCAGTTCGGCCTGGTGGTGGTGGACCTCTTCATCGGCAGGATGGTGCCCCCGCAGTTCGAGACGGAACTCTTCTGGTCAAGGCTGAGCCGCCTGGTGAAACGGCCCGGTATGGTAATGTTCAACAAAATGGTGTTCGACGAGCAGACGCGGCTCCAGTCGGCCCAGCTTCAGGAAGTGGCCCGTAAGAGTTTTGAAAAGGTAACCGTACGCAGGATCAGGGGCCCGGTGGAGAACCACGTCCTGATCGGGGAGCATTTGAAGGATTAAAGCGAAAGAGATGGTGGAGCATTTAAGTGCCCGGGAACCGGAGGTCTACGATCCTTCAGAGAAGATAGCGCAGGGCATGGGGATCAGCATCAGGCAGGTTTCGAATACCCTCCTCCTGCTGAATGACGGGGCTACAGTACCCTTCATCGCACGCTACCGCAAGGAGATGACGGGTAACCTCGATGAGGTGCAGATCCGTGAGATACGTGACAAGGCATTGATCCTGAGGGAGATCGAGCGAAGAAGGGCATTCATCCTGGAGACCATACGCGAGCAGGGCCAGCTTACCCCAGAGCTGGAGGACAGGATACGAAAAGCGGATGCCCTGGCGGAGCTGGAGGACCTTTACCTGCCCTTTAAGCCCAAACGGCGGACCAGGGCCACCATCGCCCGCGAGAAAGGACTGGAGCCCCTGGCCCGGCTGATCTTCGATCAGGCAGATATCGACCTGCTGACGAGGGCATCGCGATTTGTGAACGATGGGAAAGGCGTGGAGAGCGTGGAGGCCGCCCTGGCCGGGGCCCGGGACATCATCGCCGAATGGGTGAGCGAAGATTCCAGGGTACGGGCCTCCCTGCGCAACCTTTTCCAGCGCAAATCCTCCCTCTCCTCCGCCCTGGTCACCGGAAAGGAAGAGGAGGCCCAGAAGTACCGCGACTATTTCCGCTATGCCGAGCCCCTGCCGAAGGCCCCATCCCACCGGGTACTGGCCGTGCTCAGGGGTGAGACCGAAGGCTTTCTCCGGGTACATATTCAGCCCGAAAAGGACGAAGCCCTCGAAGTGATATACCGCCTGGTGCTGAAACGCAGGAACCCGGCCGCTGATCAGGTCGGCATGGCCATCGACGACAGCTATGCCCGCCTGCTGATGCCCAGCCTGGAGAACGAGATGCGGCAATGGGCCCGGGAAAGGGCCGACCAGCAGGCCATTCGGGTCTTCGCCTCCAACCTGCGCCAACTGCTCATGTCGCCTCCTCTCGGACAGAAACGCATCCTGGCCATCGACCCGGGCTTCCGCACGGGATGTAAACTGGTCTGCCTCGACGCCCAGGGCAAATTGCTTTACAACGAAACCATATACCCCCATCCCCCGCGGCGAGAAGTGCGCCAGGCCATGAACAAGATCCTTCAGCTGGTGGATGCCTACGCCATCGAAGCCATCGCCATTGGGAACGGCACCGCGGGACGTGAGACGGAGGACCTCATTCGTCAGATCCCCTTCGACCAGGACATCCAGGCTGTGGTGGTGAACGAGAGCGGGGCTTCCGTGTATTCCGCCTCCGATCTGGCCCGCAAGGAGTTCCCGGACTATGACGTTACTGTAAGAGGGGCCGTGAGCATCGGTCGCCGCCTTATGGATCCCCTGGCCGAGCTGGTGAAGATCGATCCCAAGGCCATCGGCGTCGGACAATACCAGCACGATGTGGACCAGCCCGCCCTGCGCTCCAGCCTGGGCGAGGTGGTGGAAAGCTGCGTGAATGCCGTAGGTGTAGAGGTGAACACGGCTTCTCCCCATCTGCTTGCCTATGTTTCCGGCCTGGGCCCCGCCCTGGCCGAGAACATCGTGAAGCACCGCGATAGCCATGGACCGTTCAGCAACCGCAAAGGCCTGCTCGATGTGCCCCGCTTTGGCCCCAAGGCATTCGAACAGTCCGCCGGCTTCCTGCGCATAAGAGACGGCGAGAATCCGCTGGATGCCAGTGCAGTGCACCCGGAAAGCTATCCCGTGGTGGAGGCTATGGCCAGGCGCCTGGATACCACCGTGACCGAGCTGATGAAAGATCCAGCGCTCCGAGCCAGGATACAGATCGACGAATTTGTGGAAGGAAACGTCGGACTGCCAACCCTCAAGGATATCCTTTCCGAACTGGAGAAGCCCGGCCGCGATCCGCGCCAGCGATTTACCCAGTTCAGCTTCAGCGACAAGGTCCGGGAAATCGGTGACCTGAAACCGGGGATGGAGCTTCCCGGCATTGTAACCAACATCACGGCTTTCGGGGCTTTCGTGGATGTGGGGGTCCACCAGGACGGCCTGGTCCACATCAGCGAGATGGCCCATAAGTTCATACGCGACCCCAACGAGGTGGTCCAGCTGCACCAGCAGGTCCTGGTGAAAGTGCTGGAAGTCGACATTCCGCGCAAGCGCATCCAGCTCTCGATGAAACAGGCCGGCCCCCAGCCGGTGATGCGGAGCCGGCAGTAGGCTGACATCGCCCATCAACCATGAACCATCCTTACCGTATCTTTGAACCCTGATGAAAAGATCATTTCGGCTATTCCTGATCTCCCTGGCAACCCTGGTCTGTTGGAACCCCACGGAGGCCCAGGTAATCCGCGGGGCGGTGATGGGCGGGATGACCCTCACCCAGGTGGACGGGGATGAGGTTTACGGCTTCCATAAAGTAGGCGGCACCCTGGGCGCCGCGGCAATCGTGCCCCTGGGAGAACAGTGGTCGGTGAGCATCGCCACCGATTTTATACAGAAAGGAAGCTATCAGAAACCCCAGGTCAACGACAGCCTGACATACGAGTACCGCCTCCGGCTCGACTATCTCGAAGTGCCGCTGCTGCTGCATTTCACCGATAAGGATGTCATCACGGCAGGGGCAGGCTTCTCCTGGGCCCGCCTGGTGAGGGTGGAAGAATATGAGCATGCGCTCCGGGTGCCCGCTACCACACTGCTCGGCGGACCCTATGAGCGCAGCGACTTCAGTATCGTCGGGGACCTGAGGTTCCGCGTATCCGGCCGCTGGCATTTCAGCGCCCGGTATTCCTACTCCCTGGGCAAGATCCGGACCCGCGAGTTCGTGGTAGGGGATGAAACCCTGGTCCGGGACCAGTTCAACAACGTGATCGCCTTCCGTATGATCTATATCTTCAACGAAGCCAGGGAAAAGGGAAGGAAGAAGGAATAGTAGGGCCTGCCTGGGGTGCAGCCGGGGGCGCCTGTTGGAACAGCGGTGGGGGCAAAAAAATTCCCCGACCACGCCGGACGGTTAGACAACTCTGCCGCAAGTGATAGGAAGGAAGTCCGGGGCGGTCGGGGAACAGGATCTCAAAGATCATTCACACTATTAACTGATTTGGGCTCAGTTTGTTCAACCCGGATGAAATTATTTTACCATCAGGGGGCGTGAGATACAGGAACGTTCTCCTGTCATCCTTAGTATATACAAACCTGGTGCCAAATTCTGCCCCTCGTTGAGGTTCCCATTCCATGATGATAATCCCTGAGGCTGATGGCCTTCCACCAGACAGCGCAACTCCCTTCCATGCAGGTCATACAGGCTGATGCGGATATGCTGAGGTCGGTCGAGGCGGTAGCGGAGACTGAGCGGGCCTTCAGTGGGATTGGGGTAGGGCAGATGGAGGTTTAGCCCGTTCCCCGCGGCTGCGCCATGAAGCCCGGTGGTGAGGTCATCCAGGGTAAGGGCCTTGATGCAGAAGTTCCCTGTGCCAGGGTAAGGAATGCCGTTGTGGTTATAGAAGTCTTGCCAGGCCAGGCCGTTATGGTAGAAGCTTTGCCCCGGCGCGGCGCTTGATCCCACCATGGTCCGGGCCGAAGCACCCAGCAGCACAGGGACCTCCGACGTACGATCGTAGGGCATGCCGCCATGGGAGAGTACCAGACGGACATAGAAATCGTCCCCGGCCGGAAGCGCAACAGGGGATGACAGTTCCACCGTGTGAAACCCGGTATGGTCCATGCTGCCGCTCAGGCTGGCCAGGGTATCGCCCAGGGCGCCGTTCACGTAACTACCGCAAAGGGTCAGGGTGTAATCCACGCTGTCGGCGGCGGTGAAGAAGCTCAGTGCGGCCACCTTCTCCGCCCCCTGGGTCACAAAGGCATTGAAGGCTTCACTGATGCCGGCTTCCGTGTCCCTCCAACCGTGGTAATCGTGGTAGTATACATGGTCGTAGGCCATAGGTTCCACGTCCTGGAAGGAGATGGCCCCCATCTCCGGGTGGCGGCCGCTGTGCTTGTCGTAGTAGGAGATCCAGAAGTAGCCGCTGTTGCCCCATCCGGCTCCCCAGGAGTTCTTCACCAGCCAGGCCCCGGGTAGCGGCGCCTGGGTGATCCGGCTGTCGTCCCAGCCGATGTATGCCACGGCATGGTTGGGGTCTTCGCTGCTCGTGGGGGGCTGGTAATGCTCAAATTCATTGTTGATAAAGCTGCCGTTATAATCCATGCAGGTACCCATCACCCCATGCTCCATCATCTTCTGTTTGATCACGTCTATCCCCTGCAGGCTGTTCCCCAGAACATACCATTCCACATGCCGGGGATAGTAGTAATGGAAGGAGGTATCGTGCCGCAGGGGCGGGGTGTTGTACGACTGCCCGTCGATCTCGCGCACCGCCCCCTCCCCCCGGCTCAGGTAGGCCGTGGTGACCCGGTAATCGCCTCCCATATGCACCGTGAGCCCGCTGCCGGTGGTGGGGATGAGGTCCTGATTGTAATGTTCATTGAAGCCGTTCCACCAGTCGAGGTGGTATTCGGCCAGGGCCGGCTCGCCCTGTTCCCCGGCCAGGGCCCACTGCCCGGTGATCATCAGGTTGCCTTCCATGGCCGCCAGAGCCCCGTGGGTCCAGCAGGTGCCGCCCTGCTGGGATTTGACCGAAGTCACGTAGTTGATGAAGTTGACGTTCCGCAGGTCATACACGGCCGGGAGCTGCGCCATCACGCTGCAGGCGGAAAGGCTGAGAAGCAGGGAAAGGACGGATCGCATGATGTTGAGGTTCAATGGAAGACAGGGTCCCCTGCCTTCCGGTTGCTTCGGGAAAGGTACGAAAAGCACGGCATCGGTGTTCATTGCTCAGAGCTCAATTCTCAGTGCTCAGGGCCAGTTATCAGTGTGCAAGTGACGGGGTAGGCGCGAGGGAGGCAGTTATTCAACGCAGGGTACTTGGAGTGCCTAAAGTGAACTAAAGTGACTTAAGTTGAAAAAGTTAGGAGTACCGGGAAAGACGGGGCACTGACTGCCTGTCCTTGGATATCGCTTGATGCTGTCCGTTGTGGATTCTGGTATTCATGCCACGAATTCACGAAATTTCCTTCACGGCCATCCTGATCACATTCCTGGTTGAGTAATCATTCCTTGTTTCTTGTTTCTTGTTCGATATTGCCTTGCCCTTCAAAGGTACAGCTCCCGTGTAAGATCGGCGTATTCCGGGCTGCGTGCGCCTTGCCCATCGTGCAATATGAGGGGGCTTTCTTCCTGGAGTATATGTGTTCCGGGGCGTAACTCCAGCAGGCCGAGGGCAGGGGCAAGGTCGTGGCGGTTCTTCACGGGTTTCAGGATGACGGGGGTTGCCCCGGCCAGACGGAAGGCCTGGCTGAACCGGGGGATCAGGGAGAAGGGCAGCACCAGGGATACCCTGCCGTTGGGGGCCAGAAGCCGAAGGCAATGCCGGGCGAGGGTTTCCGGATCCAGGTCGGTGGCGTGGCGGGCCTTGTTGCGGCCTGGAACAGGCGAGCGCAGTTGTCCGGAGAAGTAGGGCGGGTTGCTCAGGATATGGGGGTAGCGGTATGGCGGGTCCCAATCCTGCACGCTGGCAGGGTATGCTGTAAGGCGTTCCGGCCACGGACTGGAGGCAAAGTTTTCAGCGGCCTCCTGCACGGAGGCTTCGTCAGGTTCAATGGCATCCACCAGTGCCGTTGAGCGCTGGGCGGCGATGAGGGCGATCAGCCCGCAGCCTGTTCCAATGTCCAGGATACGCTGGGCTCCTTTCACCGCACTCCAGGCACCCAGGAGGACGGCATCCGTTCCCACTTTCATCGTGGAGGCGTGGTGCTGAACGCTGAATGCCTTGAATCGGAAGGGTTCCATCAGGAATTGCCGAGAAGCAGGTCGATGAGGCCTTCAGGGGTTTGCAGGTGCAGCCTGCGCCCCTCCACATCCAACCCGGTGATGTAGTCGTCGGCCAGGGGCAGCAGCAGCTCCTGGTCCTGATGGCGGATCAGCAGCATATCCTGTTCAGGGTATTCAAGGATGTCGGCTACCTGGCCCAGCAGGCCGTGTACCTCGTCGATCACCTGGTAGCCCACGAGCTCGGTGATGAGGAGCTCCCCTTCATCCGGCGACTCCGATGGGTTTTGTTCTATAAACACCTCCGCCTGGAGGTAGGCCTGGGCCTGTTCGGGGGAGCCCACGCCGTCGAGGGTGAGCAGGTAACGGCCGTCGGAACGGCGATGGAGGGAGGTGAGGAAAAAGGGAACCCGTGTCCCCTGTATGGCCAGGAACACGGGTTCATTTGGGTCTATGCTGACCTGGCGGTGTACCAGGTCGAGGATTACTTCACCCTGGGTGCCGAAGGTTTTCCCGATCTTACCTATGCGGATGAGTCCACGTGAGCTCATGGCGGGGTGGTCCGCAGGACATCAGCGGGGTCAGGCCTCAGGCTCTGCGGCGGGGGCTTCCTCTGCAGGGGCTTCCTCTGCGGGAGCTCCGTCTGCGGCGGCTTCAGCGGCGGGTGCTTCTTCGGCAATAACCTCTGCTGCCGGGACTTCTTCCACGGCGGCAACAGCCGGGGCTTCTTCCGGCAGGCGGGTCTCTTCCACTACCGGCTCGCTGGCGGCTGCAGCCTCAGCTTCTGCCGACTGGGCAGCGGCCACGAGTTTCTCGATCTCTACGGCGCGTTTCTTGGCCAGGGCAGCGGCGCGGGCTTCGTTTACCTTCTTCTCGGCATCCATGGAAGCCTTGCGGCCTTCCTTCTGCTTCAGCTCCTGTTCCTTCACCCTGCGGTCGGTCTTCTGCTGCTTCTCTTCCAGCCAGGTGTTGAACTTGGCGTCAGCCATTTCCTGGCTGAGGGCACCTTTGGCTACGCCGCGGTTGAGGTGGTTCTTGTACAGTACCCCGGAATGGGACAGCAGGGCGCGGACCGTATCGGTCGGCTGGGCGCCGTTCTCAAGCCAGTAAAGGGCCCTGTCGAAGTTCACGTCAATGTCGGCGGGTTTACTGATCGGGTTGTACGTGCCAATTCTCTCGATAAAACGTCCATCTCGTGGTGCACGACCATCCGCGATCACAATCTGGTAAAAAGGTTTGCCTTTCTTACCCCTGCGTTGCAATCTGATCTTTGTTGGCATCTAATTGATACTTAAATAGTTGAACTACTGCAGGCCGCCCGTCGGCCTGCTCCATCTCCCTTGCGGACGAACCGCCAGAACGGATTTGGGGGTGCAAAGATAGAGGTAATAAATTAATAATGAAAGGGTTTTCATCCAGATTCTATACCCCGATTCCCCCAATTACCCGGTCAAAACGAGAACACCGTAATGGTAGTATATCCAAAATCAAGGGGCTGTCCCCCGATGGAAACAGCCCCTTCTGCATTCAGCATTCCGAAACGGTTTACGGGAGCAATACCTTGTCCACTACGTGCACCACCCCATTGATCCCCTGCACATCGGTCAGTACAATGTTGGCGGTCTGTCCGCTGGTGGTCTTGATCTGGGCCCCGCTGCTGAGGTCAACGATGAAGTTTCCTCCGATAGTGTTCACCTGCTGCTCATCGCTGAGCTGGTCGGAATGCACATTGGCCCCGTTCAGCACGTGATAGTTAAGCACGGCCTCCAGTGTGGCTACCGGGATGTCGTTCAGGCTTGTCCAGGCTGGATTGCTGGCCAGCAGCTCGGCAAAAGCATCATTGGTGGGCGCAAACACCGTGAAAGGGCCTGCACCGCTCAGAATACCTACATAGTCGGTGGTAAGATCCGACCGGGTAAGGGCGGCCACCAGGCTTGAGAATACCGGGTTGTTCAGTGCCAATCCCACGACGTTCTGCGGCAGCATCACCTTGTCGATCACGTGGATCAAACCATTGCTGGCCATAATATCTGTGGTCACAGGCTTGGAAGACCCGTTGAACATTACCCCGCCGGTGGTGCTCACCTGCAGTGAAAGCGGTTCATCATTGATCGCGGGGCTCAGGGTGCTTACATAGGTGTCGCTGAGGTCAGCAGCCATCACCTCGCCGCTGGTAACGTGGTAAAGCAGTACGGCCCTGAGCGTAGCCTCATCAATATCTTCCAGGCTGGTCCATGCCGGGTTGGCGTTCAACAAAGCCATAAAGGCGTCGTTGGTGGGAGCAAATACGGTGAAAGGGCCATCAGCGCTCAGCGCATCCACCAGGCCTGCCTGCTGGATGGCAGCTACCAGGATGCTGAGGTTATCGTTGGCCATCGCGGTCTCTACAATATTCTTCTGCTTGGGCATAGGATCCATCGGATCGTTTTCGTCCTTATCGCAGGAAGCAAGTACGAACATACTGATCAGTCCAAGGGCAAAGAGCTTAATCGTTTTCATATCACAGTTTGGTTTAGTTATGGCATAGAAACATCAGGATAAGAATTTATGTTTAACAAAAATATAATAAAGTTAAACAAAAAATGCAAACAAATTGATATTCAGTCGTATATGATTTGAATTTTCTTGCTTCGGATCTTCTCCACAATCTTTCAACATCCTTCTGGCCTCCACCCTTAATCGGTATCTTTACCCTCCCGCTCAGGTCAGGATGTGGATTCCTTACATCCTGCAAACCAGTGATATAGATATGGCCGAATTCACACACCTTCACGTACATACCCAATACAGCATCCTCGACGGGGCCGCCAAGGTGGACGACCTCCTTGATACGGCCCAGTCCTTCGGAATGGACAGCCTGGCCATCACCGATCACGGCAATATGTTCGGGGTGCTCGATTTCTTCAAGAAGGCGAAGGCACGCAGCATCAAGCCGCTCATCGGATGTGAAATATATGTGGCCGAGGGCTCCCGCTTCGAGAAGCAGCCCCGGCGCGACAAGATCAGCTACCATCTCATCCTCCTGGCCAGGAACAGGACAGGCTACCACAACCTGGCCCGACTGAGTACCCGCGGATACCTCGAGGGCTTTTACTATACGCCCCGCATCGACAAGGAGATCCTGCGCGAGCACAGCGAAGGCCTCATCGCCTGTTCGGCCTGCCTGGGAGGCGAGATCCCTTACACCCTGATGAACAAAGGACGGGAAAGGGCCGAGGAAGTACTGAAAGAATACCTGGACATTTTCGGGGGGGACTTTTACCTGGAGCTCCAGCGCCACGGACTGGCCGAGCAGGACCAGGTGAACCCCCAGCTCCTGGAGATGGGGGAGAAGTATGGGGTGAAATGCATCGCCGCCAACGATGTGCACTTCGTGCGCAAGGAAGACTACGAGGCCCACAAGATCCTCATCTGCCTCAACACCGGCAAGGACCTTGCCGATGCCGACGGGCTGCACTATACCGGCAACGAATACCTCCGCTCCCCGGAGGAGATGGCGGCCCTGTTCGCCGATATCCCCGAGGTGCTGGCCAATACCCGGGAGATCGTGGACAAGGTGGAGGACTACGATATCACCACCAAGGACGTACTGTTGCCGGATTTTCCCCTGCCCGAAGGCTTTGATTCCCAGGACGAATACCTGAAGCACCTGACCTATGAAGGGGCGGCGCGCTTCTATCCTGACCTGAACGACAAGGTGCAGGAACGTCTGGATTTCGAGTTGAGCGTGATTGCGAAGATGGGCTTTGCCGGGTATTTCCTCATCGTGGCCGATTTCATCAACAAGGCCAGGGAGATGGACGTGATGGTGGGTCCGGGCAGGGGCTCGGCAGCCGGCTCGGCCGTGGCCTATTGCACTGGCATCACCAGCATTGATCCCATACGCTACAACCTGCTGTTCGAGCGCTTCCTGAACCCCGAGCGCATCTCTATGCCCGATATCGACGTGGATTTTGACGACGAGGGCCGCGATAAGGTGCTGAAATATGTCGTAAACAAATATGGGGAGGCCCGCGTAGCCCAGATCGTGACCTTCGGTACCATGGCGGCCCGCCTGGCCATACGCGACGTGGCCCGGGTGCTCAAGCTCCCCCTGCCCGATGCCGACCGCCTGGCCAAGCTGGTGCCCGAAGTCCCCGGTGTCACCCTCAAGCAGGCCTACCGCGAGGTGCCCGAGCTGGCCCAGGTGCTCAGGGACGGCCCTGAGCTCGAACGCCGCACCCTGCAGTTCGCCCAGACCCTGGAAGGATCGGCCCGCCAGACGGGCACCCACGCCTGCGGAGTCATCATCGGCCGCGAGGACCTCATCCACCAGGTTCCCCTGTCCACCGCCAAGGACAGCGAGCTGATGATCACCCAGTACGAGGGCAAGATCGTGGAAGATGCCGGGCTCCTTAAAATGGACTTCCTCGGGCTGAAGACCCTGTCCATCATGAAGGACGCCATCCTTAATGTTAAGAAGCGTCACGGCCTCAGCGTCGATATCGAAAACATCTCCCTGGACGACGAGAAGACCTTCCAGCTCTACCAGCGGGGGGATACCATAGGTACCTTCCAGTTCGAGTCGGAAGGGATGAGGCAATACCTTAAAGACCTGAAGCCGAACACCATAGAAGACCTTATCGCCATGAATGCCCTCTATCGCCCGGGCCCCATGGAGTACATCCCCATGTTCATCCGCCGCAAGCAGGGCATGGAAAAGGTCATCTACCCCCATCCCGACCTCGAGGACATCCTACGCCCCACATACGGCATCATGGTGTACCAGGAGCAGATCATGCAGACGGCCCAGATCCTGGCCGGGTACAACCTCGGACAGGCCGACGTGCTCCGCCGCGCCATGGGCAAGAAGAAGATGGATGTGATGGAGAAGGAGCGTGAAAAGTTTGTGGAAGGGGCCGATGGAAAGGGTATCAGCAAGGAAAAGGCCGAAGAGGTCTTCGGGATTATGCAGGAGTTCGCCAAATACGGCTTCAACCGCTCGCATTCCGCCGCCTATTCCATCGTAGCCTACCGCACCGGTTACCTCAAGGCCAATTATCCGGCGGAATACATGGCGGCCGTGCTCACGCACAACCTCAGCGACATCAAGAAGATCACCCAGTTCATCGAAGAATGCCGCCACCAGCAGATCGACGTGCTGGGTCCGGATATCAACGAAAGCCAGCTGGACTTCACCGTGAACGAGCAGGGACAGGTCCGCTTCGGCATGGGGGCCATCAAGGGCGTGGGCGAAAACGCCGTGCGCGAGATCGTGCGCGAGCGCGAGGCCAACGGGCCTTTCCGCAACATCTTCGACCTGGCCAAGCGCATCCCCCTGCGCACGGTGAACCGCAAGAGCCTCGAGAGCCTGGCCATGGCCGGGGCCTTCGACGGCTTCGTCCCTTCCCACCGGGCGCAGTATTTCCACAAGGAAGAGAACGACGACACCATCTTCCTCGACCGGGTGGTGCGCTATGGCCAAACCTGGCAGGAACGCCTGAATGCCTCCCAGGTTTCGCTCTTCGGCGCCGCGGAAAGCGTGGCCATGGATGACCCCGTGCTGCCCGAATGCCGCCCCTGGAGCCGCATCGAGCAGCTGAAGAACGAAAAGGAAGTGACCGGTTTCTACATCTCCGGCCATCCCCTCGACGAATACCGCACCGAGATCGGGTACCTGGCCAATACCGACCTCAACACCCTGAAACACCAGCTCAACCGCTACGTCAACAAGGATGTGAGCTTCGCCGGCATGGTGACCGAGGCGAGCAGCAAGGTGGCCAAGAACGGCAACCCCTTCGGGACCTTCGTGCTGGAGGACTTCAGCGACTCCATGACCTTCACCCTCTTTGCCGAGGAGTACCTGAAGATGAAGCATTTCCTGGAGGAAGGTACCTTCCTGATGGTCAGGGCCAGGGTACAGCCCTCCTTCCGCAACCAGAGCCAGCTCAACATCCGCATCACCAGCCTCAGCCTGCTCCCCGAGGCCCTCGACAAGCAGGCCAGCAAGCTGACACTCAAGCTCGCCCTCGACCAACTGGATGCCCAGGTCCTGGAAACCATCGTCAGCGCGGTGAAGAAGGAGAAGGGGAGCTGCCGCCTGGTGATCCACGTGTTCCGCGACAAGAACCTGTCGGTGGACCTGCCCGCCCGCAAGGCCCAGGTGAACCCCACCGGCTTTATCAAGCGCGTGGGCTCCCTGCCCGGGGTGAACATCAGCGTGAACTGAGGAGGTTGAACAAGGGACAAGGGACTATCGAATATCGAACACCGAAATAGGAATGATGAAGGATTGAAACAAAAAGCGAAAACCGGACGGCAGTCAGGGGGCAAAATATATCATACAACAGACAACATACAACATCCTTCACAACCTCACCATCCCCATTCCATCCCAAAAAACTATCTTTGTCCTCCAACGTTTACTTCACTCATCAAACCATAGAGAAATGGCCATTGAACTGACCGATGCGAACTTTCAGGAGATCGTGGTGAATGCCGACAAACCCGTGATGATCGACCTCTGGGCCGAGCAGCCCAAGGTGCGTCGCATCCTCGGCGGCTATGGCAAAGGCCAGGAACCGCTGCCGGTCTACAAAATGCCGCACCTGCGCGGCTGGGCCGTGGCCGGGCGCCGCGCCTACCTGCCCGCCATCGGCCGCCACGAGGTGCTGGTGGTGGACACCGACACCTGGCAGGAGGTCGGCCGCATCCCGGTGGCGGGCCAGCCCGTGTTCGTGATGGCCCGGCCCGACGGCCGCCAGGTGTGGGTCAACT
>ERZ795054.1644-NODE-1644-length-20525-cov-4.038788_pt1 | contig 20525 bp, 20 predicted proteins | sample MGYA00375138_ERZ795054 | MGnify/ENA primary metagenome ERZ795054 (study PRJEB30183, sample SAMN05720215) | anaerobic digester metagenome | isolation source: active sludge of municipal wastewater-treating anaerobic digesters | place: USA | collected 2014-12-23 ... | reverse complement strand
TGCCGAAAAAGGAAACCCCGGGGGTAGCGGAGCGGAACCCGGGGAGGAGGTCATTTATATAAGAAAGGACTCGAATCTTACAGATGAGTGAATAAGGACTCGGTCGTTACACGACCAGTATCCTGATTGGATTTTTTATACGCCCAAAGGCTATAAAAAATGCTCAATCAGGCTTCGAGTCCTCTCCGCAAGCAATTTAAGATTGCTTGCTCCGCGCAAAAACAGGCCTTTGGGCCTGTTTTTATGTGCGCGGGAGAGGACTCGAACCTCCATGCCTTGCGGCACCAGCTCCTAAGGCTGGCGTGTCTGCCATTTCACCACCCGCGCATTGATTTAAAGACTACCAGATTAATCATATTGTGGCAATCAAAAACTTGACATAATCACAAAATAGTGGATAATCAAACACGAAAAGAGGTCTTTGTAAAATTTACCCGCCTAAATTTTTTAAGCTATACCCGTATCGCCAATAAGCAACGATCAAATAAAATTGATTTAACCTATTGACATAGGGTCTATAGGGGAAAATTTAAGCGGGCCAACAATAACGCAACAACACACGAAAGGGGTCCCAAATGGATGCAATCATCTTGTTCCTGTTCTGTGTCGCCGTCTCAATTGGAATCTTCTATCTCCTGGGCATGGCTGTCCTCAAAATGGCCGAAAAAGACATCTGCTTCACCAAAAACGTGAGCGGTTGGGTCAAAGCCGTTGTCGCCGGAGACGAAGTCGTGAAATGGATCGGTTGGATCCCCTGCTATCATGTCTCCTCTGAGACCGGAGAAATCCTGTCCCTCGACGGAAAGGACGTCGAGGTTCCCAAGGGCACCAGTGAAGAAGACGCCAAGAAAATGATCGAGAAAGAAAAAACCAGGATCATGGATATCGTCGAAAAAGATAGAGGTCTCCTGGACGATGTCTTGAAAAATTTTGGTATCTCTTTTGTCGGCCTGTGGCCTTATCGCAAGACCTACGAATACAAGTTCAAGTGGACCGAATGGGTGAAGAGAGCCAACGCGGCCAAATACGAACCCTGGCCCAGAGAAGACAAAACTAAGCATGTTAGGTTTAGGTTCCCCTATTTTATTGATATCACCGAAGCGGAAACCAAAGGCAAGGTGACGATTGACGTCACGTTGCTCGTCACCATCAGGATCCGCAACGCTTCCAAGGCCCTGTTTAAGTCGGGCGGAGAATGGCTCGCTAACGTGACTGCCGCGGTCCAGAGCGCAACGCGCGACTGGATCGGCAACAATACGTTGGAAGACATTACCAAAACCCAACATGAATCGGGCGGTTCAGGCTTTGTCAGCTACGTTATGTCTCTTAATAGCTCTGAGAAGGGAAACAAGGGCCTTATCGAAACGCTTGGAGTAGAGATCGATATGGTCAACTTCCTTTCTTATGAGATTTCTGGGGACGGTAAAGAGCGTATCCAAAAGGCCACGACTGAACAGTATGTCGCAGAGCAAGAAGCTGCTGCCAAAAAGGCTCGCGCCGACGGAGACGCCGATGCGACTATTAAGCTGGCCGAAGCTGAAGCGAGAGCAATAGAAGTGAAGGGCGATGCCAAGGCCAAGGCAATGGAGAAGATGCTCAAGGCAGTCCACTCTCATCCCGGCGGAGTTCAGATCGAAATCGCAGACAGAATCGCGAACGGGATCCAAAATTCCAAACTGACGACGCTCGTGGCGGGAGAAGGGGCACACCCCCTGCTCCAGATCATGGGCAATCAACTTCCTCAGGAACGCGAGCGCCCTAGAGATGATCACAGCAGGCAGGAACGACCGAACAAGAGAAGAGATCGGCAAACGCCGGAGGGAGAAAAGAATGAGAGCGATTCCTAAGTGGATCTGGGCCATCGCGGCACTTCTCGTGCTTGCGATGGCCACTTGCCTGTACCTACTCCTGCAAGCGAGTTCTAGCCTTGTGGGTGGGTACACATCTTATCTGGTTTACGGCGTCCTTCTAACGGTGGCCATTATCCTTATCCGGAAATATGCCCCCATTTGGTGGGCCGTCCTCGCGACTCCCCGTCCCCCTATCAAATGGGATTGGGTCAAGGAGTGGGCATGGTTCATAGCAAAAATCACCCTGCTCCTTGCTATCCTTTTCTACGGATACAAAAATTGGGGAGCCATATGGAGCAACACAAGCCCCATTGTCTCCCAGATCTCGTCATGTTTGGTGCCGGCAAAAAAGCCACGACCGCCAGAGGGCTGGGTCATGAGCTGGAAAGCCGCAAAGGGCGACAACGCAAGAGACCCGAATAAGACGGACGGCTCTTACCTCGTCACCATCACCATTCACACCGACGAAAGGCTCTGCTTTGTCTTGCACTATAAAGATTGGGGCCGAGCTCGAGTCGCCGAATTCTTCGGGGATCGAACTGGCGATCGAAGACAAAGGATCTATGTGGGCACTTGGTCTCAGGGGGAGGAAGGAGACAGAGATCGAGACTACGGAACGTGGAGGCTGAAAGAATACGGCGCCACTTCCTTCGCCGGGAAGGTATTAGATCATCGGGGTATCGAGTTTGACTCAACCCCCGAAGTGCGTTAACTGTTACGGGTAAAAAACCAAAACCCTCGGACATCGTCCGAGGGTTTTTTATTTTTTATAAAACTTTCACATTCGGCGTTCTACATCCGAATGAATAAGTTTTATTGAGTGAGAGACGTAACCGTATCTCCAACAGCTCCCATTATTCCGTAAACCGCCACGATTATAAACAATCCGATAAGCCCCCATAAAATGTGTTTCTTGCCCTCATCCATCTTTTTCACATCCCCCGTATACATAAATTCAAATACGCCATACAGGAAATATAAGACTGATATTCCAAGAAGGAAAATCATGAGCGGCTCTATGATCTGCGATTTTACATTTTCAACAAAGGCCATCTTTTATTTTTTATATGCTAGGAAGTTCTACAGGGGTAGCCGCCTTGCCACCGTCGGTGATACCAATCGTCTCGCCGATAATACCGACTAGGCCCCAAACGGAGACCATGACGAAGATGAGGATTATTGAGAAGACAATCGCATCTCTGGCCGCTTCTCTTGCTTTTGTATCTCCTCCCCCGGCTTGAATATAATTAACGATATTCCAGAGAAGCCAAACAACGGCTAATCCGGTAAAAAGAGGAACAAGCTGGTTCAATATAGCCCCAAACTTGGTAATTAAACCGGAAACTCCTGTTGATGCCTGAGCAAAAGCGACAAACGGCACCAAACTCAAACCAAAACCTATAACTTTCTTCATTTTTTTATTTTTTTAAACTAATAATTTTAACGACCTATTTTTAATTTCTAATAATTACGAAGGTAAACTATTTGTCGGAAAATTTACGTCTCCTTGATACGTCCCGCCGGGAAGGCTTCCCCCTCCTCCATCCAAATTAAAGGTATTTACCAGCAAATCTACCAAGCCCCAAACAGAAACCATAACAAAGATAAATATAATGCTGTATGTGATTACCTCTCTGGCCTCTGCCATCTTTTTTGGATCTCCGGACTGGACATACTTAACAATATTCCAAAGCAAATATACGACCGCTAATGCAAGAAGGAAGGCTGGTAATATATTAAGCTGGCTCATTATGTTTCCGAGAAATCCCTTAAAATCCACCGCAAAGGCCACCATGGGGAAAAAAGATATTCCGGCAATAATTATTTTGTTTAAATCTTTCATTTTTTTATTTTAAGCTCCAAGGCCAGTTACTGTAGAACTAATTATACCAACTATTGCCCTGGCGCCAAGTAGTATCGCAAACCCTACCAGTGTCCAAAGAAGGGCATCTTTTGCCTTACTGAGCTCCCCGGGATTGCCCTTGGCTGTTACAAACCAAAAACCAATATAAACTATCGCAAGAGCGGTGATTGGAATCGCAATATTTAGAAGAACCTTTATGATATTTGTAACGAATTGTTCAAGGCTTCCGGTATTACTGCCAAGAGGGTTAAGGCTGTCAGAGCCGACACCCGGAGCATCTGCGTAAATAAAGAAAGGCAAAGCCAAAACAGAAAGAACGGTGGCGTTAATAAGTATTTTATAAAATATTTTTGCTTTCATTTAATTTAAATTTTATTTCTAAATAAAATTTTACTCAACGGGATTACTAAACAGGGTGAATTTATTGTAAAAATTCCGTAGCCCTTGTATCTGCTGTTCCCCCCGCAAGCCCGCTAACAATTAGATTAATTATATAGTAGGCGGCGAAGACTATAATTATACCATATATTGTATTACTAATTATCTCTTTTCCTTTTGAAACTTCTTTCGGGTTACCCGTTCCCACGACCATTATAAATCCCGCATACAAAAACGCTAAGGTGGCGACAATCGGGAGAAGAGTAAACGCGATATATCTATTTAGCGCCTGAATAATTGAAAGAATATTTGAAAGCCTGCACGGCTCCCCTCCGCAACTCAAAATATCTCCGAGGGTTTGTTTGTCGGCGGCGAGGGTAACTATCGGCAGAGATGAAAGCAGAAAAGCAAAAATAAATTGTCCCCTAAAATATTTATTTAACATATTCTAAAAATTTAATTTGGGCATCTCTAATGGCTTCGGAGGCACTCTGCCTTCCTGAATTAACAGCCTCAACTAAGGATCTGAATATTATATCACTTGCGGAAGCGTCCGGATCATACCACGTCCTACTTATTATGGCCGAACTATTAAACACCGACAAAACAGGGTCTTTCTCTGCAGTAGCCAAGACATCTCTTCTTAAAGAAGGAAGGGGCAATAGACCGGAAATTATTTTCCCATAGTTATTGCCGGTCAGAGAATAAAGAGCCCTAAGGGCGGTGCCCTGCTTCTCGCTCGCTTTCACGACCGCGATACCGATAACATCTGCGGAAGTTACCTTTAGCGAAGAATCTTCTCTCTGGGGCATTAAAGCTACATCAAAATTTAAGTGTGGATTATTCGCCTTGATGCCATAATACTCGCTTGCTTTTCCAAAATAAACAGCGAGCTTCCCTTCACTAAATAGACTCTTTGAATTTGAGAGCGAAGGATTCCAAGAATAAGCCGACTTCGCGGGATTAGAAAATTCTACAAAGAAATCAATAGCTGAACCGGCCCCCCTGCTTGTTCCTCCAAGCGTGGAATTATAAAGTTTGCTCAACGTGTCACCCACACCCGTGTTTTTAGAAATTATATTATCGCCAACCTGCAAAAATAGCGTGGTAAGAATGTCTTTGGCATTTGATATGTTCTTGTAAGACCCCATCGCAACCGCGCTCTGAAATACATTCCCCTTGTTGTCCTTTTTTGTAAGTTTTTCTGAAATATTTAGAAAATCAGTCCAGGTCTTTGGGTATGTTACAAGACCGGCATTCGTGAACAAATCCCTGTTCCAATACATGATCATCGGGTCTGCGTAAAGAGGCAAAGCAAGCGTTCCGTCCTTAGTTAAAAATATCTCACCCGCTTCAACAAAAGTATCTTTAAAAGTTCTCTCCGGATATGTTTCAAAAGGAATGGTCAACAATTTATCACCCTGTTTGATGATAAGGTCATTCGTAATCATAACAAGGTCCGGCCCCTCACCCTTAGCTAGCGCATTTATAAGGTCATTCTCAAAAGTTTGCTTATCCTTGTAGACATAATTCAGGGTAAAAAGATCTTCGTTCTCCTTATTGAAATCAGAAAGCACCAGATCCATATCTCTTTCCGGGACTGAACCCCATAGCGTCACTGCGCCTTCATAAGTCGCACCCTCTCCTCCAATCGGAATAATCCCGGCAAACACCAGGACCCCAAAAACTCCCAAAAAACCGAAGATTACTAATAGAATATATTGGAAAGTGCTACTTTTCATCTTTGATCTAAAAAATTAAAAATAATTATTTTGTTGCGACGAAACCCCAGTGATGATCCCCCGCATAAAAACTTTTTCCGTATTTGAAACCGACGTTCTCAAATATTTTTTTTGCTTCTTCTTCTAGCACGACATGACCCGACTTCGGGCCAAGCCCTCCGTAAGAATCGGACCAATCAACAACCATAACTTGTCCGCCCGGTCTCAATATTCTAAGCGCCTCTCTTGCGATATCTTCTTTTTTCTCCGACAGAAAAAGCATATTTGTGATCATAACCACATCCACCATATTGTCGCGGAGCTTGGACCCGCCCGGCTTTTCAACATCTCCCCACAAAATCTGCACGTTGTGGACACCTTCATCTCTGGCCGCAGATTGTATTTTCGGCAATATATCTTTTTGGACATCGATTGCGAATACTTGGCCTCTCGCATGAACTCTCTTTGCCGCCGCTAAAGTATAGTGGCCGCTACCCGCCCCAAAATCAGCTATTTTGTAGCCTTCCTTAAGGTCAAGATTTTTTACATTTTCCGCCGGTTCGCTAAAAGCCATACTGCGTAATTATAGCACCTGAAAAATAAAAAGATAACGCTATTTATCCCCAAAAACAGCGTCCACAAGGCGCTGTTTTCAAAAAGATATCTTAGACTATAAGCAAGTAAGAGACGCTATGCTATCATCTTCGCGGAGTCTCATTATTCTGACTCCTTGTGTCTGCCTACCCAACACCGGCACTTCGCCGATATTGATTCTTATAACTTGTGCGTTCTTAGAAATGGCGATAAGTTCTTCTTCCGCTTCTGTAATAACCTTTCCTACCATTATTTGTCCGGTCTTTGCCGTTACCTTAGCCGTCTTTATGCCCGAGCCGCCTCTCTTTTGTATCTTATATTCTTTTATATTGCTCATCTTTCCAAAACCATTCTCGGACATTACAAGGAGCCTAGAGTCTTTATCGTCTTTCTTAATAACATCTGCACCGACTACGGAATCCTTTTTCTTGAGCTTGATGGCGCGCACACCCGCCGCGGCACGGCCCATCTCTCTTGCGTCAGACTCCTTGAATCTGACAGACTGACCGTCTGTAGTGATAAGTATTATAGAATCTCCCGCCTCAACAAATCTTGTGGCCATAAGTTGGTCGTCTTCCTGAAGCCTGATTGCGATAATTCCGCTTCTTCTGACGTCTTTGAAACTGTCAGCGGAAACCTTCTTCACGACACCCATCTTGGTTATCATAAGTAGCGCCGTTTTCTGATTCTTGAGCTCTTTCGGCATAGCCAAAACCGAGGTAACTTTTTCGTCATCAGCCAAAGAAAGGAAGTTCATTATAGACTTGCCTCTTGTGGCGCGCTTACCCTCCGGAATATCATACATTTTTATCTGATATGCCTTACCCTTGTCGGTAAAGAACAGAAGATCGCTGTGGTTGGAGGCGGTAAGGAATATGGTAATAAAGTCCTCTTCCTTGGTATTTAAGTCCACGACACCGACACCGCCCCTCTTTTGGGCACGATATTCTCCCGGGTCTGTCCTCTTAACATAACCGCCGGACGTAAGAACCAAAACATTTTCGTCATCGGGAATAAGATCCTCGACATTTATGTCGGCGACACCCCTCTTCATTATTTTGGTCTTTCTTTCGTCACCGTATTTTTCTTTGATTGCCAAAAATTCGTTCTTTATGACCTGCAATATTTTTGCGGTGCTAGCAAGAAGAGCCTTGAGCTCCTTAATAAGAGCCTGTATTGACTTGAGTTCATCCTCGATCTTCTTTCTTTCGAGGCCGGCAAGCTTCTGAAGCTTCATATCCAAGATTGCGGCGGCTTGTATTTCCGAGAACTTAAATGTCTTCATCAGGTTCGCGGACGCATCAGCTGTATCTTTTGATTTCTTGATGATCTTTATGACTTCATCTATATGGTCGAGCGCCTTACTGAGACCCAATAAAATATGCTCCCTTTCTTCGGCCTTCTTGAGATCAAATTGTGTTCGCCTTTTAACGACTATCTTTCTGTGCGCGATGAATTCTTCTAAAATATTCTTTATCGAAAGGGTTTTCGGCACGCCGTCCACAAGGGCTAGCATGTTATAGTTAAACGTTTGCTCTAAATCAGTGTATTTGTATAAAGCGTTCAAAACCTGTTCCGGATAAGTCCCCGACTTCAGCTCGATAACGATTCTTATGTCTTCCGTGGACTCGTCTCGAATATCCCTAATTCCTTCGATCTTCTTTTCTTTCACAAGCTCGGCCATCTTAATTATCATTTCAGACTTGTTCACCTGATACGGAATGGAAGAAATTATAATTTGAGATGATCCTGATTTTGTTTCTATTATTTCCGCCTCACCGCGCACGACAACGCCTCCCTTGCCTGTGGCGGAGGCTCTTATGATGTCTTTCTCATTGAACGCAATTCCGCCGGTAGGGAAATCGGGTCCTTTGATAAATTTAAAAAGGTCTTCTGTCGTCGCTTCGCTGTTGTCCGCCAAATACACCAGGGCGTCCATTAGTTCCCCGAGATTATGAGGAGGGATCTTCGTGGCCATACCTACGGCAATACCCAGTGTCCCGTTTAGAAGAAGCGTCGGTATTGTGGAAGGAAAAACGCTAGGCTCTTTTCTTGTATTGTCAAAGTTCGGCACAAAATCTACCGTATCTTTCTCAAGGTCGTTCAATATCTCGGAAGTGATTTTGGCCATCTTGGCCTCTGTGTATCTATAAGCCGCCGCGCTATCCCCGTCGATAGAACCGAAGTTACCCTGACCATATACGAGAGGGTATCTGGTTTTGAATTCCTGCGCCAAGTTCACCATCGCATCGTAAACCGCAGAATCTCCATGCGGGTGATATTTACCAAGAACATCTCCGACGATCATCGCCGACTTTCTAAACTTAGCCGAAGCGGTAAGGCCCAAATCATACATAGAATACAAAATTCTTCGGTGAACAGGCTTAAGACCGTCTCTTACGTCAGGCAACGCACGGGAAACAATAACAGACATGGCATAGTCCAAATAGGAAGTCTTCATCTCCGGCACGATGTCGGTCTTTAGTATTCTTGGCTCTACCTTTGCGGCATCCCCCGGGACATCACCATGATAGTGCGCTCCGGCATCTTTTTTATTATTCTTTGACTTGGCCATGTTGTTTAATTTTTAATTAAATTTATTTTTTCGGAGAGAGCGTCTTTAATATATAAAATTTTATCCGAAAATATTTTAAATGGTGAAAGAGTTGAAACTACCGCGCCGCTGTCTGCTCCCGCCGGAAGAACCGAATTTAGATTGGCGACCCACAACGACACAACAATCAGCATCAGAAAGGTAACGGTGGCTATCGCAATCTTTTGTCTTTGCTGTTCAGGAAGGCTTCTTAATTTTTCGATTAGTCCGAACATTAGATTAACTAATTACGACGTTGGCGACAAAACCACCACATCTTCCTCCTTACTCTCAATGTCTTTTTTCTTTATTGTCAGTTTATCTACAGGCTTAAGATCTTCTGCTCCTTCTTCTTTCAAAAACTGCTTCAATGATGCGTTATCTTCGCCCTTATCTGTGCCATACATAGGAATGACGACGTGCGGCTGAAATGCCGTGGCTAGCTTGCCGGCGACCGAAGGTGTCGCCAAATCTCCTCCCGTAACGGGTGTGAACAAAATATCTATCGTCCCGAGCTTTTCCAAAACCTCGGGCTTTATGTCGGCAGAAGATATCGCCCCCAGATGACACAAATTAATATCATCGAAAAGAACCGAGTAAATAGTATTCATCTTCTTTTTCCCGCCAACCTCTTTTTCAACTAGCACCCCCTTTATAAAGATGCCCCCCACTTCATACTCTCCCGGTCCGTCTATTATAAAAACCTCGCCGGAACCTCCTTGAGAAAAATTCTGATCTTTTTCTTTTGTGCTAAACAACGCGACACTAGAAGAAAATCGCGGGGTCTTGCCGTCGCTTCTAAGCGGCGGGTTAAATGAAACGGAAACATCCCCTATCTGAGCCTTTGTACACAACCCTCCATAATATGTAATTATCATTTTTAGTTTTAGTGCTAGGTGGCCTTAAATTATTATAGACAACAGACATAAATATACCAAAAAATAGGCTCAAATTAAAGAATACCTATCCACAAAAAACACATAATCCGAGTTAAATCAAGGAGAGTGGCGCGCAATTCTCTATAGTGATAAAATTAAGCAGTAAAAATAACTTAGTCAAAATTTACCCACTTCACCCTCCTAAATTTATTCCATAAATTTTGGCGGGCAAGAAATTTTAAACAGAACATTAATTAACTATTAAAAATATATTAATTATTTATCAATTTATCTTACCTTAACAATATGAATAGTGAAAAATTTAGGCGGGTGAGAAAGAACAAAGGCGCCTCACTGGTGATGATCTTGGTGCTTATAGCATTCATCGCTATTCCTTATTTTTATGGGAATAGAAACACCAAAGAGGCCACCACGACGGAAGAGACCCAAACGAGCTCGTCGTGGCTTACCGTCTATAATCCGAGGGAAAATGCTGTTTCAGAAACAACCGACAATACAAATATTGAAAAACCCGCTCCGACAAAAACCGCCCCAATCGTAAAAGAGGTCGTCGTTGATCCGAATCAGTCAAAATACGCCAAAAAGATTCAAATAAGCTCGGTTAGCGGTTCTAGCTCCTATGTAAAAAACGAATCTATGCGGATAAGCAATGTCGGTGACGAATCAGTCCCAATATCAGGTTTTGTAATAGAAACTTACGAAAAAGAAACGTTCAAAATTCCCAAAGGATATGAACTCCCCGGAACGCTTAGTTCGGTTGAGGATAATATCGTCTTGAAATCGGGAGACTATCTGGACATATATGTGGGGTTGCAGGACAGAAAAATAAATTTTAGAGAGAACCTTTGCACCGGTTACTTTGATCAATTCAGCGACTTTGGGAGCAGGCTGAACCACTCCTGCCCGAAAATAGACATTTCCGGAATGCTCGATTTCTCCGACAATTGCATAAAAATCTTAAATGACATACCAAAGTGTAAAATTTTTGACTCAAAAAACATTGTTGAAAATGATTGTAACGATTTTGCCAATGCGCATTATAACTATGTCGGGTGTGTAAAAGATTTTAGTTCTAAAACAAACTTCTATTCGAAGCGCTGGCTAGCATGGATGCAACGCGACACGGAATTTTTTAGAAATGATAGGGGGCTCATAACGCTAAGAGATACCGAGGGAAAAACCGTCGCCACATATTCATATTAAAAGAAATAGCGGCCCTGATAAGGTCGCTATTTTAGTCTGTCTCTGCGCTTGTTCTCTTTAGTAATAAAATCCAAGAGCTGTTTGCGTTTTTCTTCATCGCTCATATGTTTAAGAACAATGCGGCGCTCTATCTCTCCGAGAGAAGTGTCTATTTCATCAAGCTGAACAAAAAGGTCCATATCATCCCCGGTGTATCCGAGCGAAATTTTATTTAACACGGAAAACAATTCATCGTCGGCCAAAGAACCGAAAGATTCGCCGACGGAATACGCGTCATACTGCAAAAAAATAATTCTATCTTCTATGCTCTTTTTGTATCTTACAAAACACTGAATGAGTTTTCTGGTTTTATGCAGAGCTAGCCTGCGAGACTCAGAACACCCCGGTTTTATAAGTTCCATATCAATAGAGATCATCATTGCGCGGGCATCCTCTTCGTATTTTCGCCGAAAAGGGTATCCCATAAAAATCCCTCCCTTCGAGATAAAATAATAAAAGAACTTATACTTAGGCCAAGGATACAACTTAATAACCGGTGACGCAACCCCGGTAGAACCCTGTTAAATAGCACGGTGTGCTAATTTGCCCTACAAATTATTTAACAGGGCCTACGGGGCAGGTGGCCTATCAAAAACCGGGCAAATCTACACATAACAGAAATGGCGAAATGAAATGTTCAATGTTATAATTAGATAAACATAAATTTATGATATCAATAAAAAAGCACAACAGCTTAATCTGGGTTGATCTCGAATCCCCCACCACAGAAGAACTAGAGAGCGTCGGGCAAGAATTTAACATCAACCAGCATACGCTAAGGGAGCTCAAGTATCCGAGCGACAAACCAAAAGTCGATGTTTTTAATAATTTTCTTTATCTCATACTGCATTTTCCTAAATATGGGTATGGCAGTAAAAGGGACTCAATAGAGATAGATTTTGTTCTGGGAAAAGATTTTTTAATCACGGCTCACTACACACCATCAGACCCGATAAACAGCTTCTCAAAAGCCTTCGAAACTAGCTCGACACTGAACAAATTCGACCTGGAAAGCGGCGGTCAAATATTTTTTTATCTTATTAAAGAAATTTACAAAAACACCGAGGAGGAACTTATCTACATAGAGGGCAAATTACAGGAAATAGAAGGGACAATATTCTCAGAAAATGGCGAAAAGATACTCGAAAATCTATCGCGCCTCAATAAGGAGTTGATAGACTTCAGAAGAATAATGAGAGGACACAAAGAGGTATTTGACTCCCTGGAAGTGTCTGCCGCGGAATTCTTCGGTCCACAATTCTCGCACTATTCAAACACGCTCATGGGGAATCGGGAAAGAGTGTGGAATATATTGGAGGGAAACAGAGAGACACTTCTCGACCTTAGGCAAACAAGCGACTCATTGTTCTCCGCAAGAACAAATAGCATTGTGAGAACGCTAACAATACTAACCTTTATAAGCATCCCAATCTCCCTTATTGCCAACATAATGGGGGTAAACGCCGAAAACATACCGATAGTCGGGCACAAATTTGACTTCTGGCTTATTTGGATTTTAATGTCTGCAATAGCGGCCGTCATGCTTATATTCTTTAGATTTAAGAAATGGCTATAAAATGATTAAGCTTTATAATTCCTTAACTAGAAAAAAAGAGGTCTTTAATCCGATTGCAACCGGATCTGTAAAGATGTATGCATGTGGACCAACGGTATATGATAGAGCGCATATCGGCAATTTCCGAACATACATAATGGAGGATGTGTTGAGACGTATGCTTAAATACAACGGCCTCAATGTCCTATATGCCCAGAACATAACAGATGTCGGCCATCTTGTGGGAGACGGCGACGAGGGAGAAGACAAAATGGAAAAGGGCGCAAGAGCGGCCGGAAAAACAGCGTGGGAAATAGCAAAATTCTTTACAGAAGAATATTTCAAAGACTCTCGCCGTCTCAACATCGCTGATCCTAATGTTTCAGCTAGGGCTACCGACCATATAAAAGAGCAGATTGAAATGGTGAAAAAATTGGAGGAGCTCGGCTTTGCCTACAAGACTAGTGACGGTATTTATTTTGATACAAGCAAATCGACAAATTATGGAGAAATCGCACGATTAGACAAAGAAGGGCTAAAAGAGGGCGCAAGGGTAGAAAAAAATCCGGAAAAAAGAAACGATACCGATTTCGCGTTATGGAAATTTTCACCAAAAGACAAAAAACGACAAATGGAGTGGGATTCCCCTTGGGGAGTCGGATTCCCCGGCTGGCACATAGAGTGTTCCGCCATGAGCACAAAATATCTCGGCGAGCCTTTTGATATACACGCCGGAGCCATGGACCTCCTGCCGGTGCACCACACCAACGAAATTGCTCAAAATGAGGCGGTTTTTGGCCACAAAACGGTAAATTATTGGATACATGGAGCATTCCTCCTCGTAAATGGCGGCAGAATGGGCAAGTCACTCGGAAACGCCTACACATTAAGCGACCTAGAACAAAGGGGCTTTGATCCTCTCGCCTTCAGATATTTCACATTTAACGCAGGGTATAGACAGCCTCTCAACTTCACATGGCAGGCGCTAGAGGGTTCGGCAAAAGCATACGAAAACCTTATACAAAAAATAAGTGATCTTATGCCGGATAATCCCGGAATAAACACAAAAAATATAAACGAAGAATATGCCGTAAAATTTAAAAACTTAGTCAGCGATGATATGTCCATGCCGGAAGCCTTGTCTCTTGTATGGGAAATGATGAAAGACAAAAACATACCAAACGATATCAAGCTAAATACCATCACAAAGTTCGACGAAGTATTGGGGCTTTCACTCACTGAAAAAGCCGAAGAACTAAAAAATAAAACATCTAATATACCGGAGCAGGTCAAAATTCTGATCTCAGAAAGAGAAACGGCCAGATTAAACAAAGAGTGGAAGAGGTCGGATGAAATAAGAGCCCAAATACTGAAGATGGGTTTTGAAATAAAAGATACGGGAGAAGGAACCAAAATAACCCCGGTAGGAAAGTTCGTATAACCTATTTCTAAAATAAAAGATCCCCATAAGGGGATTTTTTAACCTATTATCTGGGCTATGAAAGAAAATATTATTTCCAGCGGGCGGTAATACCATTTGTGATTGTGCTTGCCGTTCTCAAAAAGAACCGAGTCCTTTTTCCATCCGTCCACGATTCTTCTAAGGTCGTTTACCATCTCTTCTTTTTCAAAAGACAAACTCGCTTCTATATTAAAATCAAAACTCTGGGAATCTATATTATTGGAACCGAGAAGGCCCACCCGGTTATCAACGACAAGGGCCTTGGCGTGATTCATATGATTCATTAGATAGAATTTAATTCCATACTGCGAAAGGTGGGACGCAAAAATATTATTAGATATTCTAGCCACTCGAAGATCCCCCGATCTGGGAATAAGAACTTCCACCTCCACCCCTCTTTCTACGGTCTTTTTTAGCAAATCTGTGAGCCACTTTTTCGGAGCAAAATATGGGGTAACTATCGTGACCCTCTCTGTGGCCAAAGAAATTTTTTCGGTATAGTATCTTTTCAGCAAAAACTTACCCGCATTAGGGAAATGGTCCAAGAGCCATATTTCAGCTTTCATTGTCTTCCATCCTCTTTTCAAAGACACGAGTCTCCCGTCTCTCCCCCCTCCATAATAGTAACTATTAGCGAAAGAACGAACGATGCTTTTAACAATCTTCTTGCCGGAAATTTTTATATGTAAATCCTGCCACTTTTTGAAACTGTGTGCGATATTAACTCCGCCCAGAAAAGCGACTTCTTCGTCTATTATGAGTATTTTTTTGTGAATCCTGTGGAACCAATCGTTCCAAAATAAAACTTCTACTCCATGGCGCTTCAGCTCGCTAAGAAGCTCTTCATTCATACTGAACCAGAGGCTACCAAAACCGTCCAAAACAATCACCACGTGAACGCCTACAGACGCCTTGTCGCGCAAAAGCTTAAAAAAATTTAGATAATGGCTTGTGTCGTTGCTAAAAATATAACTTTCCCAATAGATAGATTCGGTTGCACCCTTAATAGCCTCAAACATGGCAAGCCAAGTGTCTTCGCTATTATTGAAAAATTTATATTTCATTATTTCCGCCAAAAACTACAAACCCGCCTCCTTAAGCTTACCGACAAGCTCCTCTTCTTTTCCGGAAAGCTTCTTCGGCATTTTGATGCTTATATGGATAAGTATATCACCTCTTCCGCCCCTTTCGTTAGGAACTCCCTTGCCCTTTATCCTGAGTATTTCTCCAAAAGCAAAACCGGCGGGTATTTTTATGTCCGTTTCTCCTTCTAGCGTCTTCAGTTTGTGTGTGGCGCCGAGCAACGCATCTGTAAGCCTAATCTCCATATTTGTGATCAAATTCTCCCCCTCTCTCCTCCAGACCGGATGTTTTTCTACGTGAATTTTTACATAAAGATCGCCGGGAATACCGTGCGGCACCGCCTCACCTCTCCCCGAGAATCTTATCATTTGACCGTCCTCAATTCCCACAGGAACCTTGACCGTAATTTCTTCTGTCTTCTTCAAAACCCCCTCGCCCTTACATAGGGGACAATTCTCCTTTGGGGTGCTACCGGCGCCAAAACACTTATCACAAACCCTCTCTGTCGCAAAGGTGCCCAGAAAAGATCTTTTGTTCTCTATTATTCTGCCGGCGCCGTTACAAGTCTTGCACCTCACCATCTCGCTACCCTTTTTTGCTCCGGAACCGCCGCAAGTATCGCAATTGCCGACCTTGCTTATGTTCAATTTTCTTTCAATCCCAAAAATAGAATCGTGGAAAGAAATGAGAATATCGGCAGAGATATCTCTGCCCCTTCTGGATTTTCCGCGAGTAGAGCGTCCGCCTCCAAAAAATGTGCTGAACAGATCTTCCACATTGGAAGCATCAAATTCAACGCCGGCTCCGCCGTTTCGGAAAATATCACCAAAATCAAAACCGGCCCCTCCAAATCCGGAGAATCCGCCGGCTCCTGCGCCGCCCTGAAAACCCTTGCCATACATATCATATTGGCTTCGTTTTTCATCATCAGACAGGGTTTGGTAAGCCTCATTTATCTCTTTAAATTTTTTTTCGTCGCCTCCTTTTTTGTCCGGATGGTATTTATGAGCAAGCTTATGGAACGCCTTTTTAATATCCTCCTTGGAGGCATTCTTTTCTACGCCTAAAATTTTATAGTAATCACTCAAATTAATTAGAAATTTACAATTACGAATTACAAATTATTTTAAAATAAATTCGTAATTATTAATTCGTAATTGATAATTATTTATTCAGCGTCTCTGATATTATCATCTTTCTTCGGTTCTTCGGCACCTGCGGCCTGGCCCTGATTCTGCTTCATCATATATTCGCCGATCTTTTGCATTTCAACAACGAGAGCATCCGAGGCCTTCTTGATAGTCTCTATATCTCCTCCGTCCTTAACTTTTTTGAGTTCGTCTATCTTTGCGGTGACGCCGCTCTTTATCTCATCTGTAATTTTACCCTCAGCGTCCTTTAGTGCCTTTTCTGCGGTTACGATAACACCTTCGGCGTGATTTCTGACATCAATCTCCTCTTTTTTCTTTTTGTCTTCCTCAGCATGTAACTCGGCCTCCTTCTTCATTCTCTCGATATCCGTCTCCTTAAGACCGCCTCTAGCCTCTATCTTTATAGACTGGGCCTTTCCTGTCGTCTTCTCTTTGGCGGTAACACTCAAAATTCCGTTCACATCAATATCAAAAGTTACCTCTACCTGAGGCACGCCTCGTGGCGCAGGCGGAATCCCCTCAAGGGTGAATTTACCGAGAGTCTTGTTGTCTGCAACCATAGGCCTTTCTCCCTGAACAACGTGAATATCAACAGATGTCTGGCTGTCTGCGGCGGTAGAAAATACCTGCGACTTTGATGTCGGTATCGTTGTATTTCTTTCTATAAGCCTTGTCGCAACTCCTCCCAACGTCTCGATACCGAGAGAAAGCGGGATAACGTCGAGAAGAAGCACGTCTTTAACTTCTCCCTGTAAAATACCTCCCTGAATAGCGGCTCCAACAGCCACAACTTCATCCGGGTTAATAGATCTGTTTGGTTCCTTACCAAAAAGGTTTCTTACGGCGTCAATAATGGCCGGCATTCTAGTCTGACCTCCAACCAAAATAACTTCTTCAACTTCAGAAAGCTTCAGGCCGGATGCCTCTACCGCTCTTTTTGTTATTTCAATGGATCTATCAATATATTCCTTTGCGAGCTCTTCCAGCTTTGCTCTGGTCATCTTCAAAAGAAGGTGCTTTGGACCTGTGGCGTCAGAAGTAATGAATGGGATATTAATTTCCACCTCCTTAACAGTAGAAAGTTCATGCTTCGCTTTTTCAGCCGCCTCCTTTAGCCTCTGCTTTGCAAGCGGATCGGCGGAAACATCAATACCGCTCTCTTTTTTGAATTCCTCAGCGACCCACTTCATTATCTTCTGGTCTATGTCTTCTCCGCCCATGTGGCTATCTCCGTCAGTGGACTTCACCTCGATAACATCATCCCCGACATCAAGGACAGAAACATCAAATGTTCCTCCTCCGAAGTCATAAACGGCAATTTGCTCGTTCTTTTTCTTGTCAAAACCATAAGCCAAGGCCGCCGCAGTAGGCTCATTCAAGATCCTTCTTACCTTGAAACCGGCAATTTCTCCGGCATCCTTTGTGGCCTTTCTCTGTGAATCACTAAAATAAGCGGGAACTGTAATAACAGCCTCCTCGATCTTCTCACCAATCTTGGCCTCCGCGTCTGTCTTCAATTTCTGCAAAACCATCGCGGACACCTCCTCCGGAGTATATTCTTTGTCGTTCATCTTTACCTTAACACCACCATCAGAAGATTTAACGATAGCAAAAGGCACGGAGCCTCTATCTCTTTCGACTTCCTTGTCTTCATATCGGTGGCCCACAAGCCTCTTAATGCCATAAATCGTGTTCTGCGGATTTGTTATACTCTGTCTTTTCGCGAGCTGGCCGACGATCCTTTCTCCCGCCTTAGACACGGCAACTATAGAAGGAGTCGTTCTTGCCCCATCTGAATTCTCTATGATTTTCGGCTGACCACCCTCAACAACAGCCATCGCCGAAAAAGTTGTACCCAAATCTATTCCTAATATTTTTGCCATAGTTTAATCAATTATCAATTAATAATTACGAATTACGAATTTTATTTTTTGTTGTCATCTCGAGCTTGTCGAGAGATCTCTTCATTTCTGAATTATAAGCGATTCCTCGACAAGCTCGGAATGACACTGGTTTTTTAATTCCTGCTTCCTTATTCTTTCTTCTTTAATTTTTATACACTCCCACCTTCACTTTCGCCGGTCTTAAAACTTTATTTTTATATTTATATCCTCTCTGATTGATAGCTAATATCTTTCCGTCCTCACTCTCTGCGACACCCTCCGTCTCAACCGCCTGATGTAAGGCCGGATCGAATTTTTCTCCCTCCTCTCCAAACTGCGTGAGCCCCATTCCGGAAAAAGTATTTACGAGACTTCCATATATACCCTCAATGCCAACCCTCCAATTCTTTGGAACTTCTTCCCACGACACTTTGTTACGAAACGCCATATCGAAGTTGTCGGCGACCGGTATTATTTCTGAAAGTATCTTTTCGCGGATAAGAGGCTCCAATTCAGATAAATTCTTAGCCTCATCTTTCTTTGCGTTCGCATAATCCGCCTTTGATCTCTGCCAACCATCCAAATACTGCTTCTTTTCCTCTTCGCAGATCCGGAGCCTTTCGCGGAGTTTCTTGACCACTTTCATCTGGTCACCCTCCTCTTCATCAATAATTATATCATCCGTGTCAAGCGTCACCTCCTCCTCATTATTTACTTTTTTTGTGTCTTCGTATTCCATTTTGATCACGAAATATAACTCTTAATTAAAGAACACCGCTTTCGATTGAGCGATGATTTCTTCTTGTTAGCTGTATTTTACTTATGGAGACTACGCATGTCAACGTCCTCCCTCACCCTCCCCGATAGCGAAATTGCAAATTAAATCGCACAAGCGGACCTTAGTCCGCTTGTTCCTTATTCGTCCTTACCACCAAAATAGCGATAATTTCAAGAAGAGAAAATAAATATTTAGAGACTTCGCAGGCCGAATTAGCATGGCTCGAGCGGAGCGAGATAATGAGGCCGAGACTGAATGCCGGCCCTCGCAGGGGGCCGGACATGTACTCTAAATATTTATTTTCTCTTCCACTCTCTATCCTGTCTTACAAGATGCGATGTATCATTCTTTTCTTTTGAAATTATCGCTTCCACCACCTTCTCCATTCTTGTCCCCTGCGATCCCTTAACCAATATTGAATCACCTTCTTTCATATATTCAGCCACAAAGTCGGCGGCAGACACCGAATCTTTAAATTCGTGTATATTGAGAGCGCTCATTCCCGCAGACTGCGCTCCGTCGGCAAAAAATTTACCTTTGCCGCCCACAGTGACGAGCTCATCACATATCTCAGGAATAATTTTACCAATATTTATGTGCGCCCCCTCTGTATGAGAGCCCAGCTCTAGCATATCACCCAAGACGGCGATCTTTCTTCCCTTGCTCTTTATCTCCTTAAACGACTGAAGCGCCATCTCAAGAGCCACCGGAGAGGAATTGTATGTGTCATCTATAACTAGCGTGTTTTTGTTGCCGTGAAGCGGCTTAAATCTTCCCGGAGGACCGCTGTGGTCCCGGAGCACGTCTATCATTTTTACAAAATTCAAACCTTGCGACACCCCGACAGAAAAAGCGGCGAGCGCTGTGTAAACATTTTGTTTGCCGAATATTCCGTTCAACCTTACGGGAAAATTACCGCCATCATAATCTACCTTGAATGCGATACCTCTTGGCATTATCTCGTCCCCTCCCTCCTCATATACAATGTGATAATTAGAAGCTAAAAGATCGGAGCCTTTTCCAAAACCGAAAGTTATTTTTCGGTTATCAGTCTTCTCCCTTAATTTCATTATCGAAGGGTCGTCATTGTTCAAAACCAATATTCCGCCGTCTTTCAATGTTCTTATAAGATGAGATTTCTCTTTCACGACCTCTTTCTGATTCTGAAACTGCTCTATATGTACCGGTATCTCGGCAATCCTTGTCATAACAACAACGTCGCTCTTTAGCCACTTGGATACGCTCAAAATATCTCCCGGCTTATCGGCGCCGACTTCAAGCACGAGCCACGCCGGATATTTGTGAGGAAAAATTATGAGCGACGCGCCCTTTATGATATTCACTAACCAAGCAAGCGGATCTGTCCATGCATTTTTTAATCCGAGAATAGTAAGAGGGAGACCTATCTCACTGTTAAAACTTTTCTCGCTCTTCCTAGTATCAAAAAAACCGCTCATTATCGTATAAATGGC
>ERZ795054.1639-NODE-1639-length-20546-cov-5.432336_pt1 | contig 20546 bp, 16 predicted proteins | sample MGYA00375138_ERZ795054 | MGnify/ENA primary metagenome ERZ795054 (study PRJEB30183, sample SAMN05720215) | anaerobic digester metagenome | isolation source: active sludge of municipal wastewater-treating anaerobic digesters | place: USA | collected 2014-12-23 ... | reverse complement strand
TAGACCCGTTTTCCGATCGGGTGCGAATCTGGTAATCTTCGGTCGCCTTGACCGCATATCCGGCCAAGGAGGACAAAGGACTATTCCGGAAGAAATCGACGATTCGGTCGATCCGTTTGGCTCCCTCGATTCCATACAATTCGATGTTCTGCAACGTCTCCAAATGGACGCCGAACCGTTGATAGAGTTCCTGAAGTTTGTCCAAAAGCGATTTGCCTTCGTTCACTCGGTAATACGTCGCCGCTTCCAAAACCAAGAGCATCGACTGCAGGGAGTCTTTGTCGCGGACGCGGTCGTCGATCAAGTATCCATAGGATTCTTCGTAACCGAAGACGAAGCGGGAGTCGGTCCCCTCCAAAAAGCGAGCCTGTTCGCCGATGAATTTGAACCCGGTCAGAGTAGAGACCACGTCCATCCCATAAGCGCGGGCGACCTTCGCCCCCAAATCCGAAGTGACGATCGTATTGAATACGACCCCTTTTTTCGGAAGCGATCCGTTTTTCTTCTTTTCTTCCAGCAGATATTTCAACATCACCGACCCGGTCTGGTTCCCGGTCAAAAAAACGTAACCGGATCCTTTCCGGACGGCGATTCCCAAGCGGTCGGCGTCGGGATCGGTCGCCACCAACAAATCGGCTCCGACCCGATTTCCCAATTCCACCGCCATCTTGAAGGCTTCCTGATTTTCGGGATTCGGGGATTTGACGGTCGAAAAGCAGGGATCGTGGATCAATTGCTCGACGACGGGAAACACATCGTACCCGGTTTCCGAAAGCAGGCGTAAGCCCAGTTCCGCGGAAGTTCCATGCAGGGGAGTGAAGACGATTTTCAAGGGTTTGGGTAACTCCGGATGGATTTGCACGGAGCGAACGACTTCCAGATAGGCATCGTCGACTTCTTTCCCGATCAAACGAATCAGCCCGGCTTCCACCAATTCCTGATAATCGCCGACCCGAACGGCAAACAAATCTTCGGTTTCTTCGACGCGGCGGACGATTTCCTCCGCAAAATCGGGGGTGTACTGGCACCCGTGTTCGTCATAGATTTTGTACCCGTTGTAATTGGGGGGGTTGTGACTGGCGGTGATCACGATGCCGGAAAGGCAGCCCAGATGGCGGACGGCAAACGACAACTCGGGCGTCGGACGGAGACTGTCGAACAAATAGGCGGGAATTCCGTAATGCCCGAGGACGCGGGCGGATTCGACGGCGAATTCGCGGGACATCCGCCGGTTGTCGTGGGCGATGCAGACGCCTTGGTTTTTGACCCGGGTCGCTCCGAACCGTCCGATGAGATAACGGGCAAGGCCGTCATTGGCCTTGCGCACCGTATAGATATTCATTCGATTCGTCCCCGCCCCGAGGATGCCGCGCATCCCTCCGGTTCCGAATCCGAGCGAAGCGAAAAACATATCCTCGAGTTCGGAGTCGGGTTTTCCGTACAAATCTTGACGGAGCGAAGGCTCCAAAGCGGAATGGTTGACCCATTTCCGGTATTCGTCGTACCACATGATTCAAAACCTCCTGAACAACGGTTTGAAAAAATCCTTTTGACGGATCAAAAGGATCAAAAAACTAGCGAATGAAATCGATGGCGCCTTCGCGACGCGGTTTGGGCTCGGGGTTTTCCCCGTCCCGATAGCCGATGCAAAGGGCGGCGTCATGTTCGAATCCTTCGGGAATCTTCAGCATCCGATTGATGTCCACGGCATTGGCTTGATGATACATGAAGCGGGTTTGTCCGACAATACAGGTGTCAAGTCCCAGGGCTTTCGCGGCAATCGCCATGTTTTCCATCGCACAGCCGCAGTTCAACTCCGAAAACCCTTCGAGGGCGGAACTCAGGATGACAACGGCGGGAGCGTGGTAAAACACATGGAAGTCCGGCTCTTTCTTCAACCCCAGACGATCCATTCCTTCCAAGGTCAATCGATTGATTTCCGCAATCATTTCGGGACGGGTGATCACCGTGAAATGCCAGTTTTGCTTGTTTCGGGACGTCGGAGCGTATTGCCCGCATTCCACGATCCAATGCAGTTTTTCCTCTTCGACCGCCTGAGAGGTGAAAGCGCGGATGCTCCGACGGTCCATAATCAAGTCGATCATCGGGTTTTTCATGCACGGACACTCCTTTCACTCATGGATGAGTTCGGTTTGAATGGCCGGATTGACCGGAGTATAGACTTCCATGGTCAAAGCCGCGGCTTTTTTGCCCAAATTGACGGATTCGTGCATATTGAACCCACGGGAGAGACCATAGACGGTGGCCGCAAGGAACGCATCGCCGCATCCCACGGAAGAACGGACGATTTTGGCTTCGAAGATGGCAGTCTGATAAATCCGCCGATCGATATTGTAGGTGATGGGTTCGGTTCCGTTGGTCACGATGATCTGCTTCATTCCTTTGGCGACCAGGTCGCGAACGGAAAGGATGATGTCGTCCACCGGTTTGCCGAGCAGAGCTTCCAATTCCTGCCGATTGACTTTCAACAAAGAGATGTTTCCCAGATGAGGCAAGATCCGGAGGACCTTGGCTCGGCAGACGCCGTCGACGACGATCTGTTTGTCGGAAAAACGGTAAAAAAGCCAATCCAACAGCGAAACCGGCAAATTGGTGTCCAACACCAACGTGTCGAATTCCGCGATGTAGTCCGCCCTCTGTTCCATTTCGCTAAGAGGAATTTCGTCCATCAGGGCGGTGTCGTTGACGGCGGAATCCAACGAACCGTTCGGCTCATGGATGGCCAAGTATTTGCCCGATGGGCGGTCCAGCCACAGCGAGCGGCCGTAATCCAATCCCAAACGATCCAAATGATCCGTGACGATTTTTGCAAAAGCGTCATTCCCCAAAAACGTCAAAAACCCGACGTCGCTTTGCAGCAACTTCAGATTCTCGGCGATGTTTTTTCCCACGCCTCCGACCATCAGATCGATGCGGCCGATGTTGGAGTCGTGCGGAATCAGTTTTTGGTTGCCCACACCGATCAGGTCGACGTTGGCGGATCCGATCACCAGGATTTTTCCCATATTACTCCAAAATGTTGGACGTGATGAAGTCCACGCCCATTTTTATGAGCTTTTCGGCGGTGTCTTTGTCATCCACCGTCCAGACGTTGACTTTCAAACCAATCAAATGGAGACGTTTGATCATCGCTTCATCGACGGCCTCGTGATAAGCATCAAGATGGAATTTGTGTTTTTCACAAAAATCCAGAACTTTATCCGTCACCGATCCGACCAGAAAATACAGATCGATCTCGGGATAATTCTTCCGCAGATAAACCAAATACTTGTCGTTGAAGGAGATGAGGCTGAATTCTGTGTTGTCCAACCCGGCGGCGAGGACTTCGCTGACGATCTGATCGATGTGTTCGTTGGTCAAACAATCCTTCAATTCGATGATCGCGTGTTTCCGATAGGTTTTGCAGATTTGCAGGTAATCGGACAAAAGGGGGATGCACAAGTGATCGGAAAGATTCCCGGTCTTGCGGTCGAGCAAGGAAAACTTGCGGATCTCTTCGTAGCGGAAACTGGGAATGTATAGGTTCAGCATCCCCAGACGCAACAGGGTGTCGTCATGGGTGATGATGATTTTTCCGTCTTTGGAGGGGTAGACGTCGCATTCGATCCCGAAATAACTCCGGTTCGCGGCGGCGATGAACGCATGGATGGTGTTTTCGGTTTCGATGCCGCTCAACCCGCGATGCGCCACCATCCCTTTGAAGTATTTGTCGATTTTGATCGTATTCATGAAATCACGCTCTCTTCATCGTCGAATTACTGTATTATTCTATCATCAATCCCGTAATTTTGAAACAAGCAATAACAAAAAAGCGACTTTTGCGGAATCGGAATAAACTTAATAAAAAGAAGTCCTTCGGTCCCCCGAAGAACTTCGAATCTTGCGGCAAAATTTCCGTCAATGGAGCCCTTCCAGAATCGGCATGATTTCCGACTCCCCTTCATAATGCCCGACGACCGCCCCGTTGACGATTTTGAGCAGGGTGGGGGTTTTGGTGACTCCCGCACCGGGACCGATGTCCGCGGTGGACGCGACGGTCACGAAGTAGAGGGTGTCTTGCGTCAAGGCGGCGGCGATGCCGAGCACCCGGGATTTGATTTCCCGACAATGGGTGCAGTTGATGCCATAATAGTAGACATAATAGGTGACTTCGGGCATCAGCAACTGCGTATCGGAATCAAGGATGTGATCCTGCCCGAAGTCCGAATAGTCGTAGGTGTTGGTCGTGGTCGTTCCCGTGGTCGTCGGGATGGTGGAGAGATCGCACCCCCAAAGCGGGATCAAGGCCAAACCGACCAAGACCATCAGCATTCTTTTCATCATAATCGCCTTATTCTTTGGATTCGACGTCGCATTCTTCCTCGTCGCGACCCTTGATCAGGGGCGAAACGCGTTTATATAATAGCATGACTAATATCGAAATGACAATCCCTTTGAACAGATTGAACGGAACGATGCCCAAAAGGATCCCGGTCGGAAGGTCGACGATATACGGAATGGCTTCGGAATAGGAAAGAATGATGGCTTCCGCGGTCGTTCCATACGCGGCGGCGAATACCGGCAGCAACAAAAACAAATTGAGCAACGCGCCCGCCGTCGCCATGGTCACCACGCCGACCGCCAATCCGAGCAGAGCGTTCTTCTTGGTTTTGCGGAGCGAATAGATCAGACTGGCGGGAAACACGAAAGCCACGCCGATCAGGAAGTTGGCCAATTCGCCGATACCAAAGGACCAACTGCCATCCAGAAGTAGATTCAAAACGACTTTCAACGCTTCGATCGCCATTCCCGCCAACGGGCCGAGTGCGAACGCTCCGATCAACACGGGGATTTCGGAAAAATCGAATTTCAGGAAAAACGGTCCCAAAAAGGGAATTGGAAATTCCAAAAACATTATGACGGCGGCCGCCGCGCTCAAAATGGCGACTTGGGCGATCCAGCGGATCGGGTTGGTTTTTCGACATGACTTCATAGATGGTTCCTCCCATGAAAAAACCGCCTCGGTCGGGGCGGCGTAAAGAGGTCTTCGTCAAAAGACGATCCACTTCTTCCATCCAGACTGTACTGTCGGTTCGGGAATCACACCCGATCATGCTTGCGCTCGCGGACTATACCGCCGGTGGGGAATCGCACCCCGCCCCGAAGTTGGTTATTTTCATACCTATTATATGCTTTCGCACGCAGATTGTCAAATGGATTTCCCGTGGCCGGTCGCGGTTTCCACCACTCCGGCCGCGGCCCGGACGAGGGATCCGTCGCCTCCGCGCAGTTTTAATGGCATCGCCACCAGAAAAAACGAATCGGGAAGACGATTTAGTCCGACCAACCCTTCGAGAATGACGATTTTTCGACCCAAAAGGTCGCGGTGGGCGGCACGCTGATCGGAAGATCCGTATTTGACCGAAGGGGCATCCCAACCGAAAAGCACGATCCCGTTTTCGGTCAAAAACGCTCCGAAGTCGGGTTCAAACCCGGGATAGTCGGTGAAATATTCCGGCATTCCCCAGTGCTTGTCCCAACCGACAGACAGGATCAACCGCGGATGTTTATCCTTCAGGGTGGCAAAAGCGGACCGGAGGTCGGCGGTTCGGAGGATTCCGCCTTGAGGGAGAACCGAAAGGAAATTGGCGGGACCCGCGGTGATTTCCAAGGGAATCGTCGTGACGTCTCCGCCCGTTTCCAAAAAATGTTTCGGGGCATCCAAATGGGTTCCCGCATGCATGCAGGCGGATAGGGATTCCATATGATATTGATCGCGCGCCACGGTACGCAAAGTTTCCATCCGCACCCCGGGATCTCCGGGATAAACGGGCATCCCGTCCGAAAGTTCCCGAGACAGATCGATCCATCGCATCTCCTTCATCTTCCGTTCCCCGCTTTCCTTAGGAACGGGGATCCAGCGATTCGACGTTCCAAATGGTTTCCGCATACTCGGAAACCGAACGATCGCTCGAAAACCCGCCGCTTTGGGCGATATTCACAATCGACATCCGCAGCCATTCCGTTTGATTTTTGTAAGCGGCGTTGACCCTCTCGTGGGCGGCCTGATACGCGGCGTAATCCTTCAAAATGAAATAGTGATCATCATAAAGCAAACGATCGTAAATTTCCCGGAATTCGTTGGCGTCGACGGAAAAATAACTGCCGTCGATCAGTCGATCGATGACTCGACGCAAATTCGGATCTGCATCATAGAGGGTTTTCGGTCGATAGGAGCGTTCGGCCGTCAAGAGGGTGACTTCGGCGGAATCCATCCCGAAGATGAAGATGTTTTCATCCCCGACGAGTTCATGGATTTCCACGTTGGCACCGTCTTCGGTTCCGAGCGTGATCGCCCCGTTCATCATGAACTTCATGTTCCCGGTGCCCGAAGCTTCTTTCGAAGCCGTGGAAATCTGCTCGGACACATCGGCCGCCGGCATGATTTTCTCCGCATAACTGACGTTGTAATTTTCCACGAAGACCACTTTCAGCAAGCCTTCGACTTCGGGATCGCCGTTGATCTTGTCGGCGATCGTATTGATCAGTTTGATGACTTTTTTGGCAAAATGATACGCCGCCGCCGCTTTGGCCCCGAAAATGAACGTATGGGGCGCATAGGAAGCTCGGAACGCCGGGTCGGTTTTCAGGCGTTCGTAGACGTCCATGATGTGCAAAGCGTTCAAAAGCTGGCGTTTGTATTCATGAAGGCGTTTGACTTGGATATCGAAGATGGAGTCGGGAGAGATCGACAGATTCTGTTCCCGCAGAATGCGGTCGGCCAAATCGGCCTTGCGGATCCGCTTCATGCGGGAAATCCGCGCCTGGACTTGCGGATCGTTTTGAAAAGCCAAAAAGTCCCGGAGTCGGGCGGGGTTACGATGCCAGGCCATCCCAATGGTTTCGTCTAGCAGCCCCGTCAATTCGGGATTGGAGTGAATCAACCATCGACGATGGGTGATGCCGTTGGTGACATTGCGGAATTTGGCGGGAAACACTTCGTAGAACTCGCGCATTTCGATCGTTTTCAGAATTTCGGTATGCAGTTTCGCCACGCCATTGACGGAAAAACAGGTAATCACGCACAAGTTGGCCATTCGAACCACGCCGCCCGAAATGATGGCCAGCCGATTGATCCGATCGATATCCTGGTAGGCGTTTTTTTCCAACATCCCGTTGCAAAAGCGACGATTGATTTCCTCGATGATTTGGAAGATCCGGGGCAGAACGGGTTGGATGATGTAGATCGGCCATTTTTCCAAAGCTTCGGCCAAAATCGTGTGGTTCGTGTAGGCGCAGCAGTGGGAAACGATCTCCCAAGCTTCATCCCATCCGTACCCTTCGTCGTCCATCAATAACCGCATCAATTCCGGGATGATGAGCGTGGGGTGGGTGTCGTTGATGTGGAAGACGGCCTTTTCCGCCAAATTCTTCAGGGTGCCATACTTGGCTTTATGCTTCCGGCAAACGCTCTTGACTCCGGCGCAACTGAAAAAGTACTGTTGCATCAGCCGAAGCCGTTTGCCATCTTCCGTGGTGTCATCGGGATAGAGGAATCCGGAGATCTTTTGCAGTTCGAATTCATATTCGAAAGCCGATCGGTTCTTGGGATACCGTTTGCTCGCCTCGGCATTCCACAACCGCAACGACGTCACAAATCCGTTGCCGTCCCCGACCACGGGAACGTCATACGGGACGGCGCGGACATATCCGCTCGGACGGTAGACCATCCCCCCGTTGACCCATTCGACATAGCCGAAAAACGGAACTTCTTCCGCTTCTTCCTCTTTGCGAATTTCCCAGACGTATCCGTCGGAAAGCCAATTGTCGGGACGCTCTTCCTGATATCCGTTCTTGATCCGTTGCCGGAACAGCCCATACCGGTAGCGGATGCAATGACCGAACCCGGGAATGCCGAGCGAAGCCATCGAATCCAGATAACAAGCCGCCAATCGTCCGAGACCGCCGTTGCCCAAGCCGGGATCGGGTTCGTGGTTTTCGGCTTCGTCCAGATCAAAGCCCATCGCCGCGAAACCGGCTTTCGCCACTTCGCGGAAACCGAGACTGATCAGGTTGTTGGTGATCAACCGTCCCATCAAAAACTCCATGGAAAAATAGTAAACTTCTTTTTGCTTTCCCGCTTCGAGCCGCCGGTTGGTTTCCATCCAATCCGCGGACATCGCTTCTTTGACCAACATTCCCAGAATGTTGTAGCGTTGGCGGAGACTGGACTGTTCGGGTTCGACCAAGTAGGTCGTCCGCATCCGATCGCGAAAATGGGCGAGGAAGGTTTCCTGGTTCGTGAAAATGCCGTTGTTCATATCGATACACCCCATCGTTAAGGATTATAGCATGGATTTCCCCGTTTCCGGGGAAGCTTCGTTGTGAAATCGGTTTCCGAGCGGACTCACAACATCGATCGGAAGAGCTCGACGTATTCCTTGGCAGACGTCTCGAATGAGAACTGACCGGCCATGGCATTGTCGATCAGGCGGTTCCAAGCACGCCGATCCTGACGGAAAAGCCGTAAGGCGTTTTCCATTTGAAAGGCGAAATCCCGGGAATCGAAGTTGTAAAACTTGAAGCCGTTGCCCTGTCCCGTGGAAGGATCATAACTTTGGACCGTGTCGTTGAGTCCGCCCGTCTGCCGGACGATCGGAATCGTTCCGTACCGCATAGCGATCATCTGTCCGGTTCCGCAGGGTTCATAACGGGAAGGCATCAGGAAGGCATCCGCTCCGGCGTAGATGTAATTGGGAAGGGTGGCGTCATATCCGATGTTCATCTTCACGCGACCGGGATATCGGGCTTCCATTTGGCGCAGCCCTTCGACATAGCGATCTTCCCCAACCCCCAGAAGCACGAATTGGACCCGCGGATCGACGAGCAACTGCTCCATTGCATAGAAGAGGATATCAAAGCCTTTTTGTTCGACGATGCGTGTGACCATCCCCATCACGAAAAAGTCCTCTCCCACCCAAAGCCCCATCCGTTTTTGCAGATCTTCTTTATTTTTCGGTTTGGCCGTTTCGACGGATTCCCGGTCATATTTTTTGGCAATGGCGACGTCTTTCCGGGGATCGAATTCTTCACCAAGGCCGTTGAGAATCCCGTAGAAATCATGATCGCGGCGGATCAGGAGATTGACGAAATTTTTGGCGTAATACTCGTATTTCAGTTCTTCTCGGTACGTCGGAGATACCGTCGTGATCTTGGTGGCGGCGTTCAATCCGATTTCCATAAAATTGATTTGCGGACCGCCGGGAACGATGGTGCGGATTCCCGCCCGGGAGAGCAAACCGGCGTCGAACACGCCTTGATATTCGAGGTTATGGATCGTCAGCACCGTCCGTACCTCCGCCAGCCTCGGTTCTTCTTTCATCATCGTCGGGATCAATCCGCAGTGCCAATCGTGCAAATGGACAATCTCGGGAATGTCCGGAAGCAATTCCAGAAACGTCAGGCAGGCTTTGGAGAAAAAAGCAAAACGGTCCCCGTCGTCCGCATATCCGTAAATTTGAGGACGGTCGAAGAAATCGTAGGACTCGACGAACCCGTAAAGGACGTTTTCGTTGCTATAGGTGTAAAAAGTGACTTTGTATTTTTTTTGGTTGAAATCGATGACCCCATCGGCCCTCATCTCCAGCAGATACTGGTACTTCTGCTTGACCGAAGGATACAGTGGCAAAATGACCCGCGACTCGACGCCCAAACGCGCATAATGCTCTGCAAGTGCCCCGACGACGTCGGCCAATCCTCCGGTTTTTACGAACGGCTGGCATTCGACCGCCATCTGGACGACCGTCAAGTCTTCGTCATTGGCGACGATCTGCTTCTTTTCCGTCACAAACAAATCTTCGGGAGAACCGTTGACGACCGCATTCTTCAGGACGCGGGACTCTTTATCCAAAATGGCGTGGCGGATTTGCGCTCCTTCTTCGACGATGCATTGGTTCATCAGCACCGAGTCGACGACCCGAGCGCCTTTCCGGATGACGGCCTTTCGACCGATGACCGAGCGAAGGACGGTTCCTTCGATCACCGCTCCGCTGGCCACGAGCGATTGCTTGACATCGGCTTGGACCCCATAGCGGGTCGGACTCGACATCGTTTCCTTGGAATAGATCGGACGGGCGGGATGGAAGATGGCCGCCTTGACGTCTTCCCGTAGCAAGGCCATGTCGGCCTGATAAAGGTCGGCGGTGTTTTCGATAAAGAAACTGATCGGTTTGAATACGAAGCGATCTTTGACAAGGTTTTCGGCGTGATCGAAAACGTCGATCAGATTCCGAAACGGAATCGTGTCGTAATCGACCACGTATTCCAACAGCCGTTTTTTCGACAGCAGGAACGTCTTCAACCGACGTCCGTTGGCGGCGAGGACTTCGGTGATGTCGGCTTTGGCGACCAAATGATGATGAAGGATGACGTTGTAATCGATGTTCCAAACGATCGTGCAAGGGGTGACGATGACATATTCCTGATTGCTACGGCGAAAGTATTCGAGTTGTTCGTACATCCGCTGAAAACTGACGGAAGCTTCTGCCGTCATGTTCAGATTTTTCGGAGGCAGAAGGAAAATTCCGTCTTTGCGGCGGTTGAGGTCCCAGCGATCTCCCGAACCGATATGGTCGGCCAAGGAGCGATAATTTCCATAAGGAAAAATGGCGACGTTACGGATTTCCGAGTTTTTGCAATTGGAGAGCGTGAAATCAATGAGACGATATTTGGCGCCGAAAGGAAGAGCCCCGGGAATGCGATGTCGGGAAAGCCGATCGAAATTGCCGCGGCTGACGGCATCGACGACCATAAAGAGGTTATTCATGCTTCTCACCGAGACTTTCCAAATTCGTCGAATCCAAAACGACGACATGATCGGAAATCAGACGATATCCTTTGGGAATGACGAGGTTTTTGTTCACGACGACCTTTTCCAAGCGAACATTCTCACGGATCATGACCCCGGGAAAAATGACACAATCTTTGATTTCGGCCCCCGGGCGGATGATCGTGCGATACCCGACCGTCGAGTGACGGACGGTTCCTCCGATGATGCAACCATCGGCGATCACGCTGTTTTGAACGTTTCCGGTTTCCAAAACGACGTGCGGAGGAAGATTGAGCGACTTTGAATAAACGGGAAGATCTTTCGATTGGTTGAGACCGAGAAAATCCGGATCGTCCAACAGATCCATATTGGCACTGTAGAGGGACTCGACCGTCCCCAGATCCCGCCAATAGCCTTCGAAGCGATAAGCGGCGACGCGGTCTCCCGAAGCCAAACTCCGGGGAATGACATCGGCGCCGAAGTCGATCGTTTCCGCGGTGTCCGAAGACCTCAGCAGTTTTTCCAAAACATCGGTGTTGAAAATATAGATGCCCATCGAGGCCAAATTGCTTTTCGGATGTTCCGGTTTTTCTTCGAACCCCTTCACCAGCGATTCGGAATCGGTCTCCATGATCCCGAATCGATGAGCTTCCGCCGGATCCACCGGAGTGGCGGCGATCGTCACCATGGCGTTGTGCTGAAGGTGGTGCCGGAGCATATCTTGATAATCCATCTTGTAGATCTGATCTCCCGAAAGGATCAACAGGTAGGAAGCTTGATATTCCCGGACGAAATCGGCGTAATGGCGAACGGCATCGACCGTGCCTTTTTGCCAAAGGACACTGCCGTTCTTGGCAAACGGCGTCAGGAAAAAGACGCCGCCGTCCAGCACATCCAAGTCCCAACTGCGTCCTCGGCCGATGTAACTCATCAGTTCGAACGGTTCGTACTGCGTCACCAATCCGACGACGTCGATGTTGCTGTTGGAGAGATTGGAAAGGGTGAAATCGATCAATTTGTATTTCGCGCCGAAAGACACCGCCGGTTTCGCGGTGTCTTTGGTGATTTCTTTGAGACGGGTGCCTTTTCCTCCGACGAGGATCATGGCGATGATGGTTTTCTTCAACGGTCTCACCCTTTCGGGATGGAATTATTCGGTGGGAAACAGCGTCGGTTCGTCGGCAGAACGAAATTGAAAAACGGCGACGGACAATGGAGCGACTTTCAAATCGAGAGATTGCTGACAACGGTGCATGGGAAACGGTTCGGATTTCAAGGGCAGTCCGTTAAACACGTTCGAACCGCCGTAAAGGTCCTTGTCGCTGTTGAGAATTTCCTCATAAACCCCCGCTTTGGGAACGCCGATGCGGAACGATTCGTACGCCACGGGTGTCATATTGAGAACGATGAGGCAAAAATCGTCCGGGTCCCGGGAGAGTCGCAGGAAGGAAAAAATCGACTGGTCGCGGTTGGATTGATCGATCCAGCGAAAACCCGCCGGATCATGATCGAGTTCAAAGAGAGCTTTATGGTGTTGGTATACCGCCAAAAGGTCACGAACAAATCGGGCGGCCCGCTCGTGCAAAGGATACTGCATCAAGAACCAGTCCAGTTCTTCTTTATCTTTCCATTCATGCATTTGGGCGAATTCTCCGCCCATGAACAGCAGTTTCTTTCCGGGGTGGGTAAACTGCAAACCGAGAAGAGTGCGATAATTGGCGAATTTCTGCCAATAATCCCCAGGCATTTTGGAGACCAACGAACGTTTTCCATGAACGACTTCGTCATGGGAAAGCGGTAAGACAAAGCGTTCCGAAAACGCATAGACCAAACCGAAGGTGATCAAATCGTGGTGATACTTGCGGTAGATCGGATCCTTTTCAAAGTAACGAAGGGTGTCGTTCATCCACCCCATGTTCCACTTGTAGTCAAAACCCACTCCGCCTTCGGCCACGGGTTTCGTGATGTTCGGAAACGCCGTGGAATCTTCCGCAATCAGCAACAACGACGGGTCTTTGGTTTTGACGGCGATCGAAAGATTCTGCAAAAACTCGATCGCCGGAAAATTGGTTCCGACCGCCGGATTGCCGAGATGATAGATGATATTGGAAACGGCATCGATTCGGAACCCGTCCACGTGAAAATAGCGAGCCCAGAACAAGGCGTTGGAAATCAGAAAACTGCGGGTGACGCCTTTGCCCAAATCGAGGTTGACGGTTCCCCAGACCTCGTTCTCCCGGATTTTGAAATCCGAATATTCGTACAACGGTTCTCCGTCGAACATATAAAGACCATGGGCATCTTTGCAGATGTGGCCGGGAACCCAATCGATCAAAACCCCGATGTTGTTCTGGTGACAACAGTCGATCAGATACATCAGATCCTTGGGCACCCCGTAGCGGGAAGTGGCGCTGTAATATCCTGTGGTCTGATAACCCCACGATTCATCCAAAGGATGTTCCGTAACCGGCATCAGTTCCACATATTGGAACCCTTCGGCTTTCAAATAGGGAATCAGGTAATCGACGAGTTCGTTGAATTTATGCATCGATTTGTCCGGTTTGGTCATCCACGTTCCGAGATGGACTTCGTAGATGGCCATCGGTTGGGACGAGACTTCGCCGGAACGCCGCTTTTCCATATAGGTCCCATCGTTCCAGCGATAACCTTCGATGTCATAGACTTTCGAGCATGTATCCGGACGCAAATCGGAGAAAAAGGCATACGGATCGGCCTTGAAAATCGTCTGACCGAAGGAAGTGACGATGCAGAATTTGTATTTCTCCCATTCGCCGACGTCGGGAACGAACAGACGCCATACCCCCGTGGGATCGATTTTTTCCATCACGTGGGTTCGGGAATCCCACCCGTTGAAGTCCCCAACGACCGAAACGATTTTGGCATGCGGGGCAAAAACGGTGAAACGAACGCCCAACGACCGTCCGAGATCGTCTCGGACAATCGTGGATCCGAAATGATTCCAGGCTTCCTGCAACTTGCCTTCGTGGAACAAATACAGGTCCAATTCCGTCATGCGGTCATTCATCCGAATCCTCTCCTTTTCCCATCTCTTTTTGAATCGAAGGGTAACGATACCCTTTTTGCATCAGTCGCTGAATGATTTTGGCGCGGCGTTCGGGGCCTTTCCATCCGGCTCGGTCTGCCAGACGGAGGATCTCCCGAAAATCGCCCCGAATCAGTTCGTCGTCGGGATGACGAACGGCGAAAATTCCCGAACGGGCGGAAACGAAAGCCATAACCCGTTCGGGGTCATATCCTTTGGCAACCAAATGACGACTCATCAACGTCATCGCTTTCTGTTGCGGATATCCTTGAAGAGAACCGATCTTTTGGTCAAAAAGCTCATTCAGATGGACCGTCTGCACTTCCGGGGTGAGGATCTCCATCGCCTTGGCGACGGTTTCCCGGGAGACGCCCCGGCGTTGAAGTTCGAACGCCATTTTGATGGGTCCTTCCCGCCGGGTCAGACCATGGTCTTCGACAAATCGAGTGGCATACGCGACATCGTCGACGATGCCGAGGCGAAGCAATTTGCCCAAGATGATCTCGGCGGTTTCACCGCGAACCGAACGATCCGCAAGATAGGTGCGAATTCCGCTTTCGGTTTGGGGAAAACGAAGGGCATAAGCCAAGGTTTTTTGATAGATTCCGTCCCGTTCGGCGGAAAGCAAAAACGCAGAAAAAACCGCTTCATCCAGAGCTTTTCCGGGAACGAGACGATATTCGACCACCACGTCCTCCGAAAGCGAAAAAACGGATTCAGATCCGTTTTCGTGGGAGAAGGAGACATCGTAGCGTTTGTTATTTCGCAACAGGCTTTTGACTCTCACCACGGTTCAAAAACACCTCTTCTTTGCTGGACCAAGCGCCCTGGATCTCGGAAGCCGGAGTAACGTAAACAAAGGCTTTGGGATCCGCCGAGGCGATGATTTGCGTGACGAAATGGTATTCGGCGTTGAGGATGACCATGATCAAAAGCGTTTTTTTGTTTTCGGTGTAACCGCCGGTGATTTGAATTTCCGTCACCCCGCGGCGCAGGCTGGCAAACAGTACGGCTTTAAGTTCCTTGGGATGATCGGTGATGATGTTGACGGCTTTTTTCGATTGGGAACCGATGAGAAACGAGTCGGCGACTTTCCCGCTGATGAGGATGACGACGATCGCGTAAAGCGCCATTACGACCCCCGTTGAAACGCCCTGTTGGTTCGTCAAGGCCCCGGCGATGATGATCGGGGCTTCAACGGCATAAACGCAAAAAGCCAGTGACATCCGCGAATACTTTTTGACGATTTGGATCGCGATGTCTGTGCCGCCGGTAGATCCGCCATACTTGCACACGATGCCGAAGCCGATGCCCGCCAGACCGCCGGCGAACAACGTGACCAACAACAGATCGCGGTCGGCAAATTGGGGATCGGGAAGAACGAGTTCCAATAGAGCCAGAATCGCCGGAAACAAAAGCGATCCGTAGAGGGTCTTGAACAGAGCTTTTTTGCCCAAAAAAATCCACCCGGCAATCAAAAAAAGGATATTGAACCCTGCGGAAAAGACGGAAATGGGGACGTTGGTAAAATATCGCGTCATGATGATGGAGATCCCCGTCGATCCCCCGGTGACGAGATCAGAAGGAATGACGAAGAAATAATACCCGCACGCCATCAGAAAAACCCCCAACGTCAGATTGAGGACGGTTTCCAATTTGCCTAATTTTCGGATCCGGAAATTACCCAACATAGGTTCGTTTTTTCAACCTCGCGAGTGTCTCATTTGCTATATTTGACCAAAAAGGCGGTGATGAAATCATCCAAATCCCCATCCATCACCCGCTGCACGTTGCCGGTTTCAAAATCCGTGCGATGATCTTTGACCATCGTGTAGGGGCAGAAAACATACGAGCGGATCTGCGAACCCCAGGAATTGCTGACCTTATTCGTCATCAGTTCGTCGAGTTCTTTTTGTTTCTTCTCCAATTCGAGTTGATACAATTTTCCGCGCAGGACCTTCATTGCCGTCTCGCGGTTTTGAATTTGGCTGCGTTCGTTTTGACAGGTCACGACGATTTTGGTGGGAAGATGGGTGATGCGAACGGCGGAATCGGTCGTGTTGACGCTTTGCCCCCCGTTTCCGGAAGAACGATAGACATCGATTTTCAGATCTTCGTCCTTGATGTCCACGACGATCGAATCATCGATTTCGGGAACCACCGAAACCGAGGCGAAGGAAGTGTGGCGACGAGCGGCGGAATCGAACGGAGAAATCCGGACCAAACGATGGACTCCCGACTCGGCTTTCAGATAGCCATAGACGTTTTTCCCGGTCACCAGCACCGTTGCGGACTTCAAGCCCGCCTCTTCGCCGTCTTCATATTCCAAAACGGTGGTCTTAAAACGATGGGTTTCCGCCCACCGCATATACATCCGGAAGAGCATTTGCGCCCAATCCTGACTTTCGGTCCCTCCGGATCCGGGATGGAAGTCGACGATCGCATTGAACCGGTCATACGGTTTGTTGAGCAAAACCTTGACGGTGAGGGCGGAGGTTTTGTCGCGGAAGGATTGCGCCAAGGTTTCCGCCTCGGACAAATCCATGGATTCGTCTTCGAGAGCCAATTCATAGGTGATGCGCACGGTGTCGAGGATTTCCTTGATTTCGGCATGGCTGGAAAGCAGATTCCGACAATCGGTGATTTCGGAGAAAATCTCCTGGGCGCGTTTGGCATCCGACCAGAAGTCGGACTGATGGGTGTGAACTTCCAATTCGGAAATGCGTTCGCGGAGCCGATCGGAATCGACCATGGCGGTCAGTTCGTCATAAGAAGCTTGTAGTTCACCCAATAATAGTTTCAATTCGGATGCAATCATGATATCACCGTACGATTCTATTGATTCTGCCCGTGGCAGTGTTTGTATTTCTTGCCGCTGCCGCAGGGACAGGGATCGTTGCGCCCGACCTTTTGGGTCACCTTGACGGGTTGACGTTTGCGGGAATCGTCTTCTTTTCCGGAAATCGTCGCGGTCGGTTTGGCCACTTGGACTCGTTCGGTGTTTTGCCGGACTTGAGCCCGCAAGACAAAGCGGGTCACATCGTTTTGAATATTGCCGACCATGGTTTCGAACATCTGGAATCCCAACGTTTGGTACTCGCGGAAGGGATTGACTTGTCCGTAACTTTGTAAGGAGACGGCTTGCCGCAGTTCGCTCATCGAGTCGATGTGGCGAACCCAATAGGTGTCGACCACCCGCAGAGTCACGGCTTTCAGAAAGTCGTTATAGATGGGTTCGGTGGCCAAGGTTTTCTTCTCGGCGATCTCTTTTCGGATGGCGTCGCGAACATATTCGTTCAAATCGGTGGCGGGATTGAACACCAATGCTTGATCCAATACTTCCCGTGGGAAATATTTCGAGAGCGCATCGTAACAGGCTTTGCGATCCTCGCCGTGTTCCTGCAGGATCCCGCCGATCGTGCTTTCGATCATGGTGTTCACGGACGGTTCAATCGAGTCCTGAAAGAGAATGTCCTGACGTTGCTGATAGATGACTTCGCGTTGGCGCCGGAGGATTTCATCGTATTGAAGAACGGTTTTCCGGCGGTCAAAGTTGGCACCTTCGATCTGTCTTTGCGCCCGTAACACCATTTTGGAGAACATTCCGTAATCCAACGGTGTTTCGGTGTCGGAGCCTTTGGTCATTGTGATCATCGAAATCATGTTCTTGAACCGATCGCCGCCGAACCGTTTCATCAAATCATCTTCGGCGGAGAGGTAGAAGCGCGAATAACCCGGATCGCCTTGACGGCCGCCGCGGCCACGCAATTGGTTGTCGATGCGTCGGGATTCATGACGTTCGGTGCCCAAAACCGCCAACCCGCCCAATTCGACGACTCCGGAACCGAGTTTGATGTCGGTTCCGCGGCCGGCCATGTTGGTCGCAATCGTGACTGCGCCTTTTTGTCCGGCATTGGCGACGATATCGGCTTCGCGCTCGTGCTGTTTGGCGTTCAAAACATCGTGTGAGACCCCGCGTTTCCGCAGAAGACTGCTCAAGAGTTCGGAGCTTTCAATGGAGATCGTGCCGATGAGGAGAGGTTGTCCAAGGGCGTGGCGACGGGCGATTTCATCGGCGAGAGCGTTGTATTTGGCTTTCATCGTCGCAAAGATGAGATCGTTGTCGTCCACGCGGACGACGGGTTTGTTCGTCGGAATTTCCACGACGAACATGTTGTAGATGTTGCGGAATTCTTCCTCTTCGGTCTTTGCCGTTCCAGTCATACCCGCGAGTTTTTTATACATCCGGAAATAGTTTTGGAAAGTGATGGTGGCCAGAACCGTGGTTTCCTTTTTGATTTGGACGGCTTCTTTGGCTTCAAGAGCCTGATGAAGACCTTCCGAAAACTGACGGCCGTGCATCAAACGTCCGGTGAAAGGGTCGACGATGATGACTTTGTTTTCCTGAACGACGTAATCAACGTCTTTGGTCATCGTGTAGTTGGCTTTGAGAGCGTTGTTGATGCGGTGGAGAAGCTGAACGTTGGATACGTCATAAAGGTTGTCGAGATGGAAAGAGGTTTCGGCTTTCGCCACGCCGCTTTCCGTCAGATTGACGGTTTTGTCCTTGATATCGACGATGTAATCTTCCGGGGACAAACGTACGACAAACCCATTGGCTTGCAGATACGTTTCTCCGGTGTTTTTTTCGCCCCCGGAAATGATCAATGGTGTCCGAGCCTCATCGATCAAAATCGAGTCGACTTCGTCGATGATGGCGAAATTCAAGGGTCTTTGGACGATGGCGTCTTTGTAGATGACCATATGGTCTCGCAGATAGTCGAATCCCAGTTCGTTGTTGGTGGAATAGAGGACATCGCAGGCGTAGGCTTCGCGCTTTTGCTCAGGAGTCCATTCCCGGATGTTAAGTCCGACGGTCAATCCCAAAAACCGAAATAATTGACCGATTTCCCCGTCGGCTTCACGACGGGCGAGGTACTCGTTGACCGTAACGATGTGGACGCCGGCACCGGCAAGGGCATTCAAATAAGCCGGCATGACGGCGGTCAAGGTTTTTCCTTCCCCGGTTTTCATTTCGGCGATATTGCCTTCATGGATCACGACGGCTCCCATGACTTGGACGCGGAACGGGGTCAGTCCCGTGACGCGGGTCGAAGCTTCGCGGACCACCGCGAAGGCCTCGGGCAACAGAGCATCCAGAGTTTCCCCGGCTTGAATCCGTTCTTTAAAGTGCGGAGTCATCGCCTGTAATTCCGCATCGCTCATCGCATGAAACTTGGGGGATAAGGACAAGACTTGATCGGCGATTTTTTCAAGTCGTTTTAAGGTTTTTTTATTCGGATCCAAAAAGCTGAACATACGGCAACACCCCTTCAATCACAACTATAATCATACCATAGAAACCCCGTTCTTTTCAACTTATTTTCCCCGGGGCAAAAAAAAGTGACCTTTTGAAAAGGTCACTCGCGTGCGTTCATTCCGTTTCGATCAAACCGTATTTTCCGTCTTCCCGGAGATACATAACGCAGACTTGCTTGTCCTCGTTGCGGTAGATGAAGAAATCGTGACCGAGAAGATCCATTTGGGTGAGGGCTTCTTCCAAGGAGAGAATGTCCAGTTTGATTTTCTTTTTCTTGACGGGAGAAATGAGTTCCCGTTCGAGGGCGTCAATATTGAAATCGTCGTTGCGGAACGCGTCTTTGAGTCCGGTTCGTTCCTGAAGACTGCGGTTCATCTTGAATTTGTTTTTGCGGATTTGGGCTTCCAGTTTATCAACTGCCAAGTCGATCGCGGCGTACAGGTCTTTGTCTTCGACCTCCGCGCGAATGGTAATGAATTTGATGGGTATCGTAATTTCCACCTTGGTCAACTCGGCATAAACCTTGCAGACCACGAATGCTTCGATTTCCTGCGAGAACATTCGTTCAATGCGTTTCAACTTCTTCTCCACGTAATTGTGGATTGCCGGGGTGATCTCCAAACCATTCTTGCCTCTGACATCGAGTCTCATGTGTTCTCACTCCTTCAGCTTCGATTTTGATACAACTTTATTATAGCATCGTTCGATTTGGCTGTAAACCGACACCCCGGAAATTTCACCGAGATTACACACAATCTTCCCAAACCGAAAAATCATAATAAAACAAAGACAACAACAGACATCGCGGATGGTCGAACAGCAGGAAGAGCCATTGATCGGCGGTGGCGAATTCCTTGTCTCCGATCCAAAGAATCAAGCCGAAGGCATTTTGCTTGTAAACCGCGAGTTTGAAGCATTTCTCCATCCATCGGTACAGAGCGTTTTCTCGATAGGGATCGGGGTTCGGGTTCGGGAAAACGGCGACATAATCGGCCAGACCTCCTTGATATGGAAATGCTTCGTGGACATAGACGGGAAGATACGTCCGTTCGCAATCCGGGCACCAGCGCGGGGGATCGAACCAGTCCGCGAACGTCAACTCCACCGAAAAATGGGCTCCGCAGACTTCACATTTCATCAATCAGCAACCCCGCTTTCCGACTCGAAGTGTTCATCGTCCGAATCGCCCGGACCGCCTGATTCATCGCTTGGGTTTTTTCTTCGGAAAAGAAGATGATTTCTCCGCGCGGACAACGGGGATCGCGTCCTACCCTGCCGGCCACCTGAACCAACGTGTCCGCGTCAAACACGGGGTGTTCGGCGGAAAAGACCGC
>ERZ795054.1638-NODE-1638-length-20553-cov-4.421163_pt1 | contig 20553 bp, 19 predicted proteins | sample MGYA00375138_ERZ795054 | MGnify/ENA primary metagenome ERZ795054 (study PRJEB30183, sample SAMN05720215) | anaerobic digester metagenome | isolation source: active sludge of municipal wastewater-treating anaerobic digesters | place: USA | collected 2014-12-23 ... | reverse complement strand
CTGCGCGAAGCGGTGCGAAAGCGAACCGCTGGCGAAGAAGGCCACCGTGCCGTCGTAGTGCTCCTCGATGGCGTGGCGCATCGCCCAGCCCAGGCGCGCGCTGTCGTTGAGGTAGTGCACGGTGCACAGCGCCGAGACCGAGATCACCTTGAAATGCTGGTCGGTGTTCATGTAGCGCATCGGCACCAGCGTGCCGTATTCCGGATTCAGCGTGGTGGCATGGTGGGCGAGCGTCTCCACCCCGTGTTCGTTGCAGACTTTGGCCAGCAGCTGTCCCAGCGCCGGGTTGCCGGGAAACTCGAACGGCAGGTTGCTGATGAAGTGCGGCAGCTCGTTGCTGGTGTACAGGCCTTTGAAGTGCGGCGCGCAATTGATGTGGTAGTTGGCGTTGACCAGCCAGTGGGTGTCGAACACCACGATGGTGTCCACCCCGAGTTCGCGGCAGCGCCGGCCGATCTCGACGTGGCCGTCGATGGCGTCGCGCCGCGTGCCCCGGCGCGGGCCGTCGAGCTCGCTGAGGTACATCGAGGGCACGTGCGTGATCTTGGCGGCCAAGGCGAGCTTACCCATGGTGAGCTCCTTTCAGGTGTTCGAGTTTGCCCATGGTGGTTCTCCAGGTGGTCAGGTGTCCAGCGTGATACCGGCCTTGCGGATCACCGTGGCGTATTGCTCGATCTCGGCGCGGATGAAGGCCGCGAACTGCTCGGGCGTGGCCGACAGCGAGGCGATGCCGCCCTTCTGAAAGGCCTCCACCACGGATGGGCTGGCCAGCGCGCGGTTGACCTCGGCGTTCATGCGCTGCACCACGGCGTCCGGCGTGCCGCCGGGCGCCAGCAGGCCGTTCCACGAGTTCGACACGATGGCCACGCCCTGCTCGACCTGGTAGGGGCGCGGCTCGTTGGCCAGCGGCGTGTCCCTCATTCACGCGCTCTTCGGGACGTCCGCTTTCATGAGAAGCACCAGAGACTCCACCTCCTCCGCCGTCAAAGAACGGTCTATCCAGGGATAGAGGACGGCCTCCTCCTTGTTGTTGTGGTCCGAAAGCACGTCCAACAACGGCGTCTCCCACTGTCCGGAATTGCCGTTCAGCAGGTCGGCCCCGATCTTTTCCAGGTCCAGCTTGATCTCCCGGTGTTCCATCCGCATCACCTGGGTCGGACCGCTCAACGCCATCCCCGTCTCCTTTTCAAAAGAAGGGAAAAGGAGGTCCTCCTCCCAGCGGATATGCCGAAGGAGCCCGGACCGGAACGCCCGAAACAGATCCATCGCCCCGGACAGGTCCTTCTTCCGGACGTCCTGGAACCGCCGGAAGATATCGTCCAGGCGGTCGTGGTCCGCGCCCATGAATTGATTGACAGTCTGCATAAGACCTCCCGTGAAAAGTTTCCTCCAGTATAGCCGGGACGGGACAAAAACGTCTATGACGGCCGTCATAGGGTCGTCCGAAAAAGATCCGGCCGGCCCGCGACCCGTCGAATCCGCGTTTGCCGGTGGAAAATATGTAAAATAGACCCATCGTCCCCGGTCCTATCCGAAGAGGGAGCTCGGTCATGTCACAAACAATTTCCATTCCGCGATGACGCCGCAACGCGCCTCCAAAAGTTCCCCCGGCGCCCCGCTTCTCGCTCTGGCGATGGCCTTTTCCCTTCTCTCCGGCGCCGCCCGGGCCGCCGATCTGAAAAAGGGCGATCCGTGCCCCTCCTTCCAACTCGTCCCCCTCGCCAGCACCGCCTCGGCCGGAATCCCTCTGGAAAAACTCCTTGAAAACGGGGAACCGGTTTTACTTTCCTTCTTTGCGGCCGGGTGCGTCCCCTGTTTGACGGAAATCCCCACGCTCGAATACATCGCCCAGACCCAAAACGTCGACGCCTACCTCATCAGCGTGGACAGCGCCCCGGCCGACCGGGTGAAATCGCTGGCCCTGAAACACAACTTCACCCTCCCCGTCCTGCTCGACCCGGCGGGGAAACGCGCGGGACTCCCGTACGGCGCCGTCCCCGGCCCCCAAACGACCTCCCCTCAACTGTTCCTTCTGTCGCCGGACAAAACCCTCTGGTGGCGAAGCCAGGACTCCGCGGCCGGACTGGAAAAGGAACTGACGAACCAGATCCGGGACCTGAACGAGGCCCTCGCCCGACGCGTTCCGGCCGCGCCGATCTCCCTGGATTCCGACAGTTTTCTGCTGGTCTTCACCAACAGCGCCAACGGGTACCTGTCCCCCTGCGGCTGCGCCGACCTGCCGTTCGGCGGCGTCTCGCGCCGGTCCACTTTTTTCAAAGGCCTGCGGAAAAAATTCCCGGACCCCTCCCTCCTGTTCCTCGACGCCGGGGACAACTACGCCCTGCGCGCCCCTTCTTTACAAAGCGTCATGGACGTGCTCGACGTCCTCCGTTACGACGCCATGGTCTTGGGCGACCAAGACATTCTGCTCAGCGGCAAGGACGCCCGAAAAACGCTTTTCAACAGAAGCCGTCCCTTCCTGGCGGCCAACTTCGAGGTGTGCGACGACGCCGGATGCGACGCCCCCTTGCCGCATAAAATTTTCAAGCGGGGCGATCTGCGGGTCGCCGTCATTGCGGCCATGGACCCCGACATCTACACCCTCGCCCCGAAGACCTGGAAGAAGTGGGTCCACCTCACGGACCTCCGGAAAAAACTCCAGGAGTCGCTCCCTTCCTTGAGGGAAAACAACGACGTGGTCATCCTGCTTTCCCACAGCGGCCTGGAGACGGACTGCTCCCTGGCGGAAAACATCCCCGGCATCGATATCGTGGTGGGCGGGCATTCCCAAACGGCCCTGAAAGACGCCATCCGGGTCACCAACCTGAATTCCGGCGGACACGCCTTCGTGGTGCAGGCGGGCCCGAACGGACAATATGTCGGCAAGGTGGTGGTCCGGATGCAACCGGACAAGACGGTGGAACTGACGGGTTACGAACTGGTCCCCTTGACGGACGCCATCGAGGACGACGCGGAGGTCCTGAAACTTCTGCCCCAATAGGACCGACGGCTTTCCCTCAAAAAAGAAGCCCCTCTGTGCGGAGGGGCTTTCTCTTTTTCAAACACGGCCGCGAAGAGCGCCGTTACGCGCAGGGACCGCACCCTCCGGCGGGCTTTTCCTCCTCCGGGTGCCTGTTCCACGGGAGTTTGGCGAGGAGCTCGGCCAGGCCGCATTTGCCGCTGATCCCCGCGAACACCAGGCCGGCCCCGACGAACACGGCCACCCATCGCAGGGGCACGATCAACCCGCCGAACAACGCCAACGTCCCGGCCACGATCTGCACCTGCCGCAGGAGGGGGATCGGTCCGCGACGCCGCTCCACGGCCAGACCGGCGTCTTTCCACGCCTCCAGCCCTCCCTGCACGGCCCGGACCCGGTCGAACCCCGCGTTTTTCAATATCTTCAGGGCCTGCGCGGTGCGAACGCCGGTCTGGCAGAGGACCGCCATCTCCCGGTCTTTCGGAAAAGACGGCAACTCCGCCGCCAACCGGCCGAGCGGCACGTTCCGCGTCCCGCCGATATGCTCGTAACGATACTCGTCTTCCTCCCGCACATCCACCACCACCGCGCCGCCGGCCAGACGTTTCTTCAATCCGACGGCCGTCAAGCGGCCGTCGGGGAGGATTTCCGTCGTCGGGCCCGCGCCCGTCCCGGCGCTTTTCCGGCGGCCGAACGACGGACAGGCCAGTATCCCGCCCGTCAGGTTGAAGACGTCGCCGAAACCGTTCTGCTGAAGGATGCGCGCGGCCAGATAACCGCGGAACCCCACACGGCAATACACCACCGTCTCCTTCTTCGGGTCCAGTTCCGAAATCCTCTCGCGCAAAACGTCGATGGGGATGAGCCGGGCGGACTCCAGGTGGCCGCCGTCGTATTCGGCCGGGGTGCGCACGTCCACCACCTGCACCGGTTCGCCCCTCCGCTGTTTTTCCAATAACTGCCCGCAAGTGACGGTCTTTATCTCGCCCCGCACCGCGTTGGCGGCCACGAAGCCGCCCATGATCACCGGGTCTTTGGCCGACGAGAACTGCGGCGCGTACGCCAGGTCCAGATTCTCCAGGTCCGCCGCCGTCATGCGCGCGGAAAGCGCCGTGGCCAGAACGTCCGCCCGTTTGTCCACGCCCTTCTCGCCGACGATCTGCGCCCCCAGAAGACGGCCGCTGCCTTCCTCAAAGACCAGTTTCATGTGCAGGGGCTCCGCGCCCGGATAATAGCCGGCGTGGTCGAGCGAATGCGTCAGCGAAACCCCCACGCGCAAGCCCGCCGCGCGGGCTTCCTGTTCGGAGAGCCCCGTTTTGGCGGCGGAGATCCCCAGGGACTCCACGATGGCCGTTCCCAGCGCGCCGGGGAACGTCATCCGGCCGCCGGCGGCGTTGGCGCCGGCCACGCGGCCCTGTTTGTTCGCCGGGCCGGCCAACGGCATCCGGATTTTCCGCCCGGTGACCAGCTGGACCACCTCCACCGCGTCGCCGGCGGCGTAGATGTCCGGATCGGAGGTACGCTGCCTCTCGTCCACGACGATGCCGCCCGATGGGCCGATGGCCAACCCGGCCTCCTCGGCCAGTTTCAGTTCCGGCCGCACGCCGATGGAGAGGATCGCCATGTCCATGGGGATCCTCTTCCCGCTGGCCAGCTCGATCTCCGTCGCCAAGGGGTCTCCGTGAAAGGCCTTCAGGGCGTCGCCGAGCACCAGCGTCAGCCCGGCCTCCTCCAGATGCCGGGCCACGGAGTCGGCCACGTCCGGGTCGAACGGCGGCAACACCTGCGGCATCCTCTCCACCACCGTCACGTCCAACCCCAGCCGTTTCAGCGCCTCGGCGGACTCCAGGCCGATGAAACCGGCGCCCGCCACCACGGCCCGGGCCGGCCGGTGGGACCGCAGAAATTCCTTCACCGCGTCGGAATCGGGCACGGTCTTGACGGTGAAAATATTCTTCGCGTCGATGCCCGGCAACGCCGGCCGCACCGCGCCCGCGCCCGGGGCCAGCACGAGGGCGTCGTAGGCCTCGCGGAATACGTCGCCGGTTTTCAGGTTCTTCACTTCCACCGTTTTCGCGGCGCGGTCCAGGCGGAGCACCTCGTGCCCCACGCGCGCGTCCACGCGATACCGCTTCCAAAACGATTCCGGTGTCTGCAGGAGGAGCGACCGCCGTTCCTGAATGTCCCCCCCGATGTAATACGGGAGACCGCAGTTGGCGAAAGACACGTACGGCCCCCGCTCGAACATCACGATCTCCGCCTCTTCATTGACGCGGCGGGCCTTGGCCGCGGCGCTGGCCCCGCCCGCCACCCCTCCGACCACCACGATCTTCCTTTTCATCGTTTCCCCCCGGCGTCCCGCCCGCTGAAAATTCCCCAATGTCTCATAACATCCGCTGTAGGAAAAAGTTCCCGGCGCTAGCCTTGCCGGTCGGCGGCGCCGCGCGCCTCGGCCTTCCGGCGTTCCATCTCCGCCGCCAGACGGTCCAACCGCTCCTCGCCCAACAGCCGTTCGGCCGCCGGGAAGAGCCCCGCCTCCTCTTTCAGAAGATGCATGTCCAGCAGCGACCGGAACTGGAGCATGTCGATCTCCCATTCCTTTTTTTGCGCGGCGGGGGTCCGACGCATCCGCCTCAAAAAATGCGCCAGGTCCTCATGCTCCTGGACGATCTCCCGGGCGTAACGCTTGTCGAGCAGCGGTTCCGCCTCCAAAGCCGGTAAAAAAAGCTCGTCTTCGAACCAGGCGTGCGCCAAGATGATCCTCTGCAGCGTTTCCAAGATGAGCGCGAACCGAGGATTCCCCAGCGTGAACCCTTCCAGTGTCTTCCGGATCATCTTATGGTCTTTCAAGAGCTGGTCCGTGGCTTTCGGCATAGCGTTCCTTTCGGCGATCGGGTCCCGGCCCGACGATTTATTTTCACAAAACTGCTAAACTGAAAAACATGAACTACGACGCCATCGTCATCGGAGGCGGCATCACCGGCGCCGGCGTGCTGCGCGATCTGGCCCTGCGCGGCCTCAAAGCCCTGCTGGTCGAAAAGGACCTCCCCGGCCGCGCCACCACCGGCGCCTCCTCCCATCTCATCCACGGCGGGGTGCGCTACCTTCTCTACGACCGCCCCACCACGGAAACCACCGCCTGGGATTCCGGGCACATCGTCCGCATCGCCCGGCCTCTCCTCACGCGCCTGCCCATCGTCTGGCCCGTGTATGCGGACCACGCGCGCGGACGGACCACCATCGAGACCCTTCTGGAAAGTTACGATCGTTTCCAGCCGCTGAAAGGCGGACTGCCGCACCTGCGGCTGAACGCCGAGGAAACCGCGCGGCTCGTCCCCCAACTCAAACGCCCCGGACTGCGCGGCGGGCTCGTGTTCGACGAGTGGTGGGTGGACCCCGTCCGACTCGTCGAAAAAAATCTCGACAACGCCCGGGCGAACGGCGCCGAGGTGCGCGAAAAAACCGCCGTGACCGGGCTGGTCCTCGCCGGCGGCGCCGTGAAGGGCGTGGAGGTCCTCACCCCCCGGGGCGAGCGGGAAACCCTGCGCGCCGACCTCGTCATCAACGCCGCCGGCCCGTGGGTGGACAAGGTGGCCCGCCTGGCGGGGCTCTCCATCCCGCTCCGCCTGCAACAGGGAACGCACCTCGTCTACGACGGAAACGAAGCCATTCTGCGCTCCCCCGCCGGCCGGTTCGGCCTGTTGCTGGAGGCCGAAGACAGGGAACGCTACGTCTTTGTGATCCCCGGCGGGGACATGACCTTGGTGGGCCCCACCGACATCACCTCGCCGGACGACCCGGACCATCTGTCGCCCCAGCCGGCGGAAACGGCGCAGCTGCTGGGCACACTCCGCCGCTATTTCGATTCGTTCCCGGAACGCTGTTCCAAAACCATCGTGGCGGCCCGCCCGATCCTGGGTCAAACGGGCAACGCCAAACTTCTCTCTCGGGAGTTCCAGGTGCTGGACCACGCGGCCCGCGGCGAACGGTCGGGGTTCCTGACCATCGCCGGAGGGAAAATGTCGGATTTTCGTCTGATGGGAGAGGAGACCGGCAACGCCGCCGTTCGGCTGTTGAAAAAAGGCGGTTCCGGACGGACGCATTCGATCGCGCTGGACGGCTCGTCCGTGTCGACGGAAGGCTCCGCGGACCGGCCGACGCATCCGCTCACGCCGTTCCTGAGACGACACCCCCGCCTGAGGGAACTGCACGCCCTGGCCCATCTGGGCGTGGGGCTCGCCGGCCACCTGGCGCGACGGCTCGGCGGGAAAACGCGCGACGACACCGTCGACGATTTCACCCGCCGCTACAACGCCCCCGCCTCAGGGCTCTAAGACCTCCGACGACGCCGGCTTTTCCGGCGACTCGGGTCCGTGCGCGAACACGCGCGGCATCTCCCACAACGAGAAAAACACCGCCGCCACGATCAACACGAAAGCCACCACGTAGTTCCACCGCATCGGCTCCCTCAGATAAAACAAACAAAAAAAGATGAACACGGCGACGGAGATGACTTCCTGGATGATCTTCAGCTGCGGCGCGGTGAACGTCCCGTGGCCGATCCGGTTGGCCGGCACCTGCAGACAATATTCAGGAAACGCGATCAGCCAGCTGACCAAGATGACCGCGATGAGCGGATACGCCTTGTACTTCAGATGGCCGTACCACGCCACCGTCATGAAAATATTGGACCCCAGCAGCAACAGAACCGTCTTCATGGAATGCCCTCCGTCCGGCAGGAACTGTCCCTATTTTATCTGTTTTTGAAACGCCCCGGAGGCCCCGTTCCTAAAACAATTTCCATGGCGGGGCCGCCGGCGACGCCGCCCTGATATATAATGTGGTTGCTGGACAGGCATCGCCGCGGAGCATGCCTCATCCCATGAACGAGGTGCCCGCCCATGCCTGAATTCAGTCCGACCGCCCGGCAGAACCCCTCCATCCTCGTCGTCGAAGATCTTGAATCCACGCGCGAATTCGTCTCCTTCATCCTCCGCAAACAGGGATATCATGTCCTGCTCGCCAAGGACGGCAAAACCGGCCTCTCCCTTTCCGTGGACAAACAGCCGGACCTTCTGCTGGTGGACATCCTCCTGCCGGGGATGGACGGCTACTCCCTCTGCTCGCGCATCAAACAGGACCCGGCCCTGAAACGGCAGAAGATCATCCTTTTCTCCGCGTTGAACGCCCAAGCCAACAAGCTCAAGGCGGAAGAATCCGGCGCCGACGCCTTCCTTGAAAAACCCGTGGAACCGGCCCGCCTCCTGTCCGTGATAAAGTCCCTGCTCTCCCCGTCCTGAAAAATCAGAAAAAACAGTTGACAGTCCCGGGACAGCGGCCTATAATGGACGTGGTTCATCACTAAAACGCCGAGGGAACGGAGGCCCCTGTGAGGGCGACGGTTTCATCGGCGTTTGTCATTCGGAACATCGCGTTTTTCCCGGCGGCCTTCCTTTTAATAGGAGGGCTTTTTGTTTTCCAGGCCCCGCTGGCCGCCCTCGAAAGGCCCGCCCTCGTCTGGAACGTGGCCGCCGACCGCCTGGAAACCTCCCCCCGCCAACCGGTGAAAGCGAGCGGGCGCGTCGTGTTGGAGATCAAGGACTCCCGCGTGGAGGCGGACAACGTGGCGTTGCTGCCGAACCTTAAACGGGCCCAGGCCTGGAAAACGGTCTCCCTTCAAAACGAATCGTTCCTGGTGCGGACGGAATGGATGGCGTTGGACTGTTCGCAGAGCGGCGCCCCGTGCGCGCTCTACATCGACCCACTCGGCAACCTGCCGGGAGAACGACGGACGCGGACGCCCAAATTCTGGAGTTTCTCGGGCGAGCCGGCACGAGCCGGCGGCGAGGAGACCTGGCAATGAGTCCCCTGAAAACCCCGCTGTCTTCCCGTTTCAAGTTCGGGTTCTGGCTGGGCGGCATCTCCCTGGCGGCGGCGATGTGCCTGTTGGCCACCTCGCGTTTCAGCGAATCCGGCTCGTTGGCCGGCGAGACCGCACGCCTGATGGTGACCAGCGGCTCCTTCTCCCGCGGCGTCACCCTGTACGACGCCCTCAAACAGGCGTCCCTCTCCCCCCTGCTCATCCAGCAGATCGGCGATTCCCTCCAAAGGAGCATCAATCCCCGGTCGTTCAAGAACACCGACACCTACGAACTCGTGCAGACCGCGGACGCCGCTTTCCACCACCTCACCATCACCCGGGGATTGAAACAGTACATCGTCTCCCTCGATCCTTCCCAGCGACTCGCGCTCTACCTGCAGGAGATCCCCGTCCACACTCAAGAGGAGATCTCTGCCGGGTCCCTCAAGGGCTCCCTCTGGGAGTCCATGAGTTCCCGCGGGATGCCGCCGGAACTCATCATGCAGTTCGCCGACATCTTCGCCTGGAACATCGATTTTCTGACGGAACCGCGGGACGGGGACCGGTTCGCCCTGGTGTGGGAAAAAGGGACCACGCCGGACGGCGAAGTCACCCAGCAAAAGATCTTGGCGGCCCTCTACGAGGGCCGGGCCCTCGGCCGGCACCTGGCCTTCCTGCACAACGGCGAATACTACGACACCGACGGGAACTCCATCCGCAAGGCCTTCCTGCACGCGCCGCTCAACTTCCGGCGCATCTCCTCCGGCTTTTCACGGCGGCGGTTCCATCCGGTGCTGCGCTATTTCCGGCCGCACCTGGGCATCGACTACGCCGCCCCGCGCGGCACCCCGGTGGTGAGCGTGGGCAACGGGACGGTGGTGTTCCGGGGATGGAAACGCGCCTACGGCAACTTCGTGCAGATCCGGCACAACGGCGCCTACACCACCTGCTACGGCCACCTTTCCCGTTTCGCGCGGAACCTCCGGCGCGGCGCCCGCGTGAGCCAGGGCCAGGTCATCGGGTACGTGGGCAGCACGGGATGGTCCACCGGGCCGCACCTGGATTTCCGCGTGCTCAAGAACGGCCGTTTCGTCAATTTCATCAAGCTGAAGTTCCCGTCGGACAAGCGGATCCCCGCCTCGGAAAACGAGGCGTTTCAGGAACTCGGCCGGCAGCGGCGGGAAGAGATGGAAGATTTTCTGAAGGAGCACCTGGCGGCGGAATAGGCGTTCCGCCCGGAAACGTTACGGAGCGGCGGGAACAGCGGCCGGCCCTCCGGGCCGGGGAGCCGTGTAGAAGAAATAGAAAATCCGGTAGCGCCGGAGACCGCTCTGGATGTCCCGGCCGAAGAGGCCTCCCAAAATTTCGAAATACCGGTCGTTCGGACCGGACACGGTGCTGGAAAACACCGGCGCCAGACCCACGGTGCGGCTGCGCCCGCCGGGACGCGTCACCGTCACGCGGTACCACGGCCCCAAAACCACGATGTCCCGGTCCACGGACCGCACGTCGTTCGTCGACGATTTCTCCTCCCCCTTCCGCAGGAACCTCCAATAGAGCGGAAAAAACATCCGAAACTTCTTCCCGGCCGGGCTGTCGTAGGTCATCCACAGCGGCGCCAGCACGTTGAGCCGCCGGCCCGGTTCGCCGTAATGAAAATAAAGCGGCAGGACGCAGCGATAATCCCTCTCGGGATTCCGGCCCGCCCAATACAACGGGAAGAACACGCTCGCCCCGCCCCGCCCCGCGCCCCGCGCCACGCTCGCCGTCGACCCGGTCGTCTCGAATTCCCGCGAACGGTACCACAGCGGCACGAACAGGTCCCAATCCCTTTCCGGGCTGCGCCGCCAGGCGTAGGGGAAAACGAATCCTTTCCGTCGGGGCCCCTGCCGTTCCCACGCCGCCAGCGCGATGCCGCGCGGCGCCCAGAAGTTCCGGAAATCCGCCCGGCGGATATATTTGTAGAGTGGGAAAAATTCGTGTTCCAGGTTTTCCCCCTCCCGCGCCACGCCGCCCAGCAGGAGATATTGCAGATGCGATCGCGGCCGGTCGGTGCCCGTGCCGCCCCTCGAAAGATACACCAGCAGGGGCGGCACGATCCATAGCCCGTCGCCCTTTTTGTCCGCCGAATACCAATAGAACGGGAAGAGATAGCCGCCGCGTTCTTCCGGCGAAAAATCCCGGCCCCAGAGAGGGAACAGCCCGTAGGCGCGCCGCTCCTCCCGCCGCCAGCGGTAATAGGGAGGAACGATGGTCAGACTTTTCGACGGCGTGGCGCTGCCCCAATACACCGGGAAGAAAATGAACCGCTTCGACTCGGCGCTGCGGTACCAATACGCCGGCAACACGATCCCCTCCCGGGACAGCGCCGAGCGCCGCGTCCAGGCCAGCGGCGAAAAAAACAGCCGGCGGCGGGCGTTGTAGTTGTAATGGAAAAGCGGGAAGAGCGTTGTGGAACCGCGGTCCGCCTGATGGTCCCGCCAATAAAGGAAAAGCAGGCTCCAGGTGCGGCGGTCCCGGGTCTTCTTCCACAAGAACGGCGGAACGGCGGTGAGGGTGCTGTCCCCGTCGCGAGTGCGGGCATAGAACGGGAAAAGGACATCCACGCCCCAGTCCGGCGGACGCCGAAAGTGCCAGTAGAGCGGGAAGAAAACGCGGGTGCGGTCGCCGTTGTCGGCGTTCCTCCAGTGGTAGAGATAGGACCACCCCGACGACGACCCCTCCTTCCGCCGCCACAGCGCCAGCCAGGAAACGAGGTGGGCCCCGTCCGGGTCGGACCAGTAGCCGTAGAGCGGGAAGAGCGTCTGGAAATAGTCCTCGTTCTCCCGGCGCTGATAAAAATTCAGGATCTGCGTCTTCTCCTCAAAACCGTCGGCGCTGCGGCGGAGATACCACAACGGAAACACGCCGGAGAGCCGAAGGTCCGGATCGCGGGAATAAAAGTAGAGGCCCAGGTGGCCGGCGCGCTGGTCGTCGTTGACGAAAGAGCTGAACGGCAGGGTGAGGAAGCTCCGGCTTTTCTCTCCGCGGGAATAGAGGTACACGGGCAAAAGATAATGGGATCGGCGCGCGCCCCAGCCCGCCCCGGCCAACGGGAAAAGGCCCATGTCCGTCTGGGGCGGGGCCGTCGGGGCGGAACGTTTCCAGTAAAAGGGGGCCAGCACGTCCAGCTTGCCGCCGGGGTTCCGGAACCGCCAATAGGCCGGGAAAAAAACGCGCGTGCGCACGCCCGGGTCGTCGAACCACGCGTAATTCAGAAGGAAGCCGAGTCGCCGGTCGCCGCGGCGGCGCGACCAGCCCCACAACGACACCTGGTCCACCTTTTGCCTGTCCCCGCTGCGGTAATCGTAAAAAAGGAACGGCGGCAGGGTGGTGACCCGCCCGCCTTCGGCGCGGATCTTCTGCCAATAAAACGGAAAGAGCGCGGTGTGGGTGACGCGGGGATCGGAATGCCGGAAGAAAAGGCCCGCCACCATCCATTTTTCCGTCGGTCGGCGGTAGGAGAAGACCAGCGGCAGGGACACCAGCAGGCTCCGGTCCGACTCGCGCCAGCGGTAAAAAACGGGCAGCATCAATTTATAGGAACTGGACCGGTCCTGAACGTTCCAATAGAGCATGGAAAGCATCAGGAGCCGCCGCTCTTCTTCCGGGTCCGCCTCGTACCAAAACAGGGGCGGCAGCCGCACGGGCCGTTTTTTCCAGGAGGCCGAGGCAGGAGATGCGCCGGTCGAACCGGAAACGCCCGTCTCCTCCGCCCGCAGACCGGACAGGACGGCCGACGACACGACGGCCGCGATCAGAAAGGTCCGAAAAAGGGATTTCAACTGTCTAGCGGGAAATGGGGTCTGAAAAGGAAGCAAGGCGGGCACGACGGTGCGACGGAAACGGGTCAATCCGTCTCGTAATCGACGACGAGGATCTCCTCGGCGATGGGTTTGATGTATTTCTCCACCACCTCCTGGTGGGCGGGGTGGGGCAAATAGGCCTCCAGCGCGGACCGGGAGATGAACCGGACCACGAACCCGTGGGTAAAGCCCTTGGCGCGGGCGCTGAAATTCTCGCCGGCCGTGGCGCTGTGGATGCCGGAGATCTTCTCGCGCAGGCCCAGAAGGTTCAAGAGCATCTGCCCCTTCTGTTCCTCCGTGGCGGACCGCCGGATATTGAACAGGACGATGTGTTCGATCATGACCGTCTCCTGACTTTACAAAAGTCGAAAGCCCGGAGCAAACGGTTCACGCCTTCCACCGGAGAGGAACGGCGCCCCGTGTCCGGGGCGCGGCCGCCGGCGCCGGGGCGTATTGCGGCCGGGGCGCGGCCGCCAGTTCGGACAGCAGGCTCCGCAGCGTCCGCACCTCGGCTTCCAGTTCCCTTGTTCTGGCGTTCTTTTCTTCCAGGGCCTGCCGGAGTATCGCCTGCTCCGCCAGCCGCAGTTCCAGGCAGTCCCTTTCCAGTTCTTTCATGACGTGTCTCCTTTCTTTTTGTGTCTCCCTAAAATAAAAAACCCATTGTCCGTCGGACAATGGGCGCTTTGCGTTGCTTTCGGGGAATCCGGCTTGCTTACTTCATGTGACCCGTCCAGACCGCAAAACGCCCCCGACCCGTGTGGACCCAAAGGCCCATCGGGCGAGACGCGGTAATGAATTTGCAGGTCTGGTTCTTTCTCATATCTCTTTCAGTATAACCCCGGTTTCTGAAAAAATCAATACCTGGCGGCCGACGCTTGCGCCGACAGCGGCGCGGCGGAGGGCAACTCCTCCTTCTGCTTCTCGAACGCCTCCAGCCGGCCGGCGTTCCGTTCGCGGACCTTTTCCTCCAGGTCCGACTTCACCTCCGGGTGCCGTTCCATGATCTCCCGAATGACGTCGTGTTCGATGGTGTAGATCTCCGTCTGGTCCACGGCCGCCTTGATGGTGGCGGTGGCGGCGCAGTTCTTCACCAGCGAGATCTCGCCGAAGAACGCCCCTTTTTCCAGATTGGCGATGAACCGGGTGACCTTGTCCTTGCGCGAAAAAACGGCCACCATGCCGGAAACCACGAAATAGAGCTGGTGCGAGATGATGCCCTGGAAAAGGATGGTGTCGCCCTTGTCGAAACTCTGTTTGCGCATGTTGAGCGTCAAAAGGTGGATGTCCTGCGGGGAACATTTCTCGAACAGGTCGACCCGCCCCAGAAATTCCTCCGCCCACACGGCTTGGTTCTGCATCATGGATTCCATTTTTTCACCTCTTCGTTAGGCTTGCGGCCAGGACCGCCGGCTCAACCGTATCATTATAGCATGTCGGGGCGGGGGTGTGCCGAACTAAAATGCCCCCCTCAACCGAGCCGTTCCCCCCGCACACCGATGACCGCGGTCTCCACCGGAATCTTTTTGCCGGACCGCGCCTGGGCCTCCCGCACCAGGCGCACCAGCCCGAAACAGCAGGGGACTTCCATGTGCACCACCGTGACACTCCGCGGGCCGGCCTCGAAGATCCGCGTCACCTTGTCCAGGTAGGCCTCCACGTCGTCCAGCTTGGGGCACCCGATGGCGACCACCTTTCCTTTTAAGAAGTCCTGGTGGAACCCGGCGTAACCGAACGGGGCGCAGTCGGCGGCAAAAACCACGTCCGCCCCGGCCCAGTACGGCGCCTCCGGCGACACCAGATGCAGCTGAACGGGCCAGTTCCGCAATTCGGATTTCAGTTCCTGCCGATGGGCTGCCGGAGAAGCGGGCGGCGCGTCCCACAGGGCCGATCGGCTGGACGGGCAGGCGGAAACGCCGGGCGGCCGCGCGGGCGACGGCTTTTCTTCGTGTTCCCTCATATGCCTCCGGTGTTCCTCCAGCATTTCCGGGGCCTCGCGCTTGATCCGCGCCAGGGTGGCCTCTTCGTCGTACACCTCCGCCCGGCGCTCCTCGATCACCAACGCCCCCGTGGGGCACGCCCCCAGACAAGCCCCCAAACCGTCGCAGTAAAACTCCTTGACGAGCCGGGCCTTCGGGCCCCGGGGCGTCTCCACCAACCGGATGGCCTGTTCCGGACAGGACGGGATGCATTTGGAGCAGCCGTCGCACAAATCCTCGTTGATGCGGATGATCTTCCTTACTTCGGTGGCGCGTTTTTTCATGGGTCTCCTCCCGGAGAAAGTCGCCTGCCTTTCCCTTCCATTCTACCCTTCCGCGGTTCAGGCACTTATGACGGCGGTCATCCTTTCAAGGAACTTCGGGTCTCTGGAATTCGGGCCCGAAAAATGCTACTTCTTCCGTAAGCAGCACAGACACCCTCGCATTCACTGCCAACGGATCCGACATCGTTCAAAGGAGAAAAACATGCGTCTTTGGTCAAGCCGAGCCCTGCCTTTTTTCAGCGCCGCCCTGGCGGCCCTGTTCCTCTTTTCCTGCAGTTCCACGCCGAAAGTGAGGCGCACCGAGGTGGACGAACAGATCGACCTCAGCGGCAACTGGAACGACACCGACTCGCGGCTGGTGGCCGAGGAGATGGTGCGCGACGCCCTGGCGCGCGCGTGGGTGAGCGAATTCTCCGCGGCCAAACAAACCAAACCGCGCGTGATCGTGGGCACCGTCCTCAACAAGAGCCACGAACACATCAACACCGAGACCTTCGTGAAGGACCTGGAGCGGGAGCTGACCAACTCCGGGCAGGTGCGTTTCGTCGCCTCCAAGGAACAGCGCAACGAGGTGCGCGAGGAGCGCGTCGACCAGGCCCAGAACGCCAGCATGGAAACCGCCAAGAGCATGGGACAGGAATACGGCGCCGACTACATGGTGAAGGGCCAGATCAACACCATCCTGGACGCCGCCGGGAAACAGGAAGTGAAGTATTACCAGGTGGAGCTGGAACTGATCGACATGCTCACCAACGAAAAAGCCTGGATCGGCCAGAAGAAGATCAAGAAACTCGTCAAATACAAGAAAGCCAAGTTTTAATTTTCCCCCTTCACTCCACGATCGCCCCTCCGAGAGGTTGCAGGACCGCCGGGTGAACCGCCGCCGCCGTTCCGCCGTTCTCCTTCGCGGTCTCATCGGCTCTTTGACAGCCGCCGCGCTGCTGGCCGGGTGCGCCTCGCCCCGCGCCCTGATGCGCGACATGCAGACGCTCATCACGCAGGAACAATACCCCGCCGCCGCCGAGCTCGTCAAGAACGCCAAAACCAGCCACTACGGCGCCAAAAACGCCTTCCTCTATTACGCGGACCTGGGGATGACCCTCCACCTCGCCGGGAAATACGCGGAGAGCAACGCGGCGTTCGAGTCGGCCAAGAAGATCGCCACGGACCTCTTCACCAAGAGCGTCTCCAAAGAGGCGGCCACGTTCCTGACGAGCGACAACGCGCGGCCCTACGCCGGCGAGGATTTCGAGCGGGCCCTCATCCACGTCTTCTGCGCGCTGAACTACGTGTTCCTTGGCGAGGAGAACGAGGCGCTGGTGGAGGCCCGCCAGGCGGACTTCCTGCTCACCAAGCTTCAGACCGACTACGGCCACAAGAACGTCTACACGGAAGACGCCTTCATCCACTACCTCAGCGGCATGGTGTATGAGAACGCGGGAGAAACCAACGACGCCTTCATCGCCTACCGCAAGGCGCTGGACGCCTACGTCCGCTACCGGAAGGACTACGGCACCGCCGAACCGCCGGCGCTGATCCAGGCGGCGCTGCGCACCGCGGCGAAACTGGGGTTCACCGACGAGGTGCGGGAGATAAAGAACCGTTGGGGAGGAACGGTCCCGGGAACGCCCCCCACCGGCGACGGCGAAGTGGTGGTGTTCCATTACAACGGCCTGGCGCCTTACAAGACGGACTCGTTCTTTGAGATCGGTTTCATCGCCGGCTGGGCCTACGTGGAGGCGGAAAACCCGCAGGGGGAAGACCGGGAAAAAATGGAGCAGGCCGGGGCGGCGGTCCGCTCCCTCTTGGCGGACGACGTGGTGCGGGTGGCGTTCCCCAAATACGTGCGCCAACCCTACGCCGTCAAAAGCCTGGAGGTGCGGGCGGCGGAGGCGAACGCCTCGCATTCCGCTAACCTGGCGGAGGACATCGGCGCCATCGCCATCAAGAACCTCCAGGATCGCATCGGCCGCGTGCGGACCAAGGCCATCGCCCGGTCCGTTCTCAAGTTCGCCCTGTCGCGGAAGATCGCGGCGGAGGTGGAGGAGAAACGGGGCGCCGGTGCGGCGTGGCTGACGAAAAAGATTCTGCAGGTGGCCTCCAGCGCCACGGAACTCGCCGACAAGCGCTGCTGGCAGACACTTCCGGACCAGATCGGCGTGGCCAGCCTGACGCTGCCCGCCGGGAAACACACGCTGACGCTGACCTTCCGGGACGCGGCCGGCAACACGGTGTTGACGCGGGAAATGAAAGACGTGGACGTGCGGCCCGGGAAAAAGACTTTTTTAACGATCCGAACCGCCCACTAGGCGGACAAAGGAGCCACTCATGAAACGCTCACGCATCTTCGCAGGACTCATCGCCCTCGCGGTCCTCTCGGCCGCGGCGGCCCACGCCGCCAAACGGCCGGCCTGGACGCAGGGGGAGGATCCGGCCTATCCCAACGCCACCTATGTGACGGGGGTGGGCATCGGCGACGACCTCGACGCCGCCCGGTCCAACGCGCGCGCGGAGATATCCAAAGTCTTCCAGGCCCGGGTACAGCAGGTCACCTCCGACGTGCAGTCGGAAACCTCCGGCGCCGTGGGCGGGAAACGCTCCCCCGTGGAATCCGCCCAGGAGAGCGAGATGCGCACGAAAGTGACGACGGAAAGTCTCCTGGAAGGCGTTCAGATCTCCCAGACCTGGTTCGACAAAAAAAAGAAGAAACATTACGCCTTGGCGGTCCTGAGCCGGCCGAAAACCCTGGCCGCCCTCTCCGGACAGATCACGGAAAAAGAGGAGGGCATCGGCGCGCAGATGTCCATCGGCAAGGCCGCCCCTTCCGCCATCGAGAAGGCGCGGGCCTACGCGCAGGCGTACCGACTGGCCCAGGAACGGGACGCCCTCGCCGCCCGTCGGCGCGCCGTGGACCCGGTGACCGTGCCGGACCTGCCCGGAACGGGGAACTCCACCGCCGAGGCGGAGAACCTTCTCCGCCAGACGCTCGCCCAGATCCAGTTCACGGTGGAAGCCGACGGCGAAACCCCGTCCCGCCTGAAGGAGTCGGTGACGGGGAAGATCACGGCCATGGGCTTCAAGGTGCTCGATTCCACCGCGCCCGCGGCCACGCCGATGAGCCCGGTGATAAAGATAAAATGCCGGCTCACTATCGAACCCTTCGACCGCGGCAACCCCTCCTGGAAATTCTTCCGCTGGAACGGGGCGTTCGAAATGGCGGAGAGCGGCAAGAACGGCCGGGTGCTGGCTTCGTCCACGCCCGCCGGCGCGGAGGGCCATTTGACGGAAGACACCGCCCGCACGAAGACGCGGATTTCGGGGGAGGAGGCGCTGGCCAAGGAAGCCGAGACCCAGATCGGCCGCTACATCCTCGGCAAATAGTTTGCTATCATCGGCGTTATGGGCCCGGCAGGCACCAAAAAAAACGTTTTCACCCAAATCGAATAACGGAGGAGGAGTCATGTCTCGTATATCTTTCATCAAACTGGCAGCGCTTCTTGTGGCGGGGACCTTGGCGGTGGGATGCGCCGCAAAAAAACCGGAGTGGATCATGAAGGGCAGCGGCGCCTTCAAGAAGGACCAGAAAGTGATCTACGGCGTGGGCGTGGCGGAAGGCGTTCAGTCCGAAGCCCTGCGCCGCATGACGGCCGACAACCGCGCCATCGCGGAAATCTCCAAGCAGCTCTCCACCATCTCCACCTCACTGATGCGCGACTACATGTCCTCCACCGCCGTGCCGCCGGAACAGAAAGGGTCCGAGGAACAATACATCGAGAACACCGTGAAGACCTTCACCTCCAACACGGTCTCGGGCGTGAAAGTCACCGACCGCTATCAGGAAAAGAACGGCACGCTCTACTCCCTCGCCTCCCTCAACCTGGACGACCTGAAGATGCTGGCGGGCGAAGTGAAGGACCTGAGCGAATCCGTGCGGGAATACATCAAGGCGAACGCGGAAAAAGCCTTCGACAAACTGGCCGAGGAAGAGAGCAAGCACGCGCAATAATCTCCTCACTTCACCGAAATAAAAAAGGCGGGGCCGAAACCCCGCCTTTTTTATTTGTCCGGACGACGCGTTGCGGCGTCCGCCGGGCGCTAATTCCCCTTGGAAGCCGCCCACACCGCCATGGGCGAGGTGAGCCGGCGCTCCTCCTCGATGCTGATGGCCGAGGCAAAGATCTCCATCAAACGCCGGTCCTGGTCGTCCAACTCCACATCGTCCCGATACACGACGCAGAGGGACCCGACGGGTTTCCCGTTGCGGCTCACCGGATGTCCCACGTAGGTCTTCAGTCCGAAAGCGGCGACGTTCGGATCCGACTTCGAATAGGGGGTCTCCGGGAGGTTGCGCACGTAAAACAGTCCCCCGTCGCGGCCTTTGCTGATCACGTCGTAACAGATGTGACCGTCCGGTTTGTCCGTGGGATTATAGTCGGGAGGGGTGTTCCAGCGTCCGGCGGAGAACAGCATCCCGTCCTGAAGGCGGTTGTAGAGGGCGCAGGCGGCCCGCATGAGGATGCCGCAACTTTCGGTGAGGTTCTGGATGTTGCCGTCGTAATCGGTCCCGAGCGACAGGAACGTCTCGTTGAGCCGCCTCAGCCGGTCCTCGGCGCGTTTGCGGAGGGTGATGTCCCGCACCAGGGCCAGCACCAGGGTGCGGCCGCCGAAATCGAAGAATCCCACCCGGGATTCCACGGGAAATTTCTGGCCGTCCTTGCGGCAATGGATGCCTTCCAAGGTCAGCGCGGAGGACTGGAGGAAGTTCCCCCATCCCTTCAGGATCGGGTCGAGGAAGGGCGGAGACTCGATGTCGCGCATGTTCATGGAGAGAAGTTCTCCCCGCGTGTATCCCAGGCTCTTGCAGGCGCGCTGGTTGACGTCCTGGATGTTGCCGGACGAATCGCAGATGAAAAAAGCGTCCGCGGCGTTCTCCACCAGCCGGCGGAAGCGCTCCTCCCCCTCCATCAGCGACTCCTCGTTGCGTTTCCGTTCCAGGGAATTGGCGAGGATCTCCCCCACCATCTTCAAAAGGCGGATGTCGTCCTCGTCCCATTCCTTGACCTGGCGGGCGGCGTCGAACCCCACAAAACCGAGCAGCGTGCGGCCGAGCATCAACGGCACCACGATGACCGACTGAACCCCCTGCCCCTCGAGGGTCTTCTTTTCCGAGGCGGCCTCGGGCGGCATTTCGGAGACGCGCGGGATATGGATGGTCTCGAAGTTCTTCAGCGCCTTCGTCCAGGCGGGAAAATCCTCGGTGGAGAGGTTCTGCATGGTGGAGATGAGGCGTTCGATGCCGGGGGCGCACCATTCGTGCGTGCAGCTGGCGTGCCGGCCGTCCGGGGCGAGGAGGAAGATGTAGCTGCGGTCCACCCCGGCGAACTCGCCGATGGCCTGGAGAGCCCGATGGGCGGCGGCGTCGAAATCGTCGGGATCCAGATTGACGAAATTGGCGGAGAGGCCGGCGATCAGTTTTTCCAGCTCCACGCGGTAATGCAGGCTCTCCTCGACGTTCCGCCGGCGCAACGCCTGGTGCGCCTGCCGTTCCACCACTTTCAAGCGGGCCGGAAGGGGTTCCCGGTCGTCCGCGATCAGAATATAGTCGTCC